>Ga0302181_10002204_pt1 | contig 14009 bp, 11 predicted proteins | sample I_Palsa_E3_3_FD_198786 | JGI IMG/M metagenome (GOLD analysis project Ga0302181, IMG submission 198786) | Peat permafrost microbial communities from Stordalen Mire near Abisko, Sweden - I_Palsa_E3_3 | ecosystem: Environmental > Terrestrial > Soil > Palsa > Peat permafrost | place: Sweden... | reverse complement strand
TCCGCGCTGGCTTCCGCGAGTACGCCCCTGCATCAGTCGACAGATCACCGAAACGTCGCGATGAGTACGCCCGCCGCCGGAACCGGAAAGGAATTACGATGGCCGTCCAGCCAATCCGGCAGGCCATCACGCAATGCGACCATTCATCGGTCACCGCCAGTTCCCTGCCGACTATGCGCGCCGACCGCTGATGACATCGCATCGGGTACTGGTGCGCAGATCGTCCCGATAGGGCGTCTCCAGGATTTTGGGAGCACCCGGCCCGATCTGACGGAGACCAGTCAGCCGGCTCGCGAGCCGGCCGCCGCAGTCGGCAGCACCCCTCGGGACTAGGCGAGGCCGTACCCCCGGTCGCGCTGCGGCCGGTTGCGGTCAGGCGGGTGAGTCGACGGGGAGACCCGCCGCCCGGGCCGCGCCCGGGAGTCGCTTGTCATAGGTAACGAACGAGGTCAGTCCAGCGCGGGAGTGCAGGGCCGTGGCGAGATGAATGGCCTCCAGGCTGCGCACAGTGACCGGCTTGGCGGTCCAGGCTAGGATCCGGATGCGCGGGTCCAGGTCGATCAGGTCGATCTGATCGAAAACGGCGGACAGGCGGGACACCGCACCTGGCGCGTACCGGGCCAGCGCCCGAAATGACTCGATCTCGGTCAGGACCGAGCTGATACACGCCGTCTCGGCGCGCTCATCCAGCCAGCGGCGCAGCGCCGGTGATTCCGGCTCGGCGTGAGCGAGCTTGACGACCGCCCCGGAGTCGAGGTAGATCATCAGCGCTCGTCGGTTACTGGGCGGTGAAGCTCACCGTCGCCGCGGCCGCGGCCAGCACGCACAATCCGGCGGCGGCGTTCCGCAGCCACAGGCCCGAACGGTCCCGGCTGGATACCGGCAGTCTTTGCCACGGATTACGTGGTCCGTTATACTTAGCTGAGTGATCAAGTCGTTCCGGGACAAGGGCACTGAAGACCTGTTCGACGGGCGTGACACCAAGCAGGCCCGCAAGTCCTGCCCGTCAGATCTGGTGCGAGTGGCCAGGAGGAAGCTGGACCAGCTCAACCAGGCCGAGGCACTGGGCGACCTGCGGGCACCGCCGAGCAACCGCCTGGAGAAGCTGAAAGGCGAGCGGGAGGGACAGTACCCAATCCGGATCAACGATCAGTGGCGGGTGTGCTTCCAGTGGACCGAGTCGGGCGCGCAAGATGTCGAGATCGTGGACTATCACTGAGGGAGTGATGGAGATGGCGCAGGTGAGGATCCCGTCGGACCGGCCGCCGACGCCGCCGGGAGAGATGCTGCTGGAGGAGTTCATCAAGCCGCTGGGCATGACCCAGGCGGAACTGGCGGACCGGATCGGCGTTTCGTACGTGCGTCTGAACGAGATCGTCAACGGACGGCGCGGCATCACCCCGTCAACGGCGCTGCGGCTAGCCAAGGCACTCGGGACCACTCCGCAGTTCTGGTTGAACGGCCAGCTCGCGCTCGACCTGTACCGGGTATCCCACGACGAGGAAGAGCTCCGGCAGTTGGAGCGCATCGAGCCCGTCTCGACCTGAGTTCCTGCTCGTTATCCCCGGTTCGAGCCCGGACCCCGTGCCGGCGTACGGGTCCTGATGCAGAAGTGCATACACGGGCCGAGGGACACAGCTGCACCCAGGCGGACGGCGGATCGCCAGAGCCTCCGGGCGGCTGCCGGTGTCCGAGGCGGGGCTCGCTGTACCCGGGCCACCGCAGGAGCCGACCGGCAGCTCGCAGCTTCACTCCTGCTGGCCGCTCACCTTCGCCCAGGTGTAGCTGTCCATGCTGTCGTGCGGGCCGATCCTGGACAGTTCCGAGCCGTCGCGCCCCACCGCCACGATGAGCGGCCGTAGCCCCCCGCTGCCCGTGGACCGGGACTTCCAGGCCACGATGAGCCTGCCGTGCCCGGGCACCTCGATCCGCCGCCCGCCGACGAGGAGATGGCCCACTTCGGCGGCCACCCGCAACTCGCTGGACCCGACCCACGGGGCCGCCGTGATCGAGCGCGGATGCTGCAGGCGCCAGGCGTAGCCCAGGCCGCCCGCCCCTCCGCCGCACTCGATCATGCCGGCCTGCCCGGCCTCGCCCGCCGCTGACCTCCCCGCGGCCACATCACCACCTGACGCACTACCACCGCCCGTGTACTGCCACCGTCCGCCGCAGCGCTCAATCAGCGCGGTACGCGTCTCCGCTTTCGCCGACCCGGGCCGCCACACCAGCCAGACCGCGCCGATACTCCCGCCGGGGTCCACGTCACCCGACACCACGGTCAGCCAGCGGCGAGGCAGCCAGCCGGGCTGCGGCGCCCTCCCGTCGACCACCCGCCGGGCCACCCTTGAGACGATGATCCCCATCCAGCGCTCTACCCGCCGCATCCGGCGCAATTCCGCAGAAGCAGGCATGTTCACACGGTACCCAGCCTCGGGTCAGCGACGGCGGACAAGCGATACTGACCACCAGGAAAAGGATCTCGGCAGCTACTCGATGGACCGCTCGATGAGGTTGCGCATCGGCCATTACCTTCAGGGACGGACCACGCCGTACCTCGGCTAACGACCTTCAATAGCGGGGGTTACCAGGTCTGGTCATCCGTCCCCGCTCCCTCTTCCCGTCTGCGTAGTGCGTTCACGAGCTTCCGCCAGCCTTTTGCGATCTGCTGTCCCTTCCAAGCTTGTGCTTCCACCATCCCCGCCGCCGCCTGCCGGAGACGTGCTGGCGTCTCAGCCGCAGGGGCGGGCGCCTCAGCCTGACTCTCGTGCTCCCGATCGGGGTCGTCCTCGGCCGTGGTCAACGGGTACATAACTTCCTCCTCAGCGGCGGGCCTCCTGTGCCCGCCACCCTTAAGGTTCGCCGTAAGGCACACCTCACCGCATCGACCGAATGCCTTATCTCCGCCGCGCCAACGGGCCTTAGCCGCGTTATGCGGCTGCTGGGCGCGCTGCTCGGATCTGGCGCCGCCTACCTGGCGCTGGCCGCCGGACACCGCAGCGACATCTGCGTGCTGAGCCAGGTGCCAGTTCTCGACCTCACCATCACCTGTTGTCGGCGTTCCTGCCGCCGCCGCTCTGGCCGGCTGGGTCCTCGCCGGGCGCAAACAATCATCAATCGCCCGGCAGGCACTCGACTGACTCGCTGACCGTTCGGCGTGTCTCGCCCTTGCCGTAGCGTTCCGGCGCGGTCACTGACCGTTGGCGATGGAATGTCACAGGCAGCTAACATCTACAAGCGCCACCATCTCGCACTCGATGCCTCTCTGTGGAATCTGTGATCGAAGTCGATCAGGTGGAAGCGTCAGGCCCGGCGTTCATATTCGCAATAGGGTCGTGCGCGGTGCCGGCATCATGCTCTTCCGCTTTCTTCCATACGAGCGTCACAGTGAAGTGGACTTCGACGCTGCCCTTGGCGACAACAGCGCTACCTTCGGCGCCCAGTACGAGGCCGAATTCGACAGTTACCTCGTCCGCTGACAGCGACTTTAGTCGGGCGGCCACCGCATTAATGGCAGGCTTGATCTGATCGAGGGCCTCTTCCACCGACTCCTTGGCGTATACAACGACCTGCCCCGGGCGCCAACGCGCCGCAGGTACAAGACCGTCAGGAAGATCATCCTCATCCACTTGGACAAGTAGTCGTCCACCGCCCGTTACCGGAACTTCCATCACGTATGCCATAGACGCGATCCTCACGGTCAGCTGCCGGTTGTGCAGGCTTTCCTACTAACGAGACTCGTTGCTATCAAACCTAGTTGCCTGAAGCTCGCCACAGGCCACTCGGCCAAAATAACGAAGGGGAACGACCCGGACCCAAGGCCCAGCTAGCGGGATGTGAGTCCTGCAAGTCCTCGCCACGCAGACGGCTGATGCCCCTAGCGGTGCTGCTTGGCACCTCGGAGACCTTCGATGCCAGGCTCGCTCCGGACTCGTCCAGCAGGCCATGTACCGTTGTGGTCCCGCCGCTCCGGGCTACTCATCAGCAGGCTCTACGACGGGAATGAATGCCGCCCTTGCCATCGCTATCACGCTGTTGACTGGAGTCGCGCTGGTCGCCTAGCACGAGGCGCTAGTCCGCCTCTGCGAGTTACGCACGCCGGGTGCGGAGGGCCATAGCGCCAGGAGCAGCCGGGCAAGTCATAATCGTCATCGTCACCAGTCGCCACACTAGGGGAATGCACTACCAGCGACCCTTGTAGGCTCTACGATCAGCACAGTATGCCGGTTGGCCGGTAGGGCGCGGTTTGCACAGAGAGGGGGTTTCCTCAGTGATGGATGCTACCGAGGACGTTGCGACGGACCTCGTCGACCTCAGCCAGATGTCGCTGAACGAGTTGCGGTCCCTCGATCAGCCCATCCTGTCCGACGCGCTGCGCCGCGTAGTCGAGGAGGCGAAGAACTCCGTTGAAGCCATCGCGGGTTTCCAGGCAGTCATCTAGCGGCACTTGGCCCATCGAAGGGCTGGACGTCAGATCACTGCTCCGCGACGGTTGGGCGCCACGGCCATTCCGGCAGTTCATCGTAAAGTTGAACAGCCGTTGCAATCTCGCATGCACCTACTGTTACGTCTATGAAATGGCCGACGTGTCCTGGCGAAGTAAGCCTAGGATTATTTCCGCGCAGGCGCTGGACCGTACTGCGGAGAGGATCGCCGAGCACGCCACTGCGCATCAGCTTGCCGACGTCGAAATCGTCCTGCACGGTGGCGAGCCGTTGCTTTGCGGCGTCAGCTTCATCGCCGACGCAGTCGGCCGATTTCGCCGCGCACTGCCGGCAGCGATTGGACTGTCCATCCGGTTGCAGACTAACGGTACGCTGCTCACCAATGCCGTCCTGGAGACACTGCTTGAACGTGGTGTCAAGGTCGGAGTCAGCTTCGACGGCACGGCCATCTCCCACGACGCAAGGCGTGTGCACGCCGACGGACGCGGTAGTCATAACGAGGTCACTAGGGCGCTGCAGTTGCTGGCAACGGAACCCTATGCGCGTATCTTTTCCGGGATCCTGTGCACCATTGACGTATCCGCCAATCCCGTTCGGACCTACGAGGCACTCGCCGCGTTCTCGCCGCCGCAAATCGATTTCCTGTTGCCACACGCCAACTGGCATACTCAGCCGACTGCCGGGCACGGGCACTGGCTAGCAGCGGCCTTTGACCGCTGGTACGAAGGGGCCGAGACTCGGGTCAGGCTGTTCGAGGAGATCATCCGACTATCGCTCGGCGGGCAGAGTACGAGCGAGATGATCGGGCTGAGCCCAGTGGCATTGATTGTCGTCGATACCGACGGATCGATGGAGCAGGTCGACACCCTAAAGTCGGCCTTTGCTGGGGCACCGGCAACCGGTATGACCGTATTCGCCCACTCGTTCGACGACGCGCTTATCCTTCCGTCAATCGCGGCGCGTCAGATAGGTATCAAGGCACTGGCTGACTCCTGTCTTGCCTGCCCAGTACACAAGGTATGCGGCGGCGGCTACTTCCCGCACCGCTACCGTCCGGGTACCGGGTTCAGGAACCCGTCAGTGTATTGCTCCGACCTACGTCATCTGATTACCCACATTGCACACCGTGTCCGTGCGGATCTGCTGGAGCGCCCCGCATGTTGAGCATGCACCGGCTACCCTTGCGGGAATTTGACGCACTCGCATCGGGGCTAGGTTCGGCAACTACCATCGCGGCGCTGCGTTCGGCCCAGCTCAGCCTGCGCTTCATCGGGCTGCGGGCCGTACTCGACGCAGCCGAACGCGTTGGGCATAAGGGCACCTTGCCTGGCATTGGCCTGCTGAGCGACGTACAGCAGCAGGACCCCAGCGTAGTGATCGAGGTGCTCCGTTATCCGTTTGCTGGCTCCTGGCTGGCTTGCTGCCTACGTCTGCTCAGCGGTGGCGATGTCATCGCGGGAGATGTCGAGGCCGACCTGGGACATCTGAGCGGTGTCGCTGCCGTTGCGGCAATCCGGGCGGGCGTGCCGTTCAGCATCGAGGTGCCGGTGCGCGAAGGCGCCGTTTACCTGCCGACACTCGGACGACTAATGACGGCAAATGGACCGACGATGATCATACACAGTGACGGCAGGGAGATGCTTGCTGAGGGCGTTCCGCTCTCCGAGTCCGCAAACTGGGAGCCGATTCGCCGGATCAGTTCAGTCTCCCAAGGTCAGGAACTTGACGTCCTACTCGACGATATCGACCCGTTCCGTGGGGGCCCGCAGCTACCTGTCGCGTCAAGACTCAGCGATGAAGCAGTGCGAGCGTGGGAGCACTCGCTGGGACGTGCGTGGGACATTCTTGTCCGCCATCACCCCAGCTACGCAGATGCCATCGGCGCCGGCCTAGTCGCAATCGTGCCGATGGTCGCCACGCAGCCGAACTGCGGCGTCAACGCTACCTCTCGTGAATCGTTCGGTTCCGCCGCCCTCAGCGTCGTCAATGATCCCGTCACGCTCGCAGCCGGGATCCTGCATGAGTTTCAGCACTGCAAGCTCAACGCCCTGCTCGATCTCATCAAGCTGTATCGGCAAGACAGCAAGCGGTACTACGCCCCGTGGCGGGAGGACCCCCGCCCGCTCGGTGGTTTGCTGCACGGCGCTTACGCGCACATCGGCGTATGCGATTTCTGGCGGGTGCAGGCCACGCTGGCCACTACACCGCTCCCGGCCTACGCCCAGATGGAATTCGCCCGCTGGTCAGATCGCACTGGTCGGGTGATCGAAATACTGCTCGACTCGCCGAGCCTCACTCCCGTCGGCGAACGCTTCATCTCCGGCATGCGCGAACGGTTGCGAAGCTGGCCGGAAGCGGTGCCGGAGGAGCCGGCTCGACTTGCGCGGACCGCGGCGGTGGACCATCGACTTGGCTGGCGGCTGCGGAACATGCGGCCGGACGCCGCGACTGTCGACGCTCTAGCGCGCGCCTGGCGGGCGGGCGTGCCGGCTCCTGGCGGTGTGAGGGGAGTGGACCAACTAGTGGACGGCGGCACCGCACTCGGCGCGAGCAGTCGGCTTGTCCTGCTGAACCTCCGCCTCAGGGAGCCAGACCGGCTCGCCCGGTTGAGGCATGGCCGTGGAATCGAGCGGGCCGATGCGGAGCTGGTCTCAGGCAACCTCACGCGAGCCGCCGCCGAGTACGGGGAGTTGATCAGGCAAGAGCCGCGGTCCCCTGACGGGTGGACCGGGCTGGCCCTCGCCCTGGGCCGGACGAAGGCCGCCCTGCTGCACGCGCCGGAACTGGTCTGTGCCGTGTACAACCAACTGCTCGAGACGGACGGCCGGGCACCCGACCCAGGCCTGCTCGCCGAGTGGATGTGGCCGGCTGTGCCAGCCGACCCATTCCAGGTCAGCGATCCGGTATGTCCATCTCGAACTCGATGAACTCGCCCTCCTCGGCCATGACCACCTCCGGGTGCTCGGCACCGAGGATTTCCTTTAGGGCCGGGATAGTCTGCGAAGTGAGCTCGGCGGCTTGTTCGGTCTCACCGCGAGTGCGCAGCAGCAAGGCCAAGTTGGCGTCACCGAACAGCGTCCGCGGATTGCGTATGCCCCTGACCTGAGCCGATGTCTCTTTCGCCTTTCGGAGCAAGTGCTCGGCCGCCGCGATGTCGCCGACCAGCTCGAGGTCACGTGCCAGGCTCATATCGCTGCTCAAGGTACGGCGCCTGCGCTCGCCAAGGAGCTCGCGGAAACGCTCGTTGACTCTGCGGTCCAGCTCATAAGCCTGCTCGTACTCGCCGGTGGCGCGCAGTACGATGGCGTAGTCATGCTCGCACGCGGTGACCAGCGAGTGTTGCGCACCGTAGGTCGCTGGGGCGGCCGCCAGCACTCGTCCCGCTAGGTCGAGGGCGCGCTCGGTGTCGCCAGTCAGTCGCAGTACCTGGGCCAAGGTGGTCATGATGGACAGCGTGTAGTTATGCTCCTCACCCAGACGGCGCATGTTCAGCTCGAGACAGGCCTCGGCCACCTGGATGGCCTCCTCGAGTCGACCCAGCCGACGCAATGTCGCGGCATAGTCCATCCGCATCCGGACAACCTCCGGATGATCGACCCCGAGCAGTTCGCCGCAACGCGGGATAGCCTCGTCGAGCTTGCGAGCCGACTCCGCGTACTCGCCTAGGCCGCGCAGATCACGACTGACCGCGCCGGCCGAGGACCAAGTTTCCCAGCGCTGGTCTCCCAGCACCTGACGGCGCCGCTGCAGGTTTTCCATATCGAGCTCGTACGCATCGCGGAACCGGCCGTTTAGGCGCATGTCGATCGCGAGGTTGTGGGCGGAGCGGAAGGTCGCATCCTCGTTCTCGCCGAACACGCGCCTGTGCTGAGCGTACAGGGTCTCGTCGAGTTGCAGCGCGCCGGTGTAATCCCCCGCAATACGCAGGTCGCAGGCATAACTGTTGGCCGTGATCAGGGTATGTTCGTGGTCGTTGCCGAAGACGGCGCGGGTCTTGTTCAAGGTGTCCTCGTTGATCTCCCGCGCCTGTTCGACCTTGCCGAGTTCACGCCGGACGATGCCGAGGAGCCTGCATGCGATAAGCGTCTGCTCGTCGGAAGCGCCGGGGGTTTCACGCCATCTGCGTACTGCTCCTTCAGCGAGCTCGCGGCTGCTCGACTGATCGCCATAGTTGTACAAGAACCGGATCTGGTCGATGATCGCGCCCCTGGTGGCCCTGTCGTCGTTCTCGATGAGGCCGGTGGGACCTATGTGATTGTTGATGGACGCAAGCATGTCCCAGTTGCTCGGGTCGTCGGGACGCCCGGGATTCGCGGCAACGAGCATCCGCCAGACGAGCCCGGTCATCTCGGCCCGCTGATCAGCGCTGAACCGCTCCCGCAGTACCGCCTGCACGAGCCGGTGCTCGGTCAGAGCCTGCCGGCCGGGGTCGATTTTCAGCAGCGCGTGCTGGCCAGCCTGCCGGACGGCCCGGTGGAAATTGAATTCCTCCCCGAGCATGCTCTCCATCTCAGCGGGCAGGTCAGGAGCGCGCCGGAACGACCACAGCAGCGCATAGGGGATCGGTTCGGGACCGAGAAATGAGCACAGCTGCACAAGCGCGGCGCCTTCGGGCGACTGGGCCTGCAGGTCCTCGAAGGCCAGTGTCCATGCCGCCACGATGCTCAGCTTGTATCCCTCCGGGGGGTTTTCCGCGAGCAACGTCGACATCTGCTTGTCCAGCAAGGCCAGATAGCTTTGCACTGTCATCCCGGTCTCAGCCTGCCAGGCGGCGGCTTGCTCTACCGCGATCGGCAGGTCACCAAGGCGATCAGCCAGCAAGTCAGCGTCGGCCTCGTTGATATCCCTGCCGCGGCGCCTGATCAGGCTAATGCTCTCTTCCCTGGTGAACTCCGCAACCTGGTAGGTCGTGGCGTAGCCGCCCCACTTTTGGTTCCGCGACGTGATTAGGATGTGGCCGCCGGCCTGCGGGAGATACGGCATCAGCGCGTCGGGCTCATCGGCGTTGTCTACCACGAGCAGCCACCGACTGTACGGCTCACCCCTGTTCAGTGCGTCGCACACAGCGGTGAGCGTCATCTCCAGGTCGCCGCCGACGGGGATGTTCAGTTCCGGCGCGATCGCCGCGAGACCGGTCCGCAGTTGGCTCAGGACCTCGCCGGAGACCCAGCAAATCAGGTCATAGTCGGTAGCGAACCGGTGCACGTACTCCAGAGCAGCCTGTGTTTTCCCCACGCCGCCCAGACCGCGCAACGCGATCGGAAGGAGCGCGGCGATTCGGTCCTGGCTCAGCTGGCTGCGCAATGCCAGTAGCAGGTCCTCGCGCCCGGTGAAGTTCGGGTTTCTCGGCGGCACACCGCGCCATAGCGCGGGCGGCCGGGCCGTGCTCTGCTCAGGCACCGCTAGACCTCCTGTACTTGTGGTACCAGCTATCCCGGACTCACCCGGCACCCGCAGATTGCGCGGGCCAGCGGCCAGCTTGTCGGCGACTTCCTTGTACTGCCCGCCGACCGACCGGAGCACGGTCATGGCGACGGCGCCGAACGGATCGGTCAGCGATCCGCCGACCCCCGAGACCGGACCCATCGGTTCGGCCTCGAACGGCCCGAAGACAGCCGGAAACTCTGGCGTTGACCCGAGCCGCTCAGAGGCGTACGTCGATACCAGCCGGAAAACCCGCATGGCTTCGGCCCGCCGCAGTCCGCTGAGCATTATCTTCCGCACGTCAGGTTGGAAATCAAACTCTGTCGTACCCGGTTCGGCATCGGCTACTCTGCGCAGCAACCCGGATAGGAAAACCTCCGCCAGGTCAGCTGGCCGGGATCGCGGTAGCATCACGTGCTGGACTAGCCGCATCACCGGCAAGCTCAGCGGCGCCGCGGCCAGGTACGCGGCCAGTCGCAGGGCAGTCGGGGACGCAACCGAACGGAAACGCGTGACACGCTCGTATCCGGTCAGCCGGTCATACTGCTGCACTGGGACGGGCTCGGACCTGGTCAACACCGCCATGCCCGCAATAGGCCCGGAGGCCTGGCCAGCGAGCATCTCGGCCCATGGACCGAGCCAGCGCGCGTCGAGCTCGAGTACGGGGATCGGCACGCCCCTGCCGCCTGGATCACTGGCGCTTACCTCGGCGCCTGTCCTCCGGTCGCGTACCCGCGCCGGTGCCGTCCCGAATGGGTTCCTGCTGATCTGCACCGGGATGAACGAAAGCCCGCAGCCGGCCCACAGCCGCTGCGGCAGCATCTGCAGGATGGCGACCGGACCGAAGGGCTGGACGGTCTCAAGGGACCGCAGCGCGGAACCTTTTCTCCACGCGCGGCCCACGCAGTCGGTGAGAACGAGCACCAGCCGCCGCCCCGTAAAGGTGCCCAGGCGAGGCAGGACGGTATCTTCGTCGGTATTAATGATCACGGTACGGATGTCACGGAAAGCAGCTAGCTGGATGAGCAGCGTCCGGAATTCGGCGACGGTGCGCCGCCAGACCTGCATCGAGGCGCTGTTATCAACGATCAGGATGAGATCCAGCCAGCGCTCTGGACCGGGCAGGAACTCAGGCAGCCACAGGCCGCTGTCTGCGATGTTCCGCGCCGTAGCGTCCTCGTCAACGACGCCACGGGTCGTGCCGTCTAGCCGGGTACGCAACGGACGCAGAGCCCGCGTAATGGCCGCCGTGGACGGAATCGCCGGAATTGCAGGTATGCCCGCCACGGTGCCCGCAGTCTCGGCGATGCGCCCAGCAGGTCGCTCGGCCGCCGCGCCCTTTTCCAGCGACTCGGTCAGGTACAAGCCCGCCAGCGGAGCCTGCGGACCTGCGGCGCTGACGATGCCCGCGGCGTCGGCCGGCATGGGAAAGACCGCGGGACTGGCAGTCGCGGTGCCGGCCGAACCGGAGCGGCGTCGCGGCATGTGCTCGGCGAGCCAGAGCGCGTCAGCAAGCTCGTTAGCGTCCGGTGACTCCTGCGACACGGTCAGAATCTGCAGCAGGCGGTCGATCATGTGTAGGCCCCCGAATCCAGCGGGCGCAATAGCTTCTCGGTCAGCCGGGCACGGGTCTCGCCCTGCGGGCGCGAGCCAGACAGCGCCAGGTAGATCGCGTTCAGCAGCTGATCGGTGGCGATGTCGCCCTTCTCCCTGCGGCGCAGGAAATCTTCGATCAGCTGGCTGCTGCGCCCGGCCGCCTCCGCGCCAAGCTGGGCCGTGACGATGCTGACCAGCGCGTCCTTGTCCGGCGGCTGAATATCGAGCCGCATGCAGCGGCGCAGAAACGGCGGTGGGAACTGGCGCTCGCCATTGCTCGTGATAACCACGAACGGGAACGCCTGGCACAGCACGGACCCATGGCGGACCGGCAGCCGCGTGTCGGCGTCGGCGGTTCCCACCTCCACGACTGGCTGGTCGTCCACGATCCGGGCCAGCTCCGGAATCTCGTAGCGCCCTTCCTCGAAGACGTTGAGCAGGTCGTTGGGTAGGTCGATGTCGCTCTTGTCAAGTTCATCGATGAGCACCACCCGAGGCCGAGGCCAGGGCAGCAGTGCGGTCCCGAGCGGGCCGAGTCTGATGTACCGGCCGGCATCGGGGGACGGCGGCGACGCTTCCCCGGCCGCCGCCATGGCCTGGCGAAGCCCTGCCTCTTGCAGACGGCCGATGGCGTCGTAGGAGTACAGGCCCTCGGCCAGAGTGGAACGACTGCTGATCGGCCAGTAGAGCACCGGCCCCAGCCGCAGTTCGTACGCGACGCTGTAGGCCAGAGTGGACTTGCCCGTCCCTGGCTTGCCGGTCACGAGGAGCGGGCGGCGCAGGTATAGGGCGGCGTTGACGACCTCGATGACGTCGTCGTCGGGGCGGTAGCTGTGGCCGAGGCCGCCGAGGCGTCGAGGCAGGTCGGCGTCGGGCCCTAGCTCTGCCGTGACGACCGGCTCTCCGTTGAACTTGCGCCACGGCGGCGGATCCGGCAGCCCGGCAATGCCGTCATGGGCGATACCGTCGCCACGGTAGATAGGCCACGGGTCCGTGCCGTTCGGCACGTCCGGCGCCATCTCGCCCTGCAAGCTATTCTCCGTACTGCCGTCCACCGTGGAACTCCTCACTGCCTTAACCGGGGGCCTGATACAGCGTGACCAGCGAGGCGGGCTCATCTTCCAGGTCCCAGACCAGCGTGATGTGCTCACCCGGCGCATAGCTGAAATTGATGAAGTCGCTGCGCATCCGCTGCACAAGGGCAGGTACGTCGAGGACGCCTTGTTGACCGAGGTGGGCGTGCAGCTGCGCGACGAATGACTCCGCGCTGGCCCGGTCACGGCACCAGACGATAACTGGCACCCCCGCCAAGATCGCGGCCGAGACCGCATCGCCACCGGGTGAACGGCCCAGCGCCGCCGGGGGTTGCTCAAGCGCGAGGCACGGAGCACCGCCGTTGAACAGCTGACTGAACAGCCTGCCCACCGCAGCCGTGTCGCTTGGGTCGGCCCAGCGGACCGTCGCCTGGCCCGCGCGCAGCCGCCTGGTCTTCTCCCGCCACTGGCGGTAGCTGCGCCTGATCCGCGACCGATCCCGGTAGCGCACGATCACATGATGCTCGACGCATACTGGGTGGGCCATCTCTTTCGCCTGTACCTGCCACTGGTCCACCGCCAAGCCGAGCAGCTCAAGCGGCAGGACGAACTCGATCACAAGTTCGCCGACGTCGACGTCGGACAGATTCCACATGTCGTACAGGACCGAATCGAACAGCGGCGGAATCTCGGTGATCGCCAACGGCGCCGTCCCGCTGTGCAGCACCCTCGCGTTCGGCGGCCGGTCGCGGCGATCGCCCTGCAACAGGGTGACATGGCTGAGGTAGCGTCGGTCGTCGGCGCCGAAATCCAGCAGCTCCGCGAGCAGGTAGGATGCCATCTCGCCCCGGTCGACCGGCGCCTTGGACAGTCGCAGTCGCGAGATCAGGTGCCGTGGAGTGCCGTCGCGCGACGCGAAGTCATCGACCCAGCTACGCAGATCATTGGCTGCAGCGGCCGGCAGACGCTGGGACAGCCTTTCGAGGAAGCCGATTAACGGCGGCAGCCCGTCCGCACCTGTTGTCGCCGACTCCAGCACCCGGATCACGGACGGCACATCGTATGCGGTGATCGGCTCTGAGCTCAGTGGTCCCGCAGCCTCCCGGTAAGCAGAACGCACCATCTCCGCCGTTATGCGATCCGCTAGCGCGAGCAGTATCCGGTACAGCCTGTTACGGCTGACGGCATCAAGTAGCGGAGCCGGGTCGGCATCCTCGGCAACCGTAGCGATCTCATCAACGCGGCGCCGCCCGCCGGAGTCACCAGAGTGATATATGCGCAGCCGCTCAATCAGCTCATGCAGCGCGCCCGGATGCCCAAGGCAGGCTTCGATGAGAGCGATCGTGTCTTGAAGGTCGTCGTCTTGTCGCCGCACGATAAGCCGTCCGGCGAACTGGTTCTCTATCGCGGCGACGAAAAGCCCGCGGCTTAGCGGGTCCGAGAGGCCGCGGAGCTCGAGCATCATGAGGGCGAGCCGCTGGACATCGGCAGCCGACAGGAGGGGCGCCCCGGT
>Ga0302181_10002199_pt1 | contig 14023 bp, 12 predicted proteins | sample I_Palsa_E3_3_FD_198786 | JGI IMG/M metagenome (GOLD analysis project Ga0302181, IMG submission 198786) | Peat permafrost microbial communities from Stordalen Mire near Abisko, Sweden - I_Palsa_E3_3 | ecosystem: Environmental > Terrestrial > Soil > Palsa > Peat permafrost | place: Sweden... | reverse complement strand
CAGCAGGTTTGCCTGCTGGTTCACGCTCAGCGCGAGCGTCTTGGGCGCCAGCAGGATGGAACCGTGGTAGCCAAGCGTCGGGATGAACCCCAGCGTCGGCTTGGAGAAGTCGACTTCCACCGTGGTGCTGTTGACGGCCGTCGCCTGCTCGAAGTTGAGCGCGGGGAACAGTCCCACCTTCGCGATGCCGCGCGCGGGGTCGCCCTTGGCCCAGAGGGTGATGTTGTCGACGACGGCCGCGGCGTTGAGCGGCTCTCCGTCGGAGAAGGTCACACCCGGCTTGAGGTGCAGGATGTACTTCTCGGCGTTGTCCTCCGTCTGCCAGCTGGTCGCGATCCAGGGGCTGACCTGGCCGGTGTCAGAGACGTAGACAAGCTTGTCGGTGATCTCCCCCCACAGGTTCCCCTCATAGCTCGATATGTTGCTCTCGCTGGAAACCCACCCGGCCGGAAACTCCTGGATCAGGAACGTGAGGTTGCCGCCGTCCTTCGGCGTGGTCGCGGCGGTCGTGCCGGTCGTGCCGGTCGACCCACCCGACGAGCACGCGGCGATCAGGAGCAAGAGCGCGGCCAGAGCAGTCACGCCGAGCACGGCGCGGTGAAACCTGTTCCGTCTGACCATCAGATGTCTTCCTTCTGCTGGGGTCTCGCACGGGTCATGAGGATTTTCCTTACGGGTCATGAGGATTTTTCTTCGGGAACTAACGCCGGAGTTCCGGGCTGATCGGCTCAGGAGAAACAGGGCACGGCATGCGCCGCCCGACGCCGAGCAGGCCGGCGCTGCCCGTGGACGTCGACGTCCATCCGCGCGGGAGAATTCCCTACCATACCAATGGATTAAATAGGATTTAGGCCTTGGCGTCCAACGCCGATCTCGAATCGAAACTGATCAGCAAGTGTGATCAGACCCGGGATCTGAACCCGCGTGACCAGCCTGGGAGGCTGGTGATAGACCGGTCCGGTGACACGCTTGACTGAGATCGCGCCGGGAGTGCTCATCGCGACGAGTTCGTTTGAGCTGACCACCACGACCGTTGTGGTTAGCTCCGCTCGCCCGGGCGGGTGCCTGCTCATCGATCCCGGCGTGACCGTGGCCGAGCTGACCAGGTTGACCGCCGAACTTGCCGAGCGGGGCCTGGCGCCGTCGGTGGCCTGGTCGACGCACCCGCACTGGGATCACGTGCTGTGGAGCGCCGAGCTCGGCCCGGCGCCCAGGTACGCCGCGCCCGCCGCCGTGATGGTGGCGGAGACGGAACGAGACGGCATCCTCGACGAGATACAGCGGGCCGCGCCCGGTCATGACCTGTCGCTGGCCGGGCGGCTGCGGCCACTGGATGGTCCCGCCATCCCGTGGGACGGGCCGGAGGCCCGGCTGATCGTGCATGACGGGCACGCGCCCGGCCACGGCGCCGTCTTCTTTCCCGGCAGCGGCGTCCTGGTGGCCGGCGACATGTGCTCCGACGTGGAGATCCCGCTGCTCGACACCGTCGCGGCGGATCCCATCGGCGACTACCGCACCGGGTTGGAGCGGCTGGCGTCGGTGCCCGGCGTGCGCCACGTCGTGCCCGGCCACGGCCATGCCGGGGACGCCGCCGAGTTCCGCAGGCGGCTCGAGGCGGACTCCGCCTACCTGGACGCCGTTTCGGCCGGGAAGCTGTACGGCGATCCGCGGCTCGCGGATGGCCCCGAATGGATGCGCGTCACGCACGAGGAGCAGGTGCGCTGCTTGCGGCCCTGACCTGCTCTAGCCTGCGACGGGCAGGAGGAGCGCCGAGGTGCTTTCCGGGGCCTCCGGGTCCAGGCCGATCTCGTACTGGGTCGGCACGAGATCTTCGGCGGCCGCGTCGACCTGTCCGTTGCCGGGGTTGCGGGCGAAGCGCGGGTGCGCGCCGCCTGCCACCTGGAGCCTGAGCCGGTGGCCCGGTCCGAACCGGTGCGCCGCGCCGAACAGCGAGACCCGGACGGTAGCTGAGAGCGGGTCCTGTTCGGTCAGCCGGACGATGCCGTCGCAGACGTTGCGGGAGCGGCCTCGCGGGTCGACGTCACACAACCGGACGAACAGGTCGGCGTACGGGTTGTCGCGCGTCACCGAAAGCTCGACGGCGACATCGCCGACGACCTCGACCGGCTCGACGAGCGGCTCGCTGCTGAAGACCAGGACGTCAGGGCGCTGCTCGACCGCCCGGTTGTCGCGCATGCCCGCGGTCATCGATAGCAGCGCGCCGCCCGGGGACGGGGTGGGATCGGCCGGGTCGTAGCGGAAGCGGGCAGGCTGGATATCCGGCCCGGCAACTGGCTCACGCGCGCTGAGCGCGCCGCGCGCACCGAGGTACCACCGCTGCGTCCCGGTGCCGGACGGCGGCCAGCCGCCGATGTCCCGCCATTGCCCGGCGCCTTCCCCGCCGACCCAGACGCGGACCGAGTTCTCCGGGCCGGGCTCCCCGGTTCCCGGCGAACGTCCGGTTCCCGGCGAACGTCCGGTGCCCGCGTACCGGTCGAGCCAGGCCAGGCTCTCCACTACCGCCGGGCCGGCTTTGCTCGCGACGTCCAGGTGAGTCCACGGGCCGACGATCAGCCGGGCGGGCACGCCCCGGCCGGCCAGCAGGCGGTACTGCTCGAGGGTCTGCTCGATGAACAGGTCCTGCCAGCCGCCCACCAGCAAGACCGGAACCGCGATCCGCTCCAGCGCGGCACCGCACTGCAGCGGCGCCCAGAACGGATCGGTCAGCTGCGGATGTTCGAACCAGCGGTCCAGCCACTTCGCGTGGTCGCCGAGCAGGTCGCGCGCTCCGGCCGTGACCGGCAGTCGGTCCAGCGCCGGGCGCAGCCGCCGGTCGGCCGTGAAGGTCCGCACCATGCCGCGCAGCATGCCCGTGCTCTCCTGGTGAGCGATCAGGTCACTCCAGCTCAGGAAGTTGTAGAGATCGAAGACGCCGTGACGGTAAGCGACCCGGCCGAAGTCGTGCGGGCCGACGTGCACGATGGCCGCCACCAGTTCCGGCGGCGGGTCCATGGCCAGCGCCCACTGCACGAACCCGAGGTAGCTCGCGCCGTAGGTCGCGAGCCGTCCGTCGAACCAGCTCTGCTCGCGCAGCCAGGCGACGGTGTCGTGCCCGTCTGAGATCTCGTTGCGCATCGGCTCGAACGTCCCGCCCGAGCCGAAGGTGCCGCGGCAGCTCTGTATCAGCACGTGATGGCCGCGTTCGGCGAGGATCTGCGCGTTCTGCACGCCGAACGGGCCGCGGCGGCCGTAAGGACAGCGGACCAGCACGGTGGCCGCCGCAGCGACCGCGACCGGGAGGTAGTGATCGGCCAGCAGGACCGTGCCGTCCGACATCGGCACCTGGACGTCACGCTCGATCATGACCTGATTCCGTCGCCGCGGCAGCGACCAGGTCCGGGACAGCACCTTGCTGAACGCCACCGTAGCCGGGCTCGGCGGGCGGGGGGTGACAGCTTTGCCGCCGGCTTCAAGGTTCATCACGCTTTTCTGCCGCATCACGCTGTCCTTCCGCCGCGATGACGCCGGGCGGGTCGGCTGGGCCTCGAGCAGTTCGACTGGCGCCGCCCGGTTGGCCGGCACCCGCCGCTGGTTGAGTAAACCTTTATCGGTAACCTCGCCGACGTCAAGGTCGGCGGGACGGCCATGACAGGACGTCGCGGACGGGCCCGCCGGGAGTCTGTTCATCGTCGGGTTCGCTGGCTGCGCCTGGGCCGACCCGCGCAGGACGCGGGCCGGCCGGCACCCTCAGGCCGTCGGATGGTCGCCCGACCCGCTGTAACTAGTCGGTTCGAAGCCGGAGACCATGTCCGTCTCGGTCTCGTCGTCGTCATCCAGATCGTCGTCATCCAGATCGTCGTCGTCGGCCGTCGGCCGGACGCTGCCCTGTTCGACGTCGGGCACGGCGGGGCTCCACGGGTAAACGTACGTACCGGCCGCAGGGCCCGGGCCCGATCCGAAGGCCTCGCTCGGCGTTCCGGTGGCCTGGCGCGGCGTGAAGAGCATCCAGGCGCACGAGGCGGCCAACGCGACGAGGAACCCGCAGTAGATCCAGAACGCCGGCGTGACACCCGAATGGATCGTGAGGCCGATCTGGGTGGCCTGCGCGGGCGAGATCCCGAACTGAGTCGGCGAGGTGGTTTGGCCGGCCTGGATGAGGGCCGAGATGGCCTGGGCCGCCATCGGGATGGCCGCGCCGGCCAGCAGCAGCGCTCCGTGGCGGACAGGGCGCCACAGGGCGGCCACGATGACCACGGCGGCGAGCGCGACCATGACGGCGACGTCCCCCGCGATCACCAGGCCGGGGTTGGAGAAGGCGTTACCTGCCGTCAGAGACTGCGACTGCCCGGCCGCGGTGTGCAGCGTGTAGGTGTCCCAGGCCGGAGCGAAGGCGGCGGCCACCCCGAGGCCAGCCAGCACCAGCAGGACGACCGGGCCCAGCTCAGACCCGCGCGGACGGCGTAGGTAATCCTGGCGGGCCAGCCAGCCGCGAGCACCATTGGCTGGCGGCGCAGCAGCGGGCCGGACCAGGAAAGCCAGCACGGATCCGGCGGCGCAGGCGAGCCAGCCCAGCAGCGAGAGCCACAGACCCCAGCCTGCCGTGTGTGCTCCGGCGGCGATCGCGGTGCCGGCATCGGCGAAGAACAGGCCGAAGGTGACGACGCTGATACCCACGCCCAGCAGGGCGCCCAGCCGCAGGCGGGTGCCGCCGAGCAGGATGAGCACCGCGCTGGCGGCCCAGACGGCAAGGTAGATCGCGTGCGGGACAAGCTGAGCGGGCTGCTGGGAAAGGCTCGAACCGGCCAGATAGGCCGGGAAGAGCCCAGCGATACCAAGGACGACCCCTACGGCCAGCAACGCAGCACCGACGGTACCGGTCCGGGAGTCAGCCGTCCTCGCGCCGTATGGGGCACCGCCCTGGGCGAACCGGGGATCCTGGGCGAACCGGGGATCCTGAGCCAACCGAGGATCCTGGGCCAACCGAGGATCCTGGGCGAACGGGGCATTGCCCGAGCCGACCGCGCCAGGCCTGTCCCTGTCGTCGAGCACCGCCGTGGCCGGACCGGCCGCGGCCGTGCCTGCGTCGCGGACACCCGCGCTCTCCCCCACCTGGGCGCCGCTCGAGGCGACCGGGCCGGAGGCGAACGGGCTTGAGGCGACCGGGGGGGTACGCCGGCCGACCGGGGTGACCGCCCCCGGTGCCTCGATCTGCGTGAACTTCGTCCACGCGGCGGACCAGCCTTCGGAGGTTTCCGGCCACCACTGCAATGGCTGCGTCCGGGACCCTCCGACGGCCCAGATCCCGTAGAAATCCCGGCCCCGGCCGACCTCGTACTTCGCTCCCCGGTACGTGATGGTCACCTTATCGAACACGTTCCCAACCCTTCCTGCTCTAGCCCGCCCCTGTACGTTCGTCAGCGGACCTCATCAGAACCTATGAAGCCGGCCTGGATGCCGGCTGAACGCTGTCTCCAGCCTTCCTGTCTCTTCCATCCCGATGCGCCGCGTCGTGGTCCTGGATTCTCCGCCGGTCATGAACGCGGCTGTCCACTGTTCTCCCCGGGTACTGGACTGGACATCAAGGCCGTTTCCGTCAGCACATGTTGACGAACACCTAATCGTCAGCCTATGCTGACGACCATGGAACCCGTACTGGAAGTTGCGGAAGGCGCGACGAGCAATGATCCCGATGTCGGGCTCCGCGCGGTCGCGGCCCTGCGCGCCCTGGCCGAGCGGCTGGAGACCCTGCAGGTCCAGAGCGCGCGCGAGCTCGGCTGGTCCTGGCAGGACATCGCCGAGCGGCTCGGCGTCACCAAGCAGACCGTGCACCGTAAGTATGGCCGGCGGATCGGGGGGCGATGATGCTCGAACGGTTCACCCCGGATGCTCGCGCCGTCATCAAAAATGCGGTCGAGCACGCCAGCCGGCTCGGGCATCGCTACGTCGGCGGCGAGCATCTGCTGCTCGCCGCCGTCTCCACCAGCCAGCCAGCCAGCGCGGTCCTCTGCGCGCACGGCGTCACGCCAGAGCGGGTGGAGGGCGAGATCGTCCGGCGGGTAGGGCTGGGGGCCGGGGCCGGCTTGTTCGGCGGCCTCGACCGGGACGCGTTGGCCTCGATCGGGATCGATATTGATGCGGTGCGGGCCAGGATCGAATCGTCCTTCGGGCCCCAGGCCCTCGGCGCGGCCGCGTGGGCCGCGCACCAGGAAACGCGCCGCCGACGGCCTGGCCCGGTGCGGAGCTGGCGCCGCCGGCGCCGCACCCGGCGTAGCATCGTCACCCCGCCTGCTCCCGAGCCGGCGCTGGCTACCGGCCGTTATCAGGCGCCCGGCCCGCTTTCCCATGGCCGGCTGCCGTTTACCCCGGTCGCCAGGAAGATCCTCGAGCTCTCTTTGCGCGAGGCGGTCGCCCGGCACGATGCACATATCGGGATCGAGCACATCGCGCTGGCCCTCAGCTCGGTCAAGCGCGGGATGGTGCCGTCCATCCTGGCGGCGGCGGGCGTACCGGAATCGGCCCTGCGCGCCGAGATCAGCGAGCGTTACCGGCAGGCGAGCTGAACCGGGGCCAGCTCACCCGCCGCGGTAGAGCTCGGTGAGCAGGCCGACGATCGCAGCGTTCGCGGGGTGCGGGTCATCCCGCCACCAGGCCAGCCGGACAGGAACGGGCGGGGCGTCGCGCATCGGCCGGTAGACCACGCCGGGCCGGGGGTATTGCGCCACGGTGGACTCCGGGGTGATGCCGACGTAGCGGCCCGTGGCGATCGCGGTCAGCCAGTCGTCGATGTCGCCGGTGTACTCAATGGCCGGACGCTCCTCGGACGGCCACGGGTCCGGGGTGGTCGTACCGGTGCGCCGGTCGATGACCAGCGCGCGCTCGCTGATCTCGGCCAGGCGCAGCGAGCGGCGCGCGGCCCAGGGGTCATCGGCGGCCATGGCACAGTAACGGCGTTCCAGGCCGATGATCGCGTCGCAGAAACGGCGCTGATCCGGCTCGGTGCGGACCACGGCGATATCGCAGTGTCCTTCGGCCAGGCCGGCGGTCGCGGAGTTGGTCCTGATGAGCTGCAGTTCGACCTCGGGATGCTCGGCGGCCCAGCGGCGCTGAAACGGGGTGGTGTGGCGGCCCATCGCCGACCAGGCGTATCCGATCCGGAGGAGGGCATGGCCGGCGGCGGCCGCGCGCACGACGTCGCCCGCCTCGGCCAGGGCGCGGCGGGCATGCGGCAGGACCCGGCTTCCCGCCGCGGTGAGGGTGACGTCCCGGGTCGTCCGGCGCAGCAGCCGGACTCCGAGCGCGCCCTCGAGCGAGGCCAGCGTGCGTGATACGCCCGCCTGGGAGATGCCCAGGTCGATCGCGGCATCGGTGAAGCTGCCCGCGTCCACGATCGCGACCAGGCAGCGCAGCTGACGCAATTCCACATTCATAACTGAAGTGTATAGATAAACCAGTCGATGCATTTTGCGTAAGAAGCCGGCTGGCCCACGCTGTCGGTATGCACACCATGTCAGGACAGCAGGCAGCCCAGGACGCGCAGCTGATTACGCCGGCCGGCAGGCAGGCTGGCACCTCCCGGTGGGCGGGCCCGGCGATGATGACCGGGAGCGCCCTGTCGAACCAGCTGGGCGCGGCCACGGCGGTCATGGCCTTCCCCGTCATCGGCCCCGCGGGCGTGGTCGCCGTCCGCCAGTGGATCGCCGGGATCGTGCTGCTGACGGCCGGGCGGCCCCGGTGGCGGTCGTTCACCTGGCCGCAATGGTGGCCGATCCTGCTCCTCGCGGCGGTCTACGGCACCATGAACCTGTCCCTGTACGCCGCCATCGACCGGCTCGGCCTCGGCCTGGCGGTGACGCTGGAGTTCCTCGGCCCGCTCACGGTCGCGCTCGCCACCTCGCGCCGTCGCGCGGACCTGGCGTGCGCCATGGTGGCCGGCGCGGGCGTGGTCGTGCTGACCCGCCCGCGGCCGGACACTGACTACATCGGCATCGGCCTGGGACTACTGGCGGCCGCGTGCTGGGCCAGCTACATCCTGCTCAACCGGCTGATCGGCCAGCGGGTGCCCGGCGCGCAGGGGTCGGCGACGGCCGCCGGCCTGTCCGCGCTGGTGTTCGTCCCGGTCGGTCTCGTGATCCTGGTCAGGCACCCGCCGACGCGGGGCGCGCTGGCGTGCGCGGCCACCGCGGGCATCTTGTCCTCGGCCGTGCCGCTCCTCGTCGACCTGATGGCGCTGCGCCGGGTCCCGGCCCACGCCTTCGGCATCTTCATGAGCGTCAATCCCGTGCTGGCCGCGGTCATCGGCCTGGTGATCCTCGGTCAGAGGCTGCCGTGGAGCGCATGGCTCGGCATCGGCGCGATCATCGCCGCCAACGCCGCCGGCTCCGCCCACGCTGCCAGCTCGGCCGGCCCGCACGGTGAGGATCACGGCCAGGGCGAGGATGGCCGCGCCCGCGATCCCGGCCGCGCTCAGCCGCTCCCCCAAAATGAAGGCGGACAGGATGGTTCCGGTCAGGGGTTCGAGCAGGGTCAAAAGCGCGGCCGTGCTGGCGGCAGCGGTCCGCAGGCCGCGGAAATACAACGTGTACGCCACGGCGGTTGGCCCGGTGCCCAGGGCCAGGAGCAGGCCGAGGGCGGCGGGATCGGGCCGGAAGCCGAGGCCGCCGAGCGCCGCCGCCAGCGGCATCAGGGCCAGGCCGCCGACGGTGAAGCCGAAACCGGTCACGGCCGCCTCGTCCAGCCCGGGCACCGGTCTGGAACCGGTCAGCGTGACCGCGGCGAAGCCGGCCGCCGCGAGCACCGCCATGCCCGCGCTGGCCAGCACCGCGGTCTGGCTGAACCCGGACGGCAGGCCCACGAGCAGGCCGAGGCCGATCAGGGCCAGCCCGGCGGCCGCGGCGGCGAGCCGACCGGTGCTGCGCCCGGTCGCCCGTTCGACGCCGAGCACGATGACCGGGGCGGTGCCGATGGTGACCAGGGTGGCCAGCGGCACCGAGGTCAGCGACACCGCCGTGAAGTAGCAACCCTGGTACAGCGCGGCCAGTAGGCCGATCACCGCGATCCGGGTCCAGGCGACCCGGCCCGCGGGGCGGCGCCTGCCGGTCGCGGCCAGGAAAGCGACGATCAGCACGCCGCCGATGGTGAGCCGGTACGCGGCCACCGAGATCGCGGAAAGGCCGGCCGTCCGGCCCAGCAGGCTGCCGGTCAGGCCGCCGGTCCCCCACAACAGCCCGGACATCACCAGGTAAGGCAGGCCCGTGCCGGGCCGGCGGCGGGCAGCCGCGGACATTGTTCTGCAGACACGCATCGGGAATCGCTCCTGCGACGAGAGGGAAATGGTCGCGGAAGCGGGGCGCACCGTACTGGCCCGGGCTGTGAGCACACGCTGGACTCACCAGGAACGGGAAACGCGCGTCAGCTCACTTGGCTCGACACGCGCGGGCTATCGCCCCGCTAGGAGCGGGGCGGCGGAGTGATGGGAAAGCACCGGTGCACGCTGAGCAGCATATCCTGACCCGCGCCGGAGGGGGCAACAGGATTCCGCCCCGCCATCCGCCGATGCGCGCCCGGTCCCTCAACTTACGGCCCGTGGTCACCCGCCGGTTCCCCACCTGCAACAATCACCAGGTGGTTCCTGCGAGCTATCGTGACTTCTTCGCGGCCAGCGCGGGCGTGGCCGGAACGCTGATCGGCCTGCTGTTCGTGGCCATCTCAGTTGCCTCCGATCGGCTTGCCCGGGCCGAGGCCGACGGGCAGCTGCACCGCATACGCGCGGTGGCGGCGTTGACGGCGTTCACCAACTCGCTCGCGGTATCGCTCTTCGCGCTGATCCCTGGGCACAACAAGATCGGGTCGACCGCCATTTCCGTGGCGGCTGTCGGGCTTACGTTCGTGGCGGCGTCGCTGCTGTCCCTGATCCGGCTGCGCCAGGTGCGGCGGACCATAGTGCGTGATGCGCTGTTCCTGATCGGGCTAGCCGTCATTTTCGTGATCGAGCTGATCGAGGGAATCGACATCAGCGCCCAGGCGGGCGACTCCGGAGCCGTGGACACCATCGCGATCCTGGTCGTGATCTGCTTCCTGATCGGGATCGCCCGTTCCTGGGAGCTGATCGGCGGGCCGTCGATCGGTATCAGGCACGAGGTCACCGCGCTGGTCCGGGCTCACGGAGAAAGCGGGGATGTCCCGCAGGAACCACAGCCGCCGGCCTCGGCGACGGACGACGGTTCAGCCGGACGGTGATCTGGCGGCCCCGTGACAGTACCGGCCGGGCAGACCGGGCAGACTTGGCAGACGTAAGATCGGCGGTGAGATGCTGCTGACGTTCGGGCACGGGACCGCCGCTGAAGAGCGGATCACCGAGCTGCTCAGGAACGCTGACGTGGCCGTGCTCGTGGACATCAGAACCGCCCCGGGCAGCCGCCGTCATCCGCATGTGGCGCGCGCCGAGCTGGAACGCTGGCTGCCGGAGGCCGGCATCGCCTACCGCTGGGAGAAGCGGCTGGGAGGTTTCAGGAAGGCCCCGCCTGACTCACCGGATGTGGTCTGGCGCGAGGATATGTTCCGGGGTTACGCGGCGCACATGCGGACCGGCGATTTTCTCGCCGCGACCGATGAGGTGCTCGCCCAGGCCAGTGCGGATACCACCGCCGTGATGTGCTCGGAGAGCCTGTGGTGGCGCTGCCACCGGCGGCTGCTCGCCGATTTCGTCTCGGCCGCGCGTGAGGTGCCGGTCAGGCATCTCCTGCACGACGGAAGGCTGGAAGATCACCGGCTCTCCCCCGGCCTGCGGCGGCGGGATGACGGCCTGCTCGTCTACGACGCAGGCCAGCCGATGATGCTGTAACTCCGGTCAGGCCAGGTAGGCGGCGAAACCGCTGGTCTGCCAGTCCGCGCCGCGGCTGGTGACGGCGAACGCCTCGTAGCCGTCCAGGCTCTCGACCCAGTCGCGAGCGCCGGAGCCCATCGCGAAGGCGGCCGTGGCGTAGGCATCGGTCAGGGTCAGCCCCGAACCGACCACGGTCACGCTGGCCAGGTCGGTCGCGGGCTGCCCGGTGTGCGGGTTGACGATATGCGGGCCGCGCTCGGCGACGCCCGAGGTGGCCACGGCAAAGTCCCGCCCGGCGACCACCAGCGCAAGCGCGCCGGCCCGCAGCGGGTCGGTGATCCCTATCCGCCACGGCTCACCGGAACCACGATCGCCGGTGCACTGGACGTCGCCGCCGCCGTTGACGCAATGCCCGGCCGAACCCGCCGCAGTGATCATCGCGGCGGCGCGCTCGATCGCCCATCCCTTGACGTAGCCGGAAGGGTCGAACCTGCCCCCAGGCGCGGTGGTGAAGTACCCGCCGCTCAGCGCGCTGATCGCGGCGCAGGCCTCCAGCACCTCAGTGAGTTCCGGCGCGCATTGCGCCAGCGAGACCTCGCCGGCGCCGAACCGGCTGACGTCGCTGTTCTCCCGGTAGGGCGAGAAGGTGGCGTCGACCCAGTGCAGCCAGTGCACCGCCCGGCCCAGCGCCTCCCCGGCGCAGGCCGGCACGTCGAAGGACACGACGGTGCCCATCACCTGCTCGGCATGCCTGAGCCGCCCCGCCTGCCCGCCGGTCATCGCCGGGTTCAGGCCCGGTTGTCCAGCGCGCTCTGCAGCGACTGGATGTAGCCCGCGCTGGTGTAGCTCGCCCCGGACACGGCGTCGATCTTCGCGGTCTGCGTCGCCAGCGTCTCGCCGATCAGCTTGGGGAAGGCGAAGTCGCCGATTCGGATGTCGTTGATGGTGTTCATGGGCTGCCGCAGGACAGCAACCTTGACGATCTTGCCGTTCCGCATGACCAGCTGGATCTGAACCGGACCGTACACGGTATTGGCCACGTGGCCGGAGATGGCGGTCTCGCCGGAGGTCAGCGTGCCGGCCAGGCTTCCCATCGGGAATTCCCCGGGCACCGTGGCGGCAGACGACGAGGGAGCCGACGAGGGAGCCGACGTCCCGCCCGTGCTGCCGGTCCCGCCCGTGCTGCTGGACCCGCCCGTGGTCGACACCGAAGCTGAAGGGACGGTCGGGACTTGCGATTTGAACGACAGCAGGGCCACGAGACCGGCAATGGTGCCGGCGATGGTCAGGATCACTCGGCGCATGTCGCGGATCCTCCCCTCAGAACTCGAACGATTCGCGGTGAATGCTCCGCTTGGGCACCCCGGCCGCGCGGAGCGCGGCGATCGCGGCCAAGGCCATGCCGTCCGGCCCGCACACGTAGACGTCCTGCTCGTCGATGGCCGGTGCGAGCGAACGCAGCACCCGCGGCGACAACGGGTCACCGCCGAGCTCGGCCCGCGACCCGATCACGTAGTGCACGGTCGCCCCGCGCGCGGCGGCGATCGCGTCGAGCTCGTCGGCGAAGACGACGTCCTCGGTGCTGCTCGCGCGGTAGATCAGCGTGACCGGACCCGGCAGCGTCGCGAACATGGCGCGCAGCGGGGTGATGCCGACCCCGCCCGCCAGCAGCACGACACCGCGGCCGGAACCGGTCGCGGTGAACGCGCCGTAGGGTCCCTCGGCGACGACGCGGGTGCCTGGCTGCAGCCGGGCGAGCGCCTGGCTGTGGTCGCCGAGATCTTTCACCGTGATCCGGAGCAGGTCCTTCCCGGGTGCGGCGGATAGCGAGTACGGGTGCGAGGACCACCACAGCGACCTGGTGAGGAACCGCCAGCGGAAGAACTGCCCGGGCTCGGCGTCAAGCTCATCCAGGCGCGCGCCGCCGATGTAGACCGAGACGATACCCGGCCCCTCCTGCCTCACCCCGATCACGTGGAAGCCGTGCCGGGCGAACGAGCGCAGCGGCACCACGAACCGGTACCAGATGATCAGCACCGCCACGGTCAGGTACATCGCCGACCACCAGAACCGCGCGGCCAGGTTGTTCACGAACGCCGCCCCGTCCGCGAACTGATGGCTGAACGCCAGGGCGATGGCCAGGTAGGTGTACAGGTGCAGGTAGTACCAGGTCTCATAGCGGACCCGACGCCGGGCGGCGCGCATCGAGATGAGGCCGACGCCGAGCAGCAGGAAGCCGCCCACGGTGGCCATCAGCACGTCCGGGTACTGGGTGAGCAGCGCTGCCGTCTCGCCTGTCACGCTGGTATGGGCCTCGACCGCGTAGCCCCAGACAATGAGCAGCGCGTGCGCCCACACCACGCAGACGACATACCGGCCGCCCATCGCGTGCCACCGGGCCAGCTGGTCGGTGCCGATCCCCCGCTCCAGCGGAGGCAGCCGCGCCATCAGCGCGACCAGGACCACGACGCCGTACCCGGCGAGCAGCCCCAGGACCTCGCCCGCTCCGGTCAGCCAGCCGCCGAGCCCGCTGACGTCGGGTGTGGAGTGCCACCACAGGGCGATGACCGCGGCCGCTCCGAGGGCGATAACGGCCAGCACTACCCGCGTGCTGGCCCGGCCACTTTCTTTCTTGGGCGGAACGGCACGGGCTCTCGCCCGCGGGCCATGCGAGCCGCCGGACCGGGGCGGGGCGGCCGGCTGCCGCTGCCCCGGGTACGCCTCAGTCCCGGCGTCGCGGGCCGGCACGGGGCGCCTGGCAACGCTGGTCACCGCACCTCCTCGCGGGTCGCCGCGCTCAGGGCGGCTGAGTCTCGCCCTAGCTGGATCGTATGCTCAGCCGAGCACAATGGCGCCGTCCTCGATCGTGATGGTTTCGCCCTTCCCCACTAGTTACGACTACGTAGCGCGATTCCGCATGGTTCAGCGATCCCTCGTAAGGGGTTCGTAATCGGACCGGCCCCGGCTTGGTCGTCAACTAAAGTTGACACCCTCGTCGCAGGACCAGGTCGGGAGTCCTTACTTTCTGGACAGGTCTATCTAACTACAAAGACAGGACTTATTGACTGTACGGAGAGTATCTAACTGAATACACACAGCCATAACCTGTCATTGGGGAACATCACGGATAGGATATGGTCAAATGCTCAGAGTAAGCGACGTTTGGGAGAGAGCACTCCACGCACCCGCCGCGGCCATCAC
>Ga0302181_10002190_pt1 | contig 14053 bp, 12 predicted proteins | sample I_Palsa_E3_3_FD_198786 | JGI IMG/M metagenome (GOLD analysis project Ga0302181, IMG submission 198786) | Peat permafrost microbial communities from Stordalen Mire near Abisko, Sweden - I_Palsa_E3_3 | ecosystem: Environmental > Terrestrial > Soil > Palsa > Peat permafrost | place: Sweden... | reverse complement strand
TCACGCGGCTTGGGCAGGTGCTCCAGATCGAACGCGGGTGGGGCGGCGAGCTCCTCGTCGATGATCTCGTTGCAGAGGTCGATGCACTCGTCGCAGATGTACACGCCGGGCCCGGCGATCAGCTTCTTTACCTGTCGCTGGGACTTGCCGCAGAAGCTGCACAACAGCTGCTCGTTTGAATCTGTCGGTCTGGCCATTTTGTTTTTCTCCCCGCCGTGGCGTCATGCTGGCCGATCTCTGACGATCGGTACGTTATTTCGAAGCTAATGCTCCGAAATAACGCGATCGATGATCCCGTACTCCTTCGCCTCCTCGGAGCTCATGAAGTAGTCACGCTCCGTGTCTTTCCTAACGTCCTTCAAATCCTTCTTCGTGTGCTTCGCGATGATCTCGTCCAGCCGTTCGCGCACATCGATGATCTCCTTTGCGTGGATCTCGATGTCGGTGGCCTGACCCTGGAAGCTCGATGAGACCTGGTGGATCAGGATCTTCGCGTTTGGCAGCGCCATCCGCTTGTCCGCCGCGCCGCCCGCCAGCAAAAGCGCCCCCATCGACATCGCGATCCCCACGCAGATCGTCTGCACGTCGGGCTTGACGAACTGCATCGTGTCGTAGATCGCCAGTCCCGCATACACCGATCCACCCGGGGAGTTGATGTAGATCGAGATGTCCTTGTCGGGATCCTCCGACTCCAAGTGCAGCAACTGGGCGACGATCAGGTTGGCGATCTGATCGTCCACGGGCGTGCCGAGGAAGATGATCCGCTCGTTCAGCAGCCGGCTGTAGATGTCGAACGCGCGCTCGCCTCGCGAGGTCTGCTCAACCACCATTGGGACAAGTGGGCTCATGGTCCTCGCTCTGTTTCGCTTACCTTGCTCGATTCCTTCTGCAAACCCTAGCGGCCTTGCGCCGGTGTCCACAGCTGCTCGCGCGCGGCGGCTTGCTCGACCGAGATCGGCTTCGCCCGCTCAGCGAGGAGCTCGACGGCCTGCCGTGCGGCGAGATCCTCGCGCACCTCCTGCAGTCGCCCCGCGCGCTTCAGATCCTCGAGCAGCTTCTCCGGCTCCACGCCCTCACGCTCGGCCACCGGCCCCATCGCCTCCAGCAGATCCTCCTCAGATGGCACGATCTGCTCCGCGGCGACGATCGCCGTTAGGACCGCCTCGCGGCGCAGCGCCTGCTCGGCGTCGGGCAGCATGTCGGCGAGGATCTCCGTTTCCTCGCGCCCGGTGATCTGCAGGTAAGCCTCGCGCGAGATACCGCGGTGCGAGAGCGAGTGCAGCATCCGCTCCCACATCTCCTTCGCGCGCGCCTCTGCAAGCTCCGGGGTCACGGGTATCTGCGCCTGGGCGACCGCCGCGTCCAAAGCGGCCTCGCGGAACTCGCCCTCGATCTTCTGCTCCTCAGCCTCGATCAGCCGGCCCCGGATGTCCGCGCGCAACTCCTCGACGTCGTCGAAGCCCGCGTCAATCGCGAAGTCCTCGTCCACCTCCGGCAGCCGCTTGTCCTTGACCTCCTTGACGGTGATCTCAAACGAAGCGTCCCGGCCGGCAAGGTGCTCAGCGCCGTAGTCCGCGGGGAACTTCAGCTCGATCGTGCGCGTCTCCCCAGCGGCGGATCCGAGTAGGCCCTCCTCGAAACCCGGGATCAGGTTGCCGCCGCCGAGCTCGATCAGCTGGTCGCGACCCTCGCCGCCCTCGAACGGCCGAGGCGCCTCGCCCGAGGAGGAGTCTCCGGGGGGCAGGTAGCCAACGTAGTCGACGACGACGAAATCACCCTTCCCGGCTTTGCGCTCCACCGTGTCCAGGCGAGCCAGGCGCTCGCGCATCGCATCGACCTCCTGCTGGATCAGCTCGTCCGTGGCCGTCGCCTGGCGGCGCGCGACCTCCAAGCCCTCATAGTCACCGAGCTCGGCCTTCGGCACCACACCGATCTCGATCGAGAACTCGAGCGCCTGCCCCTGCGACGGCATGTCCCCCAGATCGACCTTCGGATCGCCCACGGGAACGATCCCGGCGGTCACGATCGCGTCCGAATACCAGTTCGCAAGCGAGTCCCTGACCGCTTCGTCCAGCACTGCCTCGCGGCCGACGCGCTGCAGCACCAGCGGCGCCGGCACCTTGCCCTTGCGAAAGCCCGGCAGCTTCAGCTGACGCCCGAGCTGGCGCGCACGCTGCTCCACGCGACCCTCGACCTCGCCCGGCGGCACCTCCACCTGTACGCGTACGCGCGAGTCCGGAAGCTCGGTGACGGTGGTTTTGACGGCCGCGGGCACGCCCGCCACGATACCGTGCCTCTCTTCGATGGCCCGCCCTGCTCCTGCTCACCCGTGAAGCCCCTGGATCGGCGGGCGTGGAGGAGCCCATGCGTTCGCCGATGACCCAGCCACGCTCCCCCTCACCCCGGAAGCGCCTCGAGACCTGGCTATGGACCGGCCCAGTCGGGCACCTCGCTGGGGGCGCGGTCGATTTCACCGAAGCGCTCGCGGGGTACCTACTCGCGCGAGCGCTCCGACGAACGATTCGCTAGAACTTTAGGCGGTTAGCGCGACCGGCCTGCCGAAGGACAGCGACACGCCGCAGGGCGTGACGAGCACCGGGCAGGTGGCGATCTCGATCAGGTGCGCGGCCGAGGAGCTGATCGAGACGCGGCCGGGCGTGGCGTCCTTGCGCGAGTCGATCACCAGCAGGTCCGTCTGCTCGTCGACGACCGGCACGACCTCTGCGCCGAGCGCCCCGGCCAGAGACTGGGCGGTAGTCTGCGCGCTGCCGTCACCGCCGGCCTCGCCGACCGCGACGATCCGCTGCACGTCTGCCTTGACGCCATCGGAATCGGCCAGTCCCGCCGGAGCGATCGCGACCCCGACCGGACCACCCTCCAGCAGCTGCTGGGCGGAGTTGCCGATCGTGACGTGGCCCCGGGCCGTGTGGGAGTCCGAGCAGAACACAACCACCTGAGCACCGATCTGCTCAGCCAGCGCACTCAAGCCTTGCGGAGTCGAGCGGTCGGTCACTGCGTGGCTCGAGGCGAACGTGCCGTCGAACAATGCAGCGCCGCGGTCGAGCACTTCCTGGGCCTCCGCGTCACTCACGGCCTCGTTGGTGTGGCGAACGTAGCCGAGGGACACCTCGGCGCCGGCGCGGGCGAGCAGCGAGCCGTAGGCGATGGCGTCGGCCTCATTGGCGGTTCCGTCGTAGGAAACGATGATCTTGGTCATGGTGTTCTCCTTTTATTTCTTAGATCTTGCGAAGTTCTTTCGTTCCATACTGGCAGCATCCTGCCATCAGAGCCAATGATTGTCGTAATTGCTGCTATAAGCTTTGCTTATGCTTAATGTCGCCCGGCTGAAGGTCCTCGACGAAGTCGCCCGGCGCGGTTCGTTCTCAGCTGCGGCCGACGCGCTCGACTACACGCAGTCCGCGATCTCCCAGCAGATCGCAGCGCTCGAGTCAGAAGCCGGCATGACGCTGCTCGAGCGTCACCCGCGCGGGGTCAGCCTGACCGCAGCGGGACAGACGCTGGTTGGCCACGCCGAGGGGATCCTGGCGCGGCTGGAGTCCGCCGAGGCGGCGCTCGGAGCGATCGCCGGCCTGCGCGGGGGCAGGCTGCGGATAGCCTCGTTCCCTACGGCCGGAGCGACGCTGATGCCGCTGGCGATCGCCACATTTCGCGCGCGCCACCCCGACGTCGAGCTGACGCTGGCGGAGGGCGAGCCCGAGCAGATCGCGCCGCGGCTGCGCGCCGGGGAGCTCGACCTCGCGCTGCTGTTCGAGCTCGGCCCCTCTGCCGGTGCGGACGAGCTCACACGCGTGGAGCTACTCGAGGATCCGCTGTACTTGGCCTTGCCCCGGGAGCACGAGCTGGCCAAAAAACGCAAGCTCCGCCTGCAGGACCTGCGCGGGGAAGCCTGGGTACAGACCTCCAGCGCCAGCCCTTGCGCGCGCCATGTCGTGCGCAGCTGCCACGCGGCCGGCTTCGAGCCGCAGGTGTCCTTCGAAAGCGACGACTACCAGACCGTCCAAGGCCTGGTCGCGGCGGGGGTGGGCGTCGCGCTGATCCCCGAGCTGGCGCTAACGGTCGTGCGCGAGGACATCGCGATCCGCGCCCTCTCCCCGCGCCCGCCGGCACGTCAGGTGGTCGCGGCGACGCCCGCTGGCGCGCGCTTGCTGCCAGCGGCCCCGGCGATGCTCTCGGCACTCTCTGAGGCGGCCGCGCGGTACGAGGCGCTCACACCGCGCCGCGCGATTTAGATGGCTCATGTCCGATGCGCGTGTCATTTTTGTTGGCTCCCTTTGTTGACCCAAACAGCCGGCCCGAAAGGCGATGATCGTTGTGCTGTTACTGCTCGGAATCCTGATCGGCTTGATCCTCGGCGCCGCCGGCGCGGCCGCCGTGCTCAAACCCAACCGCGAGCGGATGCGCGACGCAATGCAGTCGATCTCAGCTGACGTGCTCGCCCAGACCGGCGAGTCGCTGGCGCAGCGCCTGGCCGACCAACGGGGCGCCGAGGAGCAGCGCTCCCGTGGCGAGATGGCGACACGAACCGCGGAGATCAAAGCACTGGTGGAGCCAGTCCAGGAGAAGCTCGGCAAGGTCGAGAGCGAGCTCGGGCGCCTGGAGCGCGAGCGGCGGGATGGGCAGATCCAGCTCGCGGAGATGGTCCGTACGCTGACGCAGGGGACGGACACGCTGCGCAAGGAGACGGGCAATCTCGTCTCCGCCCTCAAGCGGCCCTCGACACGGGGCTCGTGGGGAGAGATCCAACTGCGCAACGTGGTCGAGATGGCGGGGATGATCTCCCACTGCGACTTCGTTGAGCAATCGACCGTGCAGTCGCCCGACGGTCAGCTGAGACCCGACATGCTCGTGCGCCTGCCCGGCGGGAAGCTCCTCGTGGTCGACTCGAAGGTCCCGCTCGACGCATACCTGTTGGCGCTGGAGGCGGGCACAGACGCTGAGCGCGAAGGGCACATCGCCCGCCATGCCAAGCAGACGCGCGAACACATCTCCAAACTCGCTTCGAAGGGTTATCAGCGGCAGTTCGACTCGACACCCGAGTTCGTCGTTATGTTCGTGCCCTCCGACGGCATCTACCAGGCCGCGCTCGGGCACGACCCGGCGCTGATCGAGTACGGCGTCTCCCAGCAGGTGCTGATGGCAACCCCCACCACCCTGATCGGCCTACTGTGGGCGGTCCACTACGGATGGCAGCAGGAGCTGATCGCCGAGTCCGCGCGCGAGATCGCCGAGTCCGCGCGCGAGCTGCACCGCCGGCTCGGGCGCTTCGTCGAGCCGTTGGCCAGGATCGGCAAGCAGCTCGACTCCGCCGTCAGCTCCTACAACAAAGCGGTCGGCTCCTTCGAACGAGGCGTGATCCCACAGGTGCGGCGGATCGAGGCGGCCGGCGCGAGCTCCGAGCGCGAGGTCACGCCTCCGGCGATCGTCGAGACCGGCGCTCGCCCGATCATCGCGCAGCTGGAGTCCGAGCCGGCCCAGACGCCGGAGACGACGGCGCCCCCGTTCGAGTCAGATCTCCTGTCGCCGACACCGGAGCTTCGCGCCTCCGCGAGGATCCCCGCCGGCGCGCCAGCACAACGATGATCAGCGTCAGCGCGATCGGCACCGTGGCCGGCAGCTCATCGACGAAGAAGAACAGCAGGTCAAAGACCACCGCCAGCAATGCCGCGAGCACCGCGCCACGCGTCTGCCACGAGCGGCCCAAGGCAACCGCGAGCAGCGCACCAAGCAGGGCCGCGACGAAGAGGTCGCCGTAGCCGATCACCGCCGTGCCGAACACGGCGCTCTGCAGCTGTGGCAATCCTGCCGCCGGGCGCGCGGCGTTCAGCGCATTGTTCGGTCGCTGCAACAGATCAGAGACGACGAGCGTCGTGTCCGCCACCGCCATCGCCACGATCCCCGCGGCCAGCCAGCGCGGGGGCGTGACCGCCGCGAGCAACACGCCGAGCGAGACACAGCTGAGCGCCGACAGCACAAGCGCCGCCGCCTCTCCGGGTAGACCGGTGCGGTCGGCCCAGGCCAGCGCGAACAGCGGCGCCACGAGCAAAGCCCGTGCGGGACGCGGCGGATCGGCATTCCAGGCGAGCCGGCCGAGCGCGAGCGCCGCCAGCAGTGGCACCGCGACCAGCGCCAGATAAGTCAGGCCCTGCGCGCTCGCCTGTTCCGCTCCGCGCGCGACGAACACAAAGCCGATCACCGAAAGCGGCGGGATCACCGCCCAGCGACGGCCGCGCAACCGTCTGAGCGCTCCGAGGCCACCCGAGCCCGGGACCGCCACCAAGGCGCCCTGGACGAGCGAGAGCGCGCCGATCGATATCCAGAATGGGAGCACGCAGATCAACATAGATCGTTACCTGTGCGCCCGATAAGCTGCTCGGCCCTTAGGGACTCTTCCAATGGCTACCGAGGACCATCAGCGCTACCGCCGTCGTCGCGCCGTCGCGGGCCTCGTCCTGCTGGCGATCCTCGCGTTGCTGATCACCGCGATCAGCTCTCACGGCGGCGCCCATCGCACCCAAGCCACGGCGGCGGACCCCGCCACCGCGTCCCACCTGACCGCGCCGCGCCTGACCCCCGCCGAGCGGGAAGCGCTAACCCACCAGGCCGAAGAAAAGGCAGTCGACTCCGTGCTTGCCTACACGCCCGCGGTGACAAGCGGCGGCAGCAAGGGTCACGAGCTCGCGCTCACTTTCGACGACGGCCCCGGCCCCTACACCCAGCAGCTCGTGGGCATGCTCAACAAGTACCACGTACATGCCACCTTCTTCGCGATCGGCGAGGAGGAGCGCTACTTCTCCGCCGGCACCCTGCTCGAGCTGCACTCGGGCGACGTGGTCGGCGATCACACCGAGACCCACCCGATGATGGCGACCCTCTCAGCGCACGACCAACGCGAAGAGCTCGTCGAACAGATCGCCCGCATCGAACTGCTCGGCGGGCCGCGACCGCGACTGTTCCGGCCTCCCTACGGCTCCTTCGACGCCACCACTTTCCACCTGCTGCACCAACTGCACCTCCTGATGGTCCTGTGGTCGACCGACACCAGCGACTACACCCTGCCCGGTGTCCCCGCGATCGTGCAGAGCGCGCTCGCCGGCGCGCACCCCGGGGCGATCATCCTGATGCACGATGCGGGCGGGGACCGCTCGGAGACGATCGCAGCGCTGCCGGCGATCATTCGCGGACTGCGCAAGCGCGGGCTCGAACCCGTGACGATTCCCCGCCTGATGCTCGACGATCCGCCGCCGCCGGGCCGGCCGCTGCCGACGAGCCTCGCGGGAGATTGATTTGACACCACCGAAGGAACAATTACCCGACGGGCGGGCCAACCCCTACGATTAGCAGCGTGAACGCGACCGCCACGCAGGCGCCGCCGATTCTGCACCTCTCGGCAGTGGTCGGCAGCCCGCTGCGCGACTCCGACGGAGCGCGGCTGGGGAAGGTCGAGGATCTGATCGTGCGGCTCGGCGGCGTGGGCTACCCGCCGATCACCGGCTTCTTGGTCACGGTCGCCGGGCGAACCTCTTACCTCGGCGCCGAGCGGGTCTCGGAGATCGGCACCGACGGGGTGGTCATGCGCAAGGCCACGCTCGACCTGCGGCCCTTCGAGCGGCGCCCCGAGGAGGTGCTCCTCAAGCGCGATCTGCTCGATCGACAGCTGATCAACGTCGAGGGCGCTCGGCTGGTGCGCGCGAACGAGATCGAGCTGGCGCTGGTCGCGGGGTCCTGGCGCGTGGCCGGGGTCGACACTGGCCCGCGCGGCGGCTTGCGTCGCCTGCTGCCGAAGGGGCTCGGCTCGCACATCGCCACCGGCGAGTTCCTCGACTGGGCGGGCGTCGAGCCGTTCGTCGGGCACGTGCCGACGGTGCGCCTGCGCGTTCCTCACCCGAAGCTGGCCAAGCTTCACCCCGCGCAGATCGCCGATCTCGTCGAGGCCGCCTCGCGACGCGAGGGCGAGGAGATCATCCAGGCGGTCGGCGACGATGACCGCGAGCTCGAGGCGGACGTGTTCGAGGAGCTCGACGACCAGCACCAGCGCGAGCTCCTCGAGGACCGGCCGAACGCCCAGGTCGCGGAGATCCTCTCGCGGATGGCGCCTGACGATGCCGCCGACATCGTCGGCGAGCTCGACGAGGATCGGCGCGAGCCCCTGCTCGCGCTACTGCCCGTCGGCCACCGCGTGAAGGTCCGCGTGCTGCTGGGCTACGACCCCGCCGAGGCGGGCGGGCTGATGAGCCCGGATTTCGTGCTGTTGAGAAACGCCACGGCGGCCGGCGACGCTCTGCAAACGGTCCGTCACAGCTTGATCGCTCCCGAGCTGCTCACCGCCGTATTCGTCAGCGCTCCCGACGGCTCGCTCGAGGGCAGCATTCCCATCACCGCCCTGCTGCGAGCCGAGCCGGGTAGCCAGCTCGAGAAGCTCGTCAAGCACGAGAGCCCCTGCCTGCGCCCGGATGCACCCTTCGAGGAGGTTGCCAGGCTAATGGCCGACTACAACCTCACGGCGATCCCCGTCGTCGACGAGCAGAATCAGATGATTGGTGTCGTGACCGTGGACGACGTGCTCGAGGCGATGCTCCCGCGCGGCTGGCGGAGGCGCTTCGGGCTGCTCGGCGAGGATTGATGCTCAGCGGGCCTCCCACCCGGCGCGGAGGCGTGGCCGGCGCAACAATGTGCCCGGAAAGTCCGCGCGGCGGCCCGGCGAATAGACTGGCCGCGTGAGCAACCTCCCTGGCCAGTTAGATGGCGGTCCGAGTACCGCCAATCATGCGTCGCGCCGGCTCGGCCATTCGTGGCCGGCCACGCCTGCCTGCCCGCTTCAGCCCTAGACGCACCCGCCTCATCGTCTTCCTGGGGCTGCTCGGCCCCGGCCTGATTGCAGCCAACGCCGGCAACGACGCCGGCGGGATCGCGACCTACTCCTCGGTCGGGGCTAAGTACGGCTACTCGCTGCTGTGGACGATCCTCTTGATCACGTTCTCGCTCGCGATCGTGCAGATGCTCGCGGCGCGGATGGGCGTCGCGACCGGCAAGGGCCTGGCCGAGCTGATCCGCGAGGAGTACGGCATCCGTTGGTCAGTGCTCGCCACCGTCGCGGTCTTGATCGCCAACCTCGGCATCTGCATCTCGGAGTTCGTCGGCATCGGCGCCGCGCTGGGCCTCGCGGGCGTGCCGGTGCAGCTGTCAGTGCCGATCGCTGCGTTCACGATCTGGACGATCATCGTGCGCGGCTCCTACCGCTCGGCGGAGAAGATCTTCATCTGGCTGACGATCCCGTTCTTCGCCTACCCGATCGCCGCGATCCTCGCGCACCCGAACTGGAGCGAAGTCGGCCATGCCCTAGTCGTACCGACGATCAAAGTCGAACCGGCGTTTCTGATCCTTTTGATCGCGACCGCCGGGACGACGATCACCCCATATATGCAGCTCTACCTGCAGTCTGCGGTGGTCGAGCGCGGAGTGCGCGAGGACGAGCTCGGCCACGAGCAGCGCGAGGCGGTCGTCGGTGCGGTCTTCGCGAACGTGATCGCCGCCTCAATCATCATCGCCACCGGCGCGACGCTGTTCACACACGGCATCCACGAAATCGGTTCCGCTGCCGACGCCGCGCGCGCGCTCAGCCCCTTCGCCGGAGCCTACGCCGAGGTGCTGTTCGGAATCGGCCTGTTCGGCGCGAGCCTGCTCGCCGCCGCGATCCTGCCGATCGCCACCTCGTATGTGATCTCCGAGTCGCTCGGCTACGAGAAGGGCGTCGGGCGCCGACGCGAGGAGGCCCCGGTGTTCGTCGGCATCATCACCGCGATGATCGCCATCTCGGCGCTCGTCGCCGTGATCCCGGGAGTTCCCGTGATCTCGCTGCTCGTCGGCGTGCAGGTCGTCAATGGGTTGCTCCTGCCGATCAACCTGTTCTTCATCTGGAGGCTCTCGCGCTCCGCGCGCGTGATGGGCAAGTTCCGCAGCGGCAAGGCCCTCGGCGCCGCCACGGGGCTCACGGTCCTCGTGACCTCCACCCTCTCGGTGGTCCTCGTCGTCATCACGCTCGGGGGGTTCTAGGCTCTGAGGGTTTTCAGGCATCCTGGTGTTTCTAGACGCTCGGTGCTTCCAGGCGTTCGAGGCTAAGGTTTCAGGCGCCGCCCGACTCGACGAGCAGCGCCGCCCCGATCGCCCCGCCGAGATCGCCAAGCTTTGCCACGTGGACGTCCGGGGGACGGTCATCGGCGAACAGGTGCGGCTGCATCGCTGTGGCGATCCGTTTCGCGTAGGGGTCGCCGAGACGCACGCCGAGCCCGCCGCCGATGATCACGGCCGGGACGTCGAGCAGGTTGACCGCCGAGGCAATGCCGGCGCCGAGCGCCTGGATCGCCCGCTCGATCAGTTCTGTCGCGAGCTTGTCCTCGTGCTCGAGCGCTCGCTCCCAGATGCCGCTCGTCAGGCGCGTGCGCTCGTGCTCCTTCATCAGCTTGAACAGGTCGGTGTGCCTGCCCTTCTCGTCGTGGAGCTTGCGCGCCTGGATCTCCATCGCCGCGCGCCCGGCGTAGGCCTCGACGCAGCCACGCCGCCCGCAGGTGCAGCGCGCGCCGTTGATCTTCACCACCATGTGCCCGATCTCCCCGGCGCCCCCCTGGCCAAGCCAGGGCTTGCCGTCGAGGATCAGCCCGGCGCCGACGCCCGTCCCCCAGAAGACTCCTATCAGCGACTCGTAGGGCCGCCCGGCGCCCAGCTGGAACTCGGCGTCGGTCGCGACCTGCACGTCGTTGCCCACCCTAACCTCAGGACCGAGCGCGCTTTCGAGGGTCTTGGATAGCGCGAACGTGCCTTCCCAACCGGGCAGGTTGCGGGCGGTGCTCACGTTGCCGCCTTCGATCACGCCGGGCGATCCGACCCCAATCCCGTCCAGTTTCGCAGGCTCTAGATCGGCGGCTTTGGCGGCGTCGCGCACGGTCTGCGCCATCGCCTTCGCCACATCCTCCGGGTCTCCCTCGGTGGGCGTCGGCCGGCGCGCCTGCCCGAGCACCTCGTTCTGCTCGTCGACGATCACCACCTGGATCTTCGTGCCGCCGAGGTCGATCCCGCCGTAGCTCCTCGCCATTGCGGCGGATCATCGCAGAGGACGGTGGGGAAACGTCGCGAAGATAAGGACCGGTGCCTCATGGATTTAACCGAATTTAGGCCCCCTTGCAGGGTTTCTTCGCCTGCTCTTACCGCCTACACACACTATTCCTACAAGCCTCGACGACTCTTGCAGAGAGGCCACAGCAGACCATGACCGAACGCACCACTCGACCCTGGCTCAACTACCTGCTGGGCGCGGCTTGCGCCGGTGCGATCGTCGCCGCCTTCCTCGTCGTCGGCCCCGCATCGGGCGGCCAGAGCACCGTAACCCGTACGGCCACCACCGCGCAAGGGGTTGTCCAGTCCACGGTCTCCGGCAGCGGCAACCTGCAGGCCGCGAGCCAGCTCGACCTCGGCTTCAAGACCGGCGGCACGGTCACGAACATCTATGTCGCCCAGGGCCAGCACGTAACCGAGGGCCAGTTGCTGGCGACGCTCAATCCCGAAAGCGCCGAAGTGACGCTGGAACAGTCGAAGGCCGCGTTGCAGTCCGCCGAAGCCGCACTCGCCAAAGAGGAAGAAACCGACGGCGAAACCTCGACCGGGGCCTCGGGCTCGGGCGGCACCGGGGACTCGGGCGCAGACTCAGGTGGCGCGAGCGCCAGCGCCGCCGCGGTTGGCTCGGCGCCCGGTGCGAGCGACCCGGAGATCGCCACCGTCGCCGACGTCTCCGACACCACGCCGGCGCAGACCTCGCCTGCCGATCAGCCGACGACGCCCGGCGCCTCGAGCACCCCGAGCACCGCCTCGCCCACGCCGGCCACCAACACGCCGGCCGCCACACCAACCACACCAACCTCCACCACGCCGGCGGCGACGACGACGACGCCGGCAGGCAAGCCGCCAAGCAAAAAGACGACGACCGCGGAGCCCACGACCACCACGACCACGGGCGAACATGCGACGAGCGGAAGCGGACGCGAAACCAAAGAAACCAAAGCAGAAACGAAATCCAGCTCATCCTCCTCGAGCTCCAGCACCAGCACGGCCACGCGCGAAGCGAACCTCGCCTCCGCGCGGGCGGCCGTCAAGAGCGACAAATTGACGGTGCAGAGCGACGAAGAGGCCGTCCAGAACACCAAGCTCTACGCGCCCGAGGACGGCACGATCGTCTCGCTCTCGGGTCAGGTCGGTGAAACCGTCTCCGGCGGCGGAACGACCAAAGCCTCGTCGAGCAGCTCCTCCTCCTCCTCGGGCGGATCGGGGACGGGCACGGCCGCGGCGGGCGGCGCCTCCGCGGCAGGCGGCGGCTCATCGAGCAGCTCGTCCAAATCCTCCGACTCCTCCAGCTCGTCCAGCTCCTCGTTCGCGATCCTCAGCGACCTCAGCTCAATGCAGCTCGTGGTGCCGTTAAGCGAATCGGAAATCGGCAACGTGAAGGGCGGCCAGCCCGCGACGGTCACCGTCGAAGCGCTCAACGGTGCCAAACTGGCGGCCCACGTAAGCGAAGTCGCGCTGCTCTCCACGAGCAGCAGCGGCGGCGCGGTGAGCTACGACGTCACCTTCCAGCTCGACCAGCTGGAAGCGGGCCTGAAGGTCGGGATGAGCGCGACCGCCGAAGTCGTCGTCAAGCAGGCCGAAGGCGTGAACGTCCCGACCAGCGCGATCTCCGCCGACTCGGTGACCGTCAAGCGCAACGGCAAAGAAGTACGCCAACGCGTCGTCACGGGCCTGGCCGGGAACACCTCGACGATCATCCTCAGCGGCCTGAAAGCGGGAGAAACGGTCGTCCTGCCCGCCGCGAGCACCTCGAGCTCGAGCGCGACCAACCTGCTCTCCAAACTCGGCGGCCGCGCGGGCGCCGGCGGACTCGGCGGCGGCGGGATCGGCGGCGGCGGCGCAGGCATCGGCGGTGGTGGCGGCGGCGGCGGCGGAGCCTTCTTCAGAGGTGGTGGGTGATGGATTTCCGCCCGCCCCGTTCTCTGCGATCGCGTCTGCCGAAGGCGACTCGCGCGCGCGCCCCTCGCAACCAGCCGCTGGTGGCGCGCCGGGCGAGCGCGCACAACATCCCCGCCGCGGCGCGCGAAGAGCGGCGGCGGCGAGCGCCGGTGATCAGCGTGCACGACGTCAGCAAGACCTACAGCATCGGCGAGATCGCGGTCCACGCGCTGCGCGGCATAACGCTACAGATCGAGCGCGGCGACTTCGTGGCGATCATGGGCAGCTCAGGCAGCGGCAAGAGCACGCTGATGAACATCCTCGGCTGCCTGGACATACCCACCAGCGGCAGATATGAGATCGACGGCGTCGATGTCAGCCACATGGACGAGGACGATCTCTCCGACCTGCGCAACCGCAAGATCGGCTTCATCTTCCAGAGCTTCAATCTCGTCCCACGCACGAGCGCGCTCATCAACGTGGAGCTGCCGCTCGCCTACGCCGGGCTGCGGGGGTCCGAGCGCCGCCACCGTGCCGAGGGGGCGCTGCGCTCGGTCGGGATGGGCCATCGCCTGCAGCACGAGCCGGCAGAGCTCTCCGGCGGACAGCAGCAACGGGTCGCGGTGGCACGCGCGATCGTGACCAATCCCTCGCTGATCCTCGCCGACGAGCCAACCGGCAACCTGGACTCGCACTCCACCGAGGACGTCCTCGCGATCTTCGCGCGGCTGAATGAAGAAGGCCGGACCGTCGTGTTGATCACGCACGAGCCCGATGTCGCACAGCAGACCAAGCGTGTGATCCGCCTCAGCGACGGCGAGATCGTGGAGGACCACCGCACGCTCGGCGTGCACGATCCTCCCCCCTCCTTTCAAGAGCAGAAGTCCTCCCATGCTCCCGTCGTGGAGACGCCGACATGATCGCCACCGAGATGCTGCGCATCGCCTGGAGCGGGATCACCGCGAACAAGCTCCGCTCGGGCCTGACGATCCTCGGCATGACGATCGGGGTTGCCTCGGTGATCGTTTTGATCGCCGTCGGCAAC
>Ga0302181_10002189_pt1 | contig 14054 bp, 11 predicted proteins | sample I_Palsa_E3_3_FD_198786 | JGI IMG/M metagenome (GOLD analysis project Ga0302181, IMG submission 198786) | Peat permafrost microbial communities from Stordalen Mire near Abisko, Sweden - I_Palsa_E3_3 | ecosystem: Environmental > Terrestrial > Soil > Palsa > Peat permafrost | place: Sweden... | reverse complement strand
CCTGCGCCCATGCCCGCACGTCGTTGAGCACCCGCTCGATGATCCCCGGAGCACAGAGCGTGACGCGCTCGTGGTTCAGCTGGTTGGTGATGAGCTTCCAACCCTCGTTCTCCGCACCGACCAAGGCGGTGGCAGGAACCCGGACGTCCTCGTAGAACGTGTAGTTGATGTTGTGATCCCCGAGGAGCTTCATGGGGACCACGCGGATGCCGGGCGTGTCCATGGGGACCAGGAACATGGAGATTCCCTTGTGCTTCGCCACATTGGGATCGGTCCGCGTGGCCAACCAGATGTAGTCGGCGTCGCCGGCGAGGCTGGTGAAGATCTTGGCGCCATTGATCACGTACTCCTCGCCGTCGCGCTCGGCGCGGGTGCTCAACGAGGCGAGGTCGGTGCCCGAATTGGGCTCCGTGTAGCCCACGCAGAAATGGATCTCTCCGGCCAGGATCTTGGGCAGGAAGAATTCCTTCTGCTCCTGCGTCCCGAAGTTCATGATGGTGGGACCCACGGTGTTGATGGTCAACATCGGCACCGGCGCACCGCTGCGCATCGACTCATCGAAGAAGATGAACTGCTCGATGGCGGAACGCCCCTGGCCGCCCCATTCCTTGGGCCAGCCGATGCCGAGCCAGCCGTCGGTGCCCATCTGCTTGACCACCTTGCGCACGGTGGGCCCGATGCCGTGCGCCTGCGACAGCTCCAACTCCAGCTCAGGGGTGAGCAGGTTCTCATAGTAGGAGCGCAGCTCGCTCTTCAGCGCCTGCTGCTCCTCGGTGTACGCGATTTCCATGGTGTCCCTCCCGGGGGCTGCGTCGCTGCATGCGTCCCACTTCGGCGCCGCACGTCGATCGGCTCGGACCGATCGCATGCTCGATAGAACACGTTACAGTCCGTTCCCGTCGCACAGCCAATGGGCCGGCCCGGTGGCCGGGGCGCTACCAGCCGGTAACCTGCTGTCGGCCTCGGGGCAGACCCGAGGAGTACGAGCCGAGGAGCTTGCCATCATGCCTGAAGCAGTCATCGTCGCCACCGGTCGCACCCCGATCGGGCGGGCCGTCAAGGGCTCGTTGGTCGAGTGTCGTCCCGACGACCTCAGCGCACTGGTCATCAAGACCGTTCTGGCAAAGGTGCCGCAACTGAAGGCGGGAGATATCGAGGACGTCCTCCTCGGCTGCGGCCAACCGGCCGGTGAGGCGGGATACAACATCGCCCGGGTAGCCGCCATCCTGGCCGGCCTCGACAATGCACCCGGGGTCACCGTCAACCGCTACTGCTCCTCGTCGTTGCAGACGATCCGCATGGCCGCACACGCCATCCGAGCCGGGGAGGGTGACGTCTTCATCGCCGCCGGCGTCGAGACGGTGAGCCGGTACGGCAACGGCGCATCGGACACCGGCCCGCACAACACCGCCTTCACGACGGCCGAGGCCCGCACGAAGGAACGCACGCCGGCCGTCACCGAGCCGTGGACGCCGCTGGCCGGGACCCTGCCCGACGTCTACATCGCCATGGGTCAGACGGCAGAGAACGTGGCCGAGTTCGAGAAGGTGAGCAGGGGCGAAATGGACGAGTTCGCCGTCCTTTCGCAGTCCCGTGCCGTCGAGAACCAGGAGAACGGGTTCTTCGAGCGCGAGATCATCCCGGTCACATTGGCCGACGGCACCATCGTCGCCAAGGACGACGGCCCACGCGCCGGAACGACCCTCGAGGGATTGGCCAACCTCAAGCCCGTGTTCCGCCAGGGCGGCACGATCACGGCCGGAAACGCATGCCCGCTCAACGACGGAGCGGCCGCGGTGATCGTCATGAGCGACACCAAGGCCAAGGAGTTGGGGATCACGCCCTTGGCCCGGATCGTGGCCAGCGGCGTGACCGGCCTGAACCCCGAGATCATGGGCCTGGGCCCGGTCGACGCCTGCCGCCAGGTGCTCGCACGAGCCAACATGGCCATCGACGACATCGACCTGGTCGAGATCAATGAGGCGTTTGCGGCCCAGGTGATCCCGTCGGCCAAGCACTTGGGGATCAGCTGGGACAAGCTCAACGTCAAGGGCGGGGCGATCGCCCTGGGCCATCCTTTCGGTCAGACGGGTGCCCGCATCATGACGACGCTCCTCAACGCATTGGAGGACACGGGGAAGACCTTCGGCCTCGAGTCCATGTGTGTGGGTGGCGGCCAGGGCATGGCCATGATCGTCGAGCGTCTCAGCTGAGGGAACGCTCGCCGCTCACGTCGTAGACGGTGATCGTGGCCGATTTCACCGGCACGCCCCCGTCGGGCCGAGGGGGTGCCTGCCGGAGGCCGGCGATGTGCGCGTCGAGGCTGGCCTGATCCACCCAGCGCTCGAAGAGGACGGCCCTTCCCGGCTCGATCGGATCGGCGCTGACGACGTACTCGAGACAGCCGGGCTCCGCCCTGGACTTGCGCATGGCGTCGTGACGACTGGCCACGAACGCCTCGCGCTGGTCGGGCTCGACCTCGAAGATTCCTCCGACGATGACCACGTTCCCCTCCTCCATGGCGCCGCTACCACTCGATCGGCAGATCCTTCGAGTTGTGACCAGGCGCCCGCTTGCGTGCCGCCGACGCTAGCGGGCGCGAGGATTGCCCGTCGGCACGCTCAGTCCGGGCCGCGACACTCGAGCGCCTCCACGACAGAGGCGAAGAACCATTCGCTTATGGCGAATACGGGGAGGCCATCGATCATCAGACGGTAGGCGCGCGCCCATACGACGTCGGCTGCGGACGCCGCAATCGAGATCCCGTCTGGCGGGCCGGCCCGTTGCGGCCGTGGCAGCGCTTCTCTGGCCAACTTCGCTGCGTGCTGGGCCAGGACGCGGCCGATCGGGTCGTCCGTCTCAGCCAGCTGAACGCGCGCTCTCTCCGGAAGTCGCTCGGGCGCGAAGAGCGATTCCGCGTAGAGATAGGACGCATTGGTGGTCCGCCCCTTCAACACCGCGTCTCGCTGCGTCAGCACCTGTCCCACTGGCACGCCGACGGCGTTGCCCGCTTCCGCCATGACCGGATACTGGCGCACGACATCCGCCAGCAGGACCTCACCGGTCAGTGTCTCGAGAAGGCGGGTGACCGTCTCTGCACTCTCGAGGAAGGTCCGCCGCAGGTGGGTGATTTCCGATGCCGTTGCCGCTGGCGTCACGAACAAAACGTAGTGCTGTTTCCCCTCGCGGGAGCCCTCACGCCAAAAGCGCAGACTCCACATCGCTCAGGGCCGGAGTCGGCCCCGGATCGATCCCCTCGCGCCCGGCCATGTGGAGGGACACGAAATCCCCGAACAGGGTGAGGTCGAGGAACCGGGCGAGGTCGTCGTCCCCCTCCGCCCACACCGGGATCACGTTCGCCATGACCTCGTCCGTGGCCTCGATGACCCGGGCGTACCGGCGAGCAACACGGGGGTGCTCCCCGGCGTGACGCAGCGTGATCAGGGAGAACACCTGGCGCGTCACGTCCCCATGCTGGCCCCAGCCTGCTACCTCGTTGTGGGACAGCTCGGGTTGGACCGCCCAGAAGGCCGGCGTCTTGGCATTCTCATTGACCTGGGTCTTCCAGCGCCGGGCGGCTACACCGGTGAGCCCGGTCGACCCGTAGATGAGCGGAATGGTGCGGCCGATGATGCGGGCCACCTCCTCCGCTGGGCCTCCGTCCGCCAGGAGGGCATCTCTTCGGCGACGTAAGGACGAGAGGGTGCCGTCGAGTGTCGATGCGACATCGGGGATGATCCCGACCCGGGCCAGGGTCATCAGTACCGGCATCGTGAGTGCACCAAATGCGGTCCGGGACGCCGGAAGGTCGTGGCGTACATCGAAGAGCGTGAGATCGGACGCCTGCGCCATCTTCGCCAGTGCACCGCCGCCCGAGACAACAACGACACGGGCCCCCTGTTCCAATGCCGTGGTCGCGGCGGCGCAGGTCTCATCCGTGTCCCCCGAATACGAAACAACGAAGGCAAGCGTGTGCGGCCCGACGAACGCCGGCGATGCATAACCGTTCCCGACAACAATGGGGACCGAAGATCGGTCAGCGCCGAAGGCCGCCATCGCATCGCCCACGAGCCCGCCACTTCCCATGCCGAAAATCACGACCGCACGAATTGCGGTGGCCGGCGGAAGCGCAGTGGCGTCGAGCACGTCGGACGACGTCGCGATGGCGCTGTCTATCTGCTCGGGGAGGCCGGCCGTCGCCTCCCAGATCCCGAGGGTGTCGAGATACTGCTGCGGGGTCACCCCGGAGCAGGCCCCGTGGCGCGCACGCTCTCCTTCTCCGCCTTTGCGGTCAGACGTTCGTGCTCTGCGTCACCGACATCCGCCCCCTCATCCACCAACAGGACAGGCACACCGTCGACCACCTGGTAGCTCTTGTGGATCCTGGGGTTGTAGAGGACGTCCTCGTCGGCAAACCACAGCAACGGTCCCTTGTCGACCGGGCAGGCCAGGACATCGAGCAGTAACGGATCAAGCGGCATGGTCGCTCCTTGTATTCGGTTTTCTAGGTCGCGTTCGCGTACGTCGCGATGAGCTGCTGCACGTCTGCCACATGCTCGGCGCACTGCTGGGCCGACTTCGCCTCCACGTTCAGCCGTAGCAACGGCTCGGTGTTCGATGGACGCAGGTTGTACCACCAGTCGCCATGATCGACCGTCAGTCCATCGAGCCGATCGGTGGATGCCTTGGCTGCTTCCTCGTGCCGGGCAATGGCCTCGACGGTGGCAGCGGGGCTCTTCACCTCGGTATTGATCTCGCCGGAGTCGCTGTAACGCTCGAACGGCTTGAGAAGCTCCGACAGGGGCTGAACGCTCAAGCTCAGGAGCTCGAGGACGAGCAACGCCGTGATGACGCCCGAGTCGGCTCGGTAATTGTCCCGGTAGTAGTAGTGCCCGGAATGCTCGCCACCGAAGACGGCGTTGGTTTCGGCCATGACCTGCTTGATGATGGAGTGCCCCACCTGGGTGCGGATCGCCGTTCCGCCGAGCTCGGCGACGACCTCGGGCACGACGTGGGAACAGATGAGGTTGTACAGGATCGTCTCTCCCGGGTACTTCTTCAGCATGGACGCCGCCACGAGCGCCGTCGTCAGCGAGCCCGACACCGGTTCGGCGCGCTCGTCCACCAGGAAGACCCGATCGGCGTCACCATCGAAAGCCAGGCCGATGTCCGCCCCTTGGGCCAGCACGGCTGCCTTCAGGTCAACCAGGTTCTCGGGCTGTATCGGATCGGCGGGATGGTTGGGAAACGACCCATCAAGCTCGGGAAAGAGGATCTCGACGGAAAACGGGAGGCTGGCAAAGACGGTCGGCACGACCAAACCCCCCATCCCGTTGGCCGTGTCCGCCACGACCTTGAGGGGTCGCAACGAAGCCCTGTCCACGAACGAGATCACGTGCGCCGCCCACGCATCGAGCAGATTGAGCTCACGCCACGGGCCCGACACGTCTCCGATGGGCTGCCCCAACAAGCTCTCGGCCGTGGCCTCGATTTCAGCCAGCCCGGTGTCGCGACCGATCGGGCGTGCACCCGAAAGGCACAGCTTGATGCCGTTGTACTTCGCCGGGTTGTGTGAGGCCGTGAACATCGCTCCGGGGGCGCTGAGGTGTCCGGCGGCGAAGTAGAGGAAGTCGGTAGAGCCCATCCCCAGGTCGGTCACGGCCACGCCCTCGGCGCGCACCCCGTCCGAGAAGGCCTGCGACAGCTCCACGCCCGAGGCCCGCATGTCACGCGCCATCAGGATCTCGGGCGCATCGGCAAAGCGGGCCATGGCCCGGCCGATGGCCCGGCACATCTCCGCATCGAGCTGATCCGGCACCGTGCCGCGCACGTCGTAGGCCTTGAATACCTTGTCCATTCGGGTCATGAGGGCACAACCTTAGGTGGCCGGCGAAAGGTCGGGCTCCGCACGATCGCCCCGGCCCGGTCGGCGGCGGTTCGACAGCCTGGGCCTGATGACGACGAAGAGAAGGAGGAGGACCCCGACGACACTCAGCGCCTGCCCCACCCGGTTGCTCGGGGTGTCCCCGTAGTGGAGGACGACGTCGTGCGCCGTGGGCACGAGCACCATCAGATTGGGCGTGACGCGATAGGGCCCGGTGGCTCCCGACGCCTGCCAATTGGGGAAGTACGACACCTTGACCAGGACGGGAGTACCGATCCTCGAGACGTGGAAGCTGACGGCGTTGTCCGTCTCTATGACGTCGCTGACGTGGGTCTTGGGCACTCGCCGCCGGGGCGGATTGCGATCTCCGATCGCCACCCGGGGCCACGACGCTGGTCCGCTCTGGGCCAGGAAGACACGCCAACGGGACGGGTTGTCGTACCAACTCTCCGACGAAGGCAGCCAGGACGACTGGTCCGCGCCCACGCCGACTTCGACCGCGGGATCATTGGCCAGACCGGTGACCAGCGGCGCGTCCAGGACCTCGTAGATCTTCCAGGTCGTGCTCGTTCCTCCCGATGTCCAGGGTCCTGTCTCCGCCACCTGCCGCAGGGAGGGGTCGGCGGCTGCGGCTGCTTGGACCTGAGGGCTCGACGCCATGAAGTAGCGAACGCCGAGCAACTGCAGATGCTGGATGCCGGCCGGCACGTTCAGCGTCGTGTAGTCGAGGCCGCCCATCGCCTCGGACGGCGAGACCGACAGTTCCGCTTGGTTCAGAAAGTGATACGGCGTCGTGGCCGAGGATTCGAACAGCAGGCCCTCCATGGAGCCGATGCAACCGCTCGACCAGTACGGCAGCAGCATGAGGGCCTGCGTGGTCCCGAACCGGTTGAGGCTCGGGTCGTATTGCCACATCGATTGCCCGCACCCGTCGGTGGACCCCACGTGTTCCATGGTCTGCACGAGGGCCCGGTACTCGGGATAGGCCGCCTGCGCCTGGTAGCCGCTGTAATTGAACGAGGACCAATTGGTGACCTGATTGGCGCCCGGGGTGATGCCCAGGGACTTCATGGCCGACAGCGGCAGCACGAAGGGGGTGACCACGACCACCAGGGCCACGACGAGCGCGACGAGTGGCCCGGCCACGGCGGCGACGGGCCACGAATAGGCCGGCGTCGTTGACGGGAGCGGACCGAGCCCGGGGCTCCCCGGCGCCAATGCCAGGCCACCCCCAGCGGCCGAAAGGGGACCTGTTGTCGCCGCTTGGCGTCGGGTCCGCCACCACGCCCACAGGTCGACCAAGCCGGTCACCGCCGTCGCTACCCCCCATCCGACCAGCAGGTAGACCGGGAGGAACCAGAGCGGCAGCAGTCTGACGTTGTAGAGGCTTGCGAGCGGATCGAAGATGACGCCCAGTGCGAAGATCCCGGCGAGCAGGGACATCAAGATCCCGAAGCGACTGCGCAGCGCGAATGCCGCCACGGCCGAGAGTCCGGCGAGGATCAGCGCCCACCAGTCCGCCACGGGAAACAGGACGGCGAGATAGGTGTGGATGTTCACGTAATTCAGGGACGTCGCGTAGGCCTGCTCGGTACCGAAGGGAATCCACCAGAACGCGACGATCAACGCACCGATGGCGATCGTCGAGATGCCCCACCACAGCGCCTGCGGACGGCTCAACACCTGGGGCACCACCTGGTCGGACGGGTGGGCGTGCCAGGTGTCACGCGGCCGTACTCGCTGGGGCAGCATCTCCATGGCAATGAGCAACACCGCCCCCACCAGCGCAAAGAGGGAAGGAATGATGTGGGCCAGGATGCAGGCGGCCAGGGCGAGCGCGGTCCAACCCCGGTAGCGCCCGGTACGCAGTCCCCGTGCCATGAGGCCGAGGAACACGAGGGCGATGGCGATGCCCAGCGAATAGGCATACTCACCGGCCAACGTCGAGAAGAGATTCCCGCCGTAAATGGTGTACGTGTAGTCGAAGAGGTAACACAGCGAGATGGCCGCCAGGGCCCCTGGGAACGCCCGCCGCATCCCGAAGAGCCGCCCCATGGCCCACGCCGACACCGGGAGCAATAAGGACCCGAGCACGGTGATCCATTTGAAGGCCAGCGCATAGGGGACGACGTAGCTGGCCACCGCACCAATGAGATCCGCCAGCACGAAGTAGTAGGTATAGAGGGGGAAACCGTCGTACCAGCCCGGGTCCCAGCCCGTCAGCTGCCCGTGCGACAAGAGCCCTGATCGGAGAAAGGCCGGCATGGCGTAGTGCCCACCGTTGTCACCGCCTGTGGGCACCGACGTGGACAGGAGCAAGCTCGGATGGAGCTGCCAGAGGGTGACGACGATCACCGCTCCGACGCAAACGAGCGTGCTCACTCTCGGGGCCCACTTGGCGGACGGCGTCAACGACGCCCTCCGTCGATGCCGAACGGGGCCTTCCGCGACGGTGGCGTCGGCCGGAGCCGTGCCCTCAACTGTGCTGGTCAGTGGATCACACCACCCCGTTGATGAAGAATTTCCACCAGGGCGAGGGCGTTGAACGCAGCGTGTGCCAGCATGTTCATGCCGAGCCGTCCGGTTCTGTACGAGACGGTGGCCAGCACGACCCCGAACAGGGCCAGTCCGGCCAGTTGCACCGGTTCGCCATGGGCCAAGCCGAACAGCAGCCCGTCGAGGACAACGGCGAGGACCACGCCGACACCTCGGGCCCTGGTGGTTCCGGGGCCGAGCGGCGTGAACAAGCGGGCCAGGGACTTGAACAAGAGCCCGCGGAAGAACAATTCCTCCATGAAGGGGACGATGATCGCCGTCGCCAGCACCAAAAGCACGATCCCGCCCCCGTGGGCGCTTCCCGTCAGCTTCTGGCTCGGAGCGTTGAAATTGTGGATGTCGTGTTGGAAGGGCCAGTAGAGGAGGGCAATGGCGTACTGCCCCCCGACTCCGATGACGAGTCCCCACAGATCCATCCATCGAAAGCGCACCCCGAGGTCGGCCAGGAAGTGGCGCGTGCCCTGGGTCCAGCTGGCCAACCAGGGGGCGCCGAAGAACCCGACCCAAATTCCGGCCAAGGTAGAGAGGACATACCACTCCGGAGGCTCGCTGGCCGAGGTGATGAACGCCATCTGCGTGGCGTTCTTCCCGGCCACGTCGCCGGCCACGACCCCGAAGACCGCCCCCACGATCTGTCCGGCCACGAAGCCGATGAGGGCGTAGAACAACCACCGCCAGGCCGCTGACTTGCTGGTGGGGGGTAGGCCCGGCGTATCGAGGAAGGACCGGCTCCCGTTGCGGCCGCCTGGCGCCGCTGGGGAGGTGGACCATGGTGCGGCGGGCGCCGGTGACGGAGATCCGACGCGATCCGTGGGAACGAATCCCGCAGGAAGCGGCCCCCGGGGTACTGGCCGAGCGGCTCCACCCGCGAGGCGCGCCTCGTCGGGGTCGATGTCGGTCATCGGCAAGACGATACTGGCACCCCCCAGGCCGGTGACCCGCAGGTTGGGGGTGGTCACCGCCCGACGGAACGTCCGAATAGGCTGGTCCGGTGAGTCCCCAACGGCCCGACCGGTCCCCAAACCAACCACACACGCCATCGGGGGACGGGAATTCGCCGGCCGGAGGCCCGCCCCAGGGTCAAAACTGGCGTTGGCTCTGGGGTGTCGCAGTCATCGCGCTGATCGCCGTCCTGCTGGCAGTCTCGTCGCTCAAGACGACCGACGCCAAGTCCCTCAGCTACACCAAGTTCCTGCAGGACGTGCGGTCCAAGCTGGTCAACACCGCCCAGATCAGCAACGGCACCGGCGAGATCAACGGGAAGCTGAAGAGCGGGATCAGTTACGAGGTCCAGGGCCCGAGTCCCTCCCTGCCCAACGACGTCACACAGATGCGGGACGACGGGGTCGCGGTGAGCTTCCCCACCCCAACCTCCAACCTGCTGAGCGACCTTCTCCCCTACATCTTCATTATCGCCATTGGCGCTGCGTTCATCTACTTCATCGGACGTCAGACCAAGGGCCAGATGTCAGGGATCATGTCCATTGGTCGGTCGAAGGCCAAAACGTTCAGCAGCGACCGGCCCTCGACCACATTTGAGGACGTTGCCGGCTATGCCGGGGTCAAGCAGGAGATCAGCGAGGTCGTCGACTTCCTGAAGACACCGGCCCGGTTCAAGGAGATCGGCGCGAAGATCCCCAAGGGCGTGCTGTTGGTCGGCCCTCCGGGAACCGGCAAGACGCTGTTGGCCCGCGCCGTGGCCGGAGAGGCAGGCGTGCCGTTCATGTCGGTGAGCGGCTCGGACTTCATGGAGATGTTCGTCGGCGTGGGCGCCAGCCGGGTGCGCGATCTTTTTCAGACGGCTCGCAAGCAGGCGCCGGCCATCGTGTTCGTTGACGAGATCGACTCCATTGGCCGCAAGCGAGGTGCTGGACTCGGCGGCGGGCATGACGAACGCGAGCAGACGCTCAACCAGATGCTCTCCGAAATGGACGGCTTCGACACCTCGGAAGGTGTCGTGATGATCGCGGCCACCAACCGCCCCGACATCCTCGATCCCGCCCTCCTCCGGCCCGGGCGATTCGATCGCCAGATTGTCGTGCCGCTGCCCGATCTCGAAGAACGACTGCCGATCCTTCAGGTCCATTGCAAGGGGAAGCGCATGTCGAACGACGTGGATCTCAACGTCGTGGCCCGGGGCACGCCCGGCATGAGTGGCGCCGATCTGGCCAACCTGGTCAACGAAGCAGCGTTGCACGCGGTGCGGCGAGGCAGCCTCGACATCGCAATGGAGGACTTCGAGTCGGCCCGTGACCGGGTGCTGCTGGGTCAGCGCCGAGAGAGCATGGTGCTCTCCGACGCCGAAAAGGAGCGGATCGCGTACCACGAGGGTGGCCACGCCGTGCTGGCCTACGTCCTCGAGCACGCCGATCCGGTGCACAAGGTGACCATCCTGCCCACCGGCATGGCGCTCGGGGTGACCCATCAGCTCCCGATGGAAGAGCGGCACATTCACCCCCGTCAGTACATCGAGGACGCGTTGTGCGTCCGCATGGGGGGCCGCGTGGCCGAGCTGTTGGTCTATGGCGACCTCTCGACGGGTGCCGCCAACGACCTCGTCGGCAACACGGAGCTGGCCCGAAAGATGGTCCGTGAGTGGGGCATGAGCGAGGCGATCGGGCCTATGGCCTGGGGCTCGCAGGGGCAGGTGTTCCTGGGCGAAGATCTGATGCACACCCGCGACTACTCCGAGGACACGTCGAAGATCATCGACGACGAAGTGGAACGCATCCTCAGGGCCGAAGAGGAGCGCGCCATGGAAGTGCTGAGCAAGCATCGGGGTGGCCTGAATGCCATCGCCCGGGCGTTGCTCGACAACGAGATCATTGACGGGCGCGAAGTGAACCGCCTGGTGGACGAGGCCTACGGAGAGCCCGTTCACACCGAAGGCGCCAAGGCCGTGCCCCAATTCGTGAACGCAACCTTGCCGAACGGGAACGGGAACGGCAACGATCCCCACCCGGCGCCGTCGCAGCCGGCCGTCGTGGCCGCCACCCCGGGTGCGCGCCCGGATCAAGCGGCGGAACCCTGGCCGGCGCCGCAGTGGCCGCGACCGGCGGCGGAACCGACCACCGACTCCCCACCGGAGGATCCGGGAGTTCCCACGCCCTAGTAGCGGGTATGGCGCGAACCAAACCTCGCAGGGTTGCGTCATAAGGGGGGATGGTGGAACAACGGCTGGAAGACTGGCTCGAGGATGGATACGCCGTGTCCTTTCGCACGGCGTGCCTTATTCTCGGTAATCCGGCCGATGCGGAAGAAGCGGTACAAGAAGCATTCCTGCGCGCCTGGCGGTTCCGAGACTCCCTGACGTCGGTTCCAAGCATCAAGCCGTGGCTCTACCGCGTCGTGGTGAACGCCTGCTATTCGAAACTGCGCCAAGAGATCCCGCATCGTGATCGTCGGGCCGGCGACAGCAACCTCGACGAACTCAGTGCCTCCGATGCCGACCCAGCCGCGTCGGCTCAGCAGTCAGATGTGGCCGAGACAGTCCTGGCGGCCCTGCAGCGGCTTCCCGCCTCCCTGCGTGTCCCGATCGTCCTGCGCTACTACGCCGATCTGAGCGAGCGCGATATAGCGCTGGCCATCGGACGTCGGCCGGGGACGGTCAAGTCGCGGCTGCACGAGGCGCGCCGACGGCTGGCCGGGGATCCCGACATGTTGACCTTGGCCGAAGACGGCATCACCGACAATCCCGTGGAGGCATGACCGTGCCGTTGCTCGACGACCAGACCCTCGCCACCCTTTTGCACGAGGCGGGAGACTCGTTCGCCCTTCCGCCATCTGGAGCCGCCGACACGCTCCTGCGCGTCCGCCGGGGCGACACCGAACGGACCGAGCCGGAGCAGGAGGAGGCGTCCTTGGCACCCCTGGCGGCGCCCGTGCGTCCTCATGCGATCAGAAAGACGATCCGCGCCCACCGGCTCCTCTCGGTAGCAGCCGTGGTTGTGGTGCTGCTCGCCATTGCTGCAGGGGCCGTTTCCCTGAGGAACACGACCCCTCCCAAGTTCGGGGCGGTTAGTCCTCGACTCCACACACCATCGTCCGTGGGCAGTGGCGCGAACAGCCCGACCAAAGGGTTCAGGACGCAGTCTCCGCAATCGGCCCCTAACGCATCGGACAAGACGTCCGCCTCCCCTGCCCTCTCGTCCAACGGAAGCACCTCGGGTTCGGATGCGACTGCCCCACCGCCTCTTCCCGCCGGGGCAGTGGGTCAACAGCCATTTATCCAACAGACCGGGTCCCTCGACCTCACCGTCGCCAAGGGTGCACTGTCCACCACCCTCGGGAAGCTGACCTCCTTGGCCGCCACCTACGGCGGCTTCGTGGCCAACTCGCAGACGCAGTCGTCCAGCCCTGGAAACGGGCCGGGTGGGACGGTGACCTTGCAGGTTCCCGTCGCCAACTTCTCGGCCGTGCTCAAGGCGGCCGAAGCCCTCGGCAAGGTCTCGGGCCTGACGACAAAAGCCACCGATGTCACGGCGCAGTACGTGGACCTGCAGTCCCGGATCACGGCGCTCGAGGACAGCCGCCAGCAGTATCTGACCATCATGACCAAGGCATCGTCGATCGGCGATGTGCTCGCGGTGCAGGCCCAACTGGACAGCTTGCAGTCGCAGATCGAACAGCTGCAGGGCCAGCTCAACGTCCTCGGCAGTGAGACCGCCTATTCGACCCTGGTCGCGCAGGTGAACGAAGCGGTCATCGTGCACCATCACCCGGCGCCCGTCACCCCCTCGGGGGTGTCCAAGGCCTGGCACGACAGCGTGCACGGGTTCGTCGACGGCGCCGAAGGGCTCATTCGAGCCGCCGGCCCCGTGCTCTTCGCGCTGCTCTGCCTGGCCGCGCTTTTCCTGGGTGGTCGGACCTCCTGGCGACGCCTGCAACGCCACAGCCTCTGACGACGATCAGCCTCCCAGCGCGCGTGCGAGGGGTATGCCCTGCATCGTCACCACGCCGAGGCCACCTGTGGGACCCACGTCTTGGCTCACGGCCGCCCGACCGCTGGCGCTGACGATCAACGGGTTGAGCCCGGCTCGAGCGAGGGCCTGATCATCCAACGATACGGATGCCGACGCAGCAATATTCCCCGCCACGACGGTCCGGAACCCGGACGGCTCCATCACCTCGACCTCGTACTTCTCTACCTTGTCGGTGAGGTTGATCAGGGCTACGTGGGCCGGCGCCACTCCCGTCAGGACCGGCGTGACCGTCGATCCGAGTGCGGGCACCACCCAGCGTCCGCTGGCCGGGGTGGCGCTCAAAGAATCGACCGCGATGGCCAGCCCGGCCTGGGGCGTTGGCGCGGAGCTGGGCCCGATGACGGTCCGGCCGACGACCACTCCGCCTCCCCCCCGGGTCGCTATGACGGCGGTGTAGGGATCTCCCTTGGGTATGCGGGTCTGGTCGCTCGTCGCCAGAACCCAGAGGGAGTCCGGAAGGACTCGGGCCGTGAAGGGTGACAACGGGCCCGAGCCCAGCCGTGTGCGAACCGTCACGTCCTGCGTGGTTGGGCCGGGATTGAAGACGTCGATCGAGGAGGATCCGCCGGACACCTCTTCGTTCTCGGGCAGCGCCCACTCTCGGTCGGTTCGGGGCGAACCCGGGACGATGG
>Ga0302181_10002182_pt1 | contig 14065 bp, 9 predicted proteins | sample I_Palsa_E3_3_FD_198786 | JGI IMG/M metagenome (GOLD analysis project Ga0302181, IMG submission 198786) | Peat permafrost microbial communities from Stordalen Mire near Abisko, Sweden - I_Palsa_E3_3 | ecosystem: Environmental > Terrestrial > Soil > Palsa > Peat permafrost | place: Sweden: Abisko... | reverse complement strand
TACCGACTGGAACCGGCGCAGTGTCAAGTACGGGCTCGGGACCGCGCAGGCAGCGCTGCTTGTGCTGCTCGTTGTTGTCGGGCTCGGCCCGATCCTGTGGCTCGCCAAAGCCGCAATTACGCCGACCCAGGACACACTTATCCATCCGATGGCGGTCTTCCCGCACGGGACCGCCTGGAGCAACGTCTCGGATGCGTGGTCGCAAGTGGACATCGGGCTCTATCTGTGGAACACGATCGCTATCGCCTTCGGCTCATGGGTCTGTCAGATCATCGTTGCCACCACCGGGGCATACGCGCTCTCGGTACTCCGGCCCAAGTGGGGCAACCTGATCATGGCCGCGCTGCTCACGACGCTGTTCGTCCCCACGGTGGTGCTGCTGGTACCGCTCTACATAGAGATCGTGCACCCGCCGCTGATCGGCGGCACGTACGTTGACAGTTACTGGGCGATCTGGCTGCCCGAAGCTGCGAGCGCGTTCAATGTCGTGCTGATGAAGCGCTTCTTCGACAACCTGCCGCGCGAGATCTTCGAAGCGGCGCGCATCGACGGCTGCGGCAAGGTGCGCCTGTTCCTATCGATCGTGCTGCCGATGTCAAAGCCAATCCTCGGTGTCGTGTCCATCTTCGTCGTGCTCGCCTCGTGGAAGGACTTCCTCTGGCCGCTGCTCGTCCTCACTGACACGAGCCTGCAGCCGCTATCGGTCCGGCTGCCGGCGATCCAGGGTCAGACCGAGCTCGGGGTGTTCCTCGCCGCGATGCTGATCGCGTGTCTCGTCCCAATCATCGGCTTCCTGTTCCTCCAACGCCGGGTCCTGCGCGGGACCGGGCTCAGCGGAGCACTGAAAGGGTGATCAGCTGATGGCGGCTATCTGGTTTGACAAGTACCCGCTCAGCGTCGCGGTGACGCAAATTTCCGCCTTTAGACGCGGATCTGGCCGTTGCCGGTGATCACGTACTTGATGGTCGTGAGCTCGCGGAGGCCCATCGGACCGCGAGCGTGCAACTTCTGAGTACTTATGCCGATCTCGGCACCGAAACCGAACTGCTCCCCGTCGGTAAAGCGCGTTGACGCGTTGACAACTACGGCCGCGGCGTCGACCTCGCGCGTAAAGCGCTGCGCAGCTTCCAGCTCGCGGGTGACGATCGCTTCGGTGTGGCCGCTCCCGTAGCGCTGGATGTGGGCGATCGCGCCGTCGAGGTCGTCGACCACGCGGACGGACAGCACGAGATCGAGGTATTCCTGGCCCCAATCCTCCTCTGTAGCGGCCTGGATCTCGGGCACTAGCGCCCGTGCACTTTCGTCCCCGACAAGTCGTACATTGCTCAATGCTTCTGCCACAGCCGGCAGGAAGGCCTCGGCAACCTCACGGTGGACGACCAGTGACTCGGTCGCGTTGCAAACGCTCGGGCGCTGGGTTTTCCCATTGACCAGGAGCGAAAGTGCCATTTCCAGGTCGGCCGACGCATCGACGTACAAATGGCAATTGCCGTCCCCGTCGATGACATAGGGGACGGTGGCGTTTTCCAGGACTGCGTTGATCAGGGAAGGCCCGCCACGAGGGATCAGGCAGTCGATGGTGCCGCGCATGCGCATGAACTCTCGGGCCGATTCGTAGCTCGTGTCCTCTACAAGGACCAGCGAGTCCTCGGGTAGCCCGGCCTTGGCGAAACCCTCGCGAAGGACCGCAGCGATTGCCTGGTTTGACGTCAAGGCTCCCGAACTGCCCCGCAGGAACGCCGCGTTGCCTGACTTCAGGCAGAGAGCGGCCGAGTCGCTAGTCACGTTGGGACGGTTCTCGTAGACGATCGCGACGACCCCGAGAGGTACCCGCACCTTTTCGATGCGAAGCCCATTAGGCCGTACCCAACCCTCGACCACTTCCCCTACCGGGTCGGCGAGGCCGGCAACCTGGCGCAGCCCCCCGGCCATCGAGGCGATGCGAGCATCGGAGAGGCGGAGCCTGTCGATGATCGTGGCCGAAACACCCTCGGCTTTGGCCCGCTCCACGTCGGCGGCGTTTGCGGTCAAGATGTCCTCGGACCGTTGCAAGAGGAGGTCGGCAGCTGCAGCGAGCGCTGCGTCCTTTGTGGCGGTCGAAGCCAGCGCCAGAGCAAGGCTCGCTGCCTTGGCGCGCTGGCCGAGCTCACTGAGCGATGTCATAACCAGACGCTACCTGACTCGTTCGGTAGCGTACCGAGCAGGAGCCCGTCAATAGGAGGTACGCGTTGTGGCTACCACGATGGAAGCACCTAAAAGTGGAGTGCCCATCCCCACCGATGACGTCGAAGAGCCGCCGGAGGCAGACGCCTTTCTTCGTTTCGCCAACTGGGTCTCGGAGGCCATGGGCCGGCCGGCGAACATCATCTTCTGGTTTGTCGTCGTCCTGGCATGGACCTTCGTTTTCGCTTTCGGTGGTCGCCACATAGCCAGTGGGACCTGGTTGCCGAGCTGGTTCACCAGCGAAGGCTTCAACTTCCCGCTCAACCTCGTTACCACCGTGGCCGAGTTGTTCATCGGCTTCCTCGTCGCGGCGGCAGCCAACCGGAGCCAGACAGCGCTGACCGCCCTGCTGGGCCACATCCGCGCAGGCCTGGAACGCGACGTCGCGGTGGAGGCCCAGATCATCGACGTGGAGGCCAACCTGACCGATCTCCTCAAGGAAAATACAGATCTCACCAAGGTGGTAGCTGCCAACACTGCGAGCATCAATGAGCTGCACGCCCACGTGAAGGCCTTATGCGCTCACTTCGGGATCACTATCGACCCCGAGCCGGGGAAACCCTCATCCTCGTGACCGACATCCGAGAACCATTACTCCCTCCGCAGGCTGCGAACCGCATTCAACGCGCGGCGGGTGGGACCTCCCGCCCGTCCCATGACCAACGAGGCACGGGCAGCGAGCCCGGTACGACCGAGCTCTTTGGCGAGTAGACCATGACATCGCTGACCGCCCACTCCATGTAGGCGCGGAGAGCCGAGCGGAACGCAGGGTCGTCCGGGAGGCCAGCATCGTCCGCTGCCTTCACGAAGCATTCGACGAACAGGGCGCCCAGGTCGTCCTCCATCCCGTTGTGGGCGTGAATGTCGAGCATCGCCGACTGCCCGCCGCAGGAGGTCGAATAACTCGGTGGCCCACCGAACACCTCGCCCCAGTAGGCGGCAAGACGCTCGATGTGCTGGGGGTGCCCGCCGTGGGAAAAGGGGTGGTTCAGCACCGGGTCGTCCAGGCAGCGCTGATGGTGGGCCGCTGCGAGCCGGAGCAACGCAGGGCTACCGCCGGCAAAATCGTAAAGCGAAGGGCGCTCCACGCTTTCAGTTTTGCACACTGGTTGCGGGCCGGCCGGGGACGCTCCGCACCTGGCGCTCGTGCTCTAGGAGCAAAACTTTGCGGTCAAGCCCCCCGCCGTAGCCGACCAGCGACCCGTTCGCCCCGATCACCCGGTGGCAGGGGACGATGATCGCAACAGGGTTGCGCCCGTTGGCCAATCCGACCGCTCGGCAGGCTCGCTCGTTGCCGATCTTCCCGGCGAGCTGAGAGTAGCTCCAGGTCTCCCCGTACGGGATCTCGCAGAGCGCGCCCCAGACCCTGCGCTGGAACTCGGTACCGGCCAGGTCCAGCTCCACGTCGAACTCCGTAAGCTCACCTGCGAAGTAGGCCTTCAGCTGCTCGGTGATGTCCCGGAAGGCCCCAGCGTCGGTAGCCCAGCCCGTCCGGTTGGTGGGCGAGTGGGCTTGGCCCGCCATATGAAGCCCCGTGAGCCGACCTTCATTGGAGGTCAGCGTCAAGGGCCCGACCGGGCTGTCCACCGTGGTGGTAAGCGTGATGGCGCGGGGAGAGGTCATGCGAGGCTCCTTTTTGTACTTGGTTTTTTCGAGGCCCCATGCCAGAGGGCAGGTCGTTGATCGGGTGGTCGAGCGTGGCCCACAGGTACTGGGTCGCATAGGCCCGCCACGGGCGCCACCGCTCGGCGCGCTTTGCAAGATGGCTCGAGGCCTTAGCTAACCCCGCTGCGAGCGCTGCGCGTCGCACCCCGAGGTCGCCGACAGGGAAGGCATCGGGGTCGCCGAGCGCCCGCATCGCAATGATCTCCACGGTCCAGGGCCCCACTCCAGCCAACTGGCCGAGCTGGGCGCGAGCTTCTTCCCAGTCGCCCCCAGGTCCGAGGTCGACTTTCCCGTCGGCGAGCGCAGTAACGAGGCCGGCGAAGGTCGCCTGGCGAGCGCGCGGGCCAGCGAGCAACGGGGCCATCCCGGGCTGAGCGGGTGCCGATAAAGCCTCGGCCAGGGCGATCGAACTCGGAAAGGTCCGGGACAAACCTCCGGCCGGGTCGTCGACCGGTTCTCCGTACGTAGCAGCGAGCCGCCCGGCGTGGGTACGTGCCGCTGCGGTAGACACCTGTTGGCCGAGAACGGCTCGGACCGCCATTTCCTCCTCGTCCACCGTGCGGGGCACCCTGCGCCCAGGTGCAGACCGGACGAGCGGAGCCAGCGCCGGGTCCTCGCACAGCAGTTGGTCGGTAGCTTGCGGGTCGGCGTCGAGGTCGAGGAGGCGCCTGCATCGCGCGACGGCAGATGTCAGGTCGCGCAGGTCGCCCAAGGACAGCGATGCCCAGATGCAGTCCTCGGCCGGGCGGAGGGCGACAATCGCCACGCCGTGTGAGAGCCGGAGAGTGCGGCGGTAGGTACCGTCTCGCATTTCCTCTACGCCCGGCACGGCCGTCGCGGCGAGGTGCCCGAAGAGGTTGTCCACGCATAGTGGGGCGCGGAAGGGGAGGCGCAGCGTGAGCGTCTGCCCAGGCCCAGGCCCAGGCCCAGGGACCAGGTGGCCGGCGACCGGAGAGGCAGCGAGCGGAGAGGCTGCGAGCGGAGAGGCGGCGGGGCCAGCCTTGTGCGATGTGGGCCGGTCCACCGCCTTGCGCCGCAGTTCGGTGGCGCTCACGGCGAACACCGCCTGCACCGTGTCGTTGAACTGGCGCACGCTGGCGAAGCCGGCGGCGAAAGCAACTTGAGCCATGGGCATCGCTGTGGTCTCTATGAGGACACGTGCAGCCTGTGCTCGCTGCGCGCGGGCAAGGCCCAGCGGACCGGCGCCGACTTCCGCCATGAGGAGGCGCTCTATCTGGCGGGTGCTGTAACTGAGACGGCTCGCAAGCCCGCCGACGCCGTCGCGGTCGACGACCCCATCAGCGATAAGGCGCATAGCACGCGCAACCAGATCTGCTCGGCTGTCCCATTCAGGAGAACCGGGCGTAGCGTCGGGCCTGCAGCGTTTGCAGGCACGGTAGCCCGCTCGTTGGCAAGCTGCCGCCGTGGGGTAAAACGTGACGTTGGCTGGTTTAGGCGGTACCGCCGGGCAGCTTGGGCGGCAATAGGTGCCCGTTGTCCTTACGGCCGTGAAAAACCAACCGTCGAATCGGGGATCCTTGGATTTCACGGCTTGGTAGCAGCGCTCGAAGCTTTCGATCACGAGCCCAGCCTGCCGCATCGGCCCGGGTTAGTCTGGCGGTTTTACGACATCACCTTCAGCCGCAGTACCCGCTGACACTGACGACTGGGGTGTTGAGCTTGCGGCTACCCATAGAGCCGACAAAAGGCGCGTTGCCAAAGGCAAAAACGCCGCCGTCCTTTGCCACGAGCCAGTAGCCGTCGCCGTCGGCAGTACTGGCCATCCCGACTATGTGCTCGTTCAACTTCATGCTCGCCGTCGAGCCCTCGAAAGGAGCACTGAAATTGAACACGCCCCCGTCGGCGGACGTGAGCCAGTAGCCGCCGGTCGCCACATCCGGGGTAAGGGCCACGATGGGTGCGTTCAGGTGTTTGGGCACCGTCGTGCGGGGGAGGTTGGCGTCACCGAAAGCGAAGACTTTGCCGGTCGAAGCCACCAGCCAGTAGCCGTTCCCGTCGGGCGTGGAGGCGATCCCCACGACCGGGGCGGAAAGATGCCGTGAGAGCAAAGAACCGAAGTAAGTCGCGGGGTTACCGAAAGCGAACACACCTCCGTCCGCCGCCACGAGCCAGTAGCCCAACCCATCGGGCCGGGCCGCGATGCCAACTATCGGGGAGTTGAGGTGCCGGCCCATCATCGAGCCGTACAGTTGCGCGCCGCCGAAGTTGACCACGTTGCCTTCGGCGTCGGCCACCCAATAACCGCCTGTGCCCGGGGACATCGCGATGCCCACGACCGGCGGGGCAAGCTGGCCAGTCTCAGCACTGCCGCAGAATGGTTGCCCGAATGTGAACACGCCTCCGTCTGCGGCAACCAGGTCGTAACCGGCGTTGGCTCCTGCCGGGACGCTGCAGGGCGGGACGGATCCTGGGGCGGGGAGGCCCGATGTCGCCCCGCTCAACTGGGGGTCGTGGTGGAACATCGGCCACGAGCCCGCGCCAATCGCGGCGGCACCGTTTGAGCCAGGGATCTCGTAATGCTCGATCATGCCCTCGTTGTGGCCGTTGTAGCCGGCGACGGTGATCCCTATGGTCCCGTTGGGGTCATCTGTCACGAGGGGGGAGTTCTGGAAGCCGAGGCCCTTGCCGAGCACGCCGACCTCTACACCGTTCATGCCGTCGAGGACCTCGACGCCCTGGGTCGTGGGGACCAGGATGTCCTGGTAGCCGTTCCCGGTCAGGTCCGCAGTCACCACTGACCCGAGCACTCGGCCGTCGACGGAGCTGTGCCAGACCACAGCTCCGGTGGCACCGTCGAGCACCCAGACGTCCCCAGTGATGCCATTGTCGGTGCCCTCTACCACGTCGAGCAAGCCGTTGCCCTGGACATCTGCCACCGCGGGGCTCGAGCCAGTGGAGCCGTCCAACGTGTCGGACCACACGAGGTCGCAGGTGCTGTTGAAGGCGTCCAGTACGTTGGTATCGCTGGCGCCGGAGTAGTACGAGCCAGTCCCAACCGCTATCCCTACAGCCCGCCCGGGGAGGAACCCACCGACGGCAGGGGACGAGTCGACTTCCTGGTCTACAGGGTGGCTACAGATGAGACCACCTCGGCTGTCAAGGATACGCAGGTGGCCGCCTGCTGAATAGACCTGGCCGAGGGCCAAGCCCTTTGTCGAAGCCCCGCCGACGACGAGCTCGGTCTGGCCAGTGCCGTACAGGTCGGCCGCTGCCGCCGTCGAAAAAACGCTGTCGGCGCTGAAGAACGGCCAACCGCTGAGCGTCGACCCGTTCGCCGCGTTAAGGGCGTAGGACACCTCGCCCAACGAACCGGCGAACAAGTCGGGGGTACCCGCCTGTAGATCCGCGACGGTCAGCGATGCCTGGACGCCGTACGCCGGGTGGGCGTCGGTGGCTGGGTCGACAACCGTGGTGCTCCACAGAGGGGCCCCGCTAGGGTTGAAGGCGAGGTAGCCCCCCTTGTCGGGGTACCCGGCGTTGCCGGCCCCGACGAACACCGAGCCGAAGGCGCTACCCCCGAGCGCGACCACCGAAGGGGTGGAGTCGATCGGTGCGCCCCCGTCGTTGGCTGGCCACCCCGGCACCGCCGAACCGTCGGAAAGGTGAAAGGCGTAGAGGAACCCGCTCCGGTCGCCCACGACCACAGATGGGCCTTTGGCGTCGAGGGTTGCGACCACGGGCGAAGATTTGGCAATCGGCGCTCCCTTGTCCTGGGTGAACGGGCCCTGTTGCCAGTCCTTTACGAAGCTCGTCTGGGCCAGGGCAGACAAGGGAGCAGCTTGGCCGGCGGGTGCCGGGTCGACGGGGAGCCCTGCGCCTAACGCCGCCGCTAGTGCCGCGCTGATCGTGATCATGCCAGCACTGTGAGCGCGCAAGAACGTGTTCCTACCCCGCGATGGCCCAAGCGTACCGTCAGTGCCCGCCGGGCACTCACTCGGCGTGCAGTACGAGAGCGGTTGGGGTCCGAGCCGCTAGCCGGCCGGGAATGGCTGCGACGATGTTGGCCAGTACGAGGGCGCCCAGTGCTATCACGACAATTTGGAGCACCGGGACGGTCGGCGAGGGTACGGCATTGATCTCCTGCGCGAAGAGGTCCCACAGCCAGCGCCCGACCGCTATGCCGAGGGGCACTCCCAACACCACCCCGATGGCCACGGCCGTGGTGGCGTGCCAGGCGACGGTAGCGGCCAATTGCCGTTCGGTGAAGCCGAGCGTTTTCAGCAGAGCGAGGTCTCGCCGGCGCCTGCGGACCGAGGCGATGAGCGTCAGCGCCAAGGCGACGACCGCACCGGCGGCGAGGCCGGCGCCAAGGTAAACGGGCGTGCTCCCGAGCGAGCGGTAGTTCAGGATCTCAGCCGGGCGCTGGACCCCGATCACGCCCACGCCGAAGTTCTCGGGGTTTGTCGTCGCCTGCGCGATCTGCTCCAACGACCGGTACGCGGCGGCCCGGTCGACGTGAGGGCGGAGCCGGACCAGAGCAGCCTGCGGACCGGGAAGCGCGGAATCGAACTGGTTGAGGTCGAGTTCGGGCAGCAGCTTGTACGACAGGACGGCCCCGACACCCATCTCGAGGTGAAGCCCACCTTGCCCGAAAGCCGGCAAGGTAGCTGTCCCCACTACCCGCAGGCGAGCGGGCGGGATAGCACCACCGGAGCTCACCTCGACCGTCCCGCCCAGGTGCTGGCGAAGTTGCTTGAGGGTGAGCGAACCCAGGACCACTTGCCCGGCCGTTTGGACGCTATGTCCCGAGAGCAGCGGTGGCGCCACCGTTGTCCCTGGGGTCTCTCCGAGCACCGGGACGTTTTGGCCGTCGATCAGCAAGGTTGCGGAGTAGACCCCCGACCACGCAGCCACATAGCGGTCATGGTCCAACAACGCGGTCACCTTCTGTTGAGGGAGGTCGCCTCCTGCGGACAGCATGTAGTCCCAGTTCCAGCCGTAGAGGGCCGGGTGGGAGACGAGCGAGCTGAGGCTGGCCCCGAACGTCGCCGTGCCAACTAGCACTATCACTGCCATCACGGCTCCCAGCACGGCCGAGCGTACAGGGACCGCCGTACGGCCGCTCCCGGGCACAAGGGCGAAGCGCACTCCGGTGAGCGCGGGAGCCGGCAGTCTCGCCGCAGCAGCCCCGGACAGGATGCGGGAAGGCTGCTGGTGCGCGGCGACGTGGTCAGCTGAGCGGCGGTGCGGCATCCCCCGGAAGCTGATCGCGGCTGATACTGCGCTCAGCGCCAGGACCAGGACGACAAACCCGAGCGCAAGTACAGTCCAGTCGAAGTCCAGGCCCGAGCTGGGGTAGACCGCGCGGACAGGCCCGATAGGGGCAATTGGTGAAAGGCCCGCCGCCACCACGACTGCGAGCAGGCCTCCCGACACCACGCTGCCCACTATCCCGATCAGACCATCGGCCCAAGTCTGCCCGGGGCTGGCCCCGAGGGCTCTGAGCGCTTCTCTTTCGTCCGCACCCAGGCGGATCTGCCGCCCGATCAGCTGAGCGGCGATCAGGAGGCACGCCAGAGCGACGATGCCCCCGAAGATGCCGAGCGCGAGGGCGTCCGGTTCGATAGTGCGCTGTGCCTTGGGCAGCAATATCGGGGCGACAGCCTCGAAGGTCGGCGCGCCCTTTGGGTACAGCTGCGCGATCTCAGAAATGACCGAGGAAACGAAACGAGGGCTGCTCACCTGTACGCCGCTCTGGCTGTAATTGACACAGCACCGCAGCATTGGACGGGTGAGCGCCGGGGTGAACAGGTTGTCCGGCGCCGACCCCTCGTCGGACTGGTCCTGCACGACGGCGGTGTTGAACGCCGCGATCCCCACCAGAGTGGCTTCCACAACGCGGTACGGTTTTACCCGCGCCGAGCCAAAATCAGCCAACTGGATCTGCGCGTTGGTGTAGATGCCGAACCGCACCTTGTCGCCTACGTGCAGTCCCATTGACTGGGCCTGTAGGGCGCTCAGCATGAACTGGTCCGCGTTCGAAGGATCGGCCATCCTGCCCGCCACGACTGTGACCTTGTCCTGGTTGAAGTAGAGCCCGTTTACGCTGCCATAGCCGTTGCCGGGGCCCGGAGAAAATTCGGGGACGTTTTGCTCCGGCGCGCCGTCGCCTTGCAGGGGCAGGATGTTGATACCTGACTGCGTCTCCACACTTTTCACATGGGGGAGGTGCGAGATCCTGTCGACGAGCGGTCCGTCATAGGGCGTCAAGGGCAGGGTCGGGTTGAGGATCCCTGTCGCACCCAGGAGGTCAGATGGGTTGGTGCTCTTCCAAAACACGGTGAACGAGGAATCGGTCCGTCTTGCCCCGGCGACGGACCCCATTGCCAGCCCACCCACGAGCCCGATGAGCAAGGCAAGGCTCAGATAGCCGGGCCAGCGCCGGCCGAAGGTGGCGCCGAAGCGGTACCGCGCCAGCCGTACGGCTTCGCCGCTCACGTCGCGCCGCACACAGGTGGCACCATTGCGGCCCATCTTTCTACTGGGCGCCCAGCTGGGCCATAAGGCAGCCACGTTTGTCGACGGTGGTGCTGGGACACCCCCGCGCACCGGCCAGCACCAGTGACCGGCGCAGGGGGGCCCGCTACCGTGCCAATCGTGCCCTCCCTCGACGCTGTTGTCATCGGCTCTGGCCCGAACGGGCTGGCCGCCGCGCTCACACTGGCTCGCGCCGGTCTTTCTGTCGAGGTCTACGAAGGAGATCCGTCACCCGGCGGAGGGTGCCGCTCGGCCGAGCTGACGCTCCCGGGTTTTCGCCATGACATTTGCTCGGCGGTCCACCCCCTGGTGGCGGCGTCGCCTTTCTTTCGCAGCGTGGACCTGGCGGCCCGGGGCGTCAAGCTGCTCACGCCCGAAGTGTCCTTCGCCCACCCTCTCGACAGGGGGCGCGCCGGTGCGGTCGTGCCTTCGGTGGACGAGACCGCGGCCAGCTTGGGCGAGGACGGCGCAACGTACCGCCGCCTTTTCGGGCCTCTGGTGCGGGACGTCGACAAGGTGCTCCCCACTCTCCTTGGCCCCTTGCGGGCCCCCCCCCGGCACCCGCTCGCGATGGCGCGCCTCGGGCTCCCGGGCCTCTTGCCGGTCACCCGTCTCGCCGGAAGGTTCCACAGCGAGGAGGCGAAAGGGCTCCTCGCGGGCGCGGCGGCGCACTCGATGCTCCCGCTGAGCAAACCGTTGACGGGCTCGTACGGCCTGTTGTTCATCACCCTTGGCCACGCCTACGGTTGGCCGGTCGTCGAAGGCGGCAGCGAGCGGGTCGTGGAGGCTCTGGTCGCCGAGCTGGCTGCCCTTGGTGGGACCATCCAGCTCGACCGGTGGGTCAACAGCTGGAGCGAGCTGCCCGAGGCCCGGGCTGTGCTCGCCGACACCTCCCCCCGCCACCTCGAGATCCTCGGCAAGGACCGGCTTAGCCCTTCTTACAAAAAGGCCCTCGGGCGTTTCCGCTATGGCCCGGGCGTATGCAAGGTCGACTGGGCGCTCTCCGGGCCGGTCCCCTGGGAAGCTCCCGCCTGCCGCAGGGCTGGCACCGTCCACGTGGGGGGGACGATGGAAGAGGTGGCCATCAGCGAGTCCGAGGTGGCGGCGGGCCGGCACGCGGAACGGCCCTTCTGCCTCGTCGCCCAGCCCGGCATTGTCGACGCCACGCGCGCTCCCGATGGCAAACAAACCCTGTGGGCGTATTGTCACGTGCCGTCGGGCTCGACCGTGGACATGACAGAGCGGATCGAGGCTCAAATCGAGCGGTTCGCGCCTGGTTTCCGGGACCTCATCTTGGCCCGGGTGACCAAGACGGCCGCGCAGGCCGAGGAGGCCAACCCCAATTACGTCGGCGGCGACATTACGGGCGGCATGGCGACCCTGCGCCAGACCCTCTTCCGGCCGACCCTTCGCTGGGACAACTATAAAACTTCCTCACCGGACCTGTACCTTTGCTCGGCCTCGACGCCTCCCGGCGGCGGCGTCCACGGCATGTGCGGCTACCACGCCGCAAGGACTGCGCTCAAGGGTCTGGCCAAAGGTGTTTGAACAGGTTGTCCAGGGGGTGCCAGCCCCCCCGCTCGGCACCGGTCATCACCCTCGACGAGACACCGGTCATCACCCTTGGTCGGGCCGGCCCGTGGGCTTAGCTTACGAATTATGAACATAAGAGCCGCTGTCACGTCGATCTCATGGATCCCTTCGGAGGCGATCGCCGGCGCTACAAAGCTCCCCTTCGAGACCGGCGTTGCCCATTACGACCCACCCCCGCCCGACGCGATCGAGGACCTGGAGGAGCTCCGCCGGACTGACCGGTTCCGCTTTGCCAACGAACTGCACGGCTGGATCGAGGTAAAGGACGGCCGCATCGTCGACTACGGCCAGTCAGGCAGAGGATTGATCGGTTCGACCACGCTGCAGGTTGGCCCGAAGAAGGCCGTGTTCCAGGCCGTGCCACTGCCCGACCTGCAGCCGGCACCGGAAGTGACCGAGACCAAGGTGACGTTCTTCCAAACCTGTGGAGGCCGCACCGGGGTGCCCGCGCCGCGCCGTGTTCGAAGGGCACCCTTCGTGCAGTTCTCGGCGCCGCTTGCCTGGACGACGCTCGCCCTCGAAATGCACGCCGACGGGACCTGCGAGCACCACCTAGTCGGGGCGAGCCCGTTCCCGCGCCACTGGGTGTACGACACCACCGGGAAATTGGTGAAAAAGAGCGGCCTGATCGACTTTTCGACCTGGTACCGCAGTGCGTTCGGCAAGCACAGCCCCTGGGGCGACCAGGACTCGCCGGCGCTTGCCACCGAGGTCGAGAGCGCCCTGGAGCGCCAGTTGTCCGCCGACTTGATGCAGGGGGCGGCCAAGCCGCGGGTCATAAAGGTGGAAGCAGGCACCGCGATCGTCGAGCAGGGCGACCCCGGGGAGGAGCTCTTCCTGGTGCTTGACGGAGTCGTGCGCGTGGAGGTTGACGGTGAGCGCATTGCCGAGTACGGGCCGGGATCGATGCACGGCGAGCGTGCTGTACTGGAGGGTGGTCTTCGCACCTCGACCGTGCGGGCCGTAACCAAGTGCAAGCTTGCAGTCGCCAAGGCAGATCAGGTCGACAGGAAGGCACTGCAGCAATTGAGCGCCGGCCACCGCCGGGAGGAGCGGAACTGAAGTGCAACAGGGCCAGGGCCTCCAGTCTTCGACGATCAGTGTGTTCCTCGCGGACGACAACTTGATCGTGCGGGAGGGGGTCCGCGCTCTGATCGCGCTTGAAGACGATTTCACGGTCGTTGGTACCGCTGCGGACTACGACGAGCTCGTGACCAGGGCCTCAGAGCTGGCTCCCCAGGTCGTGGTGACCGATATCCGGATGCCGCCCACCTTCCAGCAGGAAGGGATCCTTGCGGCTCACGAGATCCGCAAGCGTCACCCCGGCACCGGGATCGTCGTGCTGTCGCAGTTCGACGACCCGGAGTACGCCATTTCGCTGCTCGCCGAGGGCTCGGCAGGCTATGCCTACCTCTTGAAAGACAGGATCGCCCAGGGCGACCAGCTCGCCCGAGCGGTCCGGACGGTCGCAAGCGGCGGGTCCGTGCTCGACCCGAGCATCGTCGACGCAATGGTCAACCCTGTGACCGGCAAGGGCGAGCTCACCCGCGCCGAGGAGGACCTGTTGCACCTGGTGGCCGAAGGTCGCCCGATCAAGGCCATAGCGGTCGTACAGGGGACCACCCCCTCTGCTGCTGCCGACGCAGTCGAAAAGTTGTTCCTGCGGATGGCCGCGGACGCGAGCAGCGGTGGCCAGAGCTCGCTGCGCCGCCTGCGCAGCCTCTACGAGGCAATCGTAAACCGGGAGGAGCAGGGCGAGTCACTCAGCAGGCTTTTGCCGAGCGGCGTGGCCGAGATGATGCTTGAGCAGGGTGCCCACGCGGGCGAGACGAAGGAGCTCGTTGTGAGCGTTCTTATGTCCGACATCCGGGGCTATACAACCATCGCCGAGAAAGCCGACCCGAGCGTGCTCGCCAGGCAGCTGAACGTCCACCGGGCCGAGATGAACAAGTCGATCGTGGCCGCGAAGGGAACTGTCATGCAGTTCGTCGGGGATGCCGTTATGGCGGTCTTCGGTGCGCCTGTTGCTCTGGAGGACCATGCCGGACGGGCCGTGGAGGCGGCCCTCGCCATGCACGCCGCCCAG
>Ga0302181_10002176_pt1 | contig 14074 bp, 12 predicted proteins | sample I_Palsa_E3_3_FD_198786 | JGI IMG/M metagenome (GOLD analysis project Ga0302181, IMG submission 198786) | Peat permafrost microbial communities from Stordalen Mire near Abisko, Sweden - I_Palsa_E3_3 | ecosystem: Environmental > Terrestrial > Soil > Palsa > Peat permafrost | place: Sweden... | reverse complement strand
CGACCATCAGGTCGTCTTCGGAGTAGCGCTCGGCGTCGATCACGATCGTGCCCTTCTTCTCGAACAGGTACGCGACCGAGCCCGGCTCGCCGAGGTTGCCGCCGTGCTTGGAGAAGGCGTGGCGCACATCGGCGCCGGTGCGGTTGCGGTTGTCGGTCAGCGCCTGCACGAGCACAGCGACGCCGCCGGGGCCGTAACCCTCGTAGAGGACGGCTTCGATCGCCTCCGCCTCTCCCCCCTCGCCTGTGCCCTTGGCGATCGCGCGTTCGATGTTCTCCTTCGGCATCGAGGATTCCTTGGCCTTGCGGATCGCCAGTTCGAGCGATGGGTTGCCGACCGGATCGCCGCCGCCGTCGCGCGCCGCGACCGTGATCGAGCGCGCCAGCTTCGTGAACTGCGCGCCGCGGCGCGAGTCCACGATCGCCTTCTTGTGCTTGATGCTCGCCCACTTGGAATGACCAGACATGTAAGCCAGTCTACGAATCCACGCGACGCAAGGGTCTCCGATCGAGGTCTTCCAAGCAACCCATAGGATTGCGGGCAATGACCTCCCCCACGCCCGACATCTTCAAGGCCTACGACATCCGCGGCCTCTATGGCGAGCAGATCGACGGCCCGATTGCCGAGCAGATCGGCCGCGCCTTCGCGCACGTGCTCTCCGAGCTCTCCGGCAAGCCCGTCGCCGAGCTGCGCGTCGGCCTCGGGCACGACATGCGCCTGACCGCCCCCGAGCTCTCCGAGCGCTACCGCGCCGGGCTGCTGGGCGAGGGCGCGAACGTGCTCGACGCCGGCCAGGTGGGCACCGAGATGCTGTATTACCTCGTCGGCTCGCGCGAGCTCGACGGCGGGCTGATGTGCACGGCCTCGCACAACCCGAAGGCCTACACCGGCGCAAAGCTCGTCCGCGAGGGCGCGATCGCGCTGTCCGGCGACAGCGGCATCCAGGACATCCGACGGATGATCGAGGCAGGCGGGGCGGGCGGGTCCGAATCTTCCAGCGAAGGCTCGATCGAGCAGGTGGATCTCTACGCCGAGTTCCACGAGACGGTGCTCGAGTTCATCGACCCCACGGTGATCAAACCCTTGAAGGTCGTCGTCGACGGCGGCAACGGGATGGCCGGGCCGGTCGCCGGACCACTGCTCGAGAGCTTCGGGCTCGACCTGATCGAGACCTGCTGGACGCCCGACGGCAACTTCCCCGAGCACGAGCCCAACCCCCTGCTCCCGGAGAACCGCCAGTTCATCATCGACCGCGTGCTCGCCGCCGGCGCCGACCTCGGGATCGCCTGGGACGGCGACGCCGACCGCTGCTTCTTCATCGACGAGACGGGCAAGTTCGTCGACGGCGACTTCTTGACCGCACTGCTCGCCGAGTCGCTGCTCGCAAAGACCCCAGGCCAGGCAATCCTGTACGACGTGCGCGCCTCGCGCGCGGTCGCGGACACGGTCGAGCGCGCCGGCGGCACCGCGCATGTCAACCGCGTGGGCCACGCCTTCTTCAAGACGAGGATGCGCAAGGAGGGCTCGCTGTTCGGCGGCGAGGTCTCCGGGCACTACTACTTCCGCGACTTCTACTGCGCGGACTCCGGCACGATCCCGGCGCTGCTCGTGCTCGAGCTGCTCTCGCGCACCGGGCAAACGATGAACGAGCTGCTCGAGCCCTACCGCTCGAAGTACTTCATCTCGGGCGAGATCAACTCTGAAGTCTCAGATCCGGACGCGAAGATGCGGGAGATCGCCGCGCGTTTCCCGGACGCCGAGCAGAAACAGCTCGACGGCATCTCGATCGACTATCCGGACTGGCATTTCAACGTGCGCTCCTCGAACACCGAGCCGTTGTTGCGTCTGTGCCTTGAGTCACTCGTCTCACCAGAGGACATGGAGCGCCGCCGTGACGAAGTGCTAGAGATCATCCGCTCGTGAGCAACGCAGGATCGGGACGTTCGTCCCGATCGACTCCGCGAAGCGGTTCTATCGGGCGGGACGAACGTCCCGATCCTGCGTTGCTCACGCAAGCCACTGAGCAGGGCATTCACCGCCTGGCGATCCCGACCCCGTTCCAGGTCGGGCGAATCAACGCCTACCTGATCGAGGACTCCCCGCTGACACTGATCGACTCGGGCCCGAACTCCGGCAAGGCCCTGGACGAGCTCGAACAGGCGCTCGCCGCGCGCGGACACGCGATCGAGGACATCGAGCTGCTGGTGATCACCCACCAGCACATCGACCACTTCGGCCTGGCCAGCATCCTCGCGCGGCGCTCCGGCGCCGAGGTCGCGGCGCTCGCGGGGCTCGCCCCCTACCTGAGCGACTTCCGCGCGGCGGCCGAGCTCGATGACCGCTTCGCCGAGCAGACGATGCTCCTGCACGGGATTCCCGCCGACGTTGTCACCGCGCTGCGGGCGGTCTCTGCGAGCTTTCGCGCCTGGGGCGCGGCGGTGACGGTGACACGGCCCCTGCGCGACGGCGAGGAGTTGGAGCTACGCGACCGCAGCCTTCGCGTGCTCCACCGGCCGGGGCACAGCCCCTCTGACACCGTCCTGCACGACGAGTCCCGCTCGACGATGCTCGCCGCCGACCACCTGATCAAGCACATCTCCTCCAACCCGCTGCTCGCCCGGCCGCTCGGTGTGAGCAGCGACTACGACGGCCCGCGCCCGCAGGCGCTGATCACCTACATAGACTCGCTGGAACAGACGCGAGCGATGGACCTCGCGCTGGTGCTACCGGGGCACGGCGAGCCGATCGACGACCACGTCGCTCTGATCGACAAGCGTCTGCGCATGCACGGCCGCCGCGCCGAGAAGATCCACGGCCTGATCGCTACCGAGCCGCGCACCGCGCACGAGATCGCAATCGAGCTGTGGGGCAACATCGCCGTCACGCAGGCATATCTGACGCTGTCGGAGGTGCTCGGCCACGTCGACCTGCTGCTGGCAGACGGGCGGATCGTCGAACGGGAGTCCGACGGCGTGGTTCGCTTTCACGCCGCCTGAGCGACGCTGCTCAGGAACAGCCGGTGCACGCGGTCGTCGTCGGTCAGCTCGGTGTGAAAGGCGACGGCGAGCATCTTCCCCTGCCGCGCGGCCACGGGATGACCGTCCACCTCCGCGAGGATCTCCACGCCGGGGCCATGCTCGGCGATCCACGGCGCGCGGATGAACACCGCCCGCAGCGGGCGGTTGGGGGCCGGGTGGGTGGGATCCACATCAATGCCGCGCAGCTCGATGTCCGCCTCGAAGCTCCTCAGCTGCCGCCCGAACGCGTTGCGCTCGGCGCGTATGTCCATCAAACCGAGGTGATCTCGGTCGAGCATGATCAGCCCCGCGCACGAACCTAGGATCGGCGTGCCCGCGGCCGCGAGACTCCGCAGCGGCCCGGCCAGCCCCTCGCGCTCGATCCCCAACGTCATCGTGGTCGACTCCCCCCCCGGGATCACGAGCCCTTCGAGGCCACCCAGGTCCCCCGGCACCCGCACCTCGCGCACTCGCGGGTGGGTGGGACCCAATTTTTCCAGCATCCGCCCATGCGCCTCGAAGTCACCCTGCAGCGCCAGCACCCCGATCAGCGGCACTACTACCAGCCGCGCTGGGCGAGGAGCTGCGTCTCATCGAGCTTCGCGCTCTCCAGGCTGACCATCGCCGGACCGAGCCCGCGCGAGGCCGCAGCCACGCGCTCGGGGTCCTGCCAATGCGTCGTCGCCTCGACGATCGCGCTCGCGCGGGCGGGCGGATCGTCGGACTTGAAGATCCCTGAGCCGACGAACACGCCCTCGGCGCCGAGCGCCATCATCAGTGCCGCGTCCGCCGGGGTGGCGATCCCGCCGGCGCAGAACAGCACGACCGGCAACCGCCCGTCGCGGGCGACCTGCCCGACCAGATCCAGCGGTGCGCCCAGCTCCTTGGCGGCGGTCGCGAGCTCGGCGTCGTCGAGCGTCCCCAGGCGGCGGATCGCGCCGTTGATGCTGCGCATGTGCCTGACCGCCTCGACGATGTCGCCCGTGCCGGCCTCGCCCTTGGAGCGGATCATCGCCGCGCCCTCGCCGATCCGGCGCAGCGCCTCGCCGAGGTTCGTGGCGCCGCACACGAAGGGAACCTTGAAGGCCCACTTGTCGATGTGGTTGGCCTCGTCTGCGGGGGTCAAGACCTCAGACTCGTCGACGTAGTCGACCTCCAGGGCCTGCAGCACCTGGGCCTCCAAAAAATGCCCGATCCGTGCCTTCGCCATCACCGGGATCGAGACCGCCTCCTGAATGCCGGCGATCATCTCCGGATCGGACATCCGCGCCACGCCTCCGTCGCGCCGAATGTCGGCCGGCACACGCTCCAGCGCCATCACCGCGGCGGCGCCGGCATCCTCGGCGACCGTCGCCTGCTCGGGCGTGACGACGTCCATGATCACGCCGCCCTTCAGCATCTCCGCCAGGCCGGCCTTGACCCGAAATGTCGCCTCGTCGCGCATAGACGGGAGGATAGCTTGCCGTTGCAGAACGCAAACGGGCCGCACAGGGCGCGGCGCTAATACGTGAGGAGCAGGCGGTCGGCGACGACCTCGCCCTCGAGCGTCTCGCCCCCCATCTGGAAGCGTCGCAGCATGGACCGACCACAGTTAACGTAGCGCTCCCGCTCAAATAGGCCCTCGGGAATCGGCAGATCGCAGATGAGGTCTCCCGACCGCTTGGACCCGTCGATTGAAAGCGCGACGTAGACGCCTCGCTCCTTGCAGTCAGCGATCACCTCGAGCAGGCTGGCGAGCGAGAACGACTGTGCTCCGTACAGGATGGCTTGGGTGTGTGTGTACGGCGGGTCGCAGTACACAAGGTCTCCAGCCCGCGCCTGGCTCATCGCCTCGGTGTAGTCCATCTGGATGAACTGGGTTCCTCGAGTGCGTTCGTGCCACAACCCGACCCTGTGGGCGAAGGAACTGGGTGATACGGGTTTATGTGCGCCGCACGGTGTCGACATGTATCCGTCGCGGCGAAAGCGCACAATCCCGCCGTAGCATGAACGGCAGAGAAACAGGAGGTCCGCTCCATTTGGCCGCGCGTTGTAGGCCGCCTTGATCCGCTCATACTCGGCGATCTTCTCGCCGCTCGTCGCTTGCTCCCAGCGTATGCCGTACCAGTCTTCTAGCGTCGCGGGAGCGTCTCGGAGCGTCTGCCAGATCTCGATGAGCGCGCCAAACGTGTCGGAGCCGATCGCGTCTGGTGGAGCGAGCGTTGCAAGCACCCCTCCGGACCCTATGAAAGGCTCGTAGTAGCGCCCAAACCTTGAAGGGAAGTAGGACACGATCTCGTGGGCGAACCGCTGCTTATTGCCGACCCACTTCAGGAGCTGGATCTTAAACGGTTCGACGCAGGGTCCGTGGAACTGAGCAAGATTGGTCTGATCGGCGAAAGCGAGCTGCATCTAGGGACGAACTTACTGGGCGGCTAGGATGGCACCCATCGCACGATATCCTCGCCAACTGGAGCAGGGATCGTGAAGGCCGACGACCGCTTCTTGACCCAGCCGCGAGAGTTCTGGGCCAACGTCCGACTCATCTCCGAGCAAGTCGGCTACACAGTGCGCGGTAAGAAAACGATCAAGGTTCCGACGGTAAGCGACATCCGCGAAGCGTTTGCGAAGCTCGGCCTTGACCCAGGTCGCATAGTCGGCGCAACCAATGCTCCGAGCGGGCTAGGGGCTGATCTCTTGGCGTACTACGAGCATCGTGCCAGCGTTCTCAACGACCTGGTGCGTCCGATGCTTATGGACAAGGACGAAGCTCGGGCGACGTTCGACGAGCTATTTCAGAGGCTCCGTCCGACCGCCCCGATCCCCATAAACAAGCAAAAGGGTGCCAAGCGCGCTCCCGCGTTTCTAACCGGCATCGTCAACATGCTCATCGAGCACCACGCCGAGGGTCTGCCCTGCAACTACGATCCACGCACTTTGACGTCCATCACACGAGATGGCGTCCCGCTCCGGACACTGGCCTGACGCATAGACGGTGCTTTCACGACCGTTGTTGACCCGATCGCCGTCTGGGAGATCAAGGAGTATTACTACACGACGACATTCGGCTCTCGCGTCGCGGACGGGGTCTACGAGACACTGCTTGATGGCTTTGAGCTTCAAGAGCTTCGCGAAAACGAGGGACTCCACATCGGCCACTACCTGATCGTTGATGGTCGCTACACCTGGTGGGACTGCGGTCGTTCCTATCTTTGCCGCATCATTGACATGCTGCACATGGGCGTACTCGATGAGGCCATCTTTGGTCGCGAAACGCTATACCGCTTGCCGTCATTGGTGCAAGAATGGGTGGAGGTCGCCAAGTTCCGAGCCAAGGACCAGCCGGCTCATCTGCAAACGCAGCTACGGCTTGAGCAGAGGCGTTCTTGACGTCTCCAGGAGGTCCCAAATGAGCCGGCGCCTGGAACGGCTACTTTAAACGGAAGGCCTTGATGCGGTCGTCGTACTGCGCCGAATCCTGCGCGTAGACACCGTAGGCAAGGGCCTGGATCAGACTCAGCAGGGCCGTGTGCGAGCGCACGTAGGCTGGGGAGTTCGAGGAGTAGTAGAGCTTGATCTGCGCGAGCTTGGCGACCTCGGACAGGGTCGCGTCGGTGATTGCGGCGGTGTGCGCCTTGCGGTGGCGCGCGAGCTTCATCGCGCGCACCACGAGCGGGTGCGGGCGCCCGGCGGAGAGACCGATCACGAGCGTGCCCGAGTCGATTCGCCCGAGCCGGCTGAGCGCCTCCTGGGAGGGACTCGCGACGACGTCCACACGCAGGTCCAGCAGCATCAAGAGGTGGCGCAGGTAGCTGGCGAAGAACGCCATCTGGTCGGTGCCCGCGACGAGCACCTTCTCGGCCGAGACGATTGCCTCGATCAGTGCCTCCACCGAGCTGCGCGAAACCTTGCGTGCGGTCTCCTCGACGTTCAGGTGGTCGGCGGTCAGCGCCGTCTCGAACTCGTTCTGGTCGAGTGAGAACAGCGGCGTCGAAGAGCCCGCCGCGGCGGCGCCGGTGCCGTTCTTCGGCTCGGTCTTGGTGTGCACCCGGCGGTATTCCTCGCGCGCGGCGGCCTGCAGCTCGGGAAAGCCCTCGAAGCCGAGCGCCTGGGAGAAGCGAACCACCGTCGAGCTGGAGGTGTTCGCGCGACGGGCCAGCTCCTCGGCGGTCTGGAAGGCGGCCTCGTCGAGGTGGTCGACGATGTACTGGGCGACGTCCTTCTGCGAGCGCGAGCACTCGTCGAAGCGCGCCTGGATGTACTTGGACAGGCTCTGGTGGTCGCTGGTGCCGTTGGCCGGCGGGCGATCTTGGGTAGGTGTGCCAACACGCTTCATCGGCGCTCTTGTTCGACGCCGCCCTCCCGCACTCCTTCCCGGCAGATGATCCGTTCTCCCAACATCGAGCGAAGATAGTCACACGATGCACGCGCAGAGACCTGTCAACGGAGCGAGCAGATGAGGATCGCGATCGTCGGCGCGGGCGTCTCCGGGCTGGTTGCCGCCCATCTGCTCCAGCGCGAGCACGAGCTCGTGATCTACGAGGCCGGCTCCTACGCGGGCGGGCACACGAACACGATCCGCGTCGACACCGCCCACGAGACCCACCACGTCGATACGGGGTTCATCGTGATGAACGACCGCAACTACCCCAACTTCACGCGGCTGCTCTCCCAACTGGGCGTCGAGACCCAGGCGACGAACATGAGCTTCTCGGTGAAGGGCGAGGACGAAGACTTCGAATACGCCGGCACGCCGCGCGGGCTCTTCTGCCAGCCCAGCAACCTGCTCAGCGCGCATTTCCAGCGGATGATCGCCGACCTCTTGCGCTTCAACCGCGAGCTGCGCCGGCTGCTCGGGCGTGAGGAAACGGGCGAGTCACTGCAGGACTTCCTCGTGCGCCGGCGCTTCTCCGAGGTCTTCGTCCGCCGGCTGATCGTCCCCCAGGTCTCGGCCGTCTGGTCGGCCGACCCGCGCCAGATCTCCTCTTTCCCCGTGCGCTTCCTCGCCGAGTTCTTCTCAAACCACGGGATGCTCGGCTTCCGCGACCGCCCGCGCTGGGCGACCGTCGCGGGGGGCTCGGCACGCTACGTGCAGGCGCTCACGCGACCGCTGCACGAGCGTATCCGGCTCGACTCCCCGGTGCGCTCGATCACGCGCGCCGAGGACCACGTCGAGATCCTCGCCGCCGGGCAGCAGGCGGAGCGCTATGACCAGGTCGTGATCGCCGCCCACTCCGACCAGGCGCTCGCGATGCTCAGCGACCCGTCCGACCGCGAGCACGAGGTGCTCGGCGCGATCCCCTACCAACGCAACGAGGCCGTGCTCCATACCGACTCGACCCTGCTCCCCCGCCGCCGCGGCGCGCGCGCCGCCTGGAACTTCCACCTGCTGCGCGAGCCCAAGCCCCTGAGCACCGTCACCTATTACATGAATCACCTGCAACGTCTGCGGGCGGACCGCGACTTCTGTGTCACCTTGAACCGCACCGAGGCGATCGACCCGGCCAAGATCATCCGCAAGATCGACTACTCCCACCCCGTCTTCACGCCTGCTGGCGTCGCCGCCCAGTCCCAGCATGGCGCAATCGGGGGTTCCGAGACAAGGACGCACTACTGCGGCGCCTACTGGGGCTGGGGCTTTCACGAGGACGGCGTGCTCAGCGCGCTGCGTGCGTGTGAGCCGTTTGGGGTGAGGTTGTGAACAGTTGCCTCTATCAGGGATCGGTCCGTCACCGGCGGATGGGTTCGATCAAAGATGAGTTTCGCTACCCGCTGTTCATGGCCTACCTCGACCTGGCCGAGCTGCCCTCCTGCTTCGACGGAACCTGGCTGTGGTCGGCCCGCCGGCCGGCGCTTGCCTGGTTTCGGCGCTCTGACTACCTCGGCGATCCCGACGTGCCCCTGGGCGATGCCGTACGCGAGCTGGTGAGAGAGAAAACTGGGATGAAAGTGGATGGGCCGATTCGGCTGCTCACGCACCTGCGCTATTTCGGCAAGTCCTTCAACCCCGTCAGCTTCTACTACTGCTTCGATCGGCCAGGCGAGCGAATCCTCGCCGTTGTGGCCGACGTCACCAACACCCCCTGGGGCGAGCGCCATGCCTATGTGATGGGCGTGGATCAGAGCTCCAACCACGGCACCCTGCAGCTCATGCATGGCGAGTTCTCAAAGCAGCTGCATGTCTCGCCTCTGATGGGGATGGATCATGTTTATAACTGGCGCTTGACCGCGCCCTCCGAGCAATTGCTCGTCCACATCGAGTCGCGCCGCACCGGTGGCGAGTGCGTGTTCGACGCGACCCTGTCTTTGAACCGCCGCGAGCTGACCCCAAGCGCTCTGAGGGGAGCGCTCCTGCGCTATCCGTTCCTGACCGCGCGGATCCTCGCGCGGATCTATACCCACGCTTTGCGGCTGAAGCTTCGTGGAGCGACGTACTTCCCTCACCCGGGTAAGGCGGGTGTACAGACATGAACCGCATCGCCCGCCTACTTGTGCTGCGCCTACTGGGTCGTATTCACGGCGGCGAGCTGACGATCGTCGAGAACGGCGAGCGCTTGACCTTCGGCGACACGCCGGCCCTGCGCCCTTTGCGGGCCACCCTGGAGGTGCGCTCGCCGCGCTTCTACCGGGCGCTGCTCAGAGGCAGCGTCGGGCTGTGCGAGTCCTACATGGACGGCCTCTGGGACTGCGACGACCTCGTCGCGCTGACCCGGATCGCCGCGCTGAACGTGCGCTCGCTCGACAACCTGCGCCGCGTGCTCGCGCCCGTGTTGATCCCGGTGCAGCGTTGGATGCGGTGGCTGCGAAGCAACACGATCGGGCGCTCGCGCAAGCAGATCGCCGCGCATTACGACCTCGGCAACGAGCTGTTCGGGTGCTTCCTCGATCCGACGATGATGTACTCCTGCGCGATCTTCGACTCGCCGCGGGCCACCTTGGAAGAGGCCTCGCTGACGAAGCTCGAGCGGGTCTGCGCGAAGCTCGACCTGGGCCCCGCCGACCACGTGCTGGAGATCGGGACCGGTTGGGGCGGCTTCGCGGTATACGCGGCCGAGCACTATGGCTGTCGCGTGACGACCACGACGATCTCGCGTGAACAGCACGCCTACGCAAGCGAGCGCGTGCGCGCCCTCGGGCTGGAGGATCGCGTGACGATCCTGCTCGAGGACTACCGCAACCTGCGGGGCAGCTACGACAAGCTCGTCTCGATCGAGATGATCGAGGCCGTCGGCTGGCAGAACTTCCCGACCTACTTCCGCCGCTGCTCGGAGCTGCTCTCTCACGACGGGGCGATGCTGCTGCAGGCGATCGTGATCGACGACCGCGCTTACCACGTGGAGAAGGCGGGCAAGAGCTTCATCAACACCTACATCTTCCCGGGCGGATGCCTGCCCTCGCTGGAGCTGATCTCGCACCAGCTTCCGCGCGTGACAGACCTCAGGCAGGTGCACCTGGAGGACATCACCGCCCACTACGCCACCACCCTGGCGTTGTGGCGCGAGCGTTTCCTGGAGGCCTCCGAGCGTCTGAAGGACCTCGGCTACGACGAGCGCTTTCGCCGGCTGTGGGATCTCTACCTGAGCTACTGCGAGGGCGGTTTTCGCGAGCGAAGGATTCAGGACGTGCAGCTGCTGTTGGCCAAGCCGGGCTATCGAGGAGAGTCTGCGCCGGTAGTGTCCCTCGCTGCATGAGGAGAACCCTTTACGAAGACGTTCACGAAGACTTCCGCGCGAGCTTCAAGACCTTCCTCGAGCGCGAGGTCATCGGCGAGGAGGGTCGCTACGGTGAGTGGGAGCGCAATGGGATCGTCCCGCGCGAGGTGTTCGCGCTCGCGGGACGCGGCGGCTTCCTCGGCATGGCCGTGCCCGAGCGCCACGGCGGCGCCGGCGCGGAGGACTTCCGCTTCAACCTCGTGATCGGCGAGGAGACCCAGCGCGCCGGCGTCGGCGGCTTCGGGCTGGGGATCACGCTGCACAACGACATCTGCCTGCCGTACTTCCTGACGTATTGCGACGAGCGCCAGCAGGAGCGCTGGCTTGGAGGGATCGCCTCGGGCGAGCTGATCACCGCGCTGGCGATGACCGAGCCCGGAATCGGCTCCGACCTGGCGAACATGTCGACGCGCGCGCGGCGCGAGGGCGAGCACTACGTGGTGGACGGGACGAAGACGTTCATCACGAACGGGATCAACGCGGACCTCGTGATCCTCGCCGTCAAGACCGGGGTGGGCGGGCATCAAGACAGACACCGCGGTATCTCGCTGCTCGTGATCGAGCGCGGTATGGAGGGATTCGAGCGTGGGCGCAATCTGGAGAAGATCGGCCAGCACTCGCAGGACACCGCCGAGCTGTCCTTCGCCGACGTGCATGTCCCGGTCGAGAACCTGCTCGGCGAGGAGGGCGAGGGCTTCCGCTACCTCGTCTCCAACCTCCCCCAGGAGCGCCTCTCGATCGCGGCCTCAGCCGTGGCGGCGGCCGAGGCCGCGCTGGGCTGGACGCTCGACTACGTGCGCGAGCGCCAGGCCTTCGGCCAATCGATCGGCTCGTTTCAGAGCTCGCGCTTTACGCTCGCCGAGGTTCGCACGGAAACGGAGATCGCGCGCACCTACGTCGACCGCTGTGCACAGGCTCTGAACGCGGGCGAATTGACTCCGGAGGACGCGGCGATGGCGAAGTGGTGGTGCACCGACCTGCAGGGCCGCGTCGTCGATCGATGTTTGCAGCTGCACGGCGGCTACGGCTACATGACGGAGTACCCGATCGCGCGCGCGTACGCGGACGCGCGCGTCACACGCATATATGGCGGGGCGAATGAGATTATGAAGGAGATCGTGGGTCGCTCGATGGGCCTCTAGAAGTTCTTGGAGAGCTCCACGAAGTAGTCGAGCGAACGGGGGTTCGCGAGCGAATCGACGCTCGCCGCCATCTCGGGCGGTGTGCCCATCAGGATCTTCTTTACCGGCACCTCCAGGACCTTGCCGGACAATGTCCGCGGCACCTCCTCGATCTGCAGGATCTCATTGGGCACGTGACGGGGTGAGCAGTCCTCGCGGATGCGGCGCTTGATCGTCTTCTGCAGATCCTCGTCCAGCACGGCGCCCTCGTCGAGAACCACAAACAGCCCCATCCACAGCTCTCCTTCACTTCCACCCCGGGGAACGTCGACGACGAGCGAATCCAGCACCTCCGGAACGGTCGCGACCGCCCGGTAGATCTCGCTCGTGCCCATCCGCACGCCCTGGCGATTGATCGTCGAGTCCGAGCGGCCGTAGATCACCGCGCCGCCACGGGGGGTGATCCTGATCCAGTCGCCGTGGCGCCAGACACCCGGGTACATCGCGAAGTAGCTCTCGCGCAGACGGTCGCCGACCCCGCGGCAGCGTCCTCCATCATCGTCGTTCCAGAAGAACAGAGGCATCGAGGGCATCGGCTCGGTGATCACCAGCTCGCCGACCTCGTCGGTCAGGCTGTTGCCCTGCTCGTCCCAGGCCTCCACCGCGCAGCCGAGCGCGCGACACTGCAGTTCGCCTTCGTATACGGGCAGCAAAGGACACCCGGCCACAAAGGCGGTGCAGACATCGGTGCCGCCGCTCGTCGAGAACAGCCAGACATCCGGCTTGACGTGGTCGTAGACCCATTTGAAGCTCTCCGGCGCGAGCGGCGAGCCGGTCGAGCCGATCGCGCGCAGCGCGCTCAGGTCGTGGTCGCGGCCCGGCTCGATCCCAGCCTTCTCCGAGCTCGCGAGCAGACCGGCGCTGAGGCCCATGCAGGTCATCCCCGTGCGCTCGGCCAGATCCCACAGCACCCCCAGGTCGGGGTGACCCGGGCTGCCGTCGTAGAGCACGATCGCGGCGTCGGAGAGCAGGCAGCCGACGAGGAAGTTCCACATCATCCAGCCGGTCGTCGTGAACCAGAACATGCGGTCCCCGCGATGCAGGTCGAGGTGCAGGCTCTTCTTCAGTTGCTCCACGAGGATCCCGCCGTGGCCATGCACGATCGCCTTTGGGAGACCGGTCGTGCCGGAGGAGTAGAGCACCCACAGGGGATGGTCGAAGGGAACCTGCTCGAAGGTCAGCTCGACGTTCTCGCCACTTCTTAGAAGCTCATCCCACGTGATTCCCACTCCCGCGCCGCCTTCCCCGATGCGCCCGAGCGCACCGGCTCGCTCGGCATCGTTCGCGCCGACCGTGAGGTACGCCAGCAGCACGACGTGCTCGACGGTGGGCAGCTCGGCAAGGATCTTCTCGACGACGCCCATCCGGTCGAAGTCCTTGCCCCCGTGCCGGTAGCCGTCGACCGCGAGCAGCACCTTCGGCTCGATCTGGGCGAAGCGGTCGATCACGCTGCGCGCGCCGAACTCGGGCGCGGCGCTGGACCAGATCGCGCCGATGCTCGCGACGGCGAGGAATGCGATCAGCGTCTCGGGGATGTTCGGCATGTAGGCGACGACGCGATCGCCGCGACCCACACCAAGCGCCCGCAGCCCGCCCGCGGCGCGAGCGACCTCTGCGGCCAGCTCGCCTCTGGTGAGCCGTTGTGACTCGCGCAGCTCGGATGTGTGCAGCACCGCCACTTCCTCGGGATCGCGGCCTGAGCCCGATCGCGGGGTGGGTGGGCCCAATAAGAGGTTCTCCGCGTAGTTCAGCTCGGCCCCCTCGAACCAGCGCGTCCCGGGCATCTCGTGCGAGCCAAGCACCTGCTCGTATGGCTTTGAAGCACGCACCCCGCAGAACTCCCAGATGCTCGCCCAGAACTCCTCCAACTCCGCCACCGACCAGCGCCACAGCTCGTCGTAGTCCGCGAACGACTCGCCGCGGCGCTCGCCGGCAAAGCGCATGAAGCGTGTCATCTCAGCGCGTTCGCGATCCTGCGCCGTCGGTTCCCACAGGGGTATCGGCAGATCGGCGCTGGACATGCGGGTATTCTCGCGGTTTGTGGACCTACCCGAGTTGCGTGCCGAGTTTCCCGTCCTCGAGCGGCTGGCGTACCTGAACGCCGGCACCGACGGACCGTTGCCCGCGCGCGCCGTGACGGCCGCCCGGGCGGAGCTCGAGCGCGAGCTGTCCGGCGGTCGGGCAA
>Ga0302181_10002175_pt1 | contig 14079 bp, 9 predicted proteins | sample I_Palsa_E3_3_FD_198786 | JGI IMG/M metagenome (GOLD analysis project Ga0302181, IMG submission 198786) | Peat permafrost microbial communities from Stordalen Mire near Abisko, Sweden - I_Palsa_E3_3 | ecosystem: Environmental > Terrestrial > Soil > Palsa > Peat permafrost | place: Sweden: Abisko... | reverse complement strand
GCCTGGAAACGACCCTCAACATCGGGGCCGGGCAGACGAACTTCAAATCGGTCATGGTGCAGCTGCCCAGGCAGCTGCCGTCACGGCTGACGACGCTGCAGAAAGCATGTCCGGAAGCGGTGTTCGCCGCGAACCCGTACAGCTGCCCCAGCGGCTCGTTCGTCGGTGGCGCCAGGGCGAACACGCCCACGCTGCCCGGCAAACTGCAGGGGCCGGCGATCCTCGTCTCCCACGCCGGGCTGGCGTTCCCGGATCTCGATCTGGTGATGGAAGCCAACGGCGTGCGCGTGATCCTGGTCGGCAACACGAAGATCGCAAACGGAATCACGACCACCACGTTCGCCTCACCGCCCGACGTGCCGGTCTCGAGCATCACCGTGAACCTGCCGATCGGCGCGCACTCCGCGGTGACGGCGAACGGCAGCCTCTGCATCAACCCGCTGACGATGCCGACGACGCTGACCGGGCAAAACGGCTTCGTGATCAAACAGAACACGAAGATCGTGGTCGCGAGCTGCGGCGTCAGGATCGCCGGCAAGAAGACGATCGGCAACACCGCCTACATCACCGTACAGACCTACTCCGCCGGACGTATCAGCGGTAGCGGGTCGAACCTGAAAACGGTTTACCGCCACCTCAACAAGGCCGAGAAAACCGCGACGCTGAAGGTGCCGCTCTCCAACGGTGGCCTGCGCAAGGGCCGCCCGCTGAGGGTCAAGCTGAGGATCGGCTTCGTGCCCAAGACGAAGAGCAACGGTAACTCCGCGTCGACCACGACGGTGGTCTTCGGGTAGCGCATATGTAGTGTCTTGTTGTTCTGGTGTGTAATGCATTGGTATTACATTTTTTGGGATTGATGATTAGAAGGTGAAGCAGCGGGTAACTCTCCTCTGAGGTCCCACCGGGTTCAGAGGAGAGGTAGAGGATGAGGCACACTGCACGTTTCGCAATGCTGCTCGGTGCGCTGGCAAGCGCCGCGATGTTCGCCACGGCGCTCGCCCCCGCCGCCCAGGCTGCATTTGGGCCCGAAACCTTCGAAGCCGGAACCTGCATCAATCACACGTGCACGTACGCGAGCGTCGAAGCGAACCACTCCGAAGCGGTCACCCAGGCCGCGAGCCACCCCGCTTGGGGTATCACGAAGTTCACGATGAAGCCGAGCGGCAGCAACCCTGAAGAAGCGCTTCGCCGGATCCGTGTCGACGTGCCTCCAGGTCTCGCCGCCGACCCGCAGGCGCCGATGCCCAAGTGCTCGGTCGCGCAGTTCAAGTCGGAACCGAAAGGCTGCCCAGCCTCGAGCGAAGTGGGTACGACCGAAATGGAAGCGACGCTCGAAGTCGTCTCCGGCGTCCCTACCGCCCTACCCACGCTCAGCGGCATCGTCTACAACCTTGAAGCCCCCGCCGGCCTGCCGCTCGACTTCGGCATCGCCATCGAACCGGCCGGGGAGCTCGTCACGCCGGTTCACCTGTTCCTCGAAGGCCACGTCGATTGGAGTGGCGACTACCACGAGTACTTCGAAATTCACGAAGTGCCCCGCGAAGCAGGGGCGACCGTGCTCGGACTCACCGTGAACAGACCACTGAAGGTACTGATGTCGAAACTCAACTTCAACGGCCACGCCGGCGGCAATTTCCTCACGATCCCGAGCGTCTGCTCGAGCACGACGACCTCGCACCTCGAACTCGAATCCTACGCGGGCGAAATCGCCCACATGGAAACGCACACGCCGGTCGGCGTCGAAGGCTGCGGCAAAGTCCCCTTCGCACCGACGGTCGAAGTCCTCCCCGAAACCGCCACGTCGTCCGATCAGCCCGACGGCGCCACGACGGTCGTCAAGGTCCCGCAGAAAGTGGGCTCTGGGGAAATCAACACGGCTGACATCCAAGACGCGCACGTGACGCTGCCAGAAGGCCTGACCCTCAATCCTCCGGCGGCTCAGGGACTTGGGGTATGCACAGCCGCACAGATCGCGATTGGTGAAGCGAAGAAGGCCGAATGTCCTGGATCCTCCAAAATCGGAACGGTCACGATCGAAACCGACCTCCCGCCTGGTTCGCTCACGGGCGGCGTCTACCTGGCCAGCCCAGGCGGTGGCCCGATCACAGGGGGCTCTAATCCGGCGGGTCCGGAATACATGATCTATCTCAACACCGAAAGCGTCTATGGCGTCTCGGTCAGGTTGCAGGGCATCGTCAAACCAAACCCCAGCACGGGCAGGCTGGAAGTCACGTTCGCGAACAACCCGCAGCTGCCGTTCAGCGAACTGCGCTTGAGCCTGAACGGAGGTCCACGGGCCCCGCTCGCCAATCCGCTGGTCTGCGGGAACGCGCCTACGGAAGCGATGTTCTCGCCCTATACGACGGGCAAACTGCAGGCGCTCGAACCGACTCCGTTCGTGACCACCGGATGTCCGAACCCGATCCCCTTCGCCCTCAGCCAGTCCGCCACGCCCGCGAACACCACTGCTGGGGCCTACAGCGCCTACACGTTCAACCTCACCCGCGCCGATGGCCAGCAGTACCTCTCGCAGGTCTCCACGACCCTGCCCGCGGGCCTGCTCGGCGCGATCCCGTCGGTGACGCTCTGCGGCGAACCGCAGGCCGCGGCCGGCACATGCTCGGCGGCGAGCCAGATCGGCGTCGCCTCGGTGACGGCGGGCGCCGGCCCAGAACCGTACCCGCTCTCCGGGCCGGTCTACCTGACGGGTCCCTACGACAACGCCCCCTACGGCCTCTCGATCCCCGTCTCGGTCGTGGCCGGGCCGTTCAACCTTGGCACCGTGACGACCCGCGCGACGATCAACGTCAATCCCGTCACCGCGCGGGTGACCGTCGCGACGACCAACCTGCCCACAATTGTGGGAGGCGTGCCGGTACGCCTGAAGACGCTCAAGGTCGAAGTCAACCGGCCAAGCTTCATCTTCAACCCAACCAACTGCGGGCCGCTGGCGACCGAATCGAGATTGACTTCGACGTTTGGCGCGACCCAGGGCCTGTCGAGCCCGTTCCAGGTCGGCAACTGCAGCGCGCTCGCGTTCAAACCGTCGTTCAAGACCGCGACCAGCGCAAAGACCTCGAAACTGAACGGCGCGAGCCTGCAGGTGAGCCTCACCCAGCCGGCGCATGAGGCGAACATGAAATCGGTGTTCGTGGAACTGCCCAAGCAACTGCCCTCACGTTTGACGACACTGCAGAAAGCCTGTCCGGAAGCGACGTTCGCGGCGAACCCTGTCAGTTGCCGCGCGCTGGGCTCTGAAGTCGGGTCCGCCACGGTCGTGACCCCGGTGCTGCCGGGCACGCTGAGCGGGTCGGCCTACCTGGTCTCACACGGGGGGGAGTCGTTCCCCGATCTCGACATCGTGCTCGAAGGCGACGGCGTGAAAGTGATCCTGACGGGGAACACGAAAATCACCAAAGGGATCACGAGCTCGACGTTCGCGGCGATTCCTGATGTGCCTGTCACGAGCTTCGTGCTGAACCTGCCCGTCGGCCCACATTCTGCGCTGACGGCGATTGGAGGCCTCTGCCTCAAGCCGCTCGAGATGCCGACCACGATCACGGCTCAGAGCGGCGCACAGGTCAAGCAGAGCACCCGGATCTCCGTGTCTGACTGCGGCGTGCGGATTCTCAGTCACCGCGTCGTCAAGCACAAGCTGATCATCAAGGTCAGGACTTTGGGGGCGGGGCTCATAAAGTTGAAGGGCACGGGTCTTCCCACTGTTTCCCGGCGTGTAAGCAAATCTGCCACCGTCACCTTCAAGCTGCCGCTCACGCGTGGCGGCCTGAAGGCGCTGAGCAAGGCGCGCCGCAAGCATCGCAAGCTGAAAATCAGCGTGCATGTGGCGTTCACGCCCAAGCAGAAGGGTCAGTTCGGCTCCGCGGCTGCGACGACTGTCACGTTCAAGCGCTAGATTGCAGGGATGGATGTAGCTACGGGTACGGATACCTCGAAGCTGTCGGTCGGCGGCGACTCACTGCTCGCGGGCGTGCGGCGCCTGACGCTGCTAGCCGACAGCGCGGAGGATTCGGAGGCGATCTTCCGCACGCTTGCCCGCGAGCTGATGCATACGCCGGGCGCCGATGAGATCCACGTCCACCACCTGTCTGAGGACGGCGGCGAGCGCGAGCAGACGGTCATCTACCTGTTCGAGGGCGAGGGACGGCTGAGCTATCTCGCGCCCCGCGACGAGCGCCCGCCCGGTGTCAGCTGGGTGGCGAGCACCGGTCGCAGCTTCCTCGCCGCCGACGGGAATGAGCTTGCCACCAGCGTGCCGCGGCTCGCACTGGTGGGCTCCTCGTCCTCCAAGCCGCCCGGCTGGACCGGGCCGACCGGCTGCGCGCTGCTGCTGCCGTTGGCCGTGCGGGGCGAGGTCGAGGCCGTGGTGCTGCTCGCCCGTCGCCGCGCGGAGCCGTTCGCCGACCGCTGCATCGAGCTCGCGAGCACGCTCGTCGACCAGGCGGCCACCGCGCTGGCGCTGCTGCGAGCGCGCGCCGAGGCGGGCACCGACACGGTGACGGGTTGCATGAACCACCGCGGCATGCGCCGGCGGCTGCACGAGGAGGTCGGCCGGGCCACGCGCGCTGGAACCCCGCTGTCGGCGCTGCTGCTCGACCTCGACAACTTCAAGCTCGTCAACGATCGCCACGGCCACCAGGCCGGCGACACGATGCTGCGCGAAGTTGGCCACACGCTCGTGAGCGAGTTCCGCGCCTTCGACCGCGTCGCCCGCTACGGCGGCGACGAGTTCGTCGTGATCCTGCCGAACGCCGAGCTCGAGCCCGCCGCGGCCGCGGCCCAGCGTGCGCTGGAGCGGCTGCTGGCGATCCCGTCCTTCGATCAGACCCCGGGCGCGTCCGCCTCGATCGGCGTGGCCCAATGGCAGGCGCCGATGACGGTCGACGAGCTGCTCGAGGCCTGTGACGCCGCGCTGCTGCGCTCCAAGCGTCAGGGCAAGGGCCGCGTCACACGGGCGTAGGACGCCGCCCTACGCGGGCGTCGCATTGATCCGCCGGAGAGAGTCCTGCGAATAGAGGGGCAGTGAACACCTACTGGAGGTTCAAATGCCCGTTGACTCTGTAATAGAAAATGATGCCCCCCAGCCGGCGGGAATCGTCGAGCAACTCGTGCGCGACGATTCCGACCGCAAGCGCTTCCTGAAGATGGCCGGCAGCGCCGGCGCCGCGAGCTTCGGCGCCTTCGTACTTGCCGCGTGCGGGAGTAGCAGTAGTAGCAGCTCCTCGACGGCGGCCGCGCCGGCGGCAACGACAGCGTCGTCGAGCGCCAACACGAACGACATCGGGATCCTCAACTACGCGCTCACGCTCGAGTACCTGGAGACCGCGTTCTATGCGAAGGTGATCGAAGCGAAACTGTTCGGCGGCGCCGCCGGCGCTCTGCTGAAGACCTTCGGTGCTCAGGAGGCCCAGCACGTGGCCGCTTTGAAAGCCGCTGTGACGTCGCTTGGCGGGACCCCGGTGGCGAAGCCGGAATCGAAGTTCCCGATCACCACGGCGGCCGCGACCGCCGAACTCGCCTACACCGTCGAGAACCTCGGCGCTTCGGCGTATCTCGGTCAGGCGCCGTTGATCCAGAGCAAGCAGGTGCTGGCATCCGCTCTGGCGATTCACACGATCGAGGCGCGCCACGCGGCGAGCATCGGCACGCTGGTGAAGAAGTCGGTCACGCCGGATGGCGGGTTCGCCAAGCCGGCTGACATGTCCGAAGTCCTGGCGGCGGTCAAGCCGTTCCTGGCCTAAGCGGTAGCGCGGAAAAGGAGCCATGAAATGTCTACTACCACTCAATTGCAGAACCCGGAGTTGGCTGAGGTCGAGGTGCACGGTCTGACCCGCGCGAGCTTCATGGTGCGCGGCGCGCTGGCGGCAGGTGCGGTCTACGGCGTCTCCTCGGTTGCGCCATTCGTATCTCAGGCACTCGCCGCGGGCGGGGGAGGCGATGCGGAAATCCTCAACTTCGCGTTGACGCTCGAGTATCTCGAGTCCGCCTTCTACAACGAAAAGGGCAAGACGGTGGGCCTCAGCGGTCAGGCGAAGACCTACGCGACCGACTTCGGCTCGCAGGAGGCCGAACACGTGAAGGCGTTGACCGCCGCGATCAAATCGCTCGGCGGCACGCCGGTGGCGAAGCCGACGTTCGTCTTCCCCGTCTCGAACCAGAGCTCGTTCTTGGCGCTCGCTTCGACGCTCGAGAACACGGGAGTCGGCGCCTACAACGGAGCGGCGCCGAAGATCTCGAGCAAAGAAGTACTCGCCGAGGCCGGCAGCATCGTCCAGATCGAGGCGCGTCACGCCGCCGCGATCAACCTGCTGATCAACAAGAGCCCGACGCCGAACGGCGCCTTCGACAAGCCGCTGACCGAAGCGCAGGTGCTCGCCGCCGTCAAGCCGCTGATCAAGGAATAGGCGAAACGCAGACAAGCAGTAGCCGCCCAAGGACAGAAGACGACGGCCTCGGAACATTCCGGGGCCGTCGTTCGCTGCGGGGCTTCGCGAAGGACTCTGCGAGACTGCGGTTAGACCCTGTAGATCGGCCCGGGAGATGCGATGTCGGACGACGGTTTTGGCGCGAGAGGAACACTCGAGGTAGGAGGCCGGGAGTACGAGATCTTCCGGCTGGACGCGCTGCAGCAGCGCTTTGACGTGGCGCGGCTGCCGTTCTCGCTGAAGGTGCTGCTGGAGAACCTGCTGCGCACCGAGGGCAATGGCGCCGTCACCGCGAAGGACATTGAGGCGCTCGCGAGCTGGGACGCAAAGGCGCAGCCGAGCAAGGAGATCGCGTTCACGCCCGCGCGCGTGTTGATGCAGGACTTCACCGGCGTCCCCGCGGTCGTCGACCTGGCCGCGATGCGCGACGCGATCGCGGAGATGGGGGGCGACCCCGCGAAGATCAATCCGCTCGCGCCCGCGGAGCTCGTGATCGATCACTCGGTGCAGGTCGACGCATTCGGCACGCGCGACTCCTTTCGCATCAACGCGGAGCGCGAGTTCGAGCGCAACCAGGAGCGCTACGCGTTCCTGCGCTGGGGTCAGGGTGCGTTTGAGCACTTCGCGGTCGTGCCGCCGGACACGGGGATCGTCCACCAGGTCAATTTGGAGTACCTGGCGCGGGTCGTGTTTGAGAAGGACGGGCGGGTGGGCTCCGGTCAAGACCAACTGCCGCAGCTCTACCCCGACACGCTCGTGGGGACCGACTCACACACGACGATGGTCAACGGTCTCGGCGTGCTCGGCTGGGGCGTCGGCGGGATCGAGGCCGAGGCAGCGATGCTGGGCCAACCGATGTCGATGCTGATCCCGCGGGTCGTGGGCTTTGAGCTGCACGGCGAGCTGCCCGAGGGCGCCACCGCGACCGACCTGGTGCTGACCGTCACGCAGATGCTGCGCGAGCGCGGCGTGGTGGGCTCGTTCGTCGAGTTCTTCGGGGCGGGATTGGCGGGTTTGCCGCTGGCCGACAGGGCGACGATCGGGAACATGTCGCCGGAGTTCGGCTCGACCTGCGCGATCTTCCCGATCGACGCGGAGACGCTGCGCTACCTGGAGTTCTCCGGCCGGTCGCACAGGCAAATCGAGCTGGTCGAGGCCTACGCGCGTGAGCAGGGTCTGTGGCATGACGCGAGCTCTGAGCAGACGACGTACTCGGACACCTTGGAGCTGGATCTGGGCGACGTGGTGCCGAGCATCGCGGGGCCGAAGCGCCCGCAAGACCGCGTCGCCCTGAGCGAGGCGCGCGAGGACTTCCGCCGCGTGCTGGGCGGCTACGTCCCCGACTACGACGAGCGCGACGAGGCTTCGGCCGAGAGCTTCCCTTCGAGCGATCCGCCGGCCAACGGGAACGATCACCCGGCGTTGAACGATGGCGGCCCCAGCTATGCGCGCGAGCGCATCGGCGCCGGGTCGGTGCCGGCTGCAGGCGCCGATGCCGGTGAGCCGGGAGCGGGCGCCACGGTGACCGCCGAGCGCGGATCGTCAGGCGCTGGGAGCGCCGTGGCTGTGACGCTCGCCGACGGGACCGAGACCGAGCTCGACCACGGACACGTGGTGATCGCCGCGATCACGAGCTGCACGAACACGTCAAACCCGTCGGTGATGGTGGGCGCGGGCATCCTCGCGCGCAACGCCCTTGCGCGGGGTCTGCGATCGAAGCCCTGGGTCAAGACCTCGCTGGCGCCGGGGTCGAAGGTCGTGACCGAGTACCTCGACAAGGCCGGCTTGACCGAGCCGCTGGAGCAACTTGGCTTCAACCTCGTGGGCTACGGCTGCACGACCTGCATCGGCAACTCGGGGCCGCTGCCGGAGGAGATCTCGAAGGTCGTCGGCGAGGCCGACCTCGCGGTCGTGTCGGTGCTGTCGGGCAACCGCAACTTCGAGGGCCGGATCAACCCCGACGTGAAGATGAACTATCTCGCTTCGCCGCCACTGTGCGTCGCCTACGCGCTGGCGGGCACGATGGACATCGACATCGTTCACGAGCCGCTGGGGCAGGACGAGCAGGGGGAGGATGTGTACTTGCGCGACATCTGGCCGGGCGAGCGCGAGGTCGCCGAGACGATCGAGCAGGCGGTCCAGTCAGACATGTTCAGAAAGAGCTACGGCGAGGTGTTCGAGGGCGACGAGCGCTGGAACACCCTCGAGGTGCCGACGGGCGACCGGTTCGCGTGGGAGGCGGACTCGACGTACGTGCGGCTGCCGCCGTACTTCCAGGACATGCCGGCGGAGCCCGAGGAAGTGCGCGACATCGAGGGCGCGCGCGTGCTGGCCAAGCTCGGCGACAGTGTGACGACCGACCACATCTCCCCGGCCGGCTCGATCAAGCGCGACGGCCCCGCGGGCAGGTACCTGCAGGAGCTGGGAGTGTCGCCGCGCGACTTCAACTCCTACGGATCGCGCAGGGGCAACCACGAGGTGATGATGCGTGGCACTTTCGCCAACATCAGGCTGCGCAACCTGATCAACACCAGCCCGCCCGGGGCCGCGCTGGGAGAGGGCGGTGTGACCCTCTATTTCGGCGCACCGGGGTCGGACGCGGAGGTCGAGCAGATGTCGATCTACGACGCCGCGATCAGGTACATCGAGCATGATGTGCCGCTCGTGGTGCTCGGCGGCAAGGAGTACGGGTCGGGCTCCTCGCGCGACTGGGCCGCGAAGGGCACGAAGCTGCTCGGGGTGCGCGCAGTGATCGTGGAGAGCTTCGAGCGCATCCACCGCTCCAACCTGGTGGGGATGGGCGTGCTGCCACTGCAGTTCCTCGAGGGGCAGAGCGCCGACTCGCTGGGGTTGACGGGGGAGGAGAGCTTCTCGATCGAGGGGATGGCTGAGACGATGAACAATGGCGGCTCACCCCCATCCGAGGTGGCAGTGTCGGCGCGGCGCGACGACGCTGAGCCGGTGCGTTTTCAGGCGCGCGTACGGATCGATACGCCCCGAGAGGCCGAATATTTCCGACATGGGGGTATTCTGCAGTTCGTTTTGCGAGCACTCCTCTCCACATGAGCCCGACGACCGCGAAAAGGAGCGGCGCCAAAAGCAGGGGCAAGAAGACACCGGCAACGGTGGCGACCCCCAAGGTCCTGCTCGACCTGCTCGACGCGCAAGGCCCCTCCGGTTACGAGACCGCCCCGGCGGCGGTGTGGCGCGATGCGGCGAAGGGCTTTGCGAAGGTCAGCACCGACGTGGTCGGCACGCCGCTCGCGCTGGTGGCCCCGAAGCACGACGCCCGCAGCCCGGCGCGGCGACTGCTGGTGATGGGGCATATCGACGAGATCGGGCTGATCGTGACGCATATCGACGATCAGGGATATCTGTGGTTCGGGTCCGTCGGCGGTTGGGATGCGCAGATCCTGGTGGGCCAGCGCGTGGTCGTGGATACGCGTGCCGGGAAGGTCACGGGCGTGGTGGGCAAGAAGCCGATTCATCTGCTGCGCGAGGACGAGCGCAAGAAGGTGGCGGAGATCCGCGACCTGCACATCGACATCGGCGCGCGGGACGGCGAGGATGCATGCGAGCGGGTGCGGATCGGCGACGTGGCGGTGATCGACGCCGGCCCCACGGAATTGCCGAACGGCCGGCTGATCTCGCGCGCGCTGGACAATCGCCTGGGCTCGTTCGTGGCGCTCGAGGCGGCGCGGCTGGTGGCCGAGGCAGGCGGCGCGGAGTGGGAGCTCGCGGCGGTGGCGGTCGCGCAGGAGGAGATCACCTTCGGGGGCTCGCGCACGAGCGCCTTTGCGCTGGAGCCGGATGCGGCGATCGTCGTGGACGTCACCCACGCGACGGATGCCCCCGGGATCGACGTGAAGGAGATCGGCAAGCACGAGCTCGGCTCGGGACCGGTGATCAGCCGCGGCTCGACGCTGCATCCGCAGTTGTTTGAGTTGTTACACGAGACGGCCGAGCGGGAGCAGATCCCGTTCACGGTCGAGGCGAGCGCCCGCGCGACGGGCACCGACGCCGATGCGGTGCACATCAGCCGCGCGGGCGTGCCGACGGGCCTCGTGTCGATCCCGATTCGCTACATGCACTCCCCGGTCGAGCTGGTCCAGCTCGACGACGTCCACGCCTGCGCGCGTCTGATCGCCGCCGCCGCCCTACGGTTGGACGGCGACGCGGCATTCAAGCGCTAGGCGGCGGTTAGCTCCGTCATCTCGGGTATCTCGTAGGCCTTCCCGGGGCAGCCGCCGAGCACGAGCATCTGCAAGCCCTCAGGTCCCGAGTGGACCTTGCGCTTGACGCCCCCGGCTACCCGCACGAACATGTCCGGGCCGAGATCCACGCGCTCGCCGTCGATGTCGATCCAGCCGGAGCCCTTCAGCGCGAGATAGACCTCCTCCTGTTTGTCATGATCGTGATCGTGCTCGGGGTAGTCGCCGTAGTCGGCCGGCATCCTGATGACCTGCATGCCGAAGGAGGTGACCCCGAGCTCGGCCCGGGCCTTGACGAAGCCGCCGCCGAACGCGGCCTCCATCTCGTCGATCTGCTTTGCGGTGTAGTTGCTCATGCGTTTTGCTCCTGTCTTGGTGTGGTGGTGTCTAAGTCGCTCGCGAGCGCGGCGGGCGCCAGCACCGGTTTGTCGGTCGGCATGATGATCCCCAGCTGGCGCGACTGCGCGAGCACCGCGCCGTCGGGCGCCCAGATCACGCCGTCCTCCTCGAACAGGCCGTCGTGCAGCAGGCGCGTTTCGAACACGCCGAGGCACAGCGCCGCCGGGTCGCAGTCGCACGCGGAGATCGGCTGGCGGAAGTGGATCGTGAGGTCGATCGTGGGACTGACCGCCGGCGAGTCGAGCGCGATGAACGAGGGCGGGAACCAAGCGTCGCTGAACAGCGCCAGCGCGAGCGCGTCGACCGGGCGCTGCTCGGGCAGGCCTGTCCAGCCGCCGACCCGCATCGGGGCGCCGCTGCCGGCAAACGGGATCGCGCCGACACGCGGCTGCATCACGAGCTGCTTGGTGAACTCAGGCGCCCCCTTGAAGATCTTCGGCGTCGAGCGCCGCTCGGCGTCCGGCGCGCCCAGCTCGGGCATCGGCAGTTCATTGGCGCCCGGGGCCGTCCACGGCACCGAGAAGGCCGCGAGCGCTAGCGCGGTCACGCGGCCGCCCTGTTCCATACGCGCCGAGAGCGTGCTCAGCGAGCGCCCCGCGCGCTCGACGGTCGTGCGGATCTCAACGGGTCCCGCCTCCGGAGAGGCGGCGTAGTGGATCGTCAGGGATCGAGGCGTGCGCTCGGAGTCGTCCACCGCGGCTGTGAGGGCGCGGAGCAGGATCGCCGCGAGGTAGCCGCCATGAGGGCCACGTCCGGCACGCCAGCCAGGCGCGATCGTCGCTGCGAAGAGGCCATCCTCGAGCTGTGTGACGGCCGTGTCGCGGTCGAAAACCGTGTCCATGGGCTTCAGCCGCGAACGAGCCGCTTGTACGTGATCCGGTGTGGCCGGTCGGCGGCCGCGCCGAGCTCCGCGTGGCGGTGCTCCTCGTAGGCGTCGAAGTTGCCCTCGAACCACGTCACCTGCGAGTCGCCCTCGAAGGCCAGCACGTGGGTGGCGACGCGGTTCAGGAACCAGCGGTCGTGGGAGATCACGACCGCGCAACCGGGGAATTCCAGCAGCGCGTTCTCCAGCGCGCGCAGCGTGTCGACGTCGAGGTCGTTGGTGGGCTCGTCCAGCAGCAGCAGGTTGCCGCCTGAGCGCAGCAGCTTGGCGAGGTGCACGCGGTTGCGCTCGCCGCCGGAGAGCTTGCCGATCCGGGCCTGCTGGTCAGAGCCCTTGAAGTTGAAGCCGGCGGTGTACTGGCGCGAGTTAACCTCGCGCTCGCCGACCTTGATGTGCTCGTAGCCTTCGGAGATCTCCTCCCAGACGGTCTTCTCCGGGTTCAGCGAGTCGCGCGACTGGTCGACGTAGGCGAGCTGGACGGTGTCGCCGAGCTCGAGCTTCCCGCTGTCGGGGGACTCCTGGCCGGTGATCATCCTGAAGAGGGTCGTCTTGCCGGCGCCGTTGGCGCCGATCACGCCGACGATCCCCGCGCGGGGGAGATCGAAGGAGAGTGACTCGATCAGCAGGCGATCGCCGTAGCCCTTGGACAGCGAGGTCGCGGTCAGGACCTTGTCGCCGAGGCGCGGGCCGGGCGGGATGTGGATCTGGACCTCGTCGAGCTTGACGTTGCGCTCCTCGGCGATCAGCTCCTCGTAGCGGGCCAGGCGGGCCTTGGACTTCGTGCGTTTGCCCTTCGGGTTCGTGCGCACCCATTCGAGCTCGGCCGCGATCGTGCGCTCCCGGCCCTTCTCCGAGCGCTCTTCCTGGGCGAGGCGGGCCTGCTTTTGCTCCAGCCAGCTCGAGTAGTTGCCCTGATAGGGGATGCCCTTGCCGCGGTCGAGCTCGAGGATCCAACCGGCGACGTTGTCGAGGAAGTAGCGGTCGTGGGTGACCGCGACGATCGCGCCCTTGTACTCGGACAGATGCTGCTCGAGCCAGGCGACGGACTCGGCGTCGAGGTGGTTGGTGGGCTCGTCCAAAAGCAGCAGGTCGGGCGCGCGCAGCAAAAGCCGGCAGAGTGCCACGCGCCGGCGCTCGCCACCTGAGAGGAGGCTGACGTCGGCATCGGGCGGGGGCAGGCGCAAAGCGTCCATCGCGTATTCGAGCTGCGTGTCGAGGTTCCACGCGTCGGCGGCGTCGATCTTGGCCTGCAGATTGCCGAACTCCTCGGCGGTTTCATCGGAGTAGTTCGCGGCCAGCTCGTTGAAGCGGTCGAGCAGCGCCTTGGTCGCGGCGACGCCGTCCTCGACGTTGCCCTTGACGTCCTTTGTCTCGTCGAGGTGGGGCTCCTGGGCGAGCATCCCGACGGTGGCGCCCGGGGCCAGCGCGGCCTCGCCGCGGTACTCCTGATCCTCGCCGGCCATGATCCGCAGGAGCGTGGACTTGCCGGAGCCGTTGTAGCCGAGCACGCCGATCTTCGCGCCGGGGTAGAAGGCGAGCGTGATCTCGTTGAGGACGACCTTCTCCGGGGGATGGAGCTTGGAGAGGCGGTGCATCGTGAAGATGTACTGGGAGGACATTTGCACGCAGGATAGAGGGAAGAGAAACCGGCCCACCCTCGCTAACGTTGTCGGGCCATGCCCACCACCGTCCTCGATGTCGAGCAGCATCTCCTCCTGCTGGAGCTCGAGCCGCCGTTCGACAAGCGCGCCGTCCAGCTCGCGCGGCGGAAGATGGCCAAGCGCTGGCACCCGGACGTCGCGCCGCAGGGTAGGCAGTTCGAGCACGAGCGCCACTTGAAGGCGATCAACGAGGCGGCCGACCAGCTGGAGCGGCTGGCGGAGGGCTCGCGTGGCGGCAGCGTGTCGCGCAACGCCGTCCGAGCCAGCGCGCAGGCGGCGCGCAGAGAGCGCGAAGAGGCGGGCAGACGCGCCTATGAGGCCGAGCAGCGCGCGAGGAAAAACGCCGAGGAGCAGCAGAAGCACGACCCGTTCGGCAGCAGGATGCCCGACCACTCGGTCGTGCACCGCTACGCGCGTTGCGAGTCCTACCCGGAGTGGGGCGTCGGCACCGTGGCCGGGATCTACTTCACCGGCGAAGACGA
>Ga0302181_10002173_pt1 | contig 14088 bp, 20 predicted proteins | sample I_Palsa_E3_3_FD_198786 | JGI IMG/M metagenome (GOLD analysis project Ga0302181, IMG submission 198786) | Peat permafrost microbial communities from Stordalen Mire near Abisko, Sweden - I_Palsa_E3_3 | ecosystem: Environmental > Terrestrial > Soil > Palsa > Peat permafrost | place: Sweden... | reverse complement strand
GGTCTGGAAACCACGGGATAACAGTCGAGGTTTCCGGCGTTGCGATATCCGGTTGCTTCACCATGTACCGGTGCGTGAGCACGATCTGCCCGCTCGACTGCGGGTAGATGAAAAGCTGACCGGCGGAAGGCGGCACCTGTTGCAGCGCGGTCGCCTCGTCGTACAGGATCGTCATGAACTCGTAAGGATAGTTCGCAATCGACGGGTCCTTAAACTCCTGGTCGTACTCTTCCGTGCTGATCGGATTCAGGAAGTAAGGGAGGTTGTTCTGTGTAAAAAACAGGTCGTACGTACGCTGGTAGTTCTGCGGCAGAGGAAACGGGCCGTAGTTGTTCGCCTGCACGGTAATGAATTCCGTTACCCGGTTGATCTTCAGGTCACGGTGAAGCCAGAGATCCTCCAGAGTCATGTTCAGAAATTGCCCGCCCTGACTCGTAAAGCCGGGACACTTGGCGATCTGAAGCGCCAGGGCGACAATCTGCTGACTCTGGAGGTAGGCCATTACGCTGCCTTCTTGACTTCGGCGATCTTCGACTTGCCCTTTTCCAGCTCGTCGGCAATCGACTTGATCTGGGTCGGCAGGTTCGTGAGCTGGCTTTCTTCGGCGCTTGCCAGTTTGGTGCGCGCCTTCTTCTTTTCGAGAAGCGCGGCGTACGCCTTCTGGTGCTGGGTCAGCATCGATTCCAGCATTTCGATCTTCTTGCCGAGTTCCGGGATTTCCAGAATCGCCTGCTGACGGATAAGTGCCTCGCGGCAAATGTCCATACGGCTGTTCAGCGACTCCAGCGACTCGTCTGCGTAGACGTAGCCGCTCATCGAAAGCGACGCGCCGTTAGGCGCGGGCAGGTTGATGGCAAAGTTGCCAAGAACGGGGGTTGCTTCGCTCATTTGTTCCTCTTAGCGCCGACCCGTGCCGCGCAGCACGCGGTCCTGGGCATGTTTGTAGGAGTTCTCGTTCGCACCGCTGATATTGGCTTCGTGGCCCCACGTGCGGGAGATGATCTCTTTCACACTGCGAAGCAGGTTCGTGTTGAAGAGATACGTCTCGCCGTGCACGTATTGCACGCCATTCACGCGGATATCGATCCCGCCACACGGTGCGAGGTCGATACGATACCACCACAGGTCCTCGCCCGTATCCGACTTGCGGGCGAAGCGCTCCGTGACGTTGGTCGTGAACATGGTCGACTGCGCCTGTGCCGACAGGCGCGAAGCGTCTTCTTCAGACTTCGCGCGCTGCTCGTCAGAATGCGCGAGGGCAGCTTCAAGGCGCTTGATCCGCGCCTTGAGTTCCTCGGTCGTTTCTTCCGGGATGATCGGGGCGCCGACAATTTCTTCGCCCTTTTCGAGGAAGTCTTCGCCCTCACCGCCTTGCGGCGGGGGGCTGTTAGGAGTGCGCGGGGGCATCTACGTTCCTTACGGAGTGGTCACAGTACCGGCAGTGTAACCCGGCGTGAAGGCAGATCCTGCTTCGGTCCGGGCCAAAAACGCCTGGTTGAGGATGATCGAGCCGTAGAACACTTTCCACGACACGACCCGGGTCTGATTCAGGGGGTCCGACTTGTCAGCGCCCGTCAGGTAGTGGAATTCCGGATTTTCGAGCAACACCTGGCCGTACGAATGATTGCCAATGAAAATCGTCGGGAACACTGAAACGCCAGTTGCCGGAGCAGCAGGCGGCGTTTGCGCGACACCGATACCCGTCAGCGTGACGGTCTGGTTCGGCAGAAGCTGCGTGGCCTGGCCGGCGAGCGGGCCGGTCGTCGGCACGCCCAGGCCGATGCCCGTGGCGAGGTTCGACGGCGTGGCCGACGTGCCGATATACACGTTGAAAATGTAGTTCGGAACGTTCGGCAGCGTGACGCTGATCGACCCCGTGGGGCCTGTGACGCTGATCGCGTTCGACACCTGATAGATGATCTGCTCGACTGACGTAGAGGCGGGGGCCGCGGTCACGATGATCTGGTAACCGGCATTCGTCGCGAGTGTGCCACCCGAGGTCGAAGCGGTGCCCTGAATAGCGGCAGCGCCCGTCCAGTAAGGCATCATGTTCGACTCAACGAAGCGTGCGCCGTTGAACGGACCGAGCTCGTTGTTGTACAGGCGGTTGATGTCGCTGTACGACCACGCGGTGGCGATGGTGGTGTTTTCTCGCATGTCCTGCGCCGACAACGGATGGATCAGCGCGATGTAATGCTGCATGACGGCAGGCGACTTCGACGGATCGCGGTACGCGCCCGCTTCGATCATCATGTCTTCCCGCTCATCGCCCATGAAGCGCGGTACGCCGTAGGTGAGGAACGAACCGACAATCCGGTCCACCTCGTGCGGTGTCATCACGTCAGTCGCCAGCAGGTTGGCGCGGGAGGCCTTGCCGTTGGCGTAGTTCACCTGCGTGGTAGCCAGCAACGTGTTAAACGTGTTGCGCTCCAGGGTTTCCGGCAGTTGCAGCGCGACCAGCTCGCACGCCTGCTGGAACAGCGGGTGTTTGATGGTCAGGTTGGCCACGTCGGTGATGATGACGCGGTCGCCCCACTGCTGCGCGGTCGCCGAGACCTGTTGCAGCGTCATCGCTTCACCCGGAGGCGCTACGCCTTCCTGCAACGGCGCGAACGGCAGCGGCAGGCGTGTATAGCGCGACGCGGTGTACGTCGTACCGCGATTCGTGTCGAGCTTGAGCGGCTTGCCGAACTGGTAAGCAACGAGCTGGCGACGCGCGAGCGGCTCGACTTCTTCCTGAATGTACGCTTCAACGTCAGCCGTGAAGCTGGTCGACTGGTTAGTGACGCCGGGGAACAGCGAGGCCCATAAGAGGCCCAATTTGGAAAGTTTCATGGTTTCCTCTGGTGGGTTAAATATTCACGTCCGCAAGACGCGCGGCGCGCTTGTCTCGATCCGAAGACGGGCGGCCTCGCCCCTGCACGTCGCTGCGTACGCCGGCGGGCTTGCCCCGGTTCACATTCGGCGTGCTGGAAGCCTTGGGCTTCGCTTTCAGCTTGCCGTCCGCAATATCCTTGCCAAGCATCCAGTAGTAGGCGTCTTCGCGGCTTGCCTGCGTGTTACCCGCGGCGCGCGCTTTCTGGATTTCCGTTTCCACGCGCTCCGCGTACTTCGCGCGGCGCGGATCGCTGTTCAGCTTGGACTCAAAGCGCGTCCGGTCAGCCATGTCGCGGGCTTCCTGAAGCGCCTGCGCGGCCTGGTGCTGCGTGGCGCGCAGGGTGCGGTTGGCGTTGATCTGCCAGCGCTCCATGTCCGTCAGTTCCGGATTACGAAGACGTTCCTCTTCGCGCGTGAACTCCGGATCTACGGCAGGAGTGCGCTGCGACGCCTCGAAGGCGCGCTTGCGCGTTTCAAGCTCAGCTTCCACGCGATCCAGGCGCTCGTCAGCAGCAGAACGACGGGATGCGGCGCGAGCCGGAGGATCATCAGGCCCGTCAAGCTCAGGAAGATCGTCGTCGTCAGCGAGATCGGGATCAGGTGCGTCAGTATCAGAAGGATCAGGTCCATCGTCTGGTTCTCCGTCAATACCCGGATACAGAAGGCCTAGTAATCTTTTAAGCAGTTTGCTCATGAGATTACTCCGCCGCCAGCGCGCCGCCGCCGATATCCTGGAGGATAAAGGCTGCGCTTGCGCCGGTACCAGTGCAAGTCACGAAGAAATCGCGGAAAGATTGGGTAACGATGCCCGCCTGGCCGTTGATAGTCCAGCCGGTGTTGGTTGTCATCGTCGCCGTGAAAGTAGTCGAGTTGATTACCCGAAGCGTGGTCGAGGCGCCGACGACACCCTGGAAAGGCGTCATAGTGGTGAGCATCGATGCCGCAGTCGGAAGGGTGATCGCGGCGCCTGCCGTGATCCCGGTGATCGCCAGCGCGTTCACTTCCGCCGACATGGTTTGCTGCTGCGTCAGGGTTACGGCGCCGGTACCTGCGTAGACGTTATACGCGGTCGCCGGAAATGGGTTGGCGGAAATGATCGCGTTGATCAGACCTGCCTGATCAGGCATCGATCCATTGTCCGGAATAACCGGCAATGCGCCCTGAATGCCGGGGAACAGTTTGCCGATCAACTCGGCCAAGCGGATTTTGCGCACGATACGCTCCTTAAAAGGCTTTCGCCGGTTATATACTTTACGCTGTAAATTGTCAACGAACACGACGGGCGCGAATGAAGCCGTTTGCGGTCATCGTGCTGACTGTAAAGCTCACGTTGGCGACAAGAAATACCGTGGTCGTTGCCGAAAGGCTGAACCTGACGGGCCCTGTAGTCGAACTTATGCTGATAGCCGCCAGGCTTGAGCCGGGTATCTGAAAAGATGCGCCAGTGTTACCCGCCGGCAGCGTGCCCGTGGCGATGTTCAAGCCGCCTGCCGCGAATACGGTGACCGTGCTTGCTGCCGGAACTGTCGTAACGGTCCCTGCTACCTCCCAGTCGCCTGCGGTCAGCGATATGCTTGCCACGTTAGCGGACGTGCTGGACGTTAGTCCAGTGCCGGACGTCGCGTTGGTAAGAAGCTCACCTACGCTGCCTGCATTCGCATTGTTGTTCGTCGTCGTGCCAACGATACCGTTCGTCTGGCTCGGGGTGATCGTACCGGTAGCAACGATTGTTGTCGCAGCGATCGTATTCGGTGTCGTCGCGCCCAGGGTGCCATTCAGCGCGCCGCCGCTCGAACTCACCGCAGCAGGCGCCGTACCGCCAATCGCTGGCGGACTCGCGAGATAGGTTGAAAAGCCGGTTCCGCTTACCGTGCCGCTGGATGACAGGTTCGTGAATGACCCGCTATTGGCCGTCGTGCCTCCGATAGAAGGCGGTGAGGCAAGATAGGCGCTGAACCCGGTACCGCTAACCGATCCGCTAGACGACAGGTTGGTAAAGCCGCCGGCGGCAGGCGTCGTCTGCCCGACAGGTGTGCTGTTGATCGTGCTGCCTGTGATCGCCACGCCCGATTCGGTACCGCCCGTGATCGCAACCGCGTTCGCGTTCTGCGTCGCCATCGTGCCCGCACCGACGCCTGTCAGCGAATTCGCCAGCCACACGTCGTTCTGACCATCCGTGTAGAGCGCGACGGCGCTGGAATTGTTCGTGCCTTGCGGCAGCACAACACCGTTGCCGACGTGCCCGTCCGCGCCGTTCGACAGAAACACCGTGATCGTGAAAGCGCCGGTCGTATTATTGATGAACTCGACCTCGCGACTCGCCGTCAGATACGTGCCATTCTGGATGATGAAGGTGAGATTGCTCGTCAGTACGCCGCTGAACACTACGGCGCGCTTGCCGGGAGGCACAGGCACTGCCGTCGCGACCTGACCGGTCGTGTAACCGGTGCCGCCGTACGCGATGCCTACCGAACTGACGCCGCCGCCCGACACCCCGGTCACGCGCAGCACTGCGTCTGAGTTGCCCGCAGGCACCGCCACGAGGTCACCGACCGCATAACCACTCCCCGGATTCGAGATGGTCAGGGCGGAAGTGATGGCGCCGCCGCTGGCGAACACGACCACGGTCAGTCCGGTGCCGAGCGTCGCCTGGTTGTACACGCCGCCTGTGACGCCAGCGAAGGGTACCGTGGCCGTGGCTGACGCGCCCTGCTGGTTCACAAACGCATCGGTTGCCAGAAGCGTCGAATTGTCGAGCCTTCCTTGCGTCGTGCCCGTGCTGTTACTGATCGCGACACCCGCAATCGTGCCGCCAGTGATATCCACGTCCGTCAGCGGGAACCCGCCTGACGCGATCTCGTTCAGGTCAGTCTGGACCTGTTGGCAGATGGAATTGATCGCGCGCTGAATCTCGCCGATAGGCACGCCCACGCCTTCGCCGCGCACGACCGGGATCGTAATTTCGAATTCATCGGACATGGATCGCCTCGATACGGCGTCGCGCCGTGGGGTACCCCGGCGATTTTACATGCATCTGCTGGCGGAACAGGAAAGAGATCAGCCCCGGCGCGTGTCCGCGCTCAACCGCGTAGCGGTCGGCTTCCATCTCCTGCGCTTCGCAACGTTGAGAAAAACCTTTCCACCGGAACGAAACCATCCACCACAGGCGTTTTAGCGCGTGCCGGTGATGGATATGCCCTTCCTCGTGCGCGACGATGGCGGCCTGCTCCAGATCCGAGAGCCGGTAAAATCCGTCTCCGAGCTGGATAGTGCCCCACAGGGTTGAGCGAGCAATCATCGCGGCTCCGCTTGTGGGTCGGCCATCTGGTCGGCGTTTATCATTCCGGGCGGACCTTGTGGGCGCGGCTGGCCGGGTTGCGCGCCAGGGCGTGGTGTTCCGGCAATCCCCGGACCTGCGCCGCCGGGTGCGCCTTGCTGACCGGGTTGCGGCGCGCCGAGCTGCTTCTGCATTTTCTGGTTCATCGCCTGCTGGTGCGCCTGGATGTGCGCGCGGTACAGGCCGTGCGGGTCACCTGTGAGCTGGGCGCCATGCGTATGCGCGGCGATGTGCTTCTGATCGTCGTCCGCCGGATGCACCTCTGCGGGCAAACCGTTATGCATCATGAGGTTCTCGTCGTTCGGATCGACCGTGTACAGGTTGCGCTCATCGATCAGGATGCGAGGCGCAACCTCTGGCCCGAAGATCTGCTCCGTGCCCATCTCCAGGATCGGGCCGACGTTCAGCCGGCGGCCGTCGAGCTGTTGTGGCGGCACACCGCGCAACACGTTCATCCAGGCAATCATCTGCTGCATGCGCTGCATGCCGGTCTGGTAGGCCGTGCCGCACCAGCGAAAGAAATAGCGTTCATTGAACGCCTGCACCGGGATTTCCTGCTGCTTGGCTCGCGCGCCGACCTCACCCATCGTGATGACGGTGATTTCCTTCGTGCGAAACTGGCGGTCGAGCTCGAACATGCGCTCCAGAAGCGGGTTCAGCATGCAGCCCTCGTACCGCTTCGCGTGGTCGATAATGTTCGACTCCTGCGACTGCGCCTGGGCGGCGGCCTGCGCCTGATTCTTCTTGCCTGCCGGCATCTTGCCGAGCATGGCGTCGTTCACTTCCATCGATTCCTGGATCTGCGCCTTGATGGCGTTACACAGGGCGACGGCATCCTTGTAGATGGCCGGGAACTGCGCGAAGGAAGTCGTCTGCGGATTCGTCAACCACACGGCGGCCAGCCCCATTACCATGCTCTGGTAGTTAGGGTTCGCGAGCGGATCGGTCATGACGATAGGCAGCAGCGCGTACTGCGCGCTATCCTGGCCCATGTTCCAGTAGTCGTTCAGATTCCACTGGAGATACTTCACCGGCTCGATACGCGAGATGCCGTACACCGTCCCCTGGATGCGCTCGACCGGCGCCATCAGGAGGGGGCGCTTCTTGGTCCAGAACGGGTTACGGATAATGCCAAGGATGGTTTCCGGCCCGGCGAAGTAGATGAAGACGGGCTCTTTGCCCTTGTCTTCTTCCAGCTCGATGTTCGCGTGAACCTCGTAGACCAGCGCGTACTTATACGTGCCTTCGGTGCGCACGCCGGCGTCCGCCGTGCGGCGCTTGTTCGGTACCCGCTTCTGCCGCCCGCCATCGGGTTCGTTCAGCAGATCCATGATTTCTTCAGTGTTCCAGCCGACGAACACACCTTCGTCCACGAACTGCTGTACCGATTCCTTCGACAGGCGCAGGCGCACCGCCGTAGCGGTCGCTTTCTCCAGGTCGTTCACGGTCGGCGGGTAAACGGCCACGTCGTCAACCGACAGTGGCGTGATATCCGGCATCTCGTCAACGATTTCCGTTTCTTCGGTGTCCCACTCTTCGTCGACCGTCACGTCTTCTGCTTCAACCCCGGCCTCCTCGTCGGTAAGGAGCGGTGGCTTTTTCACCAGTTCCGTCACGCGCCGCGTGGTCTTCATCCAGTCCACGTAGAGGCACCAGTTACCGGTCACGTCACCCGCAAGCAGGTCCGCACGAACAATGTCTTTCAGGTTCGTCTTGCGGATGTAATGTTCGAGCAGGGCGAGCGAGGGGTAAGGCGTAATGTCGGCCGGGCCAACCGCGTCCACGTGCTTGTAATTGGCGGGAAAGAGAGTCGCGAGGGTGCGCTTGCAGCGCGCGTTGATCGCGTCGCGCACAGCCGGGATGTAACACTGGCTGTTGCCGGTGTATTGCTGGTTCTCATCCGGCTGCGCGTTGTAAATATTGTAATACTCTTCGCACTTGTCGGATTGCTGCTGCTTGTTTTCAAACGATTTTTGAATCTTGGGGTACAGCTTCATCGCTTCGGCGTATGCGTCGGAGGCGATATCCTCCGCAAAATTCTCCAGATCCTCGTCGAGCCGTTCAGCATCAATGGCGCGACTATCCACAGTCTCGACGACCGGCTCCGACGGCTTTTCCTTCTTTTCTTTTTTACGGGCCATTAACCGATAACCTTACCGGCAAGTTTCTTCGCAAGCGGCGAGCCGGTGTTGCGGTCCTTCGGCGTCTTCGAAGGCCGGTCGTCTTCTTCCGGCTTCTTCGACGTGCGGCCGTACACCGTATCCGTCTTCTTGCCGCCCCACGGATTGCCAGAGCGCAGGTCTACGGATTCCGACCAGTTGCGCCCGTTATTCCCGGCGCGATCCTTGGCTGATACCTTCTTCATTTCGTCCTCGCCTTGTGCTTGCGGTTCTGCTCGCGCGCCATGATCTTGCGCCCGCCGCCCATCGGGGGCGGCTTCGGGGACTTGCCCGGTGTTTTGCGCACATCCTGCGCACCGCCCTGGCTATCCTTGTCCTTCGGCTGGCGGTGCGCCACTTCAGCCGCCCATCTTCGGCGTCTTCGGCTTGCCTTTCTCACCGCCTACTGCCTTGCCGCCGCCCTTGATCTTCGATTCGGGCGCCTTCTTGCCTGGCGCCGAATAGACCCGATCCATCCGGCCTTTTTTCTTTTCCATGACTTACAGTCCGTTGCGGCGCATCTTCTCGCGCATCGGGCCGCCTTGCAGCTTTTCAGGAACTGAGCTGGGCTTGCCGTACGCGCCGCCTTGCTGTTCACCTTTGAAAAAGGCGGTAGGGTTCTGGGACGGGGCTTTCGGAACAATCTTGCGGGACACGGCCATGGCTATCTCCGGTTGGGGAGGGAGGTAAAGTAAGTTGCACCTTGCGGATTAGTAGCCGATTGTAGGTCATCTGGCAAGGAATTTCCACTGCTTGAGCAGATTACGTGCGCCGCGCACTCAAGGCCCTCCAGCAGCGTCCGGTGGGGGCCGCGCTCAGGTTCCGTGCCAAGCTGCCCGTTCTTCGCCACCGGGAAGCAGTAGCCGCCCGCCATCGCGTTCATCGTGTGCCGCGCCTGCCCGTCGACGAGAAACAGCCGACGCCCCTTCATCTCCGTCCTTATCATCGGGCTTAACGTGCCGCGCGCCATCGTTGAGTAGGCGCCGCGTGTCGGCTGGAGCTTCGCCGCGCGCAGCGCGGCCATGAGTGGCATGCGGTCCTGCTGGTCCATCACGTCGGCCGGTAGCCACGCGTTCACCTTCGCACGCGGGAAGAATGCGCGCACCAGCTGCATCACGTCGGGCACCGCCTGCGCTGGCGGCACCGGCGATATCCAGTCGGCAATCGCCACCATCCGGTCGCCTTCGATGCAGACCAGAACCGCAGTCGTCTCCGCGCCATTCGCGTTAAAGCAGATCGCCAGCGCGTCGCGCTGCGACGGCTCGTAGCCGCTCGCCAGATTGTTCTGGCCGAAATCCTCGTACACCGGCGCCCCGGAGAACACCCGCTGGGCGTAGGCCAGCGCGTTCAGGATGTCGCGCTTGCCCGAAGGGAAGTTCAGGATCTCAGCGACAAGCTGGGCGTGCGCGCCGCGACCGCCGACCATTACGATATCGCCCGCTTCGAAGAAAGGTTGCAAGCCAAGGATGAACTGCTCTTTCGACCTGTCCTGCGGCGCCTGTATCGCTTTCAGCGGCAGGCTCTCGCCGCGCCGCAGCATCTCCGCGCGCATCGGTTGCAGCAGCCACTCGTCGAGTGAGTTCTTTTCTATCGCCACGGTGGCGCCATCAAACCTCGCCGAAGTCGCGAAGGCATCGGCGATGATCTGGTCGGGCTTCCAGAACTCTCCGGAACTGGCATGCACGAGAATCTTCGTCCCCAGCCGGCTCGCAACCACTCGCCCGGTTCGGTCCGACCTGCCCACATTCGCTGTCCGCGCAGGATCCACAATGAGCACTTTCGGCAACCACGGTGCAGGATCAATCGCAGTCTCACGGATGTGCTCCGGTTCAAACGGCTTGTCCTGACTGCCAATCGCCATCAGCATCAGTTCTTGCAGGAACCCTCGCAGCTGGCCCGCGCGCTCGAACTGGTCGCGCTCCTTCCGGATCCACTCCATCGGGAAACGCTCCGGCCACAGCGCAACGGTTGCCGGGTCGTCGATTTCCCCGTTGCAGATCGGAAAGCGCAGCGCGGTCCACAGCGGATCGCTTCGCAGACGCGACACGAGGCAGTCTTCGGCCAGCGGGGTCTGCGTCACCCTCACCTTGCGAAGTTCCTTGTCCATCGCAGGAATCAGTTGCAGGTAGAGCTTGCGGATGGTCGAATCCACCGCGGCCTTGTCCTTCACCATCGTCTCGTTCTCGATATCGTCGAGATACGCCCGGTCGGGGCGCCAGTCGTGCCACTTGAAGCCGCGCAGCTCCTCTTCCCACCCGTGCGCTTCGAGCAGAACGCCGTTCGGCAATTCGAACTGGTGCTCGTTCCACAGCCTGCCGGCGACCTTCGCGATCTTGCCGAACAGGCTCAGGATCTTCATGTTCTTCGCCGCTTCGTTCTTTATCGCCTCCAGGCGCTGGCACGCCTTCGTGTACGTCTCGCCGATGATCAGGCAGTAGTTGAAGTTGCCGAAGCAGGCCTCGACCAGCAGGTGTTCCTCCGACAGCGTGCTCTTGGCTGCCGAGCGGAACGCCTCAATCAGCACGAACTCATCCGCACTGCGCCACGCATCCATGATCTCGACGTGGAACGGGGGTGTCTTCTGCGGGTGGCGGTGCGGGAACAGCATGGCGCTGGCCAGTGCACGGTCTTCCGAGATGACCTTGAGCGCGGACGCATTTGTCAGACTCACTTCGTCTTCCGGCCAGCAAGCATCTTTTGCGGCTTCACCTTCTCGCCGTGCTGCTCGTGCTTCTGCTTCACCTTCGGGTCGCGGGGCAGGCTGGGCTTATGTGTGAATGGCTGTTTCGGCATGGTGGGAGCTCCTTCCGCGAATTATGCCACGTGCTTCCAGGTCTTGCGGTTTTTGATGAAAACGATGCAAACCTGACTCACGCCGTAATGCGCCGCCAGGTCACGGCCCTTCCAGTTCGAAGACCGGATCGCCCGAACGTCGTCTTCTGTCAGTTTCACGCTCGGATGCTTCTCGCCTTCGGTATTCGTCCCGTGTCCCTGCTTGTCGCGCATATTCGAGGTATGCGTCGCCCACTCCAGGTTGTACAGGAAGTTGTTCGTGTGGTTACCGTCGCCGTGCCTGCACTCCATCCCTTCCGGACACGGGCCGACGAACGCCAGCAACACGAGGCAGTGCACCTGAAAGCGCTTCGTGAACCCGTGCTTGCAGAGTGTGACCTGCAACCGGCCTTGTTTGTTCTTTCCGAACGCCAGCGACTGCTTCGCCTTGCGGACCCCGCGCGCAATTGCGTCGGGCGTCAGCCGCACAAGGCTGATCACGTTTCCTTCGTCGGAAACCTGATAGAAGCCCTCGTAGCCGGGAATGTCGCGGAATTCTTCCATGATTCGCTCCTTGTTGATAAGCAGCAGCATATTATGTTTTGCCTAACTTATCAATGTATTTGCGATTCGCGGATTGGAGAGTGAGTCGACAAAATTTGGCACCCCGTCCGGCGGGATGGCTGGGGTTCCCAGAGTTGATAAGCGTATGTGAAGCCGGATTGTCGTAATACTAAATATCCACCGATCCTTACTGCATAAGGCTTTGCGCGATCCGCGATGCGCTGGGGCCCATTACCCGTTCGCTGTCTGTCATTCGCATTACAGAATTGCGCTGGGTCTTACAGTTTGTCAGCCGATATTTCCGAGGCGCGCACCCCTGCCCGCTTCGCAGGTTAGTGAGTGCTCACTAACTAAGCCGATTCGCGAATCGCAGGCGCGCGATCATATTGTCAAAGCTCTGACATACCTTGATTTTCATTTTGCAACTGCTATAGTCGAACTGAGGACAACAGGGAGAAAATGTCATGCACACCGAAATCACGCTGCTCGCCAATGCCTACATGGAAATGTTCTGCTGGGACATGTGGGAGGCACCGACAAAGCGCCACTGGATAATCCGTCGCACTGTCGACTACTCACGGATCTGCCTGCAATGATCACCTACGTCGTTCTCTATCCCGGCGAGATCGCAACGGGCGCCACGTTCGTTTCCGACGCGCCAACCCTTGAGCTGGCTGCTGACGCCCTCTCGCTCTATCACGGTTTCGAAGACCGGGACGCGCTGGCAAGGCTGCACGGCAACCTAACCATCGGCTTCGCGCCACTTCATTGACATGGACATTACGAAAATCTCGTCGACAAAGCTGCACTGCCTGCTCGGCGAAGCGGAAGCGAAAGAACGCTGGTGGTGCGAAAGCTTCATCCACGGCGGTCGAGGTCATGAAACGTATCGGCAGATCCGCGAGGCTGCGGGGGAAGGCCACGACCCTGACGCCCGGGCGTATTGCGACACGATAGACCGCGCAAGCGAATTGCGGGATGAAAAGGAAAAGCGTCTGAAGTGGCAAGGCGACACCAGGCCAATCAGGCGCTAGACGAAAACGGCCCACAACGGGCCGTTTCTCATTTCTGCTGGTCTGCTATCCGTTCCGCCCTCGCGGCCCGTCCTGCGGCTTCGTGGAGCTTCTCATCCGCATGTCTGATACACGACTGGCACCACAGCGGCCCGGACCAACGGACCAGCTCAAGCAAACCCACGTCGAAGTCCCGACCACAGGCGACGCATAAAACCGAATCGCGTTTCATTTCCCCTTGCCTCCGGCTAGCTGGGCAAGAATCTCGTCCGGTGATTCTTTTACCATTCGGATGTAGTGCGCGTCTGACCCTTTTACGACTATCGAACTGCCTTTTCCGAAACCGTGAAAACTGACGAGGTAATCGGTGTTCACGTAAATTACTTTTTCCTTACTACTTCTAAGAAGCGTCATTTTTAAAAACATTCTGTTTCTCCGTCAGGAAAGCTTGCTGAGGTTACTGACGTTGCTGACGTCTTATAGACACGTCAGCAACCTCAGAAAGTCAGCAAGAAGTCAGCAAGAAGGTCAGCAAGAAGTCAGCCAAAGTCAGCAAGCGTCGAGGTCGTCGTCCTCCAGGCTAAGCCCAGCTTCGGTTCGGCGGATTACTCCGAACTCTTCCAACCTCAGCACAAGGGGCACCATGTTGCGTCTGAGTTTGCTCGGAAACTTTTTTATGATGGCGTCCAGCAGCTGATCGTCAGTTACCACTTTAGTAGGCGATTCGTCAGTTATGCGTTCGAATATTGTAAGAATCTCCCTGTGCATGTCGTATCGCGAATCTTCGAGATTTGCCAGCTTGCGGGGTCTTTTCGGCGTCTTGCTGACTTCCTTCTGTACTGGCTCGATCACGCACGTGGTTACGTCATCACCTTCATCGTCCACGCCGACAGTGACGCGTTTCAGTTCGAACCCAAAACTGGTCCCTGTTACGTCGTCTCGCGATTTGGAAAGCAGCGCGCCGTGCTCGAAACGGTCTCCGACCTTATTCTTGAAGATCTCCATCACGAAATCCGCGCCCGCAAACAGGGCAGACGAGCCACGCATGCCTTTGCTGTCTTCCTTTCCCGTGTGGTGGACGGCAAGCACCATTGCACCCGTGGCGACGCTGATATCCTTGCACGCGGCCAGGAACAGCCCCATGTCCTTTGCACTGTTCTCATCGCCTGAATGCGAAGCGGCCATGGTGTCGAGAATGATCAGGCCAGCGCGGCCTATAGCCTCGGCCAGCTTGCCCGCATCGCTGGACAGGAGGTTAGGCGCGCCCGCGATGATATCGGGCCGGGTACCGTCGGCGCACACGTGCTGGTCGTAGGCGTCCATGCGCTTCTTGATGCCTTCGCGCGCCTCGGCGGCCACATACACG
>Ga0302181_10002163_pt1 | contig 14135 bp, 15 predicted proteins | sample I_Palsa_E3_3_FD_198786 | JGI IMG/M metagenome (GOLD analysis project Ga0302181, IMG submission 198786) | Peat permafrost microbial communities from Stordalen Mire near Abisko, Sweden - I_Palsa_E3_3 | ecosystem: Environmental > Terrestrial > Soil > Palsa > Peat permafrost | place: Sweden... | reverse complement strand
CCGCACCGCTGCGTGGTGGGTCTGGCCGATCCCGACGATCGCACAGCGGGACTTCATCGGTCCGTGACCACTAGTCCGACTCCATCAGGCAGAGCAGGTTGTGCTGCAGGCAGGGTCCGTTGGTGGCGTGTCCCACCGCTCGACGGGCCACACCGCGCATGATCGCTTCCGCGGCCGAGGCGATGCGGAGGAGACCGGTGACCATGATGGGATCAGCCGGAAGGGCTCCCCCCGAGGGATTGACGCTCGCCACCTCGCCCGCGTGCAGGGACTCCACGATGAGGAGCTCCTGATGGCTGAAGGGGGCATGGACCTCCAGGACGTCGATGCTCAGTTCGCTCAGGTGCAACCGATCGGAGACACAGCGGAGAGAAGGTGAGGTGGACAGATCGCGGGCGCCGAGGGAGTGGCGCTCGATCTGATGGTGGATCCCGGCGATCCACGCTGGCCGTCCGGCCGAACCGTTGGCAACCTCTTCGACGGCCAGGACGACCGCCGCGGCGCCCGAGCAGATCGTCGAGCAGTCCAGGCTCCGGAGGGGAGAGGCGACGTAGGGCTGGCGCAGCAGGTACTCGACGTCCACCCCGCCCCGCCGGGCACTGACCACGGAGGCGAAGTCGGTTTCGCTGAACCGGCCGGAGTCGACCATGGCCCGGGCCTGGAGGGCAGCGATGCTGGCGACCCGTGGGCCGAGGGGTGCGACGACGTACGGGTCGAGTTGAAGCCCGAGCACTGCGATTTCGTCGTCGGCGCGCGGGCGGCTGAAGGCGCACACCAATGCGGCAGGGGACTCGCCGGCCATGAGCCGGACCCAGCACTCGTAGAGGGCGAACGCTCCGTCTGCCTCCAGATGCGAATGGGTGCGGGGGGGCCACCCCGGGATGGCGTCGAACGCCCCCATGACCCCGCCCACGACGCCGTTCAAGAACTCGGAGCTGGCCGTGCCCAGCACGTCGATCGCAGAGGGCGAGATCCCACTGGCGCGTAGCGCGCGCTCGACGACGGGAGCCAGCAGCTCCGCGTCGTTGCGTCCGTCGCGCCCGCGGACGAGCTCGCTGGCGGCTCCGACGACGGCGACCCGCGTCATGCGCCCTCATGGGTGGCACCGCCACTGGTGGTCGTGACGGGACGGAAGTAGCGGATGCTCTCCCAGGTCGGGGCGAGGTCCTCGTCGGGTACCCACACGGCCTCGACCCTGAGGCCCACCGCCACCTCCTCGGCCGGTACCTCCCCCAAGAGGTGGGCGAAGGGCACGTCGGCGCCGTCGAGGCGGACCCAGGCGCAGACGAAGGGCAGGTCCATCGTGATGCCGTGAAAGGGGATGTGTACGACGGTGTAGCTGGTGACCGTGCCCCGATCCCCCATTTCCAGCAGATCCATGGGGCCCGAGCGACAGGCCGGACACGTCGAGTGAGGGGGTACGTACACACCCGAACAGCCCGGGCACCTCCCGCCCTGAATCCGGCGTTCCGAGAGGGCTCGGAGAAATTCGGTGAGCGCCAGTCCGGGCTCGTAGCTGTAGTGCAGCACCATCTGCGAGACCACTTCGAGGTCGGCCAGGAGCTCAAGGGGGCTGGGAGCGGGTGGGGGGCCATGGGGGTGGTCGTCTCCCGCTCCGCACGGCACGAAGGCCCGCAGGTCACGGATGCCGCCCCTCCGTTCGGCGCGCCAATCGGCGCATACCGCCATGCCGGTGTGCATGACCGCCTCATCGGGGACGTCGACGATGTGGAGCAACGCCGTGTCGGCACCCTCGAGTTGCACCAGCGCCAGAGCGAACGGATGAGGCGATGGGTCACCGGGCCGTGGTTCGCCGACCCATGTCCACGATCGCACGACTCCCCGCCCGCCCAGCCGCACGAACCCGTCGATCTCGGCGCCGGTCTCGGGATCCCAGTCGACGGGCGGCACCGTGACCCTGCCGTCCGCACCGCGGCTGCCCCACAGCTCGGCCCGGGCCAGGCCCGAGAGGAAGAGCTGGTCGGCCCCGGCCACGCTCCTCTTGTAGGAGAAGGCGACCTCGTGCGGGGCCCTGAGTGCGTCCGTCATGCGCCGGCCGATCGCAGGAGCACGCAACCGACGTACGGCAGCGCGCCGACGGCCACCACCGCGACACCGGCCGAGGGGACTTGACGACCCTGCGCCTGGTTCCGCAGTTGAAGGCACGCCTCGTGGACGAACCCCAACCCGTGCAGGCGGCCGCCCGAGAGTTGGCCGCCGTTGGTGTTCATGGGCAGCTCGCCTTCTAGCGAGATGCGCGATCCGCCGTCAACGAAGGCTCCACTCTCCCCGCGACCGCAGAATCCCAGGGCCTCGAGCCAGAGCATCGTCAAGATGCTGAAGCCGTCATAGATCCCGGCCACGTCGACGTCACCGGGACTCAGGTCTGTGCGACCCCACATCTGCCCGGCGGCACGCCTCCCCGGAGGCAGCTCGACGAGCTGGGCGTAGTCGGGACGCGCCGCCGCGGCCATTCCGAGCGCCTCAATGTGTACGGGAGGGCCGGGAGTGTCTGCCGCATGGTCGACGTGCGACAGCACCAGGGCGGTCGACCCGTCACAGTGGACGTCGCAGTCGTAGAGGCACAGCGGGTCGGCGATCATGCGCGCGTCGAGGTAGCCGGACAAGGTCAGCGGCTCGCGGTAGATGGCCTTGGGATTGAGGGCGGCGTGCCTGCGGTCGGTCAGGGCGATCTGCCCCAGCTGTTCGCGGGAGGTCCCGTAGTCGTGAAAGTGGCGACGGGCGAGCAGGGCATAGCCGATCGGCGCCGGACCGCCGCCGAACGCGGTGATCCACGGTGCCCGGCCGGCCACCGCCGCCGAACGGTCAGCCGGCGTGGCCCCGGCTCGTGCGGAGCCTTCTGTGACGGTCCGGTACACGACGACGTGGCGGGCGAGCCCCGAGCTGATGGCCAGGGAGGCGTTGACGATCGGCCCCAATTGGGCGGGTCCCTCGAAGTTCCCCATGAGGAGATCCACCTCAATGCCCATCGCGTCGCAGACCTCCACCAGCGATGGACCGGCGAAGCCGAGCCCGAGCGCGGTCCCGCCTCCGGGATACGTCGCCATGGCGCCGATATCCGGCGGCGACAGCCCGGCGTCAAGGAGTGCCGCACCGACCGCGTCGAGGGTCAAGCTGAGAGGGGATCGCCCGAGCCGACGCCCTACGTCCGACTGGCCGATCCCCGAGATGATGACGTCATCCTCGAATTTCCGCATGCGGGGGCGGCAGTGTACCAGGGCACCCTACGACGAGTGGGCGCGTACGTGTTCTGCGTTGGCGCGGTAGAGGGGCCCCGAGGTGATCGTCGCCCATGCGTCCGCGTTGGCCCGGACGGCCTCTTGCGCCTCTTCGAGTCGGCCGTCGGGATTGTCTGTGTAGATGACGGTGACCGTGTCTGCATCGCGGAATATCTCGAGGACCTCGACGCCGTCGGGCCCTGCCGTGTAGTAGTACGGCGTCTGCGCCGAGACGGCGAAGCAGTCGCCGGGCAGCAGCGTCTCGTTCCCCATGAAGCCGACCGCCGATCCCGAGACGACCACGTAGAGGCTGTTGACGTCATGCTTGTGCCGGAAGAGAGGGAAGTTGGGCTTGAAGAACAGGTAGACGACGGAGAGGCCGCCTTCGTCGCGCTCCTGGTGCACCAGGAGCCGTGATGAAGAGCACTCCGAACTGGCCAGGGTGCTCGCGGTGTCGCGGAGTTCCTCGTTTCCTTCGAAGTCGCTCGTCGCCGCACCGCTTTCGTGCAGCTCCGGCGCTTCGGCAGCCCGGTAGATCCGTACTCCGCGCTCGGTGTTGTCCGGCGTCGGCGTCATCGCGCACCCCTCCCCCGTCTTCCCGCTGCCCGGCAGACGCTGAGCACGGGCACGATACGTCGAGCGACCCGTGGCGTCAAAGGTTGGGGGCGAGAAATCAGGCGCCGAGGCGTTCCAGTACTTCGTCGAGGTAGTGGAGGCTGCGCTCGACCGCCGAACGGTAGCCCTCCTCCTCTATTGCTGCGCCGATGATCTCCAGATCGAACACACCCTCGTACCCGCTCTGGAGCAGCATGGCGAGCAGCTGCTCCAACGGGATGTCACCGTCGCCGACGACGGCTCGGCTACCCGCCACGGAGGTCCCCACCGTGAAATCACAGATCTGCACCAGCGAGAGCATGCCGAGGTCGGTCCGCACGGCCTGCTCGAGGCCCCGCTCATACCAGCAGCTGTACAGATCGAGCACGGTGGTCATCCCGGCGTCGCGGGCGACGTCGACGGCGTCGCGATAGGTGAAGAGGAAGCTGAGGTCCGATCGAAGCGGGTTGGTCGGCTCCACCGCCAGCGTGACCCCGGCCTCCCGGGCATGGGCCACGAAGGGCTCCATCTCGGTGACGAAGGCCGCCGCCGCCTGCTCCCACAGCCGAGCGCCGATGGTCCCGCTGCATATGTAGACGACGTCGGCGCCCACCGTGGCGGCCAGGTCGATCGACTCGTGCAGGACGTGAACCTCCGTGGCGATGTTCGACACCCGCAGTCCCTCGACGAGCGCCGGAGCGTTCTGCCAGCCGATGGCCTCCATCTTCGGCGAGATCAACCCGACATGGTCGACGCCGAGCTCCTTCCACAGTCTCAGATCGTCGTCGAACGACTGGCGGAACGAGCTCAGGCTGTTGACAGAGATGCGGGGGTGGGCCATCGCCAGGAGGCTAACAGGGTGATTTTCGCCGTGGTCGACGACGGCGCGGCGGCGCTGTCGTAGCCGGCAACCCGTGCCGCACCTCCATTTATTGCTAAGTTGGGCCCGGTTGGGTCGGTACTCGCGGCGGAAGGGACGGACATGGCACGCCAGCCGTTGACGCTGCCGCAGGCCGCCGAGGCGCTCGGTGTGCACTACATGACGGTCTACCGGTACGTCCGCACGGGCCGGTTGCCGGCTACCCGGGTCGCAGGCACCTGGCAGATCGACCCCGCAGACCTGCGGCTCGTACGTCGCCCGGCGCCCGGCGCCCGGCGTCGTCGGCCCACCGGGCCCGAACCGTCCCGTGCCCGGCTGGAGGCCCGTCTCGTCGCCGGTGACGAAGCCGGTGCATGGACCCTGCTGGAGGCGGCCCTGGCCTCTGAGCTGACGCCTGAGGACCTGCTCCTCGAGCTGATCGCCCCGACGCTGGGCGCCGTGGGGAGTCGTTGGGAGCGAGGCGAACTCTCGGTCGCCGATGAACACAGAGCGAGTGTGGTCGCCACCCGCCTCGTCAGCCGGCTCGGCGCCCGTTTCGCCCGCAAAGGTGTGAAACGAGGCACCGTCGTCCTCGCTGCGGCGCCCGGTGAGCTCCACGCCTTGCCGATCGCCATTGCCGCCAATCTGCTGCGCTGGCGGGGCTTCGACGTCGTGGAGCTCGGCGCCGACACCCCTCCCGAGGCGCTCGCCGAAGCCGCGGCCCGTGAGGCGGACCTCGTGGCCGTGGGCCTGGCCTGCACATCCGGTGACGCCGGCCGCTCCGTCCGCCGGGCCATCACCCTGGCCCACCGAGCCGCCCCGGGAGTGCCGCTACTCCTGGGCGGGGCTGCGATCGCCGACGAGGACCACGCCCGCCGGCTGGGCGCAGACATCTTCACCGGGGACCGGGCCGACGCCGTCGTGCATGCCGTCGAGGCCATCGTCGCAGGGCCAGGCTGAGCGACGCGCCGCCGCCGGGCATGATGCGTTCGCCCCGATGCCCGCCGTCGAGGCGGGCGGCTCCCGGAGGTCGGATGCCAGCCCCAGCGCGGCCAGGGCCCGCACTCCCCACCATGTCGCGTCGAACTCCAGCGAGCCGAGCCCTTGCCGAGCGCTCCTGGGGAACCGGTGGTGGTTGTTGTGCCAGCCCTCCCCCAGCACCATGAGCGCGATGAGCCAGTTGTTCCGGCTGGCATCGGGTGTGTCGAACCGTCGTCGGCCGAAGCGGTGCGCGAGCGAGTTGACGGAGAACGTGGCGTGGTACAGCACCACGGTGGGGATCACGAAGCCCCACACGACGAGCTGCGGCCCCGAGGTGCCCAATGCCGGTTGGACGTGAGCCAGGACGGCACCAAGGGCGAGCATCGCCACGGCGACCGCTCCGGGTACCGCATGCTCGAAGCGGTCGAGGAGTCGAAGCTCGGGATAGCGAGCCAGATCCCCGACCCGGCTCGGGTCGGTGTCGTTGTTCTCCGGGTCGAAGATCCACAACACGTGGCTGTACCAGAATCCACTCACCACCGGCGAGTGCGGGTCGCCCCGTCGGTCCGTGCTGCGGTGGTGGGCCCGATGGTGCGCCACCCACCACAGCGGCCCGCGCTGCGCGGCGGCCGCACCGAGGGTCGCGCCGGCGAGCTGCACGGCTCGGGGCACCTGGAATGCCCGGTGCGAGAAACACCGGTGGTAGAAGGCGGTGATCCCGAAGGCACGCGTGGTGTAGGACACGACAGCCATACCCACGGCCACCGGACTCCACCCGACGACCGCGACGCCGAGCACCGCGACATGGACCAGGAGGAACGGGATCCCGAGCTGCCACGAACGGCCCCGGCGCGACCCCGCGAGGCGCCCTGTGGTCACCGCCAGGGTCATCAGAGGGCGCGGGCCCGGAGCTCACCGCGCCAGGCAGGCTTCGCCAACACGAGCTGCACGTCGCTCACATGGCGCTCCAAGAACGACGCCTCGCAGTAGGCGAGGTACAGGGCCCAGAGACGTCCGAACTCCGGTTCGACCCCCAGGCGCTCGACCGCGGACGCGTCCTTCGCGAGGTTCGCCGCCCAGCGACGCAGCGTTTCGGCGTAGTGCCGGCCGATGTCCTCCAGGTCGATGATCCGCAGATCCGTGGCGCGGGTGAGCGACGCGTTGATGGAGTTCACCGAAGGGATACAGCCCCCGGGGAACACCATGCGCCGGACGAAGTCCTGGTGTCGCTTCGCTCGCTCGAAACTGCGATCGTCGATGACGATGGCCTGCAGAACCGCCAGCCCGTGGTCGGCGAGCAAGTCGGCGCATGCCGCCAGGAATTCGTCGTGGTGACGCCAATCGACGGCCTCTATCATCTCGACGGAGATCAGCCTGTCGAACCGACCCCGCAGGTCGCGCCAGTCGTCGCCCAGTACCGTCACGCGATCGGCCAGTCCGGCTTCGGCTACCCGCTTGGCCACGAAGGTCCTTTGGGCCTCCGAGATGGTGGTGGTGGTCACCCGGCATCCGTAACGTTCTGCTGCGTGCAGGGCGAAACCACCCCAGCCCGACCCGATCTCGACCACACGGTCGCCGGGCCGCAGGTCGAGCTTGGCGCAGAGCCGCTCGATCTTCGCCTTTTGGGCTTCACCCAGAGTGGCACCGGGGTGCTCGAACACAGCGCAGGAGTAGGTCATGGTCTCATCGAGCATCAGTTCGAAGAAGTCGTTGGACAGGTCGTAGTGCGCCCGCACGTTGCGACGGTCGTCGGCTTTACCAGGTGCCCTCAGGCGCGCCGGCGCGTCGAGCACCATGCTGGCGGCGTGGCCCAGGCCATCTAACCGGGAGCGCAGAGAACGAGTCCGACGGAACAGGATCTGGACCAAGGCGGTCAGGTCGTCGCCATCCCACCACCCGGCGACGTACGACGACCCGAGGCCCACCGAGCCGGAGCGCAGCAACGCTCCGTAGGCCCGCTGGTCGTGAACCGTGACCCTGGCTCGGAGCTCCCCAGCACCCAGCAGGACTGTCCGCCCGGCCTCGGTGATCTCGATCGAGCCTCCTGGGTCGCGGGCCGCGGTCGCCAGCACCACGCGCCGGGCGACCGGCCCGAGCCTGGTCGAGGACCGGCGGGGCGCGCTGTGGCCCAACAGTCCGCTGGCGGAAACGGCGCGCCCCGCAGCGTTGTTCACCGGCGATGGCGGTGACTGTGACTGTGACTGTGACTGTGACATTCGATCACTCCTTTTCGTCCGGACGAGGACGCGCGTCGCGGTACGGGGCCGGACGCTCGACCCGCCGAACCGGGTGGCCGTGAAAGGGTGCCCCGCGGAGACGCAGGCGCGCCGCCTGGGCGTAGATGCCCGCCGAGACGCGGTGGGTGAGCGCCGGGTAGGTCCAGAGCAGCCGCTGGAGCGCTCGACGATCGAGCGTCCGGCGGCGCAGGGACAAGGTGACTCCCAGAAGGTGCTCGTCGCCACGCATCACGTCGAAACGGACAACGAGGTCTTCGCCGGGAGCGCTGTACCGGAGTACGTAGTCGACGTCCATCGGTAAGAAGGGCGACACGTGCATGGTCTTTGCGAATCGATGGCGCCCCGGTGCCCCCACCACGTAGGAGCACCGCTCGTGCCAGGGAGTGTTCTCGACCTCGGCGACGAGCGTCTCGATGGTGGTGCCGTCAGCACCGGTGCAGAAGTACAAGCTGATGGGGTTGAAGAGCCAGCCCCACGTGCGCAGGTTCGTCAACAGCCCCACCCGCCCTATCGGCCGGCGACCGGTGCGCTGCTCGACGAGGTCGCGCACTGCCTCGTCCAACGGCACCGTCGGGTCCCCCAGGAAGTCGGCACGCCGGAACGACACCGGCGCCAGCCGTCGGCCGGACCACGCCGGATGCAGCCCGGTCACGGCGTCGATCTCCGCCAGCTGCAGGAGGGGCATGGCGACGCGGTAGGAGAACTCGTGGCTGACCCCCGGCCCGAATCGACGGTGGTGCAGCGTCCCCTCGTAGAGGACACTCCGCAACTCTGGCCCACCTCCAACCGGTGTCTCCGGCAGGTCGGGCAGGAGCAACGTCACAGCGTGGCCCCCAGCGCACGGCAGGTCTCGACCGCCGCGCGCACCCCGTCCTCGTGGAACCCGTACCCCCAGTAGGCACCGCAGAACCAGGTGCGCCGAACGCCGTGTATCTCTCCCTGGCGCCGCTGGGCTCGGACCGCCAGCGAGTCGAGAATGGGATGGGCATAGTCCATGCGGGCGAGCACCTGCTCGGGGTCGATGGCCTCGTCCTGGTTGAGGGTTACGAGCACCGGCGTGGTCGACGGGAGGCCCTGCAGCTGGTTCAGGTAGTAGGTCAGCGTTGCCTGATCCGCGTCGGGCCGGAGCCGGTGGTAGTTCCAGCTGGCCCAGGCCCGCCGACGGCGCGGCAGCAGCCGGGTGTCGGTGTGAAGGGTGGCCCGGTTGGGTTGGTAGCGGATGGCACCGAGAACCGCTCGCTCCACCCGGTCGGGATCCGATAACAGGCGGAGCGCCTGGTCGCTGTGCGTGGCCACCACGGCGTGATCGAACAGCTCGACACCGCCCGCGCCCACCAGCTCGACGCCCCCCGGCAGCCTGCGGATCTTGTCGATGGGGTTCCCGAGTCGCACCCGGCCCTCCGCCTGCAAGGGGCGAAGGATGGCCTGGACGTAGGTCTGCGAACCGCCGGTGATGGTGCGCCAGGGCGGCTGGTCGCGTAGGCGCAAGAGACCGTGGCGCTCGAAGAAGCGGGCAAAGGTGGCCGCCGGGATCCCGGTGAACGTCGTCGGGGCCGCCGACCAGATCGATGATCCGAGGGGGATCAGGTACCAGTCGCGGAAGCCCCGGGACCAGCGGTACGGAGCCATGACCTCCTCGAGGGTCACGCTGTCGGGTGGCGGGTCCTCCAAGAGCCCACGGGCAAGCCGGTTGAACCGGCCGATGTCCACGAGCATCCTCCAGAACGCGAGTCGAGCCACGTTGCGCCGTTGGGCGAACACCGTCGTCGGCGAGGTCGCTCGCCATTCGAGTCCGGTGCGCGCATCGGCGACTCCGAAGCTCATGTCGCTTGGCTCGGTCGCGACACCGAGCTGGTCAAGGAGCCGGCAGAACAGCGGATAGGTGCGCTCGTTGTAGACGAGGAACCCGGTGTCGACGTCCACGGTGGCGTCGGCGAGCTCCACCCGGTGCGTGTGGGAGTGGCCCCCGGGGCGGATGTCGGCTTCATAGAGGAGCACGTCGTGGCGCTGGCGCAGCAGGTGGGCGCATACCAGCCCCGATACTCCGCTCCCGATGATGGCGATCCGCATGCTGCTCCCTTTTGTCGCGAGATGGCGGCCCCCGTCCGACGGGTGGTGAATTTAGCACTAAACTAACCATGGTGGCCATCTACCGCATGTCCGTCCCCTCCGCCCGACACCCCGCAGACGTCTTCGAGTACTTGGCGCGCTTCTCCAACGCCGCCTTCTGGGATCCGGGCGTCTCCTCGGCGGAGGAGATCACACCGGGGCCGCCCGCCTGCGGCAGCGCCTATCGAATGATGGTGGAATTCTTGGGGCTGTCGGTGCCTCTGGAGTACCGGATTGAGGAGATCGACATACCCAAGCGCGTGGCGCTGCGGGCGGAGAACGCATTTATCACCTCGACCGATGTGATCGAGGTGGCTCCCGCCGATGGTGGGGGCTCGATCGTCATCTATGAGGCCACGCTGGTGCCGAAGGGCGTGTCCACGCTGCTCGAGCCGCTGCTGGGAGCGGCATTCCGGCGCATCGGCGACCGGGCCTCCGCCGGGCTGCGTGCTGCCCTGGCGGCGTGAGGGCGTCCCCATCCGTCCTCCGCCGGTCCTTCGCACGGGCCGTCGATGCCGTGGCCGAGGCCACGGTCGTCCCCAGCTTCAGCCGGATCGGCATCGTGGTGAGGCGCCGCCTCGGGGCGTGGGACGAGCCGCCCCGCATGGACGGTCAGGACGTGGTGGTGACCGGGGCGACGTCGGGAATCGGGTTGGCGGCCGCCACGGCCCTGTGCGGCCTGGGTGCCACGGTGCACCTCGTCGGTCGCGACGCCGGTCGCGCCGAACGGGCGCGCGCCGCCGTCGAGTCGGCCGGGCCTGGCCCGGTGCACGTCCACCTGGTCGACATGGCGGACCCCGATGACGTGGCCGCGTTCGGGTTGCGGCTGTCCGGGAGCCTCGACCGCCTTGCTGCGCTCATCCACAACGCCGGAGCTCTCACCCCCTCCTACCGGGCGACGCCCGGCGGGGTGGAGCTGACCGTCGCGACCCAGGTGCTCGGCCCGTATGTGCTCACCGCGACGGTGGCGCCGCTGCTTCTGTGCGGGAGTCCGCCCGCCACCATCGTGACGGTCAGCTCGGGAGGTATGTACACGCAGCGCTTCGACCTCGACCGCCTCGAGATGCGCCAGAGCCACTACGACGGGGTGACGGCGTACGCCCGGGCCAAACGGGCCCAAGTGGTGCTGGCCCAGGCCTGGGCCGGTCGTTTCGCTCGCGCCGGTGTAGCCAGCTTCGCCATGCACCCCGGGTGGGTGGATACGCCGGGGCTCGAGGCCGGCCTCCCCGGGTTCAAGAGACTGTGGCGGCCTGTGTTGCGGACCCCCGCCGAGGGCGCCGACACCGCCGTGTGGTTAGCCTCCGGCGGTCCCGCCTCCGTCGCGCTCGCCCTCGGGGAACCGCCGCCGGTGTCCGGTTTCTTCCATGACCGGCGACGCCGAACCGACTGGCGGCCTCCACTCCTGCGGCCGACACACCACGGCGACGACGAAGCGTTGCTCGACTGGTGCGAGGCCCGTACCGGCATCCCGTCGGCGATCGTCTCGGAGGTGCCGTGAGGATCATTCCGCTCGGCACAAAGTCCTGCACCGTTGCCGGAGCTGGCCATTCCGTCGTCTCTCTCGCCCGCCTGCCCGCCGCCCCACCCTCGGGTGGCGAGGTGCCACCGCGGTTTGAGCAGGTGGCCGCACAACTCGCCGCACCCGGGCGCCGAGGTCACGAGGAGTGACACGGGCCATCCTGTGGTTCCGACGGGACCTGCGACCAGACGACCTGCCCGCCCTGCACGCCTGCGCCAGCGCCGATGCCGTCATCCCGTTGTTCGTCGTCGATCCGGCGGTGCTGCGCACTGCCGGGCCCAACCGCCGGCACTTTCTGGCCGGCGCGCTCCGTGCGCTCGACGGGGAGCTGGGGGGCTCACTGGTGCTGCGTCGTGGCGATCCGCGCCACGTGGTTCCACAGGTGGCTGGGGCTGCACACGCCCCGCTGGTGGTGGCTACTGCCGATTTCGCTCCCTACGGTCTTCGCCGTGACCGCGCCGTGGCTCGGGCCCTGAACGCCGCCGGCCGGAGCCTGCTCACCGTCGACTCGCCGTACGCCGTCGCACCGGGCAACCTGCGCGCCCGGTCCGGCGCCCCGTTCCAGGTGTTCAGCGCCTTCCGAAGGGCCTGGGCGGATCACGGATGGACCCGCTCGGCGCCCATGCCGTCGACACGGTTCACCGGGGCGCCCGGCGACGCCACCGCAGAGGACATCGAGATGGGAGTCGCGGAGGCGGGCCAATGGGGCCTGCCGTCGTGGTGGGGGGGACTCCCGCTCGGACGGGCCGCGCGGCTGCCGCAGGCCGGCCCGGCCGAGGCCAGGGTTCGGCTCGAACGGTTCGCGGCCGGCCCACTGGAGGCCTACGCCGAGGAGCGGGATCGCCCGGGAGTCGCCGGAACCTCGGGCCTGTCGCCCTACCTGCGTTTCGGGTGCATCCATCCCCGCACCGTGCTCGAGCGACTGGGGACGGGGAGCGGTGCCGACCAGATGCGCAGCGAGCTGGCATGGAGGGAGTTCTATGCCGACCTCCTCTGGCACCGGCCCGACTCGGCTCGCCGACCGTTGCGGGCCTTCGGCAACCATCTGCGCTGGGACACCGGGGAGCGGGCCCGGGACCGGTTCCGGGCCTGGGCCACCGGACGGACCGGCTATCCGCTCGTCGACGCGGGGATGCGCCAGTTGCTGGCAGAGGGGTGGATGCACAATCGCGTGCGCATGGTGACGGCGAGCTTCCTGGTGAAGGACCTGCACATCGACTGGCGCCTCGGGGCACGCTGGTTCATGTGGCACCTGGTCGACGGAGACCTGGCCTCAAACCAACAGAACTGGCAGTGGGTGGCCGGTGTCGGCACCGATGCCGCCCCGTTCCATCGGGTGTTCAACCCCCGAGTCCAGCAGGAGCGCTTCGATCCCGAAGGTGGCTACGTTCGCCGCTACCTGAGGGAGCACCCGGTGCCCCACGCCGATGGCCTCCCAGACCAGTTGTCATCGTCCGGAGACCTCGAGCCGGTCGTCGACCACGCACACGAGCGACGCGACGCGCTGGCGCGATTCGATGAAGCGCGTCGGCTGGCGGCGATGGAACAAGGCCGGAGCGGGCCATGACCAGACGCACCGTAGATATCACCGTCTCGACGGGAAGGGCCTGAGGGTCAGGCGGGCGCGGCGTCGTCCGATACCGGGTTCACGAGCCCGTCGAGGCGGCCGAGGGCGGTGTCGAGCTCGGCGGCTCGGGCCCGGTAGGCCGCATCGGCCTGTCCAAGCTGCTCCGGACTGGGAGCCTGCGCCCCGTCGCGCAGCAGCCGATCGGCCTCGAGGGCAAAGACCACCCCGCGCAGCGCCTCGGCGGTTGTCCTGGCAGCCGACGCGTCCTCGTTCGACGGCGCGGCGGCTCCGGCCCGGTCGAGGCCCTGGGCTGCCAGCTCGACCCGCTCGCGCACCGATCTCCAGTGTCCGGTGTCGACGATCGCACTTCCGGAAGCAGGCAGGAGGTCACGGGCCAGGCGAGCCCCGTCCAGGACGCCGATGGTGTCGCGCCGCCAGGCCAGCTCGGCCTCCTTCTGCCCATGCCGGCGCACGACCATCACGATCAGGGTGACCAGGATGGCCGCGAGCACCAGGGCGAGGGCCAGCCACCACCACGTCGACGAGGTTGTTGTCGAGTGGGTGACCGTGACGGTCGACGGTGTCGATGGATGCGTCGTGGTCGTCGCCGGTCCGGTGGTGGTGGTCACCGGTGCTGTGGTGGTCGTCGCCGGTGCCGTGGTGGTGGTCGCTGGTCCGGTAGTCGTGGTCGCCGGTGCTGTGGTGGTGGTCGCCGGTCCGGTCGTCGTGGTCGCCGGATCGGTGGTGGTGGTCGCCGGATCGGTGGTGGACGTCGTGGCCGGCGGCCGAACGGTGTTGCCGGTCGTCGGGGTGATGCTCGTCGTCGTGAGGGATCCGGCCCCTGCCGTCTGGGACGGCGAACGTGGTGCCGTCCCACAGGCGGCGAGGAGTAGACCGGCTGCCGCCACGATCGAACCGATGGCGGCCGCCGTCTGGCGGTGGCGACTGCGCCCGCTCACGCTCATACCGGCTCGATCCTCTTGAGGTCGTTGCTCATCGTGTGCGCTCCTTCACCCGCGTAGAAACGCCG
>Ga0302181_10002161_pt1 | contig 14148 bp, 12 predicted proteins | sample I_Palsa_E3_3_FD_198786 | JGI IMG/M metagenome (GOLD analysis project Ga0302181, IMG submission 198786) | Peat permafrost microbial communities from Stordalen Mire near Abisko, Sweden - I_Palsa_E3_3 | ecosystem: Environmental > Terrestrial > Soil > Palsa > Peat permafrost | place: Sweden... | reverse complement strand
AAGTCCATCAGCTCTTTGCTACCGGATGCCCAGGCCTGGATCGAGGGCTCGACGAAGATGTGCAGCGTGAGCTCGAGCGAAATCACGTCGCGCGCATGGGCGAAGGCGGCGTTGGCGTCGCCCTCGACCAGCCCACGTACCAGCCGATAGGCGAGATAGGCCGCGGCGAACAGGGCGACTTGGCGCAGCACGTCCAGCCATCCCCGGGGCAGGACGCGCGCCTGAATGAGACGAGCACGAGCGACCACACCGAGCAGCCTAGACGATGTAAAGAAGACGTTCCCTAAGAACGGCTAAGAACAGCGAGGTCCGTGATTGAAGATCCTCTCCAGCGAGAAGTCGATCCCGACATGCACGCTGCCCGCCCGGCGAGCCTGCACCTCTGTCCAGCCGCCCGGCGCCTGGCGCACACAGCCGTCCCCGTCGAGGATCGCCCAGTAGGGGGTGAAGCGGATACGTACCGTCGTATTCCCGGAGTGGGGCACTGAGATCGTGAAGGAGTCGCTCCTGACACTTCTCAGCACTGCGGGTTCCTCGGCCAGCGGCCGGGCGCCGAGCACTGCGAACAGGCGCCAGTGCGCGGCGTGCCAGATTTCGCGCAGGTAGGCAAGCTCACCGCTGCGCAGCAGCCGGGCCTCGCCCTTCGCCGAGTAGTCCAGTGGCGCGTCTGGGAGCGCGACATAGGAGATCGCCTCCTCGGACAGCCACGCGCGGTAGCGCGCGGGCGTGAGGGGGCTCCTCGATTCGTCGTAGAACAGTGCGTTTCGGTCCTGATCGAGCTGCCGCTCCCAGCCGCGTGCGAGCATCACGTGGGGCGCAACCCAACGGGCCTCCCAGTGATTGCGCGTGGGGACGACCTCGATCCGCGCAGGATGGGTGGGTGGGCTTCCATACCCGACCCCGAGCACGCGTAGCTCGTCCAACAGAGGCGTGTAATAGGAGGCGTGTACTGCGGGGTCCGAGGCGGCCGAGGCGAAGTCCGTGATCGGGGCCTTGACTTGCCAGTAGCAGAGCAGCGGCGCCAGCACGAGCAGCAGCAGCCGGCGTCGCGGGTAAAGGACGCAGGCCGCGAGGGGCCCGGCGAGGAGCGCGCCGAGCCGGTCGGCGTTGCCGCCGACGGCCGTCGGGATCAAAAAGGCACCGAGCAGCGCAACGGCGTACAGCAACATGCCGATCGCCAGCACGCGAGGACCGGTTTCGAAATGACCATCACCCGTGCTCTCGCGCCGATCGCGGACGATCAGTGCGGCGATCACGATGATCGCCAAGAGCGCGGGGTAGAACGCGGAGGCGACGAACGGCTGCGAGCCTCCTTCGGGGAAGGCGAGCACGAGCAGCGCGATCGGGGCCAGCGCCGCCAGGGTGAGCGCGATCGGCCAGGCGCGCGCGGGCCCGGCCAGCGCCCAGGCGAGGAACGCGAGCGCGAGGAAGGCGCCGGCCACGGGACTGGCCAGCGCGCAGAGCACGGCGAGCGCGAGCGCCAGTCCGCATATCGCATACCGCCCGCGCTGGGCACGCGCGGCGAGCAGTGCGCCGAGACCGAGCGCGAGGCCGAGGTCGAAGGGGATGCGGTTGGAGAGCAGCTCGACGGACACGCCCAGCGCGAACCAGACCGCCGCGATGCGCGTGGCCCGCGCCGGGAAGCAACCGTCGATCAGCAGCGCAAACAGGGCGGTCGCGGCAATCGCCGACAGCGCCGCCTCGAGCTGCGGTCCGATCCACGCTCCGAGCGCGGGAGCGAGGACGGAGTAGGCCGGCAGGTGATGGCCGCCGTACCAGGAGTTGTCCCAGACGGTGAAGCCGGCGCGGGAAAACAGGTCGCTGCGGTAGGCGGCCGCGGCGAGGTCGCTGCTGGGCGGCGCGGCGATCACATAAGCGAGACCCAGCAAGGACGCCAATACGGCCGCGATCGCCCACGGAGGAGCCCGCTCCAGGGGCGCCGCAGGCTCGTGGTCACTCACCGAGGGCACCGGACGGGGCTCACGGAGGGCACTGGGCGAGGATATATACCGTGGGTCGGTGGGCTCGAATACGGTGGGCCGATGCACTCGACCGCTTGGACGCCCCCGCCACGCACGCGGGTACGGCGAATCCGCGACCGCCTGCGCGAGGTGTACGGGATACCGAGAATGGCGCCGCACGGCGATCCGATCGCCGAGCTCGTCCTGACGGTGCTCTCGCAGAGCACAAACGACCGCAACCGCGATGTCGCCTACTTGCGCCTGCGTGAGCGCTTCCCGACGTGGGAGGGGGTGCGCGACGCGGAGGTGGCGGCGGTCGAGGAGGCGATCAGGCCGGGTGGGATCTCGAAGGTGAAGTCGGCGAGGATCAAGGCGATCCTGCAGGCGATCGCCACTCAGTCGCAGAGCGGCGGCACCCCGGCGCTGGCCAAAGGCTCTCCGCGAGCGGGCTCCTCGTCTGACGAGGACGTGAGCGAACGATCGTCTGAGCTGTCATTGGACTGGCTCCCAGACGTTCCAGTCGACGAGGCCCGCGACCATCTGACCGCCCTGCCCGGCGTTGGCCGCAAGACCGCGGCGTGTGTGCTGCTGTTCGCCTACGGACGCCACGACGTGCCGGTCGACACGCACGTTTCGCGCGTGGGCATGCGCCTGGGCCTGTTACGCAAGGGCGCCCCGTTCGATCAGCTGCACGACGAGATGCTCGCGCTGACCCCACCGGGAGAGGAGCTGGAGCTGCACGTAAACCTGCTGCGCCATGGACGCAGGACCTGCCATGCGCGCAAGCCGGCCTGCAAAGAATGCGCCCTCGCGAGGATGTGTCCCAGCCGGAAGGACTTCCCGGAGTCCTAACCCCGCGGCAAGACTGCGAACGCGATCACCGCGTACTGCAACGCCGCGGCCGCGAGCACGAGCGCGTGGAAGACCTCGTGGTAGCCGAACACCTTCGGCCAGGGGTTCGGTTTGCCGCTCGCATAGATCACCGCACCGGCGATGTACAGCGCTCCACCGGCCGCCAGCCCCGCCACGCCGAGCCAGCCGATCGCCGCGGGCAACTCGCCGAAGACCGCCGCGGAGACCAGGCCCAGCAGGACGTATACCGCGGCGAACAGCCACTTCGGGGCGTCGATCCAGGCGAGCTTGAAGATAATGCCGCCGAGCGCTCCCGCCCACAGCACGATCAGAATCACGTTTGCCAGCGTTCCCTTCAGCGCGAGCAGCGCCACGGGGGTATAGGTGCCGGCGATCAGCACGAAGATCATCGAGTGATCGAGCCGCTTCATCCAGCGCCGCGGTCCCGGGCGCCAACTCACGCGGTGATACAGCGCGCTCGTGCCGAGCAGACCCGAGACCGCTGCCGCGTAGATCGAGGCCGCCACACGCGCGCGGCCGTCGGAGGCCGCCAGGATCAGGCCGACGCCGCAGAGCAGCGATACGAAGAACGCGTACTGGTGCGAGACGCCCCGCAACCGGGGCTTGACCGGCTTGAGAGACGCCAACTCCATCCATACACGGTACCGCCTGGATCGTGATCTGGCGCATTTGACATTTCATAGAAAATCTGCCACACTGCGACTTAGATTTCTTTCCCCATCTTTGAAGGAGCACCACACAATGGCTAAGACCATCGGTATCGATCTCGGCACGACGAACTCGTGCATGGCCGTGCTCGAGGGCGGCGAGCCCACCGTGATCGAGAACTCCGAGGGCGGTCGCACGACCCCCTCCGTCGTCGCGTTCACGGCCTCGGGCGAGCGTTTGGTCGGCACCGTCGCCAAGCGCCAGGCCGTCACCAACCCGCAGAACACGATCTTCTCGATCAAGCGCTTCATGGGCCGCAAGGAGGCCGAAGTGCACGAGGAGGAGTCGATTGTCCCTTACAAGGTCGTCTCCGGCCCCAACGGCGACGCGCGCGTCGAGGCCGGCGGGGAGCAGCATTCTCCCCCCGAGATCTCCGCGATGATCCTGCAGAAGCTGAAGACCGACGCGGAAGCCTATTTGGGCGAGTCGGTCGACGGCGCGGTGATCACCGTCCCGGCCTACTTCAACGACGACCAGCGCCAGGCCACCAAGGATGCCGGCAGGATCGCCGGGCTGGACGTCAAGCGCATCATCAACGAGCCCACCGCCGCCTCTTTGGCGTATGGGTTGGACAAGGAGTCAGACCAGACGATCCTCGTGTTCGACCTCGGCGGCGGCACCTTCGACGTGTCCGTGCTGGAGATCGGCGACGGCGTGTTCGAGGTCAAGTCCACCGCCGGCGACAACCACCTCGGCGGCGACAACTTCGACAAGGCGATCGTCGATTGGCTTGTGGCCGAGTTCAAGAAGTCCCAGGGCATCGACCTATCGAGCGACCCGATGGCGCTGCAGCGTCTGTACGAGGCGGCAGAGAAGGCGAAGATCGAGCTGTCGACCACCCAGGAGACGCAGATCAACCTGCCGTTCATCACCGCCGACGCCTCCGGGCCGAAGCACCTCGACACGCGGCTCACGCGCGCCAAGCTCTCCGAGCTGACATCAGACCTGCTCGAGAAGATCGTCGCGCCGGTGCGCCAGGCGATCGACGACGCCAAAGACAAGGGCGTCAAGGAGATCGAGCACGTCGTGCTCGTCGGCGGCATGACACGCATGCCGGCCGTGCAGGAGAAGGTCAAGGACCTCACCGGCAAGGAGCCCCACCGCGGGGTCAACCCGGATGAGGTGGTGGCCGTCGGCGCCGCGATCCAGGCGGGCGTGCTCGCCGGCGACGTCAAGGATGTGCTGCTGCTGGACGTCACCCCGCTGACGCTCGGGATCGAGACCAAGGGCGGCGTGATGACAAAGCTGATCGAGCGCAACACGACGATCCCGACCCGCAAGGGGGAGGTCTTCTCGACCGCCGAGGACAATCAGCCCTCGGTTGAAATCCACGTGCTGCAGGGCGAGCGCGAGATGGCCCAGTACAACAAGTCGCTCGGCAAGTTCCAGCTCACCGGCATCCCGCCGGCGCCGCGCGGCATCCCCCAGATCGAGGTCGCATTCGACATCGACGCGAACGGCATCTTGAATGTCTCCGCGAAGGATCTGGGGACGGGCAAGGAGCAGAAGATCGAGATCAAGTCCGGCTCGGGTCTGTCAGACGAGGAGATCAAGAACATGGTCTCCGACGCCGAGTCCCACGCCGAGGAGGACGCCCGCGCACGCGAGCTCGCCGAGGCGCGCAACAACGGCGAGAACGCCGCCTACCAGGCCGAGAAACAGCTCTCCGAGCTCGGTGACCAGGTCGATGCCGACTCCAAGGGCCGGATCGAGGAGGCGATCAAGGAGCTCCGCGAGACGCTCGAGTCCGAGGACCCCGCCGCGATCAACGCCAAGACCGAGACGCTGCAGACGGCGTTCCACGCTGTGTCTGAGGCGATGTACCAGCGCGCGCAGGAGTCCGCGGCGGCCGGCGGTGACGGGGCGACGGCCAACGGCGATAGCGCCGACGGCGACGGCGGCGCCTCCGATGAGGAGGACGTGGTCGATGCAGAGGTCGTCGACGAGCCGCAGAGCTGATCGCGATGACCGATACGGATACCGAGCAGACGATCGAGGAGCAGGTGCCTGAGGGGACCCCCGGCGCGCGCGCGCCGGGGGATGGGCACGCGCCGCCGGACGCTGAGGCGGACGTGGCCGAGGCGAGTGACGAGCAGGCGTTGGAGGGCGATGTCGAGGTCGCGGAGCTAGAGGGCGACCTCGACGAGCTGGCGAGCATCGCCGGCGAGCGCGATCAGTACCTCGCGCTCGCCCAGCGCACGCAGGCCGACTTCGAGAACTACCGCAAGCGCGTCGCGCGCGATGCCGCGGCGTCGGCGGAGCGCGGCGTGGCGAAGCTCGCCAAGGAGCTGCTGGGAGCGCTCGACAACCTCGACCGCGCGCTCGACGCCGCGGCTCAGGACGACCCGCTGCTCGACGGGGTGCGCCTCGTGCGCGGGGAACTGAGCGCGGGGTTGGCGCACGTGGGAATCGAGTCCTTCGGCGCGGTCGGCGACACGTTCGACCCGGTCGAGCACGAGGCGGTCGCCCAGCAGCCGGTGGAGGGGGCTGAGAGCGGGTCGGTCGTCGAGGTCTACCAGCCCGGCTACCGGCTGGGCGCGAGCGTGATCCGCCCGGCGCGGGTGCTCGTCGCCGCTTAAGCCGAGAGGGGTTGACAGATGGCATCGCGTCCCGACTACTACAAGACGCTCGGGGTCGAGAAGAAAGCGACCCCCGAGGAGATCAAGAAGGCCTACCGCAAGCTCGCGCGCAAGTACCACCCCGACACCAACCCCGACGACAAGCGGGCCGAGGAGCGCTTCAAGGAGATCTCCCAGGCCCACGACGTGCTCGGCGATCCGGACAAGCGCAAGCAGTACGACAGCGGCTCGGGAGCCTTCGCCTCCGGCGGGGGACCGGGTGGGGGATTCGGCGGCTTCGGCAACTTCGACTTCGACGGTTCCTCGATGGGGGACATCCTCTCCAACCTGTTTGGGGGCGCCGGTGGCCCGGGCGGAGCTGGCGGTAGAGCAGGCAGATCGGGCCCCGCTGGCGCTGGCCGCCGCGCGCGCGTGGAGCGCGGCAACGACCTCGAGGCGCAGGTCTCGATCACCTTCGACCAGGCGATCTCCGGCGCGCAGATCCCGCTTCAGGTCCCTATGCGCACGACCTGTGGCACCTGTCACGGCACCGGCGCCAAGCCCGGCACGACCCCCGTCGTCTGTCCCCGCTGCGAAGGCCGCGGCGTCGAGTCCCAGGGCCAGGGCATGTTCTCGATCTCCCAGCCGTGCTCGCTCTGCGGCGGCTCGGGAACCGTGATCGAGGACCCCTGCCCGACCTGCCACGGCTCAGGCGCCGTGCGCACGATCAAGCGCATGCGCGTGAACATCCCCGCCGGTGTGCGCGACGGCGGGCGCATCCGTCTCGCCGGAAAGGGCGAGCCCGGTCCGGGCGGCGGCCCTGCCGGGGATCTGTATCTGGTCGTGCATGTCTCCCCCTCGCCGATCTTCACGCGCAAGGGCAACAACCTCGAGGTCGAGGTGCCGCTGAGCATCCCCGAGGCGCTGCGCGGCGCTGAGGTGCAGGTGCCGACCTTGAACGGCGCCAAGACTTTGCGCGTGGCGCCGGGGACCAAGCACGGCACCGTCCAGCGCCTGCGCGGCGAGGGGCCGCCAATATCGGGGTCCCACCCACCCGGGGAACCGCCGAAAAAGGGCGACATCCACTATCGATTCTTGATCGACGTGCCGAAGGAGCTGAACGCGGAGCAGGCCGATGCCGTCGAGGCGCTGGCGAAGACGCTCGACGGCGACCCGCGCGCGGGGTTGTTCGAGGGTGCTGGAGCCTCACAGGAGGCCAAGTGATGGCTCGCATCGAGGTCGCGACGAGCCGCGGCGTGTTCATGATCTCCGTCGCGGCCGAGCTCGCGAACATGCACCCGCAGACGCTACGCGTGTATGAGGCGCGCGGGCTGATCGAGCCGAAGCGCTCGCCGAAGGGCACGCGGCTGTATTCCCAGGACGACGTCGAGCAGCTGCGGCGCATCCAGGAGCTGACGGCCGACCTCGGGCTGAACCTGGCGGGAGTGGAGCGCGTGCTCGAGCAGGAGGCGGAGCTGGAGCGGATGCACGCGCGGATCGAGGAGCTGGAGCTGGAGGCGCTGCACGCACAGGTGCGGTTGGCGGAGGAGCTGGAGCAGGTGCGCCGCTCGTTCCGCGCGGAGCTGACGGTGCCATATCGTGGTGGGACCGAGATCGTGCGCGCGGCCGACGCGCGCTCGCCGTTCCGACCGCCGTCGCAAGGGAGGCGCGATGTCGCCTAACGGAGCCAACCCCGCCGCACCTCAGGGCCAGGCCGCCGAGGAGGAGCAGAGTCCCCTGGAGCGCTTCGGGCGCGACCTGACCGAGATGGCCGAGCAGAGCAAGCTCGACCCGGTGATCGGCCGCGACGAGGAGATCCGCCGCGTGATTCAGGTGCTCTCGCGTCGCACGAAGAACAACCCGGTCTTGATCGGCGAGCCGGGGGTGGGCAAGACCGCGATCGTCGAGGGCTTGGCGCGACGGATCGTCTCTCACGACGTGCCCGAGTCATTGCGCGAGCGGCGCGTGATCGCGCTGGACATGGGGGCATTGATCGCGGGCGCCGCCTACCGGGGCGAGTTCGAGGAGCGGTTGAAGGGCGTGCTCAAGGAGGTATCGGACGCCCAGGGCCAGATCATCCTGTTCCTCGACGAGCTGCACACGATCGTCGGCGCCGGCGCGGCCCAGGGGTCCGTCGACGCCTCCAACCTGCTGAAGCCGATGCTCGCGCGGGGGGAACTGAGGGCGGTCGGCGCGACGACGCTCGACGAGTACCGCAAGTACATCGAGAAGGACGCGGCGCTGGAGCGGCGCTTCCAGCCGGTGATGGTGGGCGAGCCGACGGTGCAGGACACGATCGCGATCCTGCGCGGTCTGAAGGAGCGCTACGAGGTCCATCACAAAGTGCGCATCCAGGACAACGCGCTGATCGCGGCTGCGACGCTGTCGCACAGGTACATCGCCGATAGGTTCCTGCCGGACAAGGCGATCGATTTGATCGACGAGGCCGCCTCGAAGATCAGGATCGAGATCGACAGCCTGCCGACTGAGATCGACGAGGTCGACCGGCGCGTGATGCAGCTGGAGATCGAGCTGACGTCGCTGAAAAAGGAGAAGGACGCCGCCTCGAAGGAGCGCCGTCAGTCGATCGAGCGTGAGCTGGATCAGCTGAAGCAGCGCTCGGAGACGATGAAGGCCCAGTGGCAGTCGGAGAAGGATGCGATCAAAGGAGTCTCCGATCTGAAGGAACGCCTCGAGCGGGCGAACGGCGAGATGGAGCGCGCGGAACGGGAAGCGAACCTGCAGCGCGCCGCCGAGCTGCGCTACGGGGAGATTCCGGAGATCGAAAGGGAATTGGCCGCCTTGGAGGGCACCCAAGGGGGGTCCCCCGACGGCGATGACAGGGCTGACACTGAGTCCGCGGCCGACGGCGCGCAAGTCGCCGCAGACAGTTTGGATGGCCAGACAGAGCCGGTCTTCCTCAAAGAGGAGGTCGACGCCGACGACGTGGCGGAGATCGTCGCGCGCTGGACCGGCATCCCGGTCTCGCGCCTACTGGAGGGGGAAACCGAGAAGCTCGTCCACATGGAGGAGCGTTTGCACGAAAGGGTCGTCGGCCAGGACGAGGCGATCGAGGCGGTCGCCAGCGCCCTGCGCCGCTCGCGTGCGGGTCTGCAGGACCCGGACCGCCCGATTGGCAGCTTCATGTTCCTTGGCCCGACGGGGGTTGGCAAGACCGAGCTGGCGCGGGCGCTCGCGGAGTTCATGTTCGACTCACAGGACGCGATGATCCGGATCGATATGAGCGAGTACATGGAGAAACACTCTGTCTCGCGGTTGGTCGGCGCGCCTCCTGGGTATGTCGGTTACGAAGAGGGTGGCCAGCTGACCGAGGCGGTACGGAGGCGACCCTATGCGGTCGTGCTGCTCGACGAGATCGAGAAGGCCCATGGGGATGTGTTCAACACATTGCTACAGGTGATGGACGACGGGCGTTTGACCGATGGGCAGGGCAGGACGGTGGACTTTAATAACACCGTTTTGATTATGACGTCGAACATTCCGGTGGGGACGGGTTCAGATGACACCGACGACTCCAACTCAGCCCACGCCGACGCGCAATTGAGGGCGGGCCTGTTGGATTACTTCAAGCCCGAGTTCATCAACCGGCTGGACGACATAATCAGATTCAAGCCCCTCACGCGCGAGCAGATCTCAGAGATCGTCGATTTGCAAGTAGCCCGCGTGATTGACCGTGTGGCGGAGCGTGGCGTGGAGGTCACGCTCACGCCGGAGGCCCGCACGCTGCTTGGGGATCTTGGATATGACCCGACCTATGGGGCGCGGCCGCTGCGGCGGGTGATTCAGAAGCAGCTCACGGACCGGTTGGCGCTGGCGTTGCTCGAAGGCAAGCTGCGGGAAGGGGATTCGGTGACGGTGGACGCTGTTGACGGAGAGCTGATGCTGGGGTTAGATCAAGTGAAGACAGCGACATTTTAGGCACGGGTATTCTTCGCCTCGCTGTTGCGCTGACTTACAAAAGGAAGCGTGTGGTCGATTCCTGGCGAGGACTCGACCACACGCCTAAGTTACTAGCTACGGGGCTGTAACTGCCCAAGTCCCCTCGACTACGCATGTTCCTGTTTCGCAGGACGCATATACACCGAAGCCGTACACAGGCATCGATATGTCAGGAGCTTCGTCATTGACTGGGTTGACCTCGCCGCGATTTGATTCATTCCCTGTTGATTTGCCCTCAAAGATGCAGAGGTTTCCGGCCGCCGCAACGGGGTTGGAGACCGTGCCGCCTGTGCAGCCAGACGGGTCTGTTTCGCCGACCTCGATGTAGTGGATAGCCGTGGGTGGCGAGGGTAGGCTCAGCAGAAAGGATACGGCGGTACGGTACTGTCCCTGGCTGCTGTTTCCCTCGGCCGCATATGTGCCGCGCATCGTTTGTCCCGAGGGAAGGACTCCAAAGAACCCTCCGGGTGCTCCGGCTTCTCCTTTTGGTCCTTCTTTGCCTGTTTCGCCTTTTGCTCCTACTGTCCCAGGACTTCCGGCCGGACCGGTCGGGCCAGTGGCTCCGGTCGCCCCGGTTGCTCCAGCGGTGCCGTTCGTCCCGGGCTTGCCTGTGAGCTTCTTGAGCACCTTCGGGTTGATCTGCTTGGTCGAGTTGATTAGATAGTGGCTGGCGGCCATCGCTCCGCCGCTCATCGCGAAGAAGAGCGCGAGCGTGGCGGTGACATTGGCGTAGCTGAGACGTTTGCGCATCGGTACCCCCCGTAGGTTGGGCGTAGAAAAATAAGAGCGACCACCCTACGGGCCCCAACGGCGGATATTCCAGGCGCTGGACGAATGAACGAGGAGTCGGGTTCGATCCCGTATGGAGGGGGTTGGATGGCGCAAGCAGCGCTCGCATCGGTCGATCCGGTACAACGGACTACTGCGCGCACCACCCGCGCGTGCGACTGCCCCAAACGGACGGAGGAGCCAACACCATGCCTACCTACATCATGCTCTCGACCCTCACACCGGAGGGCGTGCAGACCGTGAAGAACAACCCGCAGCGGATCAACGAGGTCAACAAGGAGGTCGAGCAGCTGGGCGCCACCGTGAAGGCGCAGTGGGCGACGCTCGGCCACGTCGACTTCATCTCGATCATCGAGGCGCCCGACGAGGGCACGATGGCGAGGGTCTCGCTGGAGCTGGGCTCGCGCGGGACTGGACGCTACGAGACGCTGTCGGCGATACCCGTGGACGAGTTCATTGCCTCTCTGTAGACGGCGCGCACCGACCGCCGCCGTGAGACGAGGCTAAGCCGCGTGAAGGTCCTCGTCGTCGGCGCCGGGGGGCGCGAGCACGCGATTGTGCGTGCGCTTGCGCGCTCGCCACAGAAGCCGGAGCTGCTGTGCGCGCCGGGCAACGCGGGCATCGCCGATGACGCGCGCGTGCTCGACATCGCCGCAGATGACATTGATGGACTCCTCGCCGCGGTCGAGCGCGAGGACGTCGACTTCACCGTCGTCGGGCCTGAGGTGCCGCTCGTGGCGGGGCTCATCGACGCGCTCGCAAAGGCCGGTCACGCCGCCTTCGGCCCGAGCGCGGGGGCGGCCCGGTTGGAGGGTTCGAAGATGTTCGCGAAGGAGGCGATGGAAGCGGCCGAGGTGCCGACGGCGCGCTGGTCGCGGGTCCGCTCGTTGGAAGACGGACTCGAGGCCGTACGCGAGCTCACCCACGAGCCGGGCTCGCTGGGAGCCGGCGTGGTGATCAAGGCCGACGGTCTCGCCGCCGGCAAGGGTGTGACCGTGGCCGACACGCGCGAGCGGGCGGAAACGGCCTTGGCCGAGATCTTTATCGAGGGCCGCTTCGGCGCCGGCGAGGTGAGCGCGGTGGTGGAGGAGCGCTTGACGGGGGAGGAGCTGTCGTTGCTCGCGCTGTGCGACGGCGAGCGCGCCGTCGCGCTGGCCCCCGCGCGCGATTTCAAGCGTATCGGCGAGGGCGACGTTGGCCCGAACACCGGTGGCATGGGCTCCTACTCCCCGGTGGTGGGCTTCGACGACGCGTGCGTCAAGGAGATCGTCGCCACCGTCCACCAGCCGGTCGTCGATCTGATGCGCGAACGCGGCACGCCCTTTCACGGCGTTCTTTACGCCGGCCTGATGCTCACGCCGCAGGGCATCAGCGTGCTCGAGTTCAACGTGCGCTTCGGCGATCCCGAGACACAGGCGGTGCTGCCGCGGCTGCGTTCGGACCTACTTGACCTCCTGCTCCGTGCTTCGCGCCCCGGAGGACTCGAGGGCGTGCGGTTGGTGTGGTCGCCCGACTCGGCGGTAACGCTAGTGCTGGCAAGTGCCGGCTATCCCGAGTCATCCTCCAGCGGCGATCTAATCGTGGGCCTCGAGCAGGTGCCGGCGACGATTGAGGTGACGCACGCCGGTACCGCTCGCACCCCCGCGGGCGTGGTCACGGCGGGCGGGCGTGTGTTGAACGTGACCGCGCTTGGCGCCGACCCCGGCTCCGCCCGTGACGCGGCGTATGCTGCCGCCGAGATGATCTCCTTCGACGGTATGCAGCTCAGACATGACATTGCCGCGTATGCGGGAAAGAAAACCGCTCAGACAGCAGCAGAGGTTGCCCAATGAGCGAGCGTGAGACACCGGGACTCTCACTGGCGCCGGAACCGATGCAGGAGGCTGAAGTGCAGGCACAGCTCGACGACATCGACGTCGACGCGCCCCGGGTGGGCATCGTGATGGGCTCAAAGAGCGACATGGAGGCGATGGAGAAGGCCGCGAAGGAGCTAGAAGAGCGCGGCATTCTGCACGAGATTCGCGTGATGTCTGCGCATCGCGAGCCGGACGTCGTCGCCGACTACGCGAAGAATGCGCACATGCGTGGCCTGCGCGTGATCATCGCCGGCGCCGGCATCTCCGCGGCGCTGCCGGGCGCCGTCGCCGCGCACACCGACCTGCCCGTGATCGGCGTTCCCCTCTCGGGGCGCCTGAGCGCCGCCGGCGGTCTTGACGCAATCCTCTCGATCGTGCAGATGCCTCCGGGCGTGCCCGTCGCCTGCGTGGGCCTGGACAACGCGCGCAACGCGGCGATCCTGGCAGCGCAGATCCTCGGGGCATGATCGCCCGCTACACCCGCCCCGAGCTCGGCCGTCTGTGGACGGACGAGGCCCGCATGGAGACCTGGCGCCGGGTGGAGATCGCAGCCTGCGAGGAGTTGCCGGGCCTGCTCGGCGAGGGGGATGGACCCACGCCCGCTGACCTGAAGGGAATCCGCGGGGCTAAGTTCACGGTGGAGGCGGTCAACGAGCGCGAGCAGATCACCGACCACGACATGGCCGCGTTCGTGGACGTGCTCGCGGGATCGGCGGGCGAGGCGGGGCGCTGGATCCACTTCGGGCTGACCTCCTCGGACGTGCTCGACACCGCACTCGCGCTGCAGTTGCGCGCCGTCGGCGAGGTGATCGTGCCCGGCGCCCGCGAGCTTGCCGGCGCCTTGGCTACACGCGCGCGCGAACATGCGCTGACGCTGTGCGTGGGTCGCACGCACGGAGTCCACGCCGAGCCCACGACGTTCGGCGTCAAGCTCGCGGGGTTCGCGTTCGAGGCCAATCGCAATGCGCTGCGCCTGGAGCGCGCGTTCGCACAGGTGGTCGTCGGCGCCATCTCCGGTGCCGTGGGAACGTACGCGGCGACCAGCCCCGAGTTCGAGGCCCGCGTGCTGGAGCGTCTGGACATCAAGCGCGAGGATGTCTCCACGCAGGTCGTCGCGCGCGATCGGCACGCCGAGCTGCTGAGCGCGATCGCGCTGGCGGGGGCCGGGCTGGAGCGGTTCGCGACCGAGATCAGGCACCTGCAGCGCACGGAGGTGCGCGAGGTCGAAGAGCCCTTTCGCGCCGGGCAGAAGGGCTCGAGCGCGATGCCGCACAAGCGCAACCCGATCAAGAGCGAGCAGATCTCCGGCCTCGCGCGCGTGCTGCGCTCAAACGCCCAGGCGGCGCTCGAGAACGTCGCGCTGTGGCACGAGCGCGACATCTCCCACTCCTCCGTCGAGCGGGTGATCCTGCCCGACTCGACGATCCTGCTCGACTACTTGCA
>Ga0302181_10002154_pt1 | contig 14159 bp, 9 predicted proteins | sample I_Palsa_E3_3_FD_198786 | JGI IMG/M metagenome (GOLD analysis project Ga0302181, IMG submission 198786) | Peat permafrost microbial communities from Stordalen Mire near Abisko, Sweden - I_Palsa_E3_3 | ecosystem: Environmental > Terrestrial > Soil > Palsa > Peat permafrost | place: Sweden: Abisko... | reverse complement strand
GCCTCGTCGGTCTCTTCCGGCGCTTCGGTGGTCCGCGCGATGATGTGCAGGACCAGCGTGTCCGGCTCGACCTGCAGGGTGACGCCCGGCGGCAGCTTCAGGTCGCTGGCGTGTACCGCCTGGCCGACCTGCATGCCCGTCACGTCGACGTCGATGCCCTGCGGGATGCTGGTCGCCTCGGCCTCCAGCGGGATCTGCACGAGCTGCTGGTCGAGCATGCCGTCGCCGATCGTGTCGATCTGGCCGATGATCCGGACCGGGATTTCGACGGTGACCTTCTCGCCCCGGCGGACCAGGATCAGGTCGACGTGCTCGATGAAGCCCCGGACCGGATTGCGCTGCACCGCCTTGGGCAGGGCGATTTCACTGCCCTTGGTCAGGCCGTCCAGGTACAGCAGCACGTTCGGCGTCTTCAGCGCGAGCATCAGCTGGTGCCCGGGCAGGCTCAGGTGGCGCGTCTCCGTGCCGTGCCCGTACAGCACGGCGGGCACCCGGCCCTCGCGGCGGCTACGGCGGGCAGCGCCCTTGCCGAACTCCGAGCGAGTCTCGGCGGCGATGTGAACCTCGGGCACGGTGCTGTCTCCTGTCTCAACGCGATGCGGGTACGAAGTGTAGCCGACGAACCCGGGGGCCTGGACCGGCAACGATTCCGCGGCCTCGGCAACCCGTCCCGCGCCCGGTCTGGGCGGCCCGTCACCGGCGACCAAAGATCTGACCGTAATCAAGCTGTCGCTATCTTATCGGCCTTATCGGCGCCCGCCGCCACCGTTCCTTCCGGAGCCAGATCAGAAACGTCCCGGACCCGCCGAAGCGGCGAGAAGACGACCAGCAAGTCGGTGGCCCACAACCCGCCGTACGCGATCCATATCGCCGGGCGAAGGCCAACGGCCGAACCGATGATCCCGCCCAGCAACCCGCCCACCGGCAAGGTTCCCCAGATAATCCAGCGACTTGCCGCGTTCATCCGGCCGCGCAGCTCCGGCGGGCAGATCGACTGCCGATAGGCAACCTGCGAAGCGCCGAAGATGGCACAGGCGAAGGCGGACGCACCATAACCGACCACGAACAGCGCTATCCGCCACCCGGGTTCGGCGAACGGCAGCAGGATCGCCGGAGCACCGAAAGTCAGGTGCGAGAAACACAAGACCCGCGCCGTTCCGATACGACGTCCGATGGACGCGGCCAGCATGCCGCCCATGATCCCGCCCAGCGCGCCCAGAGCGGTGACCAGGCCGGCCAGGGCAGGGCGCACCTGGAGCACCCGGACGAGGAACAGCAGGTTCAGGGAAATCTGCATGGCAATGAACAGGTTCCCGGCGGCGGAAGACTCGGTGGTCTTACGGAGAATCGGGCGGCGGGTAATGAACTGCAGGCCTTCGGCCACTTCGCGGCGTAGCTGCCTGATGCCCGCGGACTTACGTTCCGGCCGAGGTTCAACGACCTTGAGCGAGAGCAGGCAAGTGACCGACACCGCGTACGACAGGGCATCGGCCGTGATGGCCCGGGCCGCTCCGATGACGGCGACCAGCGCGCTCGCCAGCCCTCTTCCCGATACCTGCCCGAACGAAGCCGACGCGCCGAGCTTGCCGAAGCCCTCGGTGAGATCCTCCGGGGCCAGCAAGGACGACACGAAGCTTTGCTGGGACACATCGAAGAAGACTGCGCACACTCCCGCGGTCAAAGCCACCGCGTAGAGCTGTGCCAGGGTCAGCCGGTGAAAAGCCGCCGCCACCGGCACCGACCCGATGATGACCAGGCGCGCGCAATCGCAGCAGATCATGATCGGCCGCTTCCGGAGCCGGTCCACCACCACCCCCGCGGGCAGGGCCACCAAGGCGAAGGCGGCGTAGGTGGCCGCGGTCAGCAGGCCGACCTGCAACGGGGAGGCCCTGAGCACGGCGATGGCGGCCAGCGGCAGGGCGATGGTGGTGACCGCCGAACCCACCAGGCTGATCGTCTGCCCGGTCCACAGGACCACGAACGCCCGCTGCCGCCACAGGGACCGCCGCGGCAACACCGGTGTCTCCGCGTATTGTGCATCCGTCTGGCGCATCCCTGCTCCTGCTCGACCCGTCTGCTTACCCTGGGCGCCCCGGGTCCCGCAGCTGGCTGGCCACAGATGACCCCAAAGCACCGCTCGCCCGACAATCAGCTCCGCACCGGAGCCGCCCGACAATCAGCTCCGCACCGGAGCCGCCCAACGTCATGGATGCCGCATCCTGATGGGTCTTCGCACCACGCTGCCGCATTCATGCTGTTCCGCTCGCGACTCGCCGGTCGGATTCGCCGGAAACTCGAGTACATCTTCGGGTTTCAGGTTAAGCAGGCCTGGTCTGGCCGGGTATAGAATCGAGCGAGCCTCTTCTATTGACTTGTATTTACTTCCTTGCTCGGGCACCGCCGCCTCCAGAGGACCGAGTAGTAGTAGTAGCTTGCGAAGAACCGGCAGGGTAGTAGTTCGCGAAGAACTGATGGTTGAGGGCGGCATCAAAATAGTGTTTTCTGTTGATCCAGATAAAGCCGTCCCCTTTGGAAATGACTGCGACATCGATTGGGCCGCCTACGGTCTCCGGATCGTGCGTGACACGGCGTTTGAACGAGGTTAGGCTGACCAGCGATTCTGCCATGCCAGCTAGCTCTTCCTTGGGAAGGTTGGCGACCGCGGAGACGACCGGCCGAACGTGGGACTGGACGCTGTAGGAGTCCAAACGCTCGAAGAACTGTTTCGCTGGAGTTGCTCTTACCTGATCGAACTGCCTGCGTAGGGTACTTTCGCGGCGCCCGGTTGCACCGGTGCCGATCACCAGGGCGTCGGCCAGCCCGGCGGCAAAATCTTCCAAAGCGTGCTCGACCTCTTGCCGGAAGGCTGGATCTATCCCCTCCAGAAACAGGCTCACCATATCGCCCTGCGCGAACGGGATAATCGCCGCCGGGTTACGGGAGCCAATGATGGCGGACTTTTCGGCGTTCTGCCGGACCTTTACAAAGCCCAGGAGAACGCCTTCCATGTCGAAGCTCACCACGCTGGGGAGGTAATCTTCTTCGCCAAACCCGGCAACGACGACGCCGGATACATTATCTGGGAACAAACTCGCGGTAAATACTAGACTTGCGATATCGATGAGGCGATTTCTCGGGGTGGGATCGACAGGGAGATTCTGGAAAGAATAATCAATGGCTGTCTCTATGCGGCGCCGCCACTGCTGCCGGATGCGCCGGGCGTGATTCGCCGGGCTGCCGGGCAGTCGATCGGCGCTGGTCCAAAGTGCGTGCGCCTTCCGGATACTCGCCGCCACGATAGCGCGGACCTGGCTGTCACCGATGGGGCCTGCCTGTGCGATCTTCTCGCGGATCTTGCCGTCGACATCGTCCAGTATCGGCCGGAATTGCCTGACCACTGACCCGAAAAGCTGCTGCTCTTGGAGTGCTTCGGTGAACATGAACTTATGTCCGTTGATGTAGGCGATAAGGCTGTCGGCGTAGTCCCGCAGATGGGGTAGCCGCTCCTCGCCTAGCTCGCCGCGAAAGCATTTAATTATTGTTTCCCAGGGCACCCCGGTAAGATTGCCCACCCCGTAAACCATTATTCCGACGGGTGCATATTTCGAAAGCATAAAAAGCTTGTTTACCGAGTTGTAGATCTTCTGGCCGTCCGGATAATTTATGGTCATCGCGCTGTCCGCGGCGAGCGCCACCGCCTGAGAGTTCATGACTGCGACCTCTGCGGTCATCGGTGTCTCCTATGAAGGTCGCTTGCCCCGGTTGCGAACTGCTCGGCGTTTGCTGGCCGGGGCTCACGGAGAGGAGTCCGCCTGCCGGGCGGTCAGCACGTCTCGAATGGCAACGCGCCCCAAATTATGCGTCGGCTGGCCGCATCCATTGGATATCAAGCGGACGCACAGCAACCAGCGGCAAAGCGGACGCACGGCAACCAGCCGCAAAGCTGGCGCACCGCGCGCCCGCTGATCTTGTCGCTTAGCGCCTTAACAGGCTGGTGCTTCTAGCAGCCGGCCGAGCGCGGGTAAATCCGCATCATTCGTGCGGTATCTCCTTGCCCCGCGGTATCACCTTGTCCTGCGGCATCCCGTACTCGTCATCTCGGCCGTGCGGGATCTCGAACTCACCCTGCGGCATGTCGTACTTGCCGTGCGGGATCTCGAACTCGCCCTGCGGCATCTCATACTTTCCCCGGGACTGCTCAACCTTGCTGGGGTGCGGCATGTCATACATCGGGTGCGGCATGTCATACACCGGGTGGGGCATGTCATAGGCGCTGTCGTCACTTACGTCTTTCTTCTCACGCTCGTCGCTCATGATTTCACCTCCTTTCCAGGTATCCGAGGTAACTGCCTGCTATCTCACTGACTACCCGTTGTGCCCTGATTGTGCTTCTTTTCCGGGTACTGTATTGACCCACTGTCGTCACGTCAAGGCGTATTGCACATTTAGCTTGGGGTGTTTAACTCGCAGCACGTCGTTTGTGGCGTATAGTAATCTCGGGGGTGAGCTGGGACCAGCTTTCCCTTTTATCCCCGAATAAGTATCGCTGGATGCTAAAGACCATTTGGTCTGACTGGCTATCGATCCGGCGCCGTAGGTGGCCACCCCGGAACTAAGGTCGCGGCGTCGCGCCGTCGGCCGGGCGGCCAAGGCGCGCGCCGGGTCAACGCCACCTTCGGTGTGGCGGGTCCGATTCTGACGGAACCGCGAGCACTTCGCTTAATCCGGCGCCGTCTCCGAGCGTTCGATAACCGTTTCCTCGCAGTTCACCTCTTTCGAGCATGCCAGCCCTAAGAGGTCCCTGTTCTCGCGAGTGGCCGCTGTGACTAAGGTGAAATAAGCCGGTCAGGCGTGACCCGTAACCCGAAATGACTGCGACCAGATATCAGCAGCTCAACACGATTGCGCGAGCCGCCGCGTAGCTTAGGACCGACTTCGGCCCGCAGCGCGTGCGGAGGCTGACGTTCCGCCTCCGCACGCGCTTTGCCCGGGTTACGGCTCGGGCATTATGTCAGGCTCGTCCTCGTCCTCGTCATCGTCGTCATCATCGTCATCGTCGTCGTCTTCGTCGTCCTCGGGTTCGGTCTCGCTCGCGCTCAGCTTGTAGAGCTCGTCGAGGTCCTCAGTGTCCGCCAGAACCTCGGCGACGGCTGCATTCCCCATGATCGTCCTCTCGGTTTACCTGGCCCCCGGCGCAGAAGGATAAATACCCGGGGGGAGACGCGCAGCATCGTATCGGGCGCGACGGCCACTCAAGAGGGCATATCAGGAATTCCCGGAGGTATCCTGCTCGGCGCGTACCTCTGCCGCCCGAGCGCTGTCACCGAGGTCGTCGAAGATCGCGGCGGCCCGGGTCCACGATTCGCGCGCTTCGGCGGCCAGGCCATTACGAGCCTGGGCCCGGCCGAGGAGCCTCAGCGTAGCCGCCTGCTGCTGCCGGTTGCCCGACATCTGGTGGCTGGTCAGCGCCTGACCAAGATGCTCCTGGGCGTCCGCGTCCCGTCCCAGCGCCAGGTAGCAGCGCCCGAGACAGAACAGGGCATACCCAGCACCATCCACCGCTTCGATCTCGGCAAATGTGCGCTGGGCCTGCTGCAGGTAGTCGAGGGCCTCCTCGGCGCGATCGATGTCTACCAGCGCATCGCCGATATTGACCAGGGCAATTCCTTCGCCGTACCGGTGGCCCGTCGCCCGGCTCAGCTCAAGGCCCCGTCGCAGCAGATCGATCGCCTCCTGCGACCTCCCCAGTCTGGTGTAGGCGTCGGCGAGGTTGTTCGCCGCGCGCGACTCGCCCCTCCGGTCGCCGACCCCGCGGCTGATGGCCAGCGCCTGCTCAATGCACCCGATGCCTTCGCTGTCGCCCTTGATCCCCAGGGCCAGGCCCAGGTTGACCAGCACCCAGGCCTCGCCCTGACGGTTCCCCACGTGGCGGGCGCTGTCCAGCGCCATGCGATGGGTGGTGATGAGGTCGGCCCAGTTGCCCCGGGCGTCGAAGATCTGGAACAGCGGAGGCGGGAGGCGCCAGGCGACCTCGTGCAGGCCGACGGAGGCGGCCTGGCGAGTTGCGGCCACCAGGTTGACGCGCTCGCTGTCGTACCAGGAGAGGGCGTCGTTGACCCCGGTGAAGCGCAGCGGCGGCGGATCGTCGCCGACGGGTCCCAGCGGAACGTCGTAACGGCGGGGCTGGACGGCGGTGCCGGCCGCGTCTGACGTGCGCATGTACCACCGGAGCAGGCGGCCGACCGCGGCGTCGCGGACTTGTGCGGACAGGTCAGCCACGGCCCGTTCGGAAGAATACACACGAAGCAGGTCATGAAACTTGTACCGGTCGGAGGAGGTCGACTCCAGCAGGTGCACGTCCACGAGGGTCTCGAGCACATCCTCGGCCTGATACTCAGGGCTGCCGAACAGGGCGGCGGCCGCTGCGGACGAGATCGACGGCCCCTGCCACAGGCCGAGCATGCGGAAGGCGTCGGCCGGGGCGATCCCGTCCGGCTGGGTGCTGGCGGGCAGGCTGGTGAAGCTGACCTGGAAGCTGGCCCGGACGGCCATGTCCCCGGCCCGCATCTCGTCCAGCCGGCGGTGCTCGTCACGGAGCCTGCTGGCCATGGCCCCGATGGTCCAGCCGCTGCGCGTGTTCAGCCGCGCCGCGCAGATCCTGATCGCCAGCGGCAGCCCGGCGCAGGCCAGCAGCAGCTCGGCGGTGGCCTCGGGTTCGGCCGACGCGCGCTCGTCCCCCACGACCCTGGTGAACAGGGTCAGCGCCTCGTCGTCGTCGAGCACGTTGAGGTCGACCAGCTTGGTGCTGGCCAGGTCGGGCATCCGGCTGCGCGTGGTGATCAGCACCGCGCTGGACGCAGTGCCGGGGAGCAGCGGCCTGACCTGGGCGGCGTCGCGCGCGTTGTCGAGCACGATGAGCATCCGGTGCCCGTCCAGGACGGTCCGGTACCGGGCCGCCCGCTCATCGTCGTCGGCCGGGATGTCCCGGCCGTCCACGCCGAGGTCACGCAGGAACCTGGCCAGCACGTCGGCGGGCGGGAGCGGCTGCGGGGTGGCGCCGAGCAGGTCGACGTAGAGCTGTCCGTCCGGGAAGCTGGCGCGGACCCGGTGCGCCGCGTGCACGGCCAGGGAGGTCTTGCCCAGCCCGCCGGAGCCGGCCACCAGGGCGATCCGGACCGCGCCGGGGTCGGCGTCCGCGCCGCCCCTGGCCAGCAGCTCAGACAGGTGCTTGACCTGATCCTCGCGACCGGTGAAGTCGGCGACGTCGGCCGGCAGCTGGGCCGGGACCGGGACGGGCCGCGGAATCTCGGCCGCCGCGGCGGGAGCACTCGGCCCGGCGCTGGCCGAGATCGTGCCGGCCGAGATGCTGCCCGGCGCGTCATCCGCGTCCCTGGTGAGCGCGTCGTCCTTGGCCAGCAGTTCGGCATAGTAGTGGCGCAGCTCGGCACCGGGATCGACGCCGAGTTCCTCGGCCATGACGCCGCGCGCCTGCCCGTACGCCTCGAGCGCCTCGGCGTGGCGGCCGGCGCCGTCCAGGGCCTGCATGAGCATCAGCCACAGGTTCTCCCTGAGCGCATGGTCGGCCAGCAGCCTGCGCAGTTCCGGGATGACCTGGGCGTGTCCGCCGCAGGCCAGCTCGGCCTTGATCCGCAGCTCGGCGGCGTCCAGGCGCAGCTCGGCCAGGCGTTCGGCCTCGGTCTCGATCATCGTGGTCGACGGGACGTCGGCCAGCGGGCTGCCGTGCCACAGCGCGAGGGCCTCGGCCAGCTGGGCGGCCGCTTGCTCCGGATGGCCGGCCGCGTACGCGCGCCCGCCCTCGCGGACCAGGGCCTCGAACACCTGGGCGTCGGTATCCCCCGGGGCTAGCCGGAGCAGGTAGCCCGGCGCGCGCGTGACCAGCAGCGTGCCGTTGGTGTCACCCAGGAGCCTGCGCAGCCTGAGCACGTAGATGCTGATGAGGTTGCCCGCCTTGGCGGGCGGCGCGTCCTGCCCCTGCCACACCTCGTTGATCAGAACGTCGGCCGGGACGATCTGCCCCGCCTTGATCAGCAGCGCGGCCAGCACCGAACGCCACTTCGGGGCCCCGATCCCCCGCCAGTCCTCCTCCTCGGACCGGATCTCCAGGGGCCCTAGCAGCCGGAACCTCATCATTACCTGGGATCACTCGCCTCCGGCTAGTCGAACTCGGCCGTGGAAGCTCTCACTTAATCACGGCTCAAGACAGACGTAAACCACCTGCCCGAGCATGACCCTATTGCCTCGGCGACGGGGCCCAAGGCGAAGAAGCCGGACGGCCACGGGGGCGCCGTCCGCGGTGCCTAGAACGCCCGCTCGCCTAGCGGGGTGGGTGGTGCGGGAAGCGGTCCTGGCCCTAGCTGGGGAGGGAGGGACCGGCCTAGCGGCCAGGACCGCCCTTTGACCAGCGGCACCACGGGGGGTGCCGGGGTCATCGGTCGTCCCCCGCGGCAACGCGGCCGGGGGGAAACGCGGCCGTCGTCCTCGCGCCTCTGGCGGGGGCGAGGATGACGGTCGCCGGGGACCTCAGGTCTGGCGTGTCTCAGGTCTGGCCGTCGAACAGGCTGGTCACCGAGCCGTCGCTGAACACCTCGCTGATCGCGCGGGCCAGCAGCGGCGCGATCGAGAGCACCGTGAGCTTGTCGAACCGCTTCTCCTGCGGCACCGGCAGCGTATTGGTGATGATGACCTCGCTGATCCTGGAGTTCTTCAGGATGTCCACCGCCGAGCCGGACAGCACTCCGTGCGTCGCGGTGGCGATGACCTGGGCCGCACCCTGGTCGAACAAGGCCTCGGCGGCCTTGGCGATGGTCGCCCCGGTGTCGATCATGTCGTCGACCAGGATGCAGGTGCGCCCCGCCACCTGGCCGACCACCTCGAACATCCGGACCTGGTTCGCGACATCCGGGTCGCGCCGCTTGTGGATGATGGCCAGCGGGCAGCCGAGCCGGTCCGTCCACCGTTCGCAGACCCGGACCCGGCCGGCGTCCGGTGCGACGATAGTGACCTGGCTGACGTCGAGCTTCTTCTCGACGTAGGCGGCCAGGAGGGACAGCGCGAACAGGTGGTCTACCGGACCGTCGAAGAAGCCCTGGATCTGCGCGGTGTGCAGGTCGACCGCCATCAGCCGGTCGGCCCCGGCCGTGGCGAACAGGTCGGCCATGAGCCGGGCCGAGATCGGCTCGCGGCCGCGGTTCTTCTTGTCCTGCCGGGCGTAGCCGAAGAACGGCGCCACCACCGTGATCCGCCTGGCCGAAGCCCGCTTAAGGGCGTCGACCATGATCAGCTGCTCCATGATCCACTCGTTGATCGGCGAGGTGTGGCTCTGCAGGACGAACACGTCGCAGCCGCGGACCGAATCCAGGAAGCGGACGAAGATCTCGCCGTTCGCGAAGTCGAAGAGCTTGGACGGCGTCGGCGTGATGCCCAGGCGGGCCGCTACCTCCTCGGCCAGCTCGGGAAAGGCCCGGCCGGAGACGATCATCAGCTTCTTGGCGCCCGGCTCCATCACGTGGCTCATCCGCCCTTCGCCGCCTTGTCCTGATCCAGCGCCGGTCCGTCAGGCGGCCCCGCTGCCTCACGGGTCTGACGGGCGCGCGCGGCGGCCCGGGTCCCTGGGCGGCGCCGCTCCACCCAGCCTTCGGAGTTGTGCTGCCGGCCACGGGCCACACCGAGGGCGCCCGCGGGGACGTCTTCGGTGATCACCGATCCGGCCGCGGTGTACGCGCCGTCCCCGACCGTCACCGGGGCCACCAGGATCGTGTCGCTGCCGGTGTAGACGTCCGCCCCGATCGTGGTGCGATGCTTGGCCGCGCCGTCGTAGTTGGCGAAGATCGTCGCCGCGCCGATGTTGGCCGCGGCCCCGATGTCGGCGTCTCCGACGTAGGACAGGTGCGGGACCTTCGCCCCCGCGCCGACCACGGAGTTCTTCAGCTCCACGTGGCAGCCGATGTGCGCGCCGGTGCCGATCCGGGTCCCCGGCCGCAGGTAGGCGTAGGGTCCGACGGTGGCCTCCGGCCCGATCTCGGCCTGCACGCACACCGCGTGGATCACCGCCGCGCGGTCCGCGACCGTGGTGTCGCGCAGCGTGCAGCCCGGGCCGATCCGCACGCCCTCGCCGATCGTCGTGTGCCCCTCGAGCTGGGTGCCGGGCCCGATCTCGGTGTCCTGGCCGATCGTCACGTCCACGTCGATCCAGGTGGCGCCGGGATCCACGATCGTCACCCCGGCCCGCATCCAGGTCTCGAGCAGGCGGTCGTTGTACGCCCGGCGGGCCTGGGCCAGCTGGACCCGGTCGTTCACGCCCTGGATCTCGGCCGGATCGGCGGCCAGGACCGTACCCACCGGATGGCCGTCGCCGCGCAGGATCGCCACCACGTCGGTGAGGTACTCCTGGCCCTGGGCGTTGCCGGTCGCGACCCGCTTGATCGCGTCGGCCAGCAGCGCGCCGTCAAACGCGTAGCAGCCGGAGTTGATCTCCTCGATGGATCGCTGCTCCGGGGTCGCGTCGGCCTCCTCGACGATCTCGGCCAGCGAGCCGCGTTCGTCCCTGACGATCCGCCCGTAGCCGCCCGGCTCGGCGACGAGGGCGGTCAGCACGGTGACGGCGTTTCCCGCCGCGGCGTGCTCCCGGGCGAGCGCGGCAAGCGTCTGGCCGCGGAGCAGCGGCATGTCACCGTAGGTGACCAGCACCACGCCGGGCATGCTGCCGAGCGCCTCGATCACCATGCGCACCGCGTGGCCGGTACCGGCCTGGCGATCCTGCACGACGCTGACCGCGTCCGGTACGTACCGGGTGGCCTCGGCGCTGACCTCGTCCCGGCCGTGGCCGGTGACGACCACAATGCGGCGCGGATCGAGCTCGCCGGCCGCGGCGAGCACGTGCCCGAGCATGCTGCGACCGCACAGCGGATGCAGCACTTTCGGGATCCGCGATTTCATCCGTGTGCCCTCGCCCGCGGCGAGGACCATGACAGCGACCGGGCGAGGTTCGCTCACGCGGCAGGTCTCCTCGGGTAGCGCCAGCATCTGCGTTCCGGGGCTTCAGGGTTAGCGCCCATACTCAGGATCGGGGATAGCAGGCCAAGGTGTTCACCTATCCCTCACATGCAGGATACCGTCCGGTCGCCATGGTGAGCAGCCCGATTGCTGGCCGCCGGACCGGATCCGTGCCCGCAGTCCACGTCCCACCCTAGGGCCAGTCGCGCCCGCCGGGGGTCAACCGGGCTTCTTTCGCCCCGACTCGGTGATCGCGGTCGGCTGCCCGTTGGTCCCGTTGGCCCCGGGCGGCTGGCCGTTGGGTCCGGTCGGCGGCCCGTTGGCTCCGGTCGCGCCGGGCGCTTCGGCCGCCGGGTCCGGGACGACCAGCTCGCTCGGCTCCAGGCCGCCATCGCCGGCCACCGCGGCCAGCTCGGCGCCGAGCGACTCGGCCCGGCCGGCCCGCGGGCGCGGGCCGGTGAGCAGCGACGCGATCGCGGCGATCAGGCTGGCCGCGATCGCGAACGCGAACGCCACCCCGAGGCCGTCCTTGAACGGCGTGATGATCAGGTGCGGGAAGAACTGGCGCCCGGTGACGTAGGCGGCGTGCCCGGCCGGCAGGTGCCCCAGCAGCGAGCCGAGCAGCTGGCGCATCGGGTTGTAGCCGAGGAAGGCCGCGAACAGCACGCCGATCGGCGGCAGGTGCGAGATCTGCTGCGCCGCGCTCGCCGGGATGCCCTGCGCGGTCAGCCCGCCGGACAGGGCACCGGGTAGCTTGCTCGACAGCCCGACGACCATCAGCGAGAAGAAGACCCCGATCGACAGCACGAACGCGGTGTTCATGAAGGTGGCGATCATGCCGCCCGCGGCGCCGCGCTGGTCCGCGGGCACCGCGTTCATCATCTCGGCCCGGTTCGGCGAGGCGAACAGGCCGGAGCCGAAGCCGTTGAACGCGATGATCAGGGCGAACACCCAGTAGCTGAAGTCCACCGGCAGGAACAGCAGGAGGAAGAAGGTCAGCGCGGTCAGCACCGCCCCGCCGGTGGTGAACGCCCGGGCGCCGAACCGGTCGGAGAGGACGCCGGACAGCGGCGCGGAGAGCAGGAAGCCGATGGTCAGCGGGACCAGGTAGATGCCCGCCCACAGCGGGGTCTGGCTGAAGCTGTATCCGTGCAGCGGCAGCCAGATGCCCTGCAGCCAGATGATCAGCATGAACTGCATGCCGCCGCGGCTCAGGGCCAGCATCAAGTTGGCCAGGTTGCCCAGGGCGAAGGCCCGGATCTTGAACAGCGACAGCCGGAACAGCGGCTCGGCCACCTTCGTTTCCACGACGCCGAACACCACCAGCGCCGCTAGCCCGCCGAACATCGCGGACAGCACCCACGGGTTGGTCCAGCCCATGGGGTGCCCGCCGTAGGGCAGCAGGCCGTAGGTGATGCCGACCAGGATGGCGACCAGCCCGGCCGCGAACAAGATGTTGCCCCACCAGTCCATCCGCGCCGGGCGGCGGGCCCCGATGTCCTTCAGCATGAAGTACGCCCACACAGTGCCGAACAACCCGATCGGCGCCGAGACCAGGAACACCAGATGCCAGTTGATCGGGCCGAGCAGCCCGCCGAGCAGCAGCCCGAGGAACGAGCCGGCGATGGCCGCGATCGAGTTGATGCCCAGGGCGGTGCCACGCTGGTTGGACGGGAACGCGTCGGTGAGGATCGCGGTGGCGTTGGCGAACAGGAACGCGCCGCCGATGCCCTGGACGAGCCGCCACCCGATCAGCCACAGCGCCCCGGCGCTGCCGTGCATCCAGGTAACGGTCAGCAGCAGGGAACCGAAGGTGAAGATCGCGAACCCGAGGTTGTACATCCGGACCCGGCCGAACATGTCGCCCAGCCGCCCGAACGACACCACCAGCACGGCCGACACCACCAGGAAGCCCATGAACATCCACAGCAGGTAGCTGGTGTTGTCCGGGCTGAGCGGGTTGAGCCCGATGCCGCGGAAGATGTCCGGGAGCGAGATCAGCACGATGGACTGGTTGATGGTGGCCATCAGCACGCCCAGCGTGGTGTTCGACAGTGCGATCCACTTGTAGTGCGGCCCGACCTCCGCGCCGCGACCCTGGCCCGCGGGCATGCCAAGCACGCTGGAGTTAGCGGTCATTACCCGTAAGCCCCCAAGATGTGGTTCAGGACCCGCGTTTCACTTGCTTCGCATTAACTAAGTAATTATAAACCGCATTCCCCGTCCCGTCCCGGCCGGTCCTGCGCTCCGGCCGCTAAAATGTCAGTGGCTCGCGTTAGTGTTCGAATATGCGCACTCCACAAGAACTTGATCACCTGCGAGAGCAGGCTATCCTGCTGCGCCGCCAGGGCAAGTCCCTGCGCCAGATCAAGGAAACCCTCGGTCCCATCAGCAACAGCACCCTCAACCAGTGTCTCCGGGACGAGCCGCTGCCTCCGGAGCGGGCCAGGCCGGGCTACGCGGAGTCAAAGGCCCGGACGGCGCAGGGAGTCCGGCGCTACTGGGCCGCTGAGCATCTCGCCCGGGAGACCGCGCGAACCGCGATCACCGCCGCTGCCGCGGCGCAGCTCGGGGAGCTGACCGGCCGCGAGATCATCATCGCCGGCGCGATCGCCTACTGGTGCGAGGGCTCGAAGAGCAAGCCGTACCGGATCGATGAGCAAGTCCGCTTCATCAACAGCGATCCGGCACTGATCAGGTTCTTCCTCGCGTTCCTCGATCGGATCGGCGTGCCGCGGCAGCGTCTGCGCTACTGCGTCCACATCCACGAAACCGCCGACGCCCAGGCCGCTACCCGCTACTGGGCCGAGGTGACGGGAGCTACGCCGGATCAGTTCATCCGGCCCGTCATCAAGCACCACGCGCCGCGCAGATCCAGACCGTCCGGCAACGCGGACTATCACGGCTGCCTGCGGGTGGCCGTGACCAAGAGCAGCGAACTGTATCGCGAGATCAGCGGCTGGGCGCACGGCGTCATGACCGCTGAGCGGCGTGCCGCGGAGTGACGGTGAGAACCGCCGGGGAATCCGCTCAGCTGCGTGAGCACGCCGTCGCGCTGCGGCGGGCCGGCAAGTCCGTCCGTCAGATCAAGCAGATCCTCGGACCTGTCGGTAATAGGACTCTGCACGACGCTCTGCAGGGGGAAC
>Ga0302181_10002148_pt1 | contig 14188 bp, 9 predicted proteins | sample I_Palsa_E3_3_FD_198786 | JGI IMG/M metagenome (GOLD analysis project Ga0302181, IMG submission 198786) | Peat permafrost microbial communities from Stordalen Mire near Abisko, Sweden - I_Palsa_E3_3 | ecosystem: Environmental > Terrestrial > Soil > Palsa > Peat permafrost | place: Sweden: Abisko... | reverse complement strand
TGATCGCTCCCACCTGCTCGAGCTCCAGCAAGAAGCCGTCGTGACCGGACTCCGATGCAATGACCTGCAGCGGCTGGTCACCGGGCAGGTGGCGGACCAGCTCCTCTTGTTGGGCCAGCGGATACAGGCGGTCTGAGGTGATGCCGGCCACGGTCACCTCGGCGTGCACGCGGCGCAGGGCGCGTCCGACACCGCCTCGCCCCCGGCCAAGGTCGTGGTGGTTCATCGCCTCGCTCAGCACGATGTAGGAGTTCGGGTCGAACCGCTCGATCAGCTTCTCGCCCTGGTGCTGCACGTAGGACTCGATGGCGTACCGCCCTCCCTTGAGGGGGTCCTCCGCCTCCTGGGGCGCTCGCCCGAATCGTGACTGGAACTCGGCACCGGTGCGGTAGCTGAACTGCCCGAGCCCTCGGGCGATGGAGAGCCCGTCGACGGGACGTTCACCCGACGGGTAGTAGTCGCCGCCCATGAACGCCGGATCGGAGCGAATGGCTCGGATCTGGAGCGAGCAGAGGGCGATCTGATCGGCCGAGGCCGCTGCGTCCACGGCCAGGACGACGGCACGCTGCACCCGATCGGGCTGCCCAACGCACCATTCGAGGACCCGCATCCCACCCATGGAGCCACCGAGCACGGCGGACCACCGCTCGATCGAGAGCTCCTCGGACAACGCCACTTCAATCGCCACCTGGTCGCGGATGGTGATGATGGGGAACCGTGAACCAAAGTACCTTCCGTCCGGGCCCCACGACGCCGGACCGGTGGTTCCTTGGCAGCCGCCGAGCACATTCGGGCTGACGACGTAGTAGCGGTTAGTGTCGATGGCCGCTCCTGGTCCAATGAGTCCATCCCACCAGCCCACGGTGGCATGGCCGGAGCCGGCCGGTCCGGCCGCGTGGGAGTCGCCGGTCAGTGCATGGAGGACCAGGACGGCGTTGGTGCGGGACTCGTTCAGCTCGCCCCACGTCTCGTAGGCCACGGTGACCTTGGCGAGCCGGCCGCCGCCCTCGAACGAGAACCCTCGCCCGCCGGCACCCGTGAGCGTTGCGAACTGCCGCCGACCGGGGTCGTCTTCCGGCAGCCAGACCCCCGGGAACTGCGTCTGTGTCACGCTCCCTTTGCGGCGCGGAAACCGGCTTCCAGGTCGGCCAGGATGTCCTCTATTGATTCGATGCCGACGGAGAGACGGACCAGATCGGGGGTCACGCCGGTCGTCGTCTGCTCCGCCTCGGTCAGCTGGGAGTGCGTGGTCGAAGCGGGGTGAATCGCCAGGCTCCGCACATCGCCGACGTTGGCCAGGTGGCTGAACAGTTCGAGCCCTTCAATGAACCGGCGCCCTGCCTCGGAGCCGCCGGCAATCCCGAAGGCGATGATGGAGCCGCCGCCCTTGGGGAGATAGCGCTTCTGTCGCTCGTGCCAGGGGCTGGATTCCAATCCGGGGTATGCCACCCACGACACCTCGTCCCGGCTCTCGAGCCAGTTCGCCACGGCGACGGCATTCTGCACGTGGCGCTCCATGCGCAGACTCAGGGTCTCCAGGCCCTGCAGGAAGAGGAACGAGTTGAGCGGCGCAATCGACGGGCCTGTGTCCCGCAGGTACTGCAGCCGGGCCTTGAGGACGAAGCGGGCGGGAAAGAGCGCTTCGGGCAGGCTGCCGTAGACGAGTCCGTGATAGCTGTGATCGGGCTCGGTGAAGCCCGGGAAGCGACCGCTTCCCTCGTAGTCGAACTTGCCGCCGTCGACGATCACGCCGCCAATCGACGTGCCGTGGCCGCCGATGAACTTGGTCGCCGAGTGCACCACGATGTCCGCCCCGTGAAGAAGCGGCTGCGCGAGGTACGGCGTGGCCAGGGTGCTGTCGACCACCAGGGGAATCTTCTGGTCGTGGGCCACCGCCGACACACCCTCGAAGTCGAGGACGTCACCCTTGGGGTTACCGAGGGTCTCGGCGAAGAAGGCCTTGGTAGTGGGCCGGACGGCCGCCCGCCAGGCGTCGAGGTCGTCCGGATCGTCGACGAAGGTGACCTCTATGCCGAGTTTGGGCAGGGTGTAGTGAAACAGGTTGTAGGTGCCGCCGTACAGGGAGGCCGAAGAGACGATGTGGCCGCCGTTCTCCGCCAGGTTCAACAGGGTGATGGTCTCGGCCGCCTGGCCACTGGCCACGGCGAGCGCAGCCACGCCGCCCTCCAGTGAAGCGAGCCTCTCTTCGAAGACGGCCTGAGTGGGGTTCATGATGCGTGTGTAGATGTTCCCCAACTCCTCCAGTCCGAAGAGGGCAGCGGCATGGGCCGTGTCGCGGAACGTGTAGCTCGTTGTCTGGTAGATCGGCACCGCTCGAGCCCCGGTCGTGGGGTCCGGAACAGCGCCGGCATGAATCTGGCGGGTCTCAAATCCCCAGTCGGCCATGGTCGTCTCCTTTGATCGGTCCCCACGCGCGCAGAGCGACGGGTGGACTTCTCATCCTGACAAACCCGACCTATTCAGTCAACATCTAACGGGCCCCGGCGCGGGATGGGTGCCGCCAGCGCATGAGACGCCGTGACGCCACCGTGACCTGGTCGTCCTTGGTGGTCACGACCGGACCCTGCGAGCGGAGAGCAGCATCACGCGAGGGATGGAGCATGCATGGGGGAAGCCGCCGGTCTCCAGCAGCACCTCGGCTGGAGGTGGCGGTTCCACCATGTCGTCGATCAGCAGTCCGCACCGCCCCATCTCGTGGACATATCGGCTCAGGGGTCGATGGGCGAACGACAGTTCGATACCCGGCCCGACCTCGTCGGTCGAGACGTCGTCCCCTAGGTAGGAGCCGACTCGCCAGAAGTGATCGTCCGAGCCAATGACCTCGACCCATCCGCTACCCGGTGACTGCAGGAGCGGGTGGACGAGAAGCAACAGGAAGCGGCCCCCTGGGACCAGTACGCGGGCAACTTCGTCAATCGCCGCCTCGAAGGGATCCACATGCTCGAGTGCGAGGCACAGCACGACCGTGTCGAACGACGCGTCGCCACACGGGAGGTGCTCGGCTCGGGCGCGGACGAACTGCGCCGACCCTCCCCGGCCGCGGGCCACCCGGATCTGCGACGCCGTAGGGTCAACTCCCACTACGTGGGCTCCGTGTGAAGCGATGCGCCGACTGACCTGTCCCTCGCCGCAGCCAATGTCCAGCACCCGCCGGGCTCCACGCGCGTGATGCTCGATCAGGGGGAGAATCTGCTCTTCGTACTCGGCGTCGGCTCCGGCGGTGAACTCCTGTTGCCACCAACCCGCGTGCCGCTCCCAGAGAGCGTCTTCCATCGGACCGACACTACCGTCGCCGGTTTTGCCGGTTCGGCTGGTTTCGACCTGCTCGAGTGGTCCCGAGTGGATCGAGTGGTCTCGACGAGCTCGATTGGCTCGGCCCCGGCTGGCCGGGCACCCCCCTACCAATCGGGCACCCCCTACCAATCGGGCGGTCCCTAGTCGGACGGCGTCTCGGCGAGCCGTGCCGCCGCGAGGAGAACGCCGTTGACGATGCTCTCGTAGCCGGTGCAGCGGCAGATGTTCCCGGACAGGGTCTCGCGGATCTCGTCCTCGTCGGGCGTTGGGTTCTCAGAGAGGAGCGCGACGGTGCTCATCACGAAGCCCGGGGTGCAGAACCCACACTGGAACGAGTGGCTCTCTCGGAAGGCTTGTTGCAACGGGCTGAGCTCCTCGCCCTGGGCGACGCCCTCTACCGTCGTGACCTCGTGGCCGCGTGCCTGCACGGCGAGCATGAGGCACGAGCGGACGGCGACTCCGTCGAGGAGGACGGTGCACGCGCCGCAGACGCCGTGCTCGCAGCCCAGGTGCGTGCCGGTGAGACCGAGCTGCTCGCGCAGGAAGTCAGCGAGAGTGATGCGCACCTCGGCGGTTCCGGCCCGGGCCGTGCCGTTGACCACGAGTTGAATCGGCTCGTTCATAGCGGTGCTCCTGCTCGTTGCGCCGCCCGGGTCAGCGCCCTGCGGACGGTGACCCGGGCCAGGTGCCGCCGGTAGGCGGAACTGCCGTGCATGTCCGATGCCGGCTCGAGATACTCAGCGGCATCCGAGGCGGCGGCGTCGAATGCGTCGAGGGAGGCGGTCGCTCCTGCGAGAGCCGCCTCGACCTCGGCGGCCCGCACCGGGCGGTCGGACACCCCGAACAGGCAGATGCGGGCGCGATCGATGGCGGCGTCCTCGTCCAGGGCCACCATGGCTATCGCACCGACCAGGGCGAAGTCCCCGGGGCGGCGAGCCACCTCTTGGAACGACCAACCAGCGCCGGATGGCCCGGTGGGCATACGGACCTCGACCAGGCACTCGTCGTCGCTCAGGGTCGTCGTGTAGTGGCTGACGAAAAAATCGTCGGCCGCTATGGTCCGTTCGCCGCGCCGGCTGCGAACCACAATCTGGGCGTCGGTGATCAGGGCGATGGCTGGAAGCTCGGCAGACGCGTCGGCGTGGGCGATGCTGCCGCCGATCGTCCCCCGATTCCGGATCGAGACGTGCCCGATGAACGGCAGAGCCTCCGCCAGCACAGGTAGGCGCTCGGCGACGAGTCGGGAGCGCTCGGCCTCTCGCTCCCGCGTGGTGGCGCCGAAAGCAAGCACGCCGCCCTGCTCGTCGATCCCGCCGAGTGTGCTGACGCCGTTGATATCGATGAGCTGGGCCGGTCGGGCGAGCCGCATCGCCATCATGGGCATGAGGCTCTGGCCGCCGGCGATCACCTTCGCTTCGTCGCCATGCTCGTCGAGCAGGTCGAGAACACCCTCTACGGTCTGGGGTGCGTGGTACTCGAGCAGCGGTAACTTCATCGGTCCACCACGGTACCGGTGAGCTCGAGTATCCGGGCGGGTGGCAGGTGCTGCCCGAGGATCCGAGCGCCGAAAGGTGCGAGAGCGTCCTCAATGGCGTTGGTGATCGCCGCCGGAGCGACGATCATTCCGCCCTCGCCCACGCCGCGGAAGTTGACGTCGGGATCGGTCTCGACGGTCTCGACGTGGTGGATCTCTATGCGCGGCACGATGTCCGTGGTGGGCAGGAGGTAGTCCATGAAGGAGGCGGCGACGTACTGGCCCTCGTCGTCGTAGGCGGCGTGCTCGAGAAGGACCGCGCCGATCGCCTGCGCCACGCCACCGCGGATCTGTCCCTCGACGATGGCCGGGTTGACGGGCACGCCGCAGTCCTCAACGACCAGGTAGCGCTCGAAGTTCACCAGGCCGGTCTCCATGTCCACCTCGACGATGCAGCTGTGGGTGCCGCCCGACCAGCCGGGGCTCCCTCCGTCGAAGGTCCGGGTCACTGAGAGGCTCCGTTCGGCGTCGGAGGGCAGCCGCTCGGGCTCTTCATGGACGATCCGGGTCAGCTCGGCGAGCGAGAGTGTCACCGCTGGCGAACCCTTGACGGAGATCACTCCCGCCGCCAGCTCGAGGTCCGCGGCGTTCGCCTCGAGCACATCGGCTGCCAGGGTCATGATCTTCTCGCGCAGCTCCCGGGAGGCGTGGAGGACGGCCCCGTTCGCCATGGTGGCGGCCCGACTGCCTCCGGTGCCGACGATCGCTACCGGGGTGATGTCGGTGTCGCCGTAACGCACCGTGATGTCGTCGAAGCGGACACCCAGTTCATCGGCCGCGACCTGGGCGAGAGTCGTCTCGTGGCCCTGGCCGTGGGGCTGCTGGCGAGTGACGATGACGATCTTGCCGCCGTCTTCTACGGAGAGGTATGTCGTCTCGTCACCCATCACGTCGGGGCCCTCTTGCCCGGGAACCCGGGGTCCGGGCGCCGCTTCGAGGTAGGAGGCCATGCCGATGCCGAGGTACCGGCCCTCGGCGCGAGCGGCTCGTTGGCGCTGCCGGAATCCTTCCCAACCGATGAGGAGTGCCGCCTGCTCCACCGACTCCTGTGTGGTCACCCCGACGAAGGGCTGCCCGGTCAGCATGGCCAGCGGTGGCTCGTCGCGCACCACGTAGTTGCGCCGTCGGATGTCGAGCGGGTCGATGCCGAGCTCGCTGGCGACGATGTCGAGCAGTCGCTCGCGCAAAAAGTCTGCCGTCGCCCACGGTCCCCGGTAGGAGACGTAAGTGCCCTTGTTGCTGAACAGCGCGATCGACCGGGCGTCGAGCGCCTGCAGCCGGGTCGGCCCCTGGAACGACATGATGATCGTGTAACACTGAATGGCCCCGGGGAAGGGATCGCTCGGGTAGGCGCCGATGTTGACCTTGATGTCCATGCGCACGCCGAGAATGACACCATCGGCGGTGACGGCCGCCTCCAGATCCGCCATCTCCTCCCGGGCCTGGCCTCCGGTCGCGAGGTGCTCGAGACGGTCCTCGATCCACTTCACCGGGCGGCCCAGATCCTTCGCCGCAGCCACGATCGCCACGTCTTCCCGTGTCACGCTGTTCTTGAGGCCGAAACCGCCGCCGACGTCCTGGGCGATCACCCGGATCTGATCCATCGGGATACCCACCTGGGCAGGCAGGATCATGCGCATCATGTGGGGCGACTGTGTCGATGCGTGGACGGTCAGGTGCTCGGCTACCGGGTCCCAGCTGGCGATCAGTCCGCGGCACTCCATGGGTACCGGCTGGTGGCGGTGCACGTCGATGGAGGCACGCACGATCCGGTCCGCCGCCGCGAAGGCGGCATCCGCGTCGCCGAACGACATGGCCGCAGTGAGATAGATGTTGTCACCGAGCTCGTCGAAGACCGGGGGCTTGGCCGGGTCGAGCGCGTCCTCGTAGCTCACGATGGGATCGAGCATCTCGATGTCTTCGACGATGAGCTCGAGCGCGTCCTCGGCGATATAGCGGCTCTCGGCGACCACCAGCGCAAGGGGATCGCCAATGTGCCGGACCTTGTCGGTGGCCAGGGCGTGAAACGTCGGCGACTTCATGTTCGGCATCGCGTTCATGCCGGTCTCCGCCCCGGCCTGCGCCGCCGTCGTCAGCCGCTGGATCTCCTCACCGGTGTAGACGGCGACCACGCCCTGCAGCCTCCTGGCCTCGCTGGCGTCCACCCCCAACAGCCGGCCGTGCGGTATCGGGCTTCGAAGGAAGGCGGCGTGCAACATGTCGGGCAGCACGACGTCGTCGACGTACCGACCCCGCCCGGTCAGGATCCGAGGATCCTCCACGCGCATCACCCGAGCCCCGACCGACCGTGCCCCTACTTGCTCCATCACTCACGTCCTCCCCGACGGCTGCGCGCCCGACGTCGTGCGGGGCGACGGTCGAGGTTTCCCGCCCCCGGCTGATCACCGTTGGCTACGGGTGCCGCAACACCGGCCCCTCTCGAGCCCACACCGCGCGGTTGCGGTGCCGTGTCCCCTGGGTCGCTCTGCATTACTCCGACCCTGGTCAGACGCCCACCGTATCACTCGGGGTCACGTTCTTCGGCGGCCACGGGGGGGACAGAGCGGCCCAACTCGGCCCGCCCCTTGACTCCGGGCTCACATCAGGTCAGAATACTCTGATTAGAGTACCCGTTTAGGAGTGCGTCATGGCCCCTCGCAATCGATCGAACCCACTGGCCCTTGCGGTCCTGATCTGCCTCTACGAACGGCCCATGCATCCCTACGAAGTGGCGACCACCCTGCGCCAGCGGAACAAGCACGAGAGCGTTCGCCTCAACTACGGCTCGCTGTACGCCGTGGTCGCATCGCTCGAGCGACGAGGGCATATCACCCCCCTGGAGACCGCCCGTGAGGGGCGGCTCCCTGAGCGCACGGTGTACGAACTCACGGATGCCGGACGTGTCGAGATGCACGACTGGCTGACCGACCTCATCGCCACTCCGGTGAAGGAGTACCCCTCCTTCGAGGCGGCGTTGTCCTTTCTGCCCGCACTGCCGCCGGGCGACGTCACCGGGCTCTTGCGGGAGCGGGCGCTTCGCCTGGAGACGGAGATCGCCCAGGCGCAGGCGTCAGAGGACGTCGCCGAGAAGATGGGACTTCCTCAGCTCTTCTCCATCGAGGGACAGTTTCGAAGGGTCCTGCTCGAAGCAGAGCTCGACTTCGCCCGTCGTTTGGCCGCCGACATCGAGTCGGGTGCGCTGGACGGAGTCGACTGGTGGCAGGCCGTCCATCGTGGCGACGCCGATCCTCCCCAGCTACCACCGTTCACCGACCAATCCTGAGACCACCACGAGGAGCCCCATGACGCTGACCACGCACGCCATCTACGCCGAAGAACTTTCCAAGACCTTCCCATCTCGCAGGGGGCCCGTAGAGGCCGTCCGGGGAGTCGATCTTCAGGTCGAGTCCGGGGAGATCTTCGGGCTGCTCGGCCCGAACGGCGCCGGGAAGACGACGACCATGCGCATGCTCACGACGCTGCTCCCGATCGGAGGCGGCAGCGCCACCGTTGCCGGGTTCGACGTCACGCAGCAACCCCGGAAGGTACGGGAGAACATCGGGTATGTGAGTCAACTCGGTGGTGCCGACGAATTGGCCACCGGGCGGGAAAACCTGATCCTCCAAGGGCGCCTCTACGGCGCGAGCTTGTCCGACGTGCACCCACGCGTCGACCGGCTGGCCGGCATTTTGGACCTTTCGGCCTTCATCGACCGGCGGGTAAAGACGTACTCCGGCGGCCAGCGACGGCGTCTCGACGTCGCGCTGGGCATCGTCCACCAACCAAAGGTCCTCTTCCTCGACGAGCCGACCACCGGCCTCGACCCGCAGAACCGGGCCAATCTGTGGGACCACTTGCGTGCCCTGCGGGATAGGGGCACAACCATCGTGCTCACCACGCACTATCTCGACGAAGCCGACGTCCTCTGCGACCGTGTGATGATCGTCGACCATGGCCGGGCGGTCATCTTCGGGTCACCGCGTGACCTTAAGCATCGAGTGGCGGGCGACGCAGTCGTGATCACCCTCAAGGACGACGTCGAGTCAGTCGGGCGCAGCATCTCCCTCCTGGAGCGGGAGCCCTATGTGCGAGAGATCTCCGCCTCCGGCGACCAGGTTCGGCTCTACGTCGAGGACGGCAGCGCCGCACTGCCAGAACTGCTCCGCATCCTCGACCACGAGCGGATCGGTGTTCGCTCCATGAACCTCTCGGAGCCCACGCTCGACGACGTCTTCCTCCGCCAGACGGGGCGGTCGCTGCGCGACACCGAGTTCAGCGCAGGCGCTGCGGAAGGATCGGAGGCAGCTGCATGAAGCTCACCCGAGACACCTGGCTCCTGTTTCACCGCTACACCATCCAGATGCTTCGCAACCCGGTCTGGTTGTTCGTCGGCTTCTCGACGCCTCTGCTCTACCTGGTCCTCTTCACGCCGCTGCTCAAGCACCTCTCGAGCTCGCAGACCGGGTCCTCGGTCAGCGTCATCGACCTGTTCCTCCCCGGCATCCTTGCCCTGCTGGCCTTCGCCAGCGGAATGGCGGGCGGCTTCGGGACCATCTTCGAACTGCAGGGGGGAGTGATCGAGCGCCTCCGGGTAACACCGGCGAGCCGGTTCGCCATTCTCATGGGACCGGTGCTGTCGGGTATGGTGATGATGCTGGTCTTCGACGCGGTGGTGGTCGCAGCGGCGACGGGCTTTGGCTTCTCGATCAACTGGGGCGGGCTCGCCGTCCTCGTCGTGCTGCTCGGCCTCCTCATGGTCACCATGTCGGCCTTCTCGGTCGCGACGGCGCTGGTGACCAAGGACATCAGCAGTTTCGCCGCCATCATCAACGGCCTGAACCTTCCGGTGCTGCTCTTGGCCGGTGTGCTCCTGCCGATCACCCTGGGGCCCACCTGGATGCGCGTGCTGGCTCACTTCAATCCCCTGTACTACGCCGTAGAGGGAGCCAGGGCCCTGTCCGCTGGGGCGTACGCCAACCCGGCCGTCTGGCAGGCATTCGCCGTGCTCGGCCCACTGTGTGTCGTCGTGGTGGCCTGGGCGACCGGCGTCTTCCGACGTGCCGTGGCCTGACATCTCACGTCGCACCGGCGCGCAAGGCAGGCACACATCCCGAACGGTCATGGGCCCAGGCGTCCGGCCCATTAGGGCGGAGTACCGAAGAGTCCTTCTGTCACCACCTCCAGGTCGGCCCCGATGACGGGTGTCAGCCAGGAGGCGTAGGTGTCGGTGATGTGGTTGTTGTCGCGGTAGACGAGGATGTTGTTGACAATGACGGCACACGTATTGCCGGCACAGAACCAGGGCTGGGTGTCGATGTACCCGGCCCCGGCGGCGGCCGCCGCGGCCTCCTCTTGACCTACGCCGGAAGGGTTGAAATAGGGGTACTGCTTGGGCATCGTGCAGGCCGTGGCATCGGTGAGATGGGCCGAGAGGCAGTCCGGCACGAGCCCGCTCTGCGGATAGGGGACGTCGCCCATCAAGACGACCTGGGCACCGCTGGCCCGCAACGTCGTCATCATGGAGGACAGACCCTGTATCCAGGCCGCTCCGTCCACCACGACACGGTCGTCTGGGATGCCGTACTCACGGGAGAACCCGAGGACGACCAGGGCCGGGTGCAGGGCCTCAATCCGGGCCACCACGGCGGCCCGCCACTGGTTGCACCCGGTGTACCACCCGCCGAGATCGGGGCTGTAGACGGTGATGTCGATGGGGGGGCACGTTGCTTTGGACTGGGCGATGAGGTGCCACCCGTACTCGTTGGCGAGGCTGTCGAAGGCCGGGAACCACATCAGGGCGTGAGAGTCGCCGAAGAGGACGACGGTCTTTGAGGGCGGCGCCGAAACGTCCCCGTAGTTGCACGCGTTGACCGAGTTCTCGGTGAAGCTGTCGAAGCAGCCGTCGACGAAGGGCGCCGCCTCGTCCGAGGCGGCGTCGGCCAGGTTCGGTGTGAGGTTGGCCGGGACGTCTTGGATCCCGACCGATTGGGCAACGTCGACCTTGACCTGGTTCGTCAGATTCTGGGCGGCAGAAGCGGCCGGGTTACTGGTGTTCTCGGCCCCGCCCAGTGCACCTTCCAGGTGCTGCCGTGAGAGCGCGATGGCGTGGGCGTACCCGCTCCCCGTGAGCGAGGGCAGCGTCGCCGTCGAGAGCAGGATGGTGGCGGCGAGGGCCCCGCTCAGGCCCACCACCAGAAGGAGGCTGCGTCGAGGCCGGGCCAGCCATGGAGCCCGCTGGAGCGGACGTTCGAGGAGCACCGTCGTCACTCCGGCCAGCACCAGGGCGAGGCCGCAGACGGCCACGTTGCCCCACGTACTCAATTGGTGGCCGACGATGTAGGGAGCGAGGACCAGTGCCGGCCAATGCCAGAGGTACCAGGTGTACGAGACGCGCCCGATGAGCTGCATGGGCCGACGGCCCAATAGCCAGGCGGCGCCCAGTCGGGGGCGGGCGCAGCCGCCGGCAACCACGGCGGCGGCACCGGCCACCGGCACGATGGCCGCCGTGCCCGGGAACGGGGTGGCCGACGTGAAGGTGACGGCCGAAAAGATGATGGCCCCGATACCCGCCCAACTGAGCAGAGCCGTCCCACCGGCCGGCAGTCGGCCAAGCCGGGGGGCAACGAGGGCCAGGAGGCCTCCGACGGCCAGTTCCCAGGCCCGGGTCGGGAGCGAGAAGAAGGCCCAGGGCTCGTTGGCTCGAGTCAGCCAGATGGAGAAGGCCAGGGAGCCCGCCGCCAGGAGCGCCATCGCCACGAATACGGCCGAGAAGAGGGGCTGGGCCTTGCGCTGTGGGGCACAGCGCGTTCGTTTGGAGTTGTGCAACCAGACCAGGGAGGCGGCGAAGAGGAGCGCCGGCCATACCAGGTAGAACTGCTCCTCCACCCCGAGGGACCAGTAGTTGAGGAGGGGCGACGTGGGGCCGCCGGCACTCAGGTAGTTCGTGGCTTGCAGGGCGTAGCGATAGTTCCCCACGTAAAAGGCGTTGGCCAGCCCGTCCTTGGCCACGACCATGGCCTGGAGCGGGGGAAGGACGACGCAGGAGACGGCGACGGTGACCCCGATGACCATCAGGGCCGAGGGAAGGAGGCGCCGGGCGCGGCGGGCGTAGAAGGCGCCGAAGGAGATCCCGCCCCTCTCGGCGAGCTCGCGGCCCAGGTGGTCGGTGATCAAGAACCCCGAGATCACAAAGAAAACGTCAACCCCGACGTAGCCGCCGTGGATGGCCGAGAGGCCGGCGTGGTAGGCGACCACCGCAAGGATGGCGACTGCGCGCAGCCCCTCTATATCGGGTCGAAAATTGCTACCTCGACTGCGACCGCTCTCGTGTGGTGTCGACGGGTCCAGGGTCACGGTTCTTGTAGCCCGATGCTAGGTCGGAGGGAGCCCGGTCCGGCGGAGCGGGAGCAGACATCAGTTGCGGCTGGAACCGGGCAGCCCTCCGGGCAGTTCTCCACGACCGTGTCGACCTACCGAGTTCTGGTCCACCATCCATCCTGAGATGGCCCAACAGAGTGGAGGCGATGGGACTCGAACCCACGAACCTCCTGACTGCCAGTGAGGCTTCTGGGGTACGGGGGCGTTCATCGTGGTCCGCTGTAGGCGATCTACCAGGGCTTATTGTTCAGGGAAGTTCAGCCTGGTCCGGGGAGATCTGCCCCCGTTGCTTACATCGTTGCTTACATTTCGGGAGCAACAGGCGAGCATCTGTAGCTCGCCGACGGGCCGGGAACGTCCGGCCGCTTGCCCTGTGACAACCAAGCTCGCCAAAAATCGCTGGCACCCCGTTCTCTCTTTGATCCGAACCCGAACGGGGTCCAGGGGAAGGCAACCGTGTGCTCGGGATGTCCCACATGAGGCACGCCACGCGTGGTCGGTCAGGCCGGCGACGGTGAGGGGGCTGTCGCGCTCGCCCGTAAGCTCGCGCCGAGGGTCGTCCTCCTTGAATATCCGGATGCCCAAAGTGGACTGCACACGATCACCCCAGGTCAGCCGGTCATGAGTCCCAGAAAATGGCTCCGAACTCAGTAAGCCCGGTCCGTGGGTCAAGACCTCTTCCCGTCGGCTTCGGACGGCGCGGGGTCATCGGTCCGCTGCCAGGAAGTCATGAGTTCCCGACGCGATCGGATGGAGAGCTTCGTGTAGGAGCTGGAGAGATGGTGCTCGACCGTCTTGGCCGAGATCACCAGTCGCCGGCCGATCTCGCCGTTGGTTAACCCAGCTGCGGCCAAGTCGACCACGCGCTGTTCCTGAGGAGTCAGTGTGCTCGATCGCCGACGGCGCCGGCCACCGGCCACAGCGAGTTCCTCGGTGGCGACGCGTTGGAGTCGAACGGCACCGGTGGCGGCGAGAATCTCGAGGGCCTGGTGTAACGCATGCCTGGATTCGACGACACGTCCGCTGTGGCGGAGAAAGCGACCGTAAGCGATCAGGGTCTCGGCGTGGGCGAGGGGCATGGGCGTAGCCGCATTGTGGGAGAGGGCCTTTTGGTAGAGGGTTTCGGCCTGCCTGAAATCTCCCCGACGCCAGGCGACCCCGGCGTGACCGGCGGCAGCGACTGCACGCGGGGCTTGGCACGGCAAGGGTGCGCAGATCTTTTCGAGAGACGCTGAAAGCTCGCTGGCCCGATCGAGCTGCCCGGCTGCCAGATGTGCCTCCAGAGCAGGTCCGTGCCAAGGGACCACGCAGGGCTCGAGGATGCCTGAGCGCTCAGCGATACCAGCAGCCCGCTCCGCCGCGGCCACGGCCTCGTCGACGTGACCGTCCCGCAGAGACGTACGGCAGTCGAAGAACGCCAACCAGAGCTCCATGTACTCGAACGGGGAGATGAAGGCCGTAAGGGCGGCGAGCTTCTGGGCCCACGCAGCGCTTTGATCGTCGTCCCCGCGTTCGTGCGAAAGATATGCCATGCCTAGCCATACGAAGGGAATGGATATCGGGGCCAGTTCGGCCAGATCGGCAGCCTCGGCAAACATATCGGCCGCCTCCTTGAGGCGCCCAACCCTCCAGAGGTTATCGCCCTGAGCGAGTGTCATCGCCTGGTACGAGAGAGCCGCTCCTCGACGCTGGGCTTGCTCCGCCCACAGCGAGCAGGCCTGCGAGCAGTCGTCGAAGCGCTCGGCGAACTTGAGTGCGTCGGCGTAGTCCAGCAGCACGTCCCAACCCCTTGTCGACTCGGCTCCGGCAATATGCGCGTCCGTCAGTCGGGCGAGGCCAAGCGCCGTGAGACTTTCCAAATCACTCACTTCACCGCCGAGGAACCCCAGATAGCGGTCGGCGGCTTCGGTTGTGCCCCGAAGAGCCGGATCGGCCGTGGGCGTTTGGTCGAGCATGTTCAGA
>Ga0302181_10002146_pt1 | contig 14193 bp, 13 predicted proteins | sample I_Palsa_E3_3_FD_198786 | JGI IMG/M metagenome (GOLD analysis project Ga0302181, IMG submission 198786) | Peat permafrost microbial communities from Stordalen Mire near Abisko, Sweden - I_Palsa_E3_3 | ecosystem: Environmental > Terrestrial > Soil > Palsa > Peat permafrost | place: Sweden... | reverse complement strand
CAACGAGATGATGGGGCTGCGGCTGACGGCGCGGGACGTGGCCGCGCTCGAGGGACGCACCGAGGGCTGGATCGCCGCGTTGCAGCTGGCGGCGCTGTCGATGCAGGGGCGAGACGACGTGGCCGGCTTCATCGCCGGCTTCGCGGGCGATGATCGTTACGTCGTCGACTACCTGGCCGAGGAGGTGCTGCAGCGCCAGCCCGATCGGGTCCAGGCCTTCCTGCTGCAGACCTCTATCTTGGACCGGCTGAGCGGTCCGCTGTGCGATGCGGTCACCGGGCAGGGTGGCGGCAGGGCCATGCTGGCGACGCTGGACCGGGGGAACCTGTTCCTGGTCCCGCTGGATGACCGCCGCCAGTGGTACCGCTACCACCATCTGTTTGCCGACGTGCTGCAGGCGCGGCTGCTCGACGAGCGGCCCGGCGAGGTGCCGGACCTGCACCGGCGGGCGAGCGCGTGGTTCCAGCGCAGCGGCGAGCTGGCCGAGGCGATCGGCCACGCGCTGGCCGCCGGCGACTTCGAGCGCGCGGCGGACCTGGTCGAGCTGGCGATTCCGGCCATGCGCAGGAGCAGGCAGGAGGCTGCGCTGCACGGCTGGCTCAAGGCGCTTCCCGACGAGGTGGTCCGCGTCAGGCCCGTGCTCAGCGTTGGGCTGGCCGGGGCATTGCTGGCTGTCGGCGAGTTCGAGGGTGTTGAGGGACGGCTGCGTGACGCCGAACGGTGCCTAGGCGCCACGACAGGTACCGGTGCGGGATCTCAGGCCCCATCGGCGGAGATGGCCGCCGGCGACGAGGAATTTCGCCGCGTCCCGGCGGGGATCGAGCTGTACCGTTCCGCCTTGGCCATGGCTCGGGGCGATGTGCTCGGCACCGTGCGGCACGCCCGGAGGGCGATCGATCTTTCGCCTGCCGACGACCACCTTGTCCGCGCTTCGGCGGCGGGCATGTCGGGGCTCGCGTTCTGGACCAGCGGGGATCTCGAGGCCGGGCACTCGGCGTATGCCGAATGCGTGGCGGGACTACGGCGGGCCGGGCACATTGCCGATATCTTCGGCTGCGCGATAGCGCTGGCGGATATAAGGAGTGCGCAAGGTCGCCTTGGCGAGGCGATGCGCACCTACGAACAGGCCTTGCAGGGCACGCCTGAGCAGGGCGGGCCGGTTCTGCGGGGCACGGCGGACATGCACGTAGGGATGAGCGAGGTCTACCGCGAGCGCGACGACTTGCCCGCTGCCACCCAGCAGTTGCTGCGGAACCAGGAGCTGGGTGAGCATAACGGGTTGCCGCAGAACCGGTATCGCTGGCGGGTCGCGATGGCCCGGATACGCCAGGCGGAAGGAGATCTGGCCGGCGCGCTTGATCTGCTCGGCGAGGCGGAGCGGCTTTACGTGGGCGACTTCTTCCCCAATGTACGGCCGGTTCCGGCGTTGAAGGCACGGGCCTGGATCTCCCAGGGCAGACTCGGTGAAGCTCTCGGCTGGGCGCGTGAGCAGGGCCTTTCCGTGGATGACGACCTCAGTTACCTTCGCGAGTTCGAGCACGTCACCCTGGCCAGGATGCTCTTGGCGCAGCGTGCAGAGGCTGACGTTCAGGACGCGACCCGGCTCCTTGAGCGCCTGCTGGTCGCGGCGGAAGAAGGGGGGAGGACGGGACGGGTCATCGAGATCCTGGTGCTGCGGGCGCTCACTCACCAGCGGCTAGGGGACATCCCGGCCGCGCTGGCCAGCCTGGAACGGGCGGTGACGCTGGCTGAGCCCGAGGGCTACGTCCGGGTCTTCGTCGATGAGGGCCCGCCGCTGGCTTCCCTGCTGAGAGCGCTGGCGAAACGGGGGACCGCCGGGAACTACGTCCGTCGGCTGCTGGCCGCCGAGACCGGGCCCGACCGCCCGGTCGGGCCAGCCTTGATCGAGCCACTGAGCGAACGCGAACTGGACGTGCTTCGGCTGCTCGGAACCGAGCTGGACGGCCCGGCCATCGCCCGCGAGCTCATGGTGTCCCTGAACACCATGCGGACTCACACCAAGAACATCTACGCCAAGCTCGGTGTGACCAGCCGCCGGGCCGCGGTCCGCCGAGCCGCGGAACTCGGCTTGTCGCGAACCCGCAACCGGCAACCCTGACCGTCGGTTCACCGATTCCAGGCCACCGGCCGACGGTGCCTCCGCCCTGACCGCGCACCCGCCGTTACGCGAATCACCACGTCAATCACCACGTGTGGGGATGCCAGCTCACCACATTCGCTTCTAGCTTTCGATCAGACCTGCGAAGGTTCGCAACGCCGGCGGAGATCCGTCCAGGCAAGCGACAGCAGAAGGAGCACGTGAGCGAAATGCCGACTGGTCACCATGACAACCCGGGATGGTACGAGATCCGCCTCAAGGGGCACCTCGGTTCTCGCTGGAGCGCCTGGTTCGACGGGCTGACCCTCACCCACGACAGCGACGGCACCACCAACATCCATGGCCTCGTAGCCGACCAGGCCGCGCTGCATGGCTTGCTCCAGAAAGTGCGCGACCTAGGCCTGCCGCTGGTCTCGGTCACTCAGGTCCAACCCCGACGACCCGGCCAGCCCGAGTGCCCACCAACAAGCCCCCGCAACTTATCAATCCACTGATCAATCCACTGAAGGAGATCGACATGGCCATCACCGCCCAGGCCCCGGCCACGAAAACGCCGGCGACAAGAATCCCGATGAGCTCGACCAGGAAGACCGCGCTCGTCGCGGGCGTCTTCTACTTGATCACCTTCATCTCGATCCCCACCCTCGCCCTCTACGGCCCGGTGAAGAACCACCGGGACTGGATCCTGTCCTCCGGCTCCCACACCGGCGTGCTCGCGGGCGGCTTCCTCGAGGTGATCATGGCCCTCGCGAGCATCGGCACCGCCGTCACGCTGTACCCGGTGGTCAAGCGGCAGAACGAAGGCGTCGCGCTCGGCTTTGTCGCCGCTCGCGTCCTGGAAGCCGTCATGATCTTCACCGGCGTCGTCAGCCTGCTTTCGCTCCTGACCTTGCGACAGGACCTGGGCGGAACGGCCGGAGCAAACGCGGCCGCGCTTGTCACCGTCGCCGCGTCGCACGTCGCGATCTACAACTGGACGTTCCTGCTCTCACAGACCCTCATGCCAGGCATCAACGCACTGCTGCTCGGCACCTTGATGTACCGGTCCCGCCTCGTGCCCCGGGTCATTCCCTTGCTGGGACTCATCGGAGGCCCTCTGCTTATCATCGCCGTATTCGCAACGCTGTTCGGGCAGCACTCATCCTTGACCGGGTTCGCCGGACTTCCGGTGATCCCGGTGGCTGCGTGGGAGTTCTCGCTCGGCGTCTGGCTGGTCGTGAAGGGCTTCAGGCCCTCCCCGATCATGACTGAAATGACCGCGGCCAGCACGCCGCTCGCCCACCAGGACGTCGCCGTCTAACCGCGTCGGCAGCGCGGCCGGGCCCTCCCAGGGGGGCCCGGCCGCTTTATGCGCGGTCATGCGCATTTTGCGCCGGCCGACGGGCCCGGCTGGAGCAGGAGACCCGACCCGAAGACTCAGCGGACCCGCTTCACGGGCAGGATGGCGAACGCTCCGATGATGGCGCAGAGCCCGGCCACCATGTACAGCACGCCGTAGCTGCCGCTGCCGATCGCCAGGATGGCCGGCGCGATCGCCGGCGCGAGGGAAAAGGGAAGCGCGCCGGCGATGTTGAACACACCGAGATCCTTGGCCGCGTTGCGTTTGTCGTGCAGCACGTCCACCACGAGCGCAAGGTCGACGGCCGCGTAGACACCGAAGCCGAGTCCGCTGATGGCCATGCCGACGAGGAAACCGCTGAAGCTGCTGGCGATGGGAATCTTAATCTCGTTTACGCGGATAAACGGGCATACCCGCAGATTCGACGCTACGCCCATCCGCAGCGGGGTCCAGGATGCCTGCCGGATGGGGTCTAGAGGCCGTGCAGGTCGGGACGGTGGTCGTGCCAGATGACCAGGACGGCCTTGCCGATGATGCTGGAGCCCTGGATGGGCCCCCAGTAGCGGCTGTCGCAAGAGTCTGCGCGGTTGTCGCCCAGGACGTAGAACTCGCCGGGCGGGACGCGATAGGGATGCTGGCGGCCTGCGATCGGCGGCCCTAGCGGGTCGTAGGCCGGCAGGTACGGCTCGGCCAGCAGGTGCCCGTTGATGTAGATGCTGTTGCCAGCGGAGTAGATCGTCTGGCCTGGCAGCGCGATGACGCGCTTGACGAGGTCCCCGGCCGGTCCACCGCACTGGTCCAGGGGCGGCTGGGTGAACACCACGATGTCGCCCTCGCGGGCGTCGTGCCAGTTGAAGAACGCCTTCTGCACCAGGATCCGGTCGTACACGGTGAGTGTCGGGACCATCGACGCCGACGGGACCCAGAAGATCTCGCCCGCGTACGCTCGCAGCAGGACGGCCAGCAGCGCCGCCACGAGGAGCGTGATGACCGTCTCGGTCAGCCGCCGCCGCCGCCGGGTGCCCCCGTCGCCCCCGTTAGCCCCGTCGCCCCCGTTAGCCCCGTCGCCCCCGTCGGCCCCGTCGGCCCCGTCGGGCTCGGCGCTGGCCGGATCGGTGCTCGCGGGACCGTGGTCAGCAGGAGCGGGCATGCGCGGTTCCCTGGCTGCTCAGTCGCCCGTGGCCGGCGGCGTCAAAAGCGCCGGTAACCTGCGTGGGCCGGACGAGGCGACACGAGGTGAACTGGTGCGGGGAGCTGGAGCCAGCGCTCGGGGGCGTTGGCTTGATCTTCGGGACGACCTGGCCGGACGGCGGCTGGGTCGTGCCTGCCGCCTTGGCCGGCCCGGACTCGGCTACCAGTGCCGCCGAGAAACCGAGCAGGCATGCCGCGGCCAGCAGCGCCGCGGCCACCGTGCTCAGGGACCGGCCTGGACGCGGGACCAGCCACTCGCGAGCCGCGCCGGCCAGGTAACTCCAGGCGATCGATGCCGCCGGGGTGCCGTCCCGGATGAGGAGCGCCGCTAGCTCGGCGGCCTCGTCTCCGTGGCGTCGCCGCCAGCGGGCCGGGTAGCAGCGGATCGTGGCATCGACCAGCCTGCCTCCCCGGGCTTCGGGGGCGCTCATCAGACGCCGCCCAGCTGCAGGCGCAGCCGTCCGGCCGCGCTGACGCGCTCCAGCGAATCGAGGTGCACCCGGAGCGCTTCCGCGCCCGGTGCGGTGATGCGGTAGGGGTGCCGCCGCTCGTCGGCGGGCAGCGACTCGACGAGCCCGAGCCTTTCGAGCCGGTCCAGCGCGCCGTACAGCGTGCCGGGCCCGAGCTGCACGCCCGCGAACTGCCTGACGTCCTGGATCAGCGCATAGCCGTGCTTCGGCCCGTCGGCGAGGCTGACCAGGACCAGCACCGACGCCTCCCCGGCCCGGCGCAGCACGCCCTGGTCTCGTGTGCTCATCTGCCCTCCTATTACGTTGGCGAATATATCAGTCAACGTAATAGTTGGCTAGCCCGTCGCTACCCGGCGCAAACCGCGCCGTCTCCGGCCGCCTGGTCATTCCGGGGAAGCTGGTCATTCCGGGAAAGCCAGCTGGATGGCCGAATGCTACGTCGTGCTGGGAAATACCCCGAAATGGGGGTTGTCGAATGGCCGCGGGTCCCGCAGGCTCGTGGCATGTACGCGACGCATGCGCCGCCGCCGGGAACCCAGGCGCCGCTGCCGGGCAGCGAGGCCGCACTGGTCGGCCTGGCCGCCCTCGCCGTCGTGATCATTCCGTTCCTGTGGCCGCTCGTGGAGCAATTCAACGTGATGGCGCACGAAGGAGCGCACGCCGTCGTGGGATCAGCCATGGGCTTCGGGATAAAGAGCGTGACGCTGGACATGGAATCCCGGGGCGCAACCGGCTATCATCGCGCGCCCGACATGGGACCGCGAAGAACGTTGTCGAGGTTCGTCGGCTACCTGGGCCCGAGCGGGTTCGGGCTGTGCGCGGCGAAACTCATCGAGACCGGGCACGTCGTCACCGTGCTGTGGATCGCGATCATGCTCCTGGTGCTGCTGCTGTTCTCGATCCGCAAATCCTTCGCCATTATCTCGGTTCCGGCCGTCATCGCGCTGCTGGCCTTCGTGATGCGCCACGCGCACGACGGACTCGAGGAAGTCATCGTCTACGGAATGACCTGGCTGCTGCTCCTATCCGGCGTCCGCGTCGCCGTAGCCGATGGTGCCGGTGCCGGAGACGCCGGAAATCTCAGCCGGACCACTTACATTCCCAGCCAGATCTGGGCCCTGCTGTGGCTGGCGGGCACGCTGCTGGCCGTGGCCGTCGGCGGGAAGTGGCTGGTCTTGCGATCGTGAACTACCCGAGGTCCCGGTCGCGGCCGAGCCAGTGCCTGCGGTCTGGGGACTGTCTAGTGAGCGGACCCGGGCCCCGGACTGTCTGGTGACCGGACCCGGGCCCGCAGGAACTTCCCGATCTGCTCGGTGGCCTCGGCTGCCTCGGGGGTGCCGAGCATGATCGGGTAGACGTGGGGCAGGCCCTCGCCGATCTCCAGGGTGACGTCGACCCCGGCTTCGGCTGCCGCTGCGGCCAGGCGTTCGGAATCGCTGAGCAGCAGGTCGGCCGTGCCCACCAGGACAAGCAGCGGCGGGAGCCCGGACAGTGCGGCGAACAGCGGCGAGGCCAGGGGCGTCTTAGGGTCAGCCCCGGCCAGGTAGCCGGAGGCGAGCTGACGGAGCAGTGCGGGGGTGGAGAACGGATCCTGATCGGCGCGCTCGGTCATCGAGGCCCCCGAGCTGGTCAGATCCACCGTCGGGGACATCAGCGCGGCGGTCGCGGGCAATGCCTCCCCGGCGTCACGCGTGGCCACGAGCAGGGCGACGGCGAGCCCTCCGCCGGCCGAGTCGCCGGCCACGGCCATTGATGTTGCGCTCAGGTGCTGGCCGTCGCGGAGCCAGCGCCATGCGGCCAGGACGTCGTCGATGGCGGCGGGGAAGGGATGCTCGGGGGCCAGGCGGTATTCGGGGAACAGCACCCGCATCCCGCTGGCCCGTCCCAGCCGGGCGGCCAGCTCCCCGTCGCTGCGAACTGACCCGAGCTCGAAACCTCCGCCGTGCAGGAACAGAAGCACCCGGCCGGGGTCCGCGCCAGGGGCGGTGAGCCAGTGGGCCGGCACCCCGCCCGCGGTCACCTCGGTCACCAGCACGTCGTCGGGCACCGGATGAAGCCGCCCGGCCGGGGCGAAGGCGGCGCGGCGCTCGGCCAGCGTCGGCGGGGCCTGGCTGGCACTGGCCTTCTGCTGGTCCCTGAGCGCGTCGATCAAGTCCCGCATGGCCTGGCTCGGCATGTCAGCATCTCCTTCGGCCTGGGCTGCCTGCCTGATTCGGGTTACAGGCGGGAGGTGAGCTCGGTCACGATGTCGGCCGCTGACTGTGATTCCCGCGCGAGCGCGACGTCCTGTCCGGCCCACATCGAGAGCGCTTCGATGTCACCGGTGGTCCCGGCCATCGGTGGCGCTGGCTCGTACCGAACGATTGCTTCGCCGGAGGCGAAGTGCGCGATCACGTCGCCATCTCCTGGCCGCTTCCCGTCTGGAGGGCGCCCCGCCGCCTCCCACGCCTCGGCCGTTGAGTTGCGCAGCGCGCGGTGGGGAGAGTCGGGCCACCCGACGTCGTACAGGTTGGGGTACCACCGCGGATCGGTCTCGGCCGCCGCTATCAGCCTGCGCCGGTAGTCCTCGTGGATCGGCATCTCGGTGGCCAGCAGGAACCGGGTGCCCAGCCACGCGGCCTGGGCGCCCAGGGCGAGCACCGCGGTCACGCCGCGGGCGTCGCCGATCCCGCCCGCCGCGATCACCGGCACCGGCGCCACCGCGTCCACCACCGCGGGCACCAGCGGCAGGGTCGCGACCTTACCCCACACGTGCCCGCCGGCCTCCCAGCCCTGGGCGACGACCACGTCCACGCCGGACCCGACCGCCCGCCGTGCCTCCTCGGCGCTGCCGACCGTGTGCAGGACAATCCCCCCGGCGTCGTGCACCGGCTCGACGTAGCCGCTGGGATCCCCCCACATGAACGAGACGATCCGCAAGCCGGCCGCCAGGGCCTGGTCCAGGTGACCGTGGTGATCTGAGGTGAGAACGAAGTTGCCGCCGAACGGCCGCGCGGTCAGCGCCGCCGTCGCCCGAACGCTGGCTCCGACGTCGGCCGACCACGTGAGCGTCATCATGCCGAGCGCGCCGGCATTCGAGACCGCCGCCGCCAGCCCGGGAACGTCCGCCATGGGGGCCTGTACGATTGGTTGTTCGATCCCGAGCAACTCGCATACCGGCGTGCGCACTGGCCTCGCCCCTTCCGTGATTCACACGTACGATGTCGGCATCGACTCGGACCCGCGGTCCCAGCCGTGAAACTTCGAGTAGTCGTGCGCGTCCCAGGCCTGGCGGAGCCCCGGGGTGCTCAGATCCCAGTCCGGGCGGATCTCGGCCGTGGCGGCGCGCAGGTCACGCCACAGGTCGTAGAACGAGGGGCGGCCCCAGAACCAGTAGCCGTTATAGACGCTGTGAACTACCAGCCCGGGCTTGAGCACCAGCGTGTGCGGGATCATCGGGTTGTGCTCGGGGTCGGTGTACTCGGCGATGTCCAGGTCCTGCTGGACGGTCCGGCCGGGATCGGACAGGAAGGTCCACTGGGCGCCCACCGACTTGCGGAACTCTTGCAGGACGTGATGGTCGTCGGTGGCGATGGTGGCGACCTGGGTGTAGGCCACCGCGATCTTGGCGTAGTTGGCCGCCAGCTCGAGGTGCTGCTGGTGCTCTTTGGGGCAGTAGTTGCCGCGGGCCAGGGTGAGGATCAGCGGGTCGCGGCCCTGAAGCTCGCTGAGCCTACGCACCGTGCCGTGGTCGTCGGGGAGAGCGTAATCGGGGAAGATACCGCCAGGTCTGATGTCAGGACGCATGGGAGTCATCGTCGCACCCGGGCCGTCCCGTCGCGCCCGTAACCACCCTGGCCGGTACCCTGGTCTGTCACCGCGCCGAAGAAGCCCTCATCTGGCTGGAGGGTGCCCAGCCGAGAAAGCTACCCGCTCAATGGCTGGATCCGCCCGACCGCGATTGGGCATTCATGGTAGCGGTCGCCGGGGCCAAATTGGAATTCCCAGCCGGAGTCGCCAGGACGGAAATGAATCCGCCCGGATCCTAGGCCCGTAGCTGGCGAGTTGCCTCCTTGTCCCCGAGTATCGTCGTAATGGCGGATATTGCTCGAGTCGTAGGCAAGAATCGAGATCACGCCGTCGTCGAAGACTTCCGGATCGGCCCCGACGATGAAGACGTGCCCAGTATTCTCGCCAGGCTCGATCAACTCCGGCTTCCGGCTGACGGGCCGGTGATCCTGGTCGCGTCCTGGCTGGAACACGGTGTTGCCGAGGCTCGCGCCGAACTGAACGGCGCGGCGCAGCGGATGCCGGGACCGGCGGATGAGGTTACCGGGTGCACCTCACCGATACACAGAGCCGATCACTGCGCGGCGGGCGGCGTGTGGATGAGCTTCTTATTGACGAACTCGTCAATCCCCAGCGGCCCGAGCTCGCGGCCGACACCGGATCGCTTGGTGCCGCCGAACGGCAGCTCCGGGCCGCCGAGCTCGGCGGTGTTGATCCAGACCATCCCGACGTCGAGCCGGTCAGCGACGTCGGCGGCCAGCTTCTCGTCGCTGCTGAAGACGGCGCCGCCCAGCCCGAAAGCGCTGCTGTTGGCCAGCTCTACCGCCTCGTCGGCGTCGGCCACCCCGTAGACCACGGCCGCCGGACCGAACAGCTCCTCCCGGTAAGCCCGCATGTCCGGGGTCACGCCGGATAGCACGGTCGGCTCCACGAACGCACCCGGCCCGTCGATGCGATGCCCGCCGAGGTGTACCGTTGCGCCCTTACCGACCGCGTCGTCGATCTGCTCCATCAGGTTGCGCGCCGCCTGCTCAGAGGACAGCGGCCCGTAGCTCGTCGAAGGGTCGGTCGGATCCCCGGTCACGTAGCTGGACATCGCCGCCGTGAACTCGCGGATGAAATCGTCGTAGACCGCATCGGTGACGATCATCCGCTTGGATGCGTTGCAAGCTTGCCCGCCGTTCTCCATCCTGGCCGCTGCGGCCGTCTTGGCCACCTTCGGCAGGTCAGCGCCGTCCAGCACGATGAACGGATCCGAGCCGCCCAGCTCCAGGACGACCTTCTTCAGGTTCTGCCCAGCCACAGAGGCCACGGCCGACCCGGCCCGCTCGCTGCCGGTCACCGACACTCCGGCGATGCGCGGATCGGCGATCATGCTGGCGACCTGCTCGTTGCTCGCGAAGATGTTGATATAAGCGTCTTGCGGCAGCTCGGCGTCGGCGAAAATCTGCTCCATGGCCAGCGCTGACTCCGGGCATTGCGGCGCATGCTTGAGCACGATGGTGTTACCGATCATCAGGTTCGGCGCCGCGAACCGGGCGACCTGGTAATACGGGTAGTTCCACGGCATGATGCCCAGCAGCGCCCCGATCGGGGACTTGCGCACCCAAGCCGTGCCCGGCAGGTTCGAGGCCAGCGGCTCGTCCTTGAGCAGCGCCGCCCCGTTATCGGCGTAGTACTTGTAGATGGCGGCGGCGAACCGAAGCTCTCCGATGGCCGCCTTGGTGACCTTGCCCATCTCCCGGGTGATGATCGCGGCCAGTTCGTCAGCGCGGTCGCGGTACAGTCGCGAGACCCGGCGAAGAATCTCGGCGCGCTCTTCCATTGAGGTACGCCGCCACGAGGTGTAGCCCCGTCCGGCCCTCGCCAGCACGTCGCTGACCTCGGCATCGGTCGCCGTCGGGAACTCGCTTTCTACCTTGCCCGTGGCGGGGTTCACTACCTGGTACGTCATCGAGCCTGCCTCCATCGCAACATCGGGTCAGTCCATTAGACGACAGGACGGCACGCCGTGGAATCAGCGGCCCGCAACAAAGGAGGCTGGCGCAGGTCCGGGCGATACGGCCGAACCGGCGGAATCCGGCAGGCCTGGAATCTGCCTAGCGGGCCGGGATTTCCTGGTCGCCGCGATGGCCCGCTGCGCAGATCATGATCGCGTGCTCGGGAAATCGGAGACGATGGTTCGCGAGCCGAATGCGGCGCACCCCGCGTGAAGGGATCACCATGCCATCCGATACACAGCCCGCGGCTGGCCGGCGGGCCCAGCCGATGCGCACCGGGGCACCGGGGCACGATGCAGATGTCATTGTCGTCGGCGGCGGCCCCGCCGGGGCGGCGGCGGCTGCGCGGCTGGCCGCGCGCGGGTTCCGGACCGTGCTCATCGACCGGGCCAGCTTCCCCCGCGACAAGGTATGCGGCGACTTCGTCGGACCGGCGGCGCTAGCCGAACTGGCCGACCTCGGCGTGGCCAGGGACCAGGCGTTCCGGGCGACAAGCAAGATGGCTGATCTGGCTCTGCACGTCGATGGAGACCAGCTCACCGTGATGGGTATCCCGCGGGTTGACGGGCTTCCTAGCTACGGCCGGGTCATTCCCCGGCTGCAGTTGGACGCCTGGATCCTGGACGCGGCCCGGAACGCCGGAGCAACCGTCCTGGACGGCCGTAAGGTGACCGCGGTGCAGCAGGCGCCCGACGCGATCACCGTCCGGGGCCAGAGCGCGGCAGGCCCGTGGCAGCTGCGTACCCGGCTGCTGCTGGGAGCCGACGGCAGCAACTCGATGGTCGCCCGGACGCTGCGCGGAGGCGTGCCGCCCCGCCAGGACCGGATCGTGGCCGTGCGAGCTTACTTCGATGATGTCGACGGCCCGGCCGGCCAGGGCGACGTCTGCTTCCGCAGCGACAGCTTCCCCGGCTATTACTGGCTGTTCCCGGCCGGCGGTGGGTCGGCCAACCTGGGCGTCGGCATGCTCGTGTCCACCTACCCGCAGTCCGGCCGTAACCTGCGCGAGATGCTGCAGCGGCTGATCGCCGAGGACGCTTCGTTGCAGTACCGGCTCCGTGGTGCCCGGATGCGCGGAAAGGTCCTCGGGCACCCGCTGACGACCTACAATCCGCGGCTGCCGCTGGTCGGCGACCGCGTGATGCTGCTCGGCGACGCGGCCGGGCTGATCAATCCGCTCAACGGCGAGGGAATCCAGTACGCGCTGCACAGCGCCCGCTGGGCGGCCGGCATCGCGGCTGATTGCCTTGCTTCAGATCGGCTGGACGCGGGCTCCCTGAAGCGCTACCAGCAGCGCGTGCACCAAAGCCTGGGTACGGACATGGCATTCTCCAGGCTCGTCGTCCAGCTCTTCCGTAACCGCAACCTGAACCATGTCTGGCTGCGCGCCCTGCGGACCATCGCGGCGCGGGCGAGGACCGATCCGGACTACGCCCACCGTGTCGGTTGTGTCCTCACCGGACTGACCCCGGCCGTCAGCACACTAGGCGCCGGCACGGCCGCCAAGATCTTCGGACAAGCCCTCGTCCCCTCGCCGGCCGTCGCATCACGGCACCGCCTCGGCCGTCCCGGGCAGTCCAGGCGCCGCGCCCCAGACGGGACCGGCGACACGGCGAGATATTCCGTGACTCCTGAGGAGTTCAAGGACTGGGCCGCGGGCGCCGGGTGGGCGCTGGCCGAATTCACTGCTCAGCTGACCCGCGCCACGATCACCAGAAACCCGCGGCGCCAAGATCACGTCATGGACCTCGGAGCTGGCATCCCGAAGAGCCGGCCAGATTAGCTGACCAGCGCATCACGGTGGCCGTCCCTCCGGCTGGCCGGCTCAGTGGCCGGCGGCCTGGGCGCGGTACTGCGCGACGGCGGCCTCGCAGACCGCCCGCACCGGCCAGCCCAGGGCCCGGGCGGCGGCTTCGGCCTCGGCTAGCTCTGCCGTGGCCGTTCCGAAGCCCGCCAGGCCGCCGGCGGTGCCGGCCACCTTGACCGTAACGACCTGGCTGCGGCCCGGCGGTCCCACTTCCACCTGCACCGACGTCCGGGACGCGGTCAGCCGGTTCATCCGGGACCAGCGGACGCCGAGCGTTCCGGTGTGGGCGAAAATCGCGGCGGCCACGGCGGGGCGGACCGGTTCAGCGCACAGGGCGGTGAGGACCTGCCCCGGGCGGCCGTGCCGGCCGGCGATCGGGGTACACCAGCAGTCCCAGGCGCCGGCCGCCCGCACCGCCTGAAGGACCGAAGGCCACAGCCGGGGGTCCAGGTCATCGACCGTGCTCTCTACGACGGTCACGTCGCCCTCGCGCAGGTCCCGCTCTACGCCGGACGTCCCGACGACCACCCGGGTGATGTTGGGCCGGTCCGGGGTGTCCCGGCCACCGCCGCCGGTGCCCACCGCGCGTACCGTCATGGCGGGGAAGCCGCCCGGTGCGGCCGCCGCCGCGAGCAGCGCCGCACCGGTGGGGGTGGTGCGCTCACCGGTCAGGTCGCCGCCGGCCAGGTCCAGGCCGGCCGCGGCGGCGATACGCAGGACGGCGGGAGCCGGCACCGGCAGGCGGCCGTGCCGGCTGGTGACGACCCCGCTTCCGGCGGCCAGGGCCGAGCAGCGAACCACCGCGCCGGGCCGCAGCAGGCCGAGATCCTCCAGCGCGGCCGCCGATCCCACCACGTCGGCCAGTGCGTCGAACGCACCCACCTCGTGGAAGTGCACGTCTTCGGCCGGCTCGCCGTGCACCGCCCCCTCCGCCTCGGCCAGCAGCCGGAAGACCCGTGTCGCGAGATCCTTCCCGGCCGGGCGGAGGTCACTGGCGCCGACGTGCCCGAGCACGTCGGCGAGGTGCCGTTCGCGGTCGGGCGCCGTCGGCGTGGTGATCACCGCCCGTAGGCACGCGAGCCCGCCCCGGCGGGCGGCCTCGGTCCGCAGCCCGAGACCGGGCACGCCGAGTGAGGCAATGGCTCCGCGCACCCGCTCCACGTCGGCGCCCGCATCGAGCAGGGCGGCCAGCAGCATGTCGCCCGCCACGCCCGCCGTCGCGTCGATGTAGGCGGCACCCGGCCGGTCCGTCACCGGTGAGCCGCTCGGATGATCTTGGCGGCGTGCGCGGCCGCCCCGAACCCGTTGTCGATGTTGACGACGACCAGACCCGGGCTGCACGAGGCGAGCATGCTGGCCGCCGCGGCCAGGCCACCCGCCGCGACACCGTAGCCGACACTGGTCGGCACGCCGATCACCGGCGCGCTGATCAGTCCGGCGACCACACTCGGCAGGGCACCGTCCATCCCGGCCACGACCACCACGCACTCGGCGGCGCG
>Ga0302181_10002144_pt1 | contig 14195 bp, 8 predicted proteins | sample I_Palsa_E3_3_FD_198786 | JGI IMG/M metagenome (GOLD analysis project Ga0302181, IMG submission 198786) | Peat permafrost microbial communities from Stordalen Mire near Abisko, Sweden - I_Palsa_E3_3 | ecosystem: Environmental > Terrestrial > Soil > Palsa > Peat permafrost | place: Sweden: Abisko... | reverse complement strand
CTCTCTCCCGGCGCGTCGGCTCGTGCCGCGACAGCGCCTGGCTGCTCGTCGCAGTCCTCCGGCAGCTGGGAATCGCGGCACGCTTCGTGTCCGGGTACCTCGTGCAGCTCGCCGCCGACCCGGGGACTGACGAGGCCGGAACCGCTCCCAGCCTCGACGCGACCGACCTGCACGCGTGGGCCGAGGCCTACCTCCCCGGCGCCGGCTGGATCGGGCTCGATGCGACCTCGGGGCTGCTCACCGGCGAGGGCCACATCCCGCTCGCGTGCGCGTCGACGCCTGAGGCCGCGGCCCCGATCACCGGCGCGGTCGAGCCATCCGAGGTCACGTTCGAGTTCAACACCGTCCGGCGGATGCACGAGGACGCGCGGGTCACGCTTCCGTACACGGCCGAGCAGTGGGAGCGGATCGATGAGCTGGGCAGGCGTGTCGATGCAGATCTCGACGCCGGCGATGTCAAGCTCACAATGGGCGGCGAGCCGACGTTCGTGGCCAGCCGGGACATGCGGGCGGCCGAGTGGAACACGGCGGCGGACGGACCGACAAAGCGCCGCCTGGCGACGGCACTGACGCGTCGCCTGGCCACGCGGTTCGCCTCTGGCCCGCTGATCCAGCACACGCAGGGCAAGTGGTATCCGGGGGAGCCGCTCCCGCGCTGGCAGATCGGCGTGCATTGGCGCCGGGACGGACACCCCGTCTGGCGCAACCCGGCCCTGCTCTCCGATCCGAGCCGGCCGGGGTCGTCGAGCCCAGAGGACGTCGCGCGTCTCGGTCGCGCGATCGCCCACGCGTTCGGGCTCGCCAGCGATGTGCTGGTGCCGGCCTACGAGGATCCGCTCGGCCGCCTGTGGGCGGAAGCCAGGCTGCCCGACGGCGATCCTCCGACGGGCGCCGCCAACGACCCTCCTGACCCGGCGCTGGCGGATGCCGTCGCCCGGGCCGAGATCGTCGCCACGCTCGACGCCGAGCGCGGCACGCCCGTCGGCTGGGCGCTTCCGCTGCACCGGGCCGAGGGACAACATGGCTGGTCGACCGGCCGCTGGGCCCTGAGGCGCGGGCACCTGTTCCTGATCGCCGGCGACTCCCCGATGGGCATGCGCTTGCCCCTGGACTCGATCGCCTGGAAGCCCCCGCCGGCCGAGCCTGAGCACTCACTGTTCGCCCCGGTCGGGGAGCTGCCGGCGGCGCTGGCGGCCGATGCCGCCCTGGCTGCCGACCCACCCCCGATCACGGCGCTCTGCGTCGAGCTCCGAGACGGCCACGCCCACGTGTTCCTGCCTCCGCTGGTCGACGCCGCGCACGCGCTCGAGCTGATCACGGTCGTCGAGGATGCGGCGGCGTCGCTCGAGCTGCCCGTGGTGGTCGAGGGATACTCGCCCCCGGCCGACACGCGCCTGCAGCACTTCGTAGTGGCGCCGGACCCAGGGGTGATCGAGGTCAACATTCATCCAAGCGGCGACTGGCCGGCGCTGATCGAGACGACAAACGTGATGTACGAGGAGGCCCGGCAGATCGGCCTGGGCACCGAGAAATTCGCCCTCGACGGCACCCACACCGGGACGGGGGGCGGCAGCCACCTGACCCTCGGCGGGCCCACGCCCGCCGACAGCCCGCTTCTGCGCCGGCCCGACCTGCTACGGAGCCTGATCACCTATTGGCAGCACCACCCGTCGCTGTCGTACCTGTTCGCGGGTCGCTTCGTCGGGCCGACGAGCCAGGCGCCGCGCGTCGACGAAGCGCGCCACGAGAGCTTGTACGAGCTCGAGACGGCGTTTGCCGAACTCGATCGCCTCACCGTCAAAGGCGAGGGCAAGGTGGCGCCCTGGCAGGTCGACCGTCTGCTCCGCAGCCTGCTCGTCGACCTCACCGGCAACACCCACCGGGCCGAGTTCTGCATCGACAAGCTGTTCAGCGCGGAGTCCGAGCACGGGCGCCTCGGAGTGGTCGAGCTGCGCGGTTTCGAGATGCCCCCTCACCCGCAGATGGCGCTGGTTCAGGCGCTGCTCGTGCGAGCGCTCGTGGCCATGTTCTGGGCCGAGCCCTACGCCGCTGCGCTCGTGCGCTGGGGAACCGAGCTTCACGATCGCTTCTTGCTTCCATGGTGGCTCGCCTCCGACATCCGGGGGGTCGCCGGGGATCTCGTCCGGCATGGATATCCATTCGATCCCTCGTGGCTTGACCCGTTCTTCGAGTTCCGGTTCCCTCGTTTAGGGTCATTTGCGGTCGCGGACATGGCGCTCGAGCTACGGATGGCCATCGAACCCTGGAACGTTCTGGCCGAGGACCTCACGTCCGGCGCCTCGCGGTTTGTGGACTCGTCGGTGGAGAGGCTGCAGGTGCGCGTCGACGGCCTGACGGAATCCCGGTACGCGGTCACATGCAACGGCGCGAAGGTGCCGCTGACCGCCACCGACACACCGGGAACCTACGTCGCCGGTGTCCGGTACAAGGCGTGGCGGCTCTCGGCGTCGTTACACCCCACAATCGAGGTGCACAGCCCGCTCGTGTTCGACGTCGTCGACGTGTGGAGCAGCCGTTCGATCGGCGGCTGCACGTATCACGTCAGCCATCCGGGTGGTCGGGCCTACGACCGCATCCCGACCAACGCGGCCGAAGCCGAGGCCCGGCGGGCGAGCCGCTTTTCCGCCAGTGGGCATACCCCGGGCCGGATCGAGGTGGCGGACTCGCGCCGGGACGGGGAATATCCTCGAACGCTTGACCTGCGGCGATGACGACGACTGTCCCGATCCCATCGCCGGCCGGGTACCAGCCGCTCCCCGGCTGCTACGACGAGATGGTCGACGCCGCGGGCGTCCCACGTCAGCACTGGGGCCACCTGGCCGGCGCGTTCTCCGAGCTCGGCGTCGAGGAGCTCCTGCGCCGCCAGGAGGAGGCGGCACGCTTGATCGACCAGGACGGCGTCGTCTACAACGCCTACGAGGAGAACGGCCGCTCTGGGCAGCGGTGGTTGGTGGATCCGGTGCCGACCGTGCTCTCGAGCCGTGAGTGGGAGACGATCGAAACCGGGCTGATCGAGCGGGCCGAGCTCCTCGACCTGGTGCTCGAGGATCTGTATGGGAAGCGTGATCTGCTGCGGCGGGGGCTGGTGGCGCCCGAGGTCGTGTTCGGCCACGCCGGTTTCCTGCGCCCCTGGGACCAGATCCGTCTCCCGGGCAGGCACCAGTTGGTCACCTACGCCGCGGACATCGGTCGCGACGCCGACGGACGCCCGCGCGTACTCTCCGATCGCACCCAGGCGCCGTCCGGGTTCGGCTACGCGCTCGAAGCCCGCTCGGTGATCTCGCGCGTGTTTCCCTCGCTGTACCGGGATGCGCAGGTCCACCGGCTGGCGCCGTTCTTCCGATCGTTGCGGGTCGCCCTGCACGAGATCGCTCCGACCGACGTCGAGGATCCCCGGATCGTTGTCCTCACGCCGGGCCCGCTGAACGAGACGGCGTTCGAGCACGCGTTCCTGGCCTCGCATCTGGGCTATCCGCTGGTCGAGGGATCGGACTTGGTCACCCGCCGCGGCCGGGTCTGGATGCGCTCGCTCGGACAGCTCGAGCCGGTACACGTGATCTTGCGTCGCGTCGACGCCTGGTTCTGTGACCCGCTCGAGCTCAAGCCCGACTCGCAGCTCGGAGTCCCCGGGCTGGTCGAGGCGGCGCGGTCGGGCACCGTGTCGATCGTCAATCCGCTCGGTTCGAGCGTGCTGGAGAACCCGGCGCTGATGTCGTTCCTGCCGCGGCTGTGCGAGCACCTGCTGGGACGGCCGCTGGCGCTGGAAAGCGTGCCGACGTGGTGGTGCGGCGAGGACGACGGGCTGCGACACGTGCTCGCCAACCTCGACCGTCTCGTTCTGCGGCCGATCTCGCGCGCCACCGGGACGGCGTCGCTGTTCGGCTGGGAGCTGAGCGCCGCCGAGCTCGACCAGTGCCGGCAACGCATCGAAGCTCAGCCACTGGGCTGGGCGGGGCAGGAGTCGCTGGAGATGGCCAGCGCGCCGACGCTCACGCCCACCGGCCTGGCTCCCCGCCGCAGCGTGCTGCGGGCGTTCGCCGTGCCGCGCAACGACTCCTATGCGGTGATGCCGGGCGGCCTGACGCGGGTGGCCCCGGACGGCGGCGTGGGGCGGATCTCGAACCAGGCCGGTGCGATCAGCAAGGATACATGGGTCCTGGCCTCCGAGCCCGAAGGGCTGACCGGTTTCTGGCTCGATTCCGGCCCGACGGTTCAGCGCATCGATCCGATGGCGTCGATTCCGTCGCGCACGGCCGAGAACCTCTGGTGGCTCGGGCGTTACGCGGAGCGAGCCGAAGCGACAACGCGCCTGCTGCGCGTCGTCTACGACCGCCGCAACGACTTCCAGGGCAGCAGCAACGTGGCGGGGATCGAGTCGCTTCGTGCTCTACTGGTCGCGCTCACCCACACGACCACGACATATCCCGGCTTTGTCGGCGCCGGCGCGGAGCAGCGGCTCGAGTCTCCCGGTCGCGAGCTGCTCGACCTCGTCGTCGACGAGGAGCGGCCCGGGACTCTGGCGCACTCGGTCCGGGCCCTGCTCGACTCCGCCTACGCGGTGCGCGACCAGCTCTCGTCCGACACCTGGCTCGTGGTGGGCGCGCTCGATCACGAGATCCTCGAGCTGCACGGACCGATGCACGATCCCCAGGCGGTCGTCTCGGGCGCTCTGCAACGGGTAATGCAGAGTCTGCTCGCGCTCGGTGGACTGGTTCACGAGAGCATGGTCCGCGACCTGGGCTGGCGCTTCATTCACGCCGGGTCCCGGTTGGAGCGCTGCGTGCAGCTCCTATCCCTGCTGCGCGCGACGGTGACCGACACCCGGGGGACGGCGACCGACAGCCTCGTGCTCGAGTCGGTGTTGACGGCGGCGGAGAGCATCATCACCTACCGTCGCCGCTATCGTTCTCACGCTCAGCTCGAGACCTTGCTGGACCTGCTCCTGCTCGACGACGGCAACCCTCGGTCGCTCGTGTTCGGGCTCGACCGGCTCGCCGACGACCTCGACGGGATCCCCGCCGGGCCCGAGCGCCGGCTGAGAGAGGAGCAGCGGCTCCTGCTCGAGGCCTCCACTGCGCTGCGCCTCGCCAACACCGCGGCGCTCGCGGAAGACGAGTCGGGTCACCGCGCGGCGCTCGATGCGTTCCTGGCCCAACTGCTCGGCAAGCTGGTGGACGCGGCCGATGCCGTCGACCGAGCGCACTTCGTTCACCTGCTGCCGCGCTCGTCACTCGTCGGGCCGGCCGGCTCGCGCGCGCCGGGAAGCGGCGGGGGATAAGGCGGGCGAGAACGATGGCGGTCAAATACGAAGTGACCCACCAGACCGAGTACCGGTACAAGTCGGACGTCTCGGACAGTTACGGTCAGCTGCACCTGCTGCCGCGCAACCTCCCCGGCCAGCGCTGCGAGGCGGCCGAGGTGGTGATCGACCCGGTGCCCGACGACTACCGCGAGCGGTTTGACTATTTCGGCAATCGGGTGTCCTATGTCGCCATTCACCGCCCCCACCGCACTCTGACCGTCACCGCGACGAGCACCGTGGAGGTGGAGGATCGTCCCGGCGTACTGTCGTTGTTCGGGCAGCGCCCGTGGGAGGAGGCCCGCGATGCGGTACGCAACGAGGAGGTCGTCGACCCTCTCGACGCCGTGCAGTATGTGCTCGACTCGCCGCTCGTCGCGGCGTCCGCGCTGGCCGACTACGCGGCCGCGACATTCACGCCGGGTCGCCCGCTGCTGGACGCGGTCACGGATCTCTGCCGTCGCATCTATGAGGACTTCGAGTACAGCCCTGGGTCGACATCGGTGACCACCCCACTCGCCAAGGTGTTCGCGCAACGCCAGGGCGTGTGCCAGGATTTCGCCCACATCGGCATCGCGTGCCTGCGTTCGATCGGGCTCCCGGCGCGCTATGTGAGCGGCTATCTGGAGACGTTTCCCCCACCGGGGCGCGCGAAGCTGAAGGGCGCCGACGGCTCCCATGCCTGGATGTCCGTACTGGTGCCCCAAGCGGGCTGGCTCGACGTCGATCCGACCAATGACCAGCTGGCCAACAACCGCTACATCGTCACCGCCTACGGACGCGATTACAGCGACGTCCCGCCGCTGAGCGGCGTGATCTACACCCGCGGCAAGACCGAGAGCCTGCGCGTGTTGGTCGACGTCGTCCCAATCTCCGGCTAGCCACGGAGGCCAGCCACACCAGGACACGCACGGGCTCAGGTATCGCGTCGGGCCACAGCGCGATCACGCGCCGGGAGGCCCTCCCCCGGGTCCGCCGCTGCTGCTATTCGACCCGCCATGCCCGCTGCTGATCGGTGTGCCGTGGAAGCAGCCGACCGTGTATGGATACTCCAGCGTCGCCACGTAGTGGAAGATTCGCGTCAGCTTCCCGTTCCAGAGGACCTGGCTCGTGGTGCCGTGGCAGGCATCGAGCGAGGTGTTCGTCGGCAACTGGCCCGTCGCGGTCTTGACCACGTAGATGCCGTAGCCGTCGAGGGCATACCCCACCAGCGTCGTGGTCCCGTGCTTGACCTGGTCCAGGATGCACGGCGGGATGTCGTGATGGTGGTAGGTATCGGAGGGATCCGGGTGCCCGGCGCACACGTCGAGAACCTCATGCGCGCCCGCGTCACGGCCTTCGCCGTCGAGCGCGTTGAAGAGGACGACGCCATCGTCGAGCACACCGATCGGACCGCCGGGCGTGCAGACTGCCGTCTTGGCGGCGGTGGGATTGAGCGGCAGGCTCCAGTCGAAGCTCTGCGCGGCGATGTGATTCCCGTTCTGGTCGTATTTGTAGGCCGGATCCGTCGACGCGATCGGGAACACCCCGCTGGTGTGATCAATGGGAAGATCGTTGAACTTGATCACCCGGCGGGAACCGGCGATCTTCACCGAATACGAGCCGGTCGGCCACTTGATCCTCCCGTTGACGGCAATTTTCGTGACGTAGTCCCAGGTCTTGGCGTTGGTGTTGATCCAGGGTCCGTCAGCGCGCGCGCCGCCGATGCCGCCGAAATGGGTCGAGCACGAGTCGACGTAGCCCACCTTTGGGGTGCTCGACACGTAGCCGTCGCCCAGCGGCACCGCGCGCGGGTTCACCGGGCCCGGTGATGTGGGGGTCCTCGCGTACCGCTTGGCGCCGCTGCCCGCGCTGGCCGCCACCGCCGCCGATCCGCCGCAGCCGGCAACGAGCAAGGCGGCCAGCGCCGTGGCGCCTCGTCGAGCGCCCAGCCAGCTCGCGCGCCTAGCCCACGGGGAGGAGCGGCGCGCTCTCGACATGGATCCTTCCTTTCCGTCGTCCGGTGTGCGCGCACAGCATCCCAGCTGCGATGTTGCGCTGGTGCGAACGGAGCGGGCGGCCCGGGTCGGTGCGCGATCTAGTCGATTTCCACGTCGAAGTCCCACGCGACGATTGGGTGGGTGCCTTCGGGCGCCCATTCCAGGCCTCCGTCGCCGGTCGGCAGAACGTCGTAGATCTTCAGCGACACGGTCTGGCCGGGTAGCACGCGGGTCGGTGGTGCGCCCCCGCCCATCGCCGTCACTCGCGGGTGGTGGACGTGATGGAGCTCGTCGACGAAGGTGAACGCCGCCGGGCTGAGCGGGATCGCGCCGGTTGCGGCGGTGAAGGTGATGATGAACGTGCACGGGCTCGTTTCGGGCACCGGGAAGCGGCCCTCCTCTGGCACCGTCGGCCCGACGGCGGTGGCGAGTACTCGTCCCGTCGTGAGACGGACCGAGACCGTGTCGCCTTGGATGGCGAGCACCGGGTGGCCGCCGCTGGCATGGAGAACCCGACCCACGGGCACCGTCGCCTTCGGTAGCCAACTCGGGATGCCGCCGTATCTGGCGGACGGCGCGGCGGTCGACCGGTGCGAGACCGCCGACCCGTGCGAGACCGCCGACCCGGGCGAGACCGCCGACCGGGTCGAGACGGCTGCCCCACCCCTGGTTGCCGCCGCGGGCGCAACGATGAGCCGGCGCGTGGCACCGGATCGGCTGTGACGGCTCAGCAGGACACCGACGAACGCGATGATCACCACGGCCGAAACGAGGACGGCGGCGGCGACGCGAGCGATCCGGCGGGGACCGGGCGCTGATGCCCGGCCCCCGCCGTGAGCCGCGGGCGCCGTCGGCGGTGGCGGCTCAGCCGCAGGAACCGCCACCAGGGGTTGCCGCTCGCTACTCATCCGGTCCGCCCACGACGGTGGCGGTCAATCAATGGCCCCGACGCTGGTGCCGGCGATGAACTCCATGTCCATACGGGCCCTGCGGATTGTTGAACACGTCCGGGCCGAACGGCGCCAGCCCGGGCTGGGCCGCATAACCGATGTGACCCTCCCCGTCCAAGCCCGGGGAGACTGTCCCCACCCTGAACAGGTCCTCCATCGTGCGCAACCAGCTGTAGTGGTTGTAGAAGCCGGTGCTCACGCTGCCCGGGCGGATGTACGGGCTGATGAGCACGCTGCCGGTGTCCCCGCCGCCGGTGGTCGGATCGGTGGCGTTGTACAGCGGGTCGTTCAGCGGAGTGCGCGCGGCCAACGTTATCCCGCTCACCGGCCCCGTCGTCACCAATGGATGATCCGAGGAGTCCACCAGGGTGAACGAGCCGGTGTCGACGAAGCCGCCACTTTGGTTCGGAGCGATCGCGGTCACTGGCGTGTTGGTGACCTGCCCGACGAACGCGCCGGCCGGGATGCCGGTGCCGGTCACCGAATTTCCGGCGTCGGTGGCCACGATGGCGTTGTCGGTGATCGTCGAACTTCCGGCGGGCGCCGTGGCTGCCGCATCCGTGCGCGCCCCCGGAACGTTGCTGCCGCCGCCGAGCAGGCAGGTACCCGCGGGCTGCGCCGGGACCGTCTGGGCGACGCACGTGCTGGGGCGGTCGATGAATGCATTATCGCCCGGGCCGGGATACAGCTCGTTCCCGTTGGCGTCCTTGGCCAGTGGCGTATTCGGCCCGGTCGGCTCGTAGTGCACGCGGCGGCCGAACAGCGTCTCCGCGGCCGAGTCAGACGCGATCGAGGTCGCCGCGTCGGGCGCCACGATCGTTGAGTTGGCGAAGCTGTTGCCGGTGTAGGTGAACGGCGGGAACCCCTCGTCGAAGGTGATGTCGATGAGTCCGCCGTCCTTGAACGCCGGAGACGCTTCGATCTCGGGAATCACGTGCTCGAGGAACAGGTCGGCGGCGTACAGCCCGCCGGTGTAGTTGACCGGAGCGTTCGGGGTGTTCGGATCGGCGAACCCGCCCGAGAGGTTGTTCCCGTGACACACGGCGTCGTGGCCGTCGCTGCAGTTGTTCGGCGAGATCCAGCTAAACGCCGGAGTCGTCGCCTCAGTCTGCAGATCGTGGTAGAGACCGTTGGTCGGGTCGAACAGGTTCGCGATATGCGCCGGGTCGCAGTCGCCCGATTGCAGTATCGATTCGAACCACGGGAACGGGAAGTGCTTGGGCACGTACTGGTCGGTCGCGTTGGCGCTACCCGGGTTGGGCTGTGCCGTGCTGCCCGTCGGACCGGGCGACGGGTACGGAGCCCCGCAGTACTGCGCGCCGGCGCTGTGGACCGGCGGGCTCGCGTCAGGGTTGCCGAGGTCCTGGGCGTAGCCCTTCCAGCTCACCCCCTTGGCGTCGAGTTGGTTGAACAGGGTCGGAACGCTCGCCGGGTACACGCAGCCGTTGGAGCCAGCCGCCGCGTTGGGGCCCTGGGCAGACGCCACCTGACCGAAGTTGCGATTCGTGAACAGCGAACCCTTCGTGTCGACCGTACCTGAGAACGAGTCGTAGTCGGGACAATCCGCCTGCGTATCAGGCTGTGTGGCCTGGCCGCTGACCAGCGAGATGTAGTTATCAAGGCTGAAGTGCCCAGTGCCGTAGTAGTTCTTCAACAGCACTCCCTGAGCCGGCAATGTCCGCCACAGATACGTGTTGTTGTTCAGCCCGGTGAATGTGGCGTCATAGGACTTGTTCTCCAGAATGATCAGCCACACGTGCTTGATCTTGCCCGGCCGGATGCCCAAGTTGTCCCGCGTGGCCACCCCCCGATGCCTGGGCCGCGTCGAGGAGGACGGGTGGGCGGAGACGATCGGCACGGCCGCCGCCGACAATGCCGCCGCGACGGCGACCCCGATCAGCGCTGCGCGACGCCGACGCGGACCGCGTGAGGCCCGCGACTTTCGGTCATCGACACGGCGTTCGGGACGTGCTGGCTCATTAGCGTTCATCGTCGTGCCCATCTCCGTTTCCAGTGCGCCGGTGGCTAAGGATCGGAAGTGTTTTCCTTCGGCAGACGCCTCAGGTGAACATCTCGTGAAGCTGGGCGTGAACAATGTGCGAAGGTTGACCTCCGTCCGTCGCGTCCGGCGTCCAGCGCTCGGGCGCCCGGCCGCATCGACAGCCACGGGCGGTCGGGTGGGGACGAGGTGCGATTATGGGATGTCCATGTCCCTCTTTCGCAAGAGCGAGAAGCAGGTCGCCGAGGCCGCGGCACTGCAAGCCGAGATCGAGCGTCTGAAAGCGCTCGACGTCGATTCTCTGGCCGTGGTGCTGTTGCCGGGGTTGCGGCCGGACGGGCCGGGGACCAGCATGCGCGTCCAACAGCTGTGCTGCTACCTGGTGAGGGACTTTCCCGGTGCCGGGCAGCAGAAGCCCCTGGTGCTCTCGGCCTACGTGAATGATGCGCTGAAGAAGCTCGAGAAGGCCGAGCTCGTGTCCCCGCTGTATCTCCAGCGATCGCCGGTCTGGCGCCTCACCCCCCTTGGGGGTCGGACGCTCACCGAGGGAACGATCAAGGAGCAGCTGAGAAAGGTCAGCTAGCAGCTGGCTCCGCTGGGTCGGCTCGCCCGGTCACGCGAACTCGGAGCGTCGGCGGAGTGGTCTATGCGGGAACGCCGGACAGGCGCTCGTGGACGAAACGGACGACCATGGCTCCTTCGCCCACGGCGGTCGCGCAACGTTTGATCGAGCCGGATCGCACGTCGCCGGCGGCGTAGATCCCCGGCACGCTGGTCTCGAGCAGGCCGTCGGCCCGGGCATCGGGGCCGGTCAGCACGAAGCCCTTGTCGTCGCGCTCGATCGCGTCGCCGAGCCAGTCGGTGCAAGGAGCCGCACCGAGGAACAGAAACAGGAAGGAGAAGGACAGGCGCTCGCCGTCGCGCAGCGTGACCGCGTCGAGCTCGCCGTCGCTACCGTGCAACTCGGCCACCTCGCTGCGATCGCGGACGGCAACGCCGAAGCGCTCGAGCTCGAGTAGGAGATAGTCGGACATGGTCTCGCGCAGGTCCGCACGGCGATGCAGCAGCGTCACCAGGGCCCCGCCCCGCGCGAGCCAGACGGCCGCCTGCCCGGCGGAGTTACCGCCGCCGATCACCCCGACCCTGGTGGCACCGCAACGCTGTGCCTCAGGCGGCCCGGCGGCGTAGAACACGCTGATGCCCTCGTACTCCTCGAGGCGGTCGACCGGTAGCCGGCGATAGTCTGCGCCGGTAGCCAGAACGACCGCGCGCGCGGCGATCTCGTGGTCGCCCTCCAAGCGCACCAGGTGGCGGCCTACACCCGGCTCGAGCGCGAGGGCGCGGTACGGGGTGGCGGTGCGGGCGTTGAACTTGCGCGCCTGGGTGACGGCGCGGCTGGTGAGCTCGGAACCGCTGATCCCGGCCGGAAAACCCAGGTAGTTCTCGATCCGGCGCGAGGTGCCCGCCTGCCCCCCCAACGCCGTGCCCTCCACGACGAGTGTTTCCAGGCCCTCCGACGCCCCGTACACCGCCGCGCCGAGGCCGGCCGGACCGCCGCCGATCACCACGAGATCGACCTCCTCCCGACCGGCGAGTTCAAGCCCGATGCCCAGGGCGCGGGACACCTCGCCGCTGGATGGGTCACGCAGTTCCCGCCCGCCGGGCAACCGGACGAGCGGAACCTCGCCCGGAGCGAGCCCGTCGATCACCGCCGCCACAGCTGGATCATCCGAGTGCTCAGGATCGCGCCAGACATAGGGCAGGCGATTACGGCCGGCGAAATCGACGATCCGCCGCGTCGCCTCCGACGAGCGTGGACCGAAGATCTCCATCCCGACGCCCTGCTGCTGAAGGGCCTCGCGGCGAGCGATGAAGGTCGACAGCAACAGATCCCCGAGCGGGCCGTCCTCAAACAGCAGCGGACGCAACTCGTCGCGGTCGACCGCGATATAGCGCATCGGCTGCGTGACGACCGCCGTCAGGTACACCGTCTGGCCCGACAACAGGTTCAGCTCGCCGATGAACCCCGACGCGCCCTGCCGGATGATCTCGTGGCCGGCCGCATCCAGGATCGCCGCTTCACCTTCGAGAACGGCGATAAACGGATACCGAGCATCGCCGACCTGAAACAGCACGTCGCCGACCGCGGCGCTGCGTTCCTGGCCGTGCCGGGCCAGCGTTGCCAGCTGTGCCCCGGACAGCAGCGGGCTGGGTGGGGGGCTGATCATGGCTCAAGGGTAGCCTGCGCCGCATTCAGGACGATCGCCTCGCCGGTCTGCCGGTTGGCGAGTTGCGGCAGCGTAACCTGGAGCCGCAGTGGTGATACGAACGCGTTTCCGGGCGGCGGGAGAATGACGGCTGACCTGAGCGGTTCGGCCGCCCCTGCGCCCACACCGGGCGGTCGCGTGATGCCTGACTCGCTCAACCCCCGGCATCTCATCGTCCGGGTGGCCGAGCTCGCGGCCCTGATCGCGGTGCTGGTGATTGCGATCAGCGCGCTGCCGGGGCTCGACGAGGTCAAGACGCGTCTGCAGGGCGTCCAGCCGGTGTGGATCGTGGCACTGGCACTCGCCGAGGTCGGGTCGTGCGCCGGCTATCTGCTCGTTTTCCGCTCGACGTTCTGTGCGCAGATGCCGTGGGGGCTCAGCTACGACATCGCCATGGCCGAACTGGCGGCGAACACACTGCTGCCCGCCGGCGGCGCCGGCGGGCTCGCGCTGGGCGTCTGGGCGCTGCGCCAGGCCGGCATGTCCACCGGCCACATCGCGCGCCGCACCGTCGCGTTCTTCGTCGTCACGAGCGCGGCGAACTTCTTCGCCCTCATCCTGGTGGGCATCGGTGTCTTCGTCGGGATCGTGTCGGGCCGCGGTTCGGCGGTGCTCACGCTCGTGCCGGCGCTCATCACGGCCCTCGGCGCGCTCCTGGTCGGATTGAGCCCACGGCTTCTGCGCGCGCTCGGGGGGCGGGGTTCAGATGCCGATCGCGGCGGCTGGCGCGGCCGCGTTGGTCTGACGCTGCACGCGTGGCTGACGGCCGGGGCGGACGGCGTGGATCAGGCGATCTCGCTGCTGCGCGCGCACAGCTTCGGCGTGAGCGTCGGCTCGTTCGCGTATATGGCCTTCGACATCGCGGCACTCGGCTTCGGCTTTGCCGCCGTCGGAGCGGTGCCGCCGTTCGGCACCCTCGTGCTCGGCTATCTGATCGGCCAGCTCGGCAACCTCGTGCCGCTACCCGGTGGGATCGGAGGCACCGAGGGAGCCCTGATCGGAGTGTTCGCGCTGTACGGCGTCAATGTCGCGGACGCCACCGCGGCGGTGCTCACCTACCGGCTGTTCCAGCTGGTCGTTCCGGCAGTGCTCGGAGCACCAGCGTTCGTCCTGCTGCGACGGAAGTTGACGCGCGCCGATCAGCCGGCGGTGGTCTGCGCGCCACTCGCGCTCGACGACGTGCCGCTGCCGGCCGCTCCGGCGATGTCAGCGGGCGATACCGCAGGCAACTGATATGCCGGAGCATCAACGCCTCCGGGCTCGGGAGCTATCCCCGCGTCGCCGCGGTCCGCGGGACCAGAACAGTGGGCGCGAGCGTGACAAGGGAGCGCGCATATATGAGGCCCTCGAAGGGCGCAGCCGCGCGGCAGACCGCAAGCTCCTGACGTCTGCTCTTCGGTCGGTCAGTCGCTCGCGCCCATCCGGAAGTTTACCTGCGCTGAGCGATGGCGTCCAGCTTCCGGCGACAATCCCGCGCGCGATGCTTGTCCTGCGTCTCCACCAAGGATTCCTAGTGGGCCTCCGAGGGCTCCATTCCTTATCGTGTGTGTCGTCGTCCGTCTGTTCCTGACCAGAGAGCGTGAGATATGGCCTATGTGATCGCCGAGCCGTGCATCGGCACGAAGGACAATTCCTGTGTCGAGGTGTGCCCGGTTGACTGCATTCATCCGACGCCCGACG
>Ga0302181_10002136_pt1 | contig 14220 bp, 8 predicted proteins | sample I_Palsa_E3_3_FD_198786 | JGI IMG/M metagenome (GOLD analysis project Ga0302181, IMG submission 198786) | Peat permafrost microbial communities from Stordalen Mire near Abisko, Sweden - I_Palsa_E3_3 | ecosystem: Environmental > Terrestrial > Soil > Palsa > Peat permafrost | place: Sweden: Abisko... | reverse complement strand
CCGCACCCGAGCGGATCCGCGGCGAAGACGCCTCCCCCGCGTCCGACCTGTGGTCACTCGGCGCGACCCTGTTCGCGGCCGTCGAAGGACACGGCCCGTACGAGAAGCGCGGCGGGGCGCTCACCACGATGTCCGCCATCATCAACGAAGACGCCCCCGGGGCGGCGGGCGCGGGCGCGCTCGGACCGGTGATCGCCGCGCTGCTGCGCCGCGAGCCCGGAGACCGGCCGGATGCGGGCCAGGCCGCGCGGATGATCACCGAGGTGCTGCCGCAGCTGGCCGACCGGAGCGGCGGCACGCCGACCGGTTACGCGCCGACCGTCCTGTCCGCGTCACCGCCCGGTGCGGGCCGGCCCGGTGCGGTCCAGCCCGATGCGGCCTGGCCCGGTGCGGTCCAGCCCGGTGCGGTTCCGGCGTCGGCCGGGCCGCCCAGGGTGCCCCAGCCGAACGAGACCGTAATGGACGTCGCCTCGGCCGAGCAGACGATCTCGCGGGAGCCGCCCGGCCTGGGCTCGGCCAGTACGGACCCGCAGGGTGGCCAGCAGGCCTCCGCCCCGACCGAGTCGGCACCGGCCCTGGGCGACGCGGCTCGGTACGGGGCCCCGGCCCGGCCCGAGGCGCCGGCACCGGATTTCTCCTCCTGGTACGACCCTTCGCCCCGGTCCGGCCCGCCCGGCTCCCCCTCAGCGCCCGGCTCCCCCTCAGCGCCCGGCTCCGCCTCAGCGCCCGGCTCCGGCTCGGCGTCGTGGTCCGGCTCCGCATATCCGGCTCCGCTCGGTTATGGCCCCGGGCCCCAGCCTGGCTCTGCATCCCAGCCCGGCTCCGCATCCCAGCCCGGCTCCGCGTCGTACCCTGGCTCCGCATCCCAGCCAGGCGCTGGTCCCGTGCCCTGGTCGGGCGCCCAGCCGGGCTACGCGCCAGGCCGACGCGAGCGGTCCGGCCTATGGTGGAAGATCGCCCTGGTGGTGCTGGCCGTGATCGGCGCGGGCGCGGGCGCCGCCGTCGTCCTGCTGATCCATCACAATGACGCCGGCACGGCGTCATCCTCATCCTCCTCGTCGACCTCGACGGGCACGCTCCCGCCGTCCGCCCTGCAGATCGTCGATGCGATCAACAAGCAGTCCACGGCAGCGCTCCCAGCGGGCTACGCGACCTACTCCCAGCCGGCCGCGGCCAATGAGAAGGCCGGCTTCAGCCTGGCCGCCCCGGTCAGCTGGAAGGCGTCTACCAGCGGCTATCAGACGTATCTGCGGGACGCCACGCTGGCGAACGTGAACCTGCTCGTGGACCTGACGCCGCACACCCACATGAATGACATGCTGGCGGAAGCGACGTACATCAGGAATCAGTCCCTGGCCCGCTTCCCCGGTTACAAGCAACTGGGGCTCGCCCGGCTGACGATCCGCGGCCAGCCGGGGTCCTACTGGAAGTTCACCTGGGATGACGCGGGCGTCCAGCAGGAGGCCATCGACCTGCTGTACGTCGCCCAGACCTCGGCGGGTCCGCAGTCCTACGCGCTGTACATGACCGCGCCGGTCAGTGAGTGGAGCCAGATGCGGCCGGTCTTCGACGAGGGGATGGAGACCTTCAACCCGATGCCGTAAGCCGGCCATCCGGTCCCGTAGCCGGAATCGGCAGCCGACAAAAGGTGCATTTCGCCCTCGCGTGCCGACCGCTCCCCCTGACCGTGTGTACTTACCCCTCGCCGGATGGGGGGTAAGTACACACGATGACCATTTAATCGTCGCTGATCGGGGGATCGGGCGATCCGGTCACCCGATGCCATAGCCGGATCTGCCGGGCTGCTGGCAGCGGAACGGGCTAGTACCAGCCGGTCGCCTCTTCGTGAGCCCAGGCCGCGCAGGGGGACCCGTAGGTGTTCTTGATGTACTCCAGGCCCCATTTGATCTGGGTCGCCGCACTGGTCTGCCAGTTTGGTCCGGCGCTGGCCATCTTCGACCCGGGCAGCGCCTGCGGGATGCCGTAGGCGCCGGAGGGGTTCTCGGCGGTCACGCTCCAGCCGCTTTCGTGGGCCCACAAGGGGTCCAGGCAGGCGAACTGGCTGGATGACCAGCCGAATGAACCGAGCATCGCCTTGGCGATCTGCTGCGGCGAGCCGGAGCGGGCCATGGCGGTCGCGGTGGCTGTCGGCTGCGGTGATGCGGACGGGGTCGGAGAGTGACCCGCAGCGACGGTGGTGGCCGTGGCGGCGAAGGTGGCCGGGGGCGCCACGGCAGCTGCGGCGGCTGAGGCTGAGGCAGCTGCGGCGGCTCGGGCCGCGGCGGCCTGTTTGGCGGCCCGCTTCTGTGCCGCTGTCCATTGCGCGATCGCGTACTGCGTCTCAGCGACGCGGACCTGGGACGCCCGCTGCGCGAAGGTGACGCTGGTCAGCTGGTAGGCGACGGCGGCCTGCGGCGGGGTCAGCTGATCGGTGCCGGTCAGCTGAAGCGCACCGTTGACGCTAGGCACACGGCTGACGATAAGTCCGGTGGCCTCCGCGAGCCCGGACGGGCTAACACGTCCGCCGGAGCCTGATGTCCATGATGTCGTCGTGGTGGCCGTCACCGAGGCGGCGGTGGCGAGGGAGAGCGCACCGGCCGCTACGAGGATGGCCTTGGTTCGACTGAATTGAATTTTCCGATGCCGTGACAAAGGGGCCTTTCGGTGGCTCGCGTCACGCGATCTGTTTCACCCTTGATCGCAACTGCCTCCATCACGGCGGCAGGCATCTGCCCGGGGGACGTGGCGCGGGTCAGGGCGCCGGGCTAACTCTAGGTTGCCATCCCACGAGCGGGGTGCTGTCGGATATTTACCATGCCTGACAACAATGCGCTCAGTGACCGAAATCGGTGTGAACTAAATCACCACTGTCCGTAATCCGGACGTCGCTGACCGGAAATTGTCCCGTCTGCCTACGGTTTCACCGTTTAGCGAAGAACATGGACGATCTCTATGATGAGACTCACACACGAGCCAAAACTTCTCACGAAGTATGACATCGGACGCCTCAACCCCCGTCATTGCGTCACCTGCCGACCGGTTCAGGTCGGCGAGCGGTTAATGCTCGCTAACGCCACGTATTAAACCTGTCACGTGGAGCTGCATATGGTGTGGGGCGATTTACGGTCAGTAGTAGCCGTTGGCTTCCTCGAAAGCCCAGGCGCTACACGGATTTCCGTAGATGTCCTTGATGTAGCCAAGACCCCACTTGATCTGGGTCGCCGGGTCCGTCTGCCAGTCCGCTCCGGCGCTGGCCATCTTGCTCCCCGGCAGCGCCTGCGGGATGCCGTACGCGCCGCTGGCGTTCTCCGCGTCGTAGACCCAGCCGCTTTCCCGGTTCCAGATGTCCTTCAGGCAGCCGAAGTAGGTCTGCGGGCTAAAGCCGAAGCTGGCCATCATGTTGTAGGCGATGGATTGCGCGGTGCCCGGGTCAGGTGGGGTGGATGTGACGAAGATGACTCCGCCGCCACCCCCCGTCCCGGTGCCCGTACCGCTGCCGGTCCCCGGGTTCGCCGCCGCGACCTGGGCCGGGGAGGCCAGCTTCGGCTTGGCCACCACCGTCAGCGTGCGGGCCGCGGCGGTCATCGCGATCAGCTGCTCGCGCTCGGCCTCGAGCAAGGCCATGGTGTGGCTTCCCGGCACCGCCTCAATGGCCTCAGCGGCGCTGAAGGCACCCGATCCGGGCGCGAAAACCACCGCGCCCACCGCTACCGCGATCACCGCGACGGCCGCGATCACCGCGGCCGGGAAGACAATGCCAAAACGTCGGAACAAGCCCCGTTTACGCCGACTGCTACGTGCCCCAGTGCGGTGTTGCGACAAGGCAATCCCTTCGTTCGGCCGTGCTCGCTTGATGCCTGGTGCCGAATCGAAGATGGCACGGCATAACGGCTGCGAGCCCACGCGGTAAAGCGCTGCGCCGCCAGCCCGCTGCACCTGACCTGATGCGCCGCATGGCCCGCCTCGCGCAAGTACTGCTGGCGCCCAGAATGCCAGAAATATCCTCCTGCCGCGCAGCACTTGGACGAGAAACCCGACCGCGGATTGACCGCATTGGCTGTGACCATGGTCACAGCAAATTGACACTTTTTGTAGCCATTGCAGATCAGGGAGTTATCACGAGGCGATAACTGTTGTGATCTCCCTCTCATTCGATCGCTTGGCGCCGCGGCGCCGGTGCCCGCGGGCCCGGACCAAGCCGACGGGCGGGAGCCGGGCCCGCACCGGACGGGGAACCGGCTGACCGAGCGGAGGAGCCAGGACCGTTCAGATTAACCGGCTCACCGGCAGGCGGCCAGGAAATGTCGGTGCCCGCCGATAGGCTCGCCGGCATGAAGGTGGAACTGAGCGACGTGGATCCGGGTTCCCTCGAGGAGATGGTCGGGACCGACTGCTACCGAGCGGCGCTCGGGTACGTGCGGCGGCAGGCGGTCGTCGAGCAGGTGTGGGTGGCCGCGCAGAACACGCTCTGGGGCCTGGTGCAAGCGGTCCTCGGCGAGGTCTACACACCGGTGGTCCACTTCTCGCGCCAGGGGTCAGTACTCGAGGTCATCGGCGTGCAGTGCAGTTGCCGCGCCAGTTACGGCTGCGAACACGCCGCGGCCCTGCTCATCGCCGCCACGGAGACAGCGGAGGGTGCCGTCGCGCCGGACGGGCCGGCCGTACCACGCCAGGGTCCGCGGCCGCCGACCTGGGACAGGTCGCTGGAGTCGCTGCTGGCCTCCGGGCGCGATGCCGGGGAGCCGGGCGCGACGGCACTGGCCATCGAGCTGACACTGGTCGCTGACCAGGCCGGGCGCCCGCACAGGTTCGCGGCCCAGCCTCAGCCGGCCGGGCCGTCGGTGCGGCTGATGGCACGGCTGGTGCAGCCCGGCAAGAACGGCGGCTGGATCGGCGGCTCGCTGAGCTGGGGCAAGCTCGATAGCTACGGCTACTTCACGGGCTGCTCCGACCTCCAGGTCCAGCTACTGCGGGAGATGCTCGCCCTGTACCGGACGCGTACCAGCCAGTCCCATTACTACTATTCCCACGCCGACGAGCGGTCGGTCGAGCTGTCCGCGTTCGAGTCGGGACGGCTCTGGCCGCTGCTCGATGAGACCGAAAAGGCCGGCCTGCCGCTGGTGTACGGACGGAAACTTGGCGCCATCGAGCGGTACCGCGACGCGGAACTCTGCCTGGATGTCACCCAGGATGAAGCCCACGGCGGGCTCGTCGTCGCCCCTGTGCTCCACGTCGACGGTTCGGCGGCCGAAGGCGCGGTCCCGGTCCGGTTCCTCGGCACCAAGGGTCACGGCCTGGTCTACCTCGACCAAGCCGAAGCGCGGCGGTCCACCGATCCCGCCAGCTGGCGTTTCCTGCTGGCCAGGCTCAGCCGGACGGTTCCGGCGGAGCTGCAGGCCATGGCCCTGGCGGGTCAGCGGCTTGAGGTTCCTGCCGCGGGGCAGGCCCGGTTCCGCGAGGTGTTCTACCCGCGACTGCGGCAGACCGCCACGCTGATCTCCTCCGACGGCTCCTTCGTCCCGCCGGCCATCCCGGACCCGACGCTAGTGCTCCGCGCGTCCTATGGTGATGGCCACGACGTCCAGCTCGACTGGGAGTGGGCCTATCAGGTCGGCGACTCACGGTTCCGGGCGGAGCTGCAGCCCGTACCCGGCGATACCAGGTACCGGGACCGGGCGGCCGAGCAGGCGGTTCTGGACCGCCTCCAGCGCGACGGACTGCTCGACGACCGGGCCTTGGTCCCCGGTGCCCGGCTCAGCGGCCTGGACACCATGCGGCTCAGTACTGAACTGCTGCCGCTGCTGGACGGGCAGCCCGGGGTCGCCGTCGAGGTCTGCGGGGAACCCGCGGACTACCGCGAGGCGGGCGATTCGCTCCGCATCGGCTTGTCCACCGGCGAGATAGCAGGCGAGGTCGACTGGTTCGACCTCGGGGTCACGATCACGGTCGAGGGCCGCGAGGTCCCGTTTACCGACGTGTTCGTGGCGCTCAACCGCGGTGAATCGCACCTGCTGCTTCCCGACGGCGCCTACTTCAGCTTGGACAAGCCCGAACTGCAGCGGCTCGCCCGCCTGATCGAGGAGGCCCGGGCGCTGCAGGAAGTCCCGGACGGCCCGCTGAAGATCAGCCGGTTCCAGGCTGGGCTGTGGGAAGAGCTGGTCGCGCTCGGCGTGGCCGACGACCAGGCCCGGACCTGGCAGCAGCAGGTGCAGGGACTTCTGTCGATCGCCGGGGTCGACCGCAAGGCGCCGCCGACGGCGCTGCGGGCCCAGCTGAGGCCCTACCAGCTGGACGGTTTCCAGTGGCTGGCGTTCTTGTGGGAGCACCGCCTCGGCGGCATTCTCGCCGACGACATGGGGCTGGGCAAGACGCTGGAATCCCTGGCGCTTATCTGCCACGCCAGGGAGGCGGACCCGCAGAGCCCGCCGTTCCTGATCATCGCGCCGACCAGCGTGGTGCCGAACTGGGCGGCCGAAGCCGCCCGGTTCGCTCCCGGCCTGAAGGTAGTGACGATCACGGACACGCTCGCCCGCCGCGGCACCGATCTCGGCGCGATCATCGCGGGCGCCGACGCGGTGGTCACCTCCTACACGCTACTTCGCCTGGACTTCGACGCCCACGCGGCGGCGGAGTGGTCCGGGCTAATCCTGGACGAGGCCCAGTACACCAAGAACCATCAGTCGAAGATCTACCAGTGCGCGCGGCGGCTGCCGGCCCCGTTCAAGGTCGCCATCACCGGCACCCCGATGGAGAACAACCTGATGGAGCTGTGGTCGCTGCTGTCGATCACGGCACCTGGCCTGTTCCCGAGCCCGGCACGTTTCCGGGAATACTATGCACGCCCGATCGAGAAGCAGGGCGACGACGAGCTGCTCGCCCAGCTGCGGCGGCGAATCAAGCCACTGGTCAAGCGGCGCACCAAGGAACAGGTGGCCGCCGACCTGCCTGCCAAGCAGGAGCAGGTGCTTGAGGTCGAGCTGCACTCGCGGCACCGCAAGCTCTATCAGACCTACCTGCAGCGCGAGCGGCAGAAGGTCCTCGGCCTGCTCGGCGACTTCGACGCCAACCGGTTCATGATCCTGCGCTCGCTGACCCTGCTGCGCCAGCTGAGCCTGCACGCCGCGCTCGTCGACAGCGCCCATCGCGACCTCCCGTGCAGCAAGATCGACACGCTGCTCGAGCAGATCCAGGACGTGGCCGCTGGTGGCCACCGGGCGCTTGTCTTCAGCCAATTCACCTCCTTCCTCGGCCATGTCCGCTCACGGCTCGAAGCGTCCGGGGTGAGCTACTGCTACCTGGACGGCAAGACCCGTGACCGGGCCGCGGTGCTGCGGCGCTTCAAGGACGGCGTGGATCCGGTGTTCCTGATCAGCTTGAAGGCAGGCGGGTTCGGGCTGAACCTGACCGAGGCTGACTACTGCTTCCTGCTCGACCCGTGGTGGAATCCCGCGACCGAGGCACAGGCCGTCGACCGGACGCACCGGATCGGCCAGACCCGCAACGTCATGGTGTACCGGCTCATTGCCAAGGACACGATCGAAGAGAAGGTCATGGCGCTGAAGGCGCGCAAGGCCGAGCTGTTCGCCGACGTGCTCGACGGCGGCAACGCGTTCGGCGGCAGCCTGGACGCCGACGACATCCGGGGCCTGTTCGCCTAGCGACCTGTCGCGATTCGTCTCTACCAGGGCTTCGGCGCTGCCAGAATCACGGCAGCCTGACACAATTGAGGCATGGAAACACCTCTTTCGCCGCTTGACTTCGCCCGTCGCACCCGTCGGCTGCATGGTGACCGTGAGGCGGTCGTCGACGGCGCCCTCCGCCTGACCTACGCGCAGTTCTTCGACCGCTGCGACCGCTGGTCTTCGGCGCTGCAGGGACTGGGGGTGAACCAAGGCGACCGGGTCGCCACGATCGCACCGAACACGCACGCCCAGCTCGAGGCGTTCTACGCGGTACCGCAGCTCGGAGCCGTTCTGGTGCCGATCAACTACCGGCTGACCCCGGAAGACTTTGTCTACATCGTGAACCACTCGGGTGCCACGGTGGTCTGCGCGGCCCGGGAGTACCTGGCGGCCGTGGACGGCGTCCGCGACCAGATGCCGGATGTGAAGCATTTCGTGGCCTTCGAAGGCACCGGGGACGGCTGGGTCGACTACGAGGCGGCCATCACCGTGGACCCAAAAACCGGCCCGGACTTCACCCGGCCCGAGATCGGCGAGCGGGACCTGCTCTCGATCAACTACACCAGCGGCACGACCGCGCGCCCGAAGGGCGTGATGATCACGCACAGGAACGCCGCGATGAACACCATCGGCACCCTGCTGCACATGCCGATCGCGGTGGGCGAGCGGTACCTGTGGACGCTGCCGATGTTCCACGCCAACGGCTGGACCTACACCTGGACCGTGACGGCGGCCGCGGGCACCCACATCTGCCTGCGCAAGGTTGATCCGGCAACCATCTTCGAGCTGATCAGGGACGAAAAGGTCACCCGGCTGTGCGCGGCTCCGACCGTGCTTATCTCGCTGGCCAACGCCCCGGCCGCGGTGCGCGGCGAGGTGCCACCCGGGGTGCACGTCGTCACGGCCGGGGCCCCGCCCGCGGCGGCCACGATCGAGCGGCTGGAAGGCGAGTTCGGCTGGGAGGTCACGCAGGCCTACGGGCTGACCGAGACGGCGCCTTTCATCACGGTCTGCGCCCCGCTGCCCGAGCACGAGGACCTGGCGCCCGCGGACCGCGCCGTCATCAAGGCCCGGCAGGGAGTCGAACTCCTCACCTCGGGCGAGCTGCGGGTGGTAGACACCGACGGCACCGAGGTGCCCGCCGACGGGCAAACGCCGGGCGAGATCGTCGTCCGCGGCAATGTCGTCATGGCGGGCTACTACCACGACCCGGAGGCGACCGAGCGCGCGATGGGCGACGGCTGGTTCCACACCGGCGACGCGGCGGTGGTGCACCCGGACGGCTACGCGGAAATCCGCGACCGGCTCAAGGACGTCATCATCAGCGGCGGTGAGAACATCTCCTCGGTCGAGGTGGAAGGAGTGCTGCTCCGTCACCCGGCCGTGCAGGAGGTCGCGATCGTCGGCCTGCCGGACGAGAAGTGGGGAGAGACCCCGCACGCGTTCGTCGTGCTCCGCGACGGCGCCAGCGCCACCGAGGCGGACCTCATCGAGTTCGTCCGGGAGCGTCTGGCCCACTTCAAGGCCCCGCGGGCCGTGACCGTGGTCAGTGAGCTGCCCAAGACCGCGACCGGCAAGATCCAGAAGTTCGTGCTGCGGAAGGGCGCACCCAACCTCGTCGACCAGTGAGCCCACTGACCCCGCCCCGGCCGTACTCGGCCGGATCCCGGCCCCACTTGACCGAACCCCAAAGACCCGAAACCCCCAAATCGCCACATATCACCCTCGACGGGGCTTGGGCGGAATAACCTAAATTGTATAATTGTGACAATCTGCACACCCTATTGTGCAGGTTGTCACAACCATACGTTCCTGAAGCCTTACCAGTTGAAGGCTTCGGCCTGGCTGCGGTAGTCGAACAATTCGGTCTTGTCGAACCACAGGCTCACCTCGTAATCGGCTTCCTCACGGTTACCTGAGGCGTGCACGAGGTTGGCTACCGCCTTGCCGGTCGCGACGGCTACGGCCCTGGTCTGGTGCGCGAAGTCGCCGCGGATCGACCCGGGCGGGGCCTCGTTCGGATACGTCGAGCCCACCATCTTGCGCACGGTGGCCACAGCGTCCTCGCCCTCGACGACGAACGCGATGACCGGTCCGCGCTGCATGAACTCCGCGGTGGCGTTGTAGACGGCTGGTCCCGTCCGCTCTTCCAGGTCGAAATAGTGCTTGCGGGTGAAGTCGGCGTCCAGCTCGCGCATTTTCACGCCGATGATTTTCAGCGAGGCATCTTCAAACCGCTGGATAATACGTCCGGCTAGGCCGCGGACAACGGCATCCGGCTTCAGCACGACAAGCGTGCGCTCCCGAAACTGCTGAGAGTCGGCCACGGGTGGTCCTTTCCCCTTTGTGAATTCTCACAGGGTAGCGGCCCGTGTGCGCAGACTGGCAGATAAGCAGGAAGCGGCTCAGTCACGCTCTGATATCGGCTGGCTCTGCCCGGCACCGGCTCAGACCACGCCGGAAGCCCGCAGGGTCTCAATGCCGGCGGCCGGGTGAAGCGGCCTTGGCTGGCGACCCATGACCGGACTTGGCTTGACATGTTCTGCGGCAACGCTGACACTTGGCCGTGGTCTGGCGTCCTTCCCTGGTAACGGCGGCGTGCGTCGCGTTGGTCGGCGTTCTCGCGTTGGTGCCGGTCAGCTCGGCCCGGGCCGCCGCCCGGCCGCCCTGGGACGAACCGGGCGCGGCCGCCCGGGATGCCTTGTTCTTCCACCCGCAGGTTCGGGCTCAGCGGCTGCGGGCGCCGGGTGGCTCGCTGGCCGGCTGCGAGCAAGAGCTGATCCGGACCCGATCGGCGCCGGGGCCGCAACCGCCCGTTCTCGCGATCGTCGGCGCCTCGTTTACCGCCGGGGTGGGACCGGGTAATCCGGACCAGGCCTGGGCGGCCCGGCTGGCCCGCAACCTGCGCTGGGACGCGGTGATCGACGGCGTTCCCGGAGCGGGTTACGTGCGGCCAGGCGTCGGCCGCCAGGGCCCGGTCGCGGCCGAGATCGCCCGGGTTGACCTGCGGGCAGTGGACCCCGCGCTGGTCATCGTGCAGGCCGGCCACGACGACATCGGGGTGCCGGCCTCACTCGAGCGACGCTGGGTGACGCAGGCCGTCGCGATGATCCGGGCGCAGGCCCCGCAGGCGCGGATCGCGCTGCTCACCGTCTTCCCCGGGCGCACGCACCTAGCTGCCGCCGGTCGCACCGACCAGGCCATCGTGACGGCCGGGACGGCCGCGGACCGCCAGGTGATCATCATGGACCCGCTGGCCGGGAACTGGAAGTTCGTCCGGGTGCGCGCGGGCCTGCACCCCACCGCGGCTGGCGACGCGTGGATCGCCGCTACGGTGGCCGGGATCTTGCGCGAGCACGGCGTGTTCGCCCAGCCGGCCAGGGACGCGGGCGGCACCATCTGCGACTCCGGCATTCCCGTCCCGGCCTCGCCGCGGTAATCGCGCCGATCCGGTCAGGGCAGCGTTTCCGGCCGGGACAGCGTTGCCGGCCGGGGCAGCGTTTCCGGCCGCGGCAGCGTTTCCGGCCGCGGCAGCGTTTCCGGCCGCGGCGCTGTCGGCTGGCTGGGCCGGGAGGCGGAGCCGGAGCACCGCTCCCCCGCCGGGCGCGGGCTCGGCTTGGACCGTCCCGCCGTGGCTGGCCGCCACCTGGCGGACGATGGAGAGCCCGAGACCGGAACCGGGCACGCCCCGGGCCAGCGGCGCCCGGTAGAAGCGGTTGAACACGTGCGGCAGGTCATCGGGCGGAATGCCGGGCCCGTGGTCGCGCACGGTCAGCTCGCCGGCCACCAGCGCGACCTCCACCGTGCCGCCCGGAGGGCCGAACTTGGCCGCGTTGTCCAGCAGGTTCCTGATCGCGACCTGCAGCCGCTGGGCACTGCCGACGATCTTGCACGGCTGGAGCCCGGCCGCGAAGACGGTCCGCGGCCAGTCCCGGCGGGCGGCCGCCAGCGCCGCGGCGACCACCTCCTCGAGCCGGACGTCCTCGTGCGCGCGGGCGACCGACTCGCCCCGGGCGAGCTCGGTGACGTTGCCCACCAGCTGGCCGAGCTCCGCGATCTGAGCCACCACCCGGCTGAGCACCTGCTGGCGCTCGGCCGCGGACAGGCCGGGATCGGCGGCCAGCAATTCGGCGTTGATGCGCAGGCTCGTCAGCGGCGTACGCAGCTCGTGGCTGGCGTCGCTGACCAGCTGCCGCTGGTCAGCCAGCGACCGGTCCAGCGCGCCGAGCATCGTGTTGAACGAGGCCGCCAGCCGGCCGAGCTCGTCGGCGCGATCCACCTCGACCCGGCGGGCCGGGTCCCCGGTCTCGGTCACCTGCTCGGCGACCGCGGCCAGCCGCCCCACCGGGGCCAGTCCGCCCCGCGCCACGGCCCAGCCTGCCAGCGCGGCCAGCCCGATCCCGATCGCGCTGAGCAGGGCCAGCGTCGCCCCCACGCTGGCCACCTCGGTATCCACCGCGTTGAGCGGCACGGCCAGCTGCACGGCCAGACCCGGAGCCAGCGGCGTGGTCAGGACCAGGGCGCGGACTCCGGCCAGGGTAGCGTCGCGATAGTAGGTCCCGCGCTGGTCGGCCGCCACCCGTTCCGCGGCGGTATCCGCGGACAGCAACCCGCGGTCGCCCGCCGGCGCCCACACCGAGCCGTCAGCCGTTACCACCTGGGCATAAGGAGCGGACGAACCGAACCGGTCCGAGTGCGGCGGCACCCATCCGGTGGGTATGCGGCCGTCGAAGTGCCGGGCCTCCCGGTAGACCACCGCCGCCTGCGACCGCAGCTCCTCCCGCAGCTGATTCTGCAGGTCGGTACGGACCACCAGGAAGGCCACCGCGGTGATGACCAACGTGACCGCGGCGACCGCCACCGCCACCGCGATGGTAAAACGGGTCCGCAGCATAAGCGGACGCCGCGGCCAGCGCCAGGACCGGCGCCCCGGCGCCGACGTCACGGATCAGCCCGCAGGACGTAGCCCACCCCGCGCACATTGTGCAGCAGCCGGCGACGGCCGCCGTCCTCGAGCTTGCGCCGCAGGAAGCCCACGAAGACGGCCAGGCCGTTAGAGGCCGGAGCCTCGCCGTACCCCCAGACTCGCTCCTGGATGACCTCGTAGCTGAGCACCTGCTCGGCGTTGCGGAGCAGCAGCTCGAGCAGGCCGAACTCAATCCTGGTCAGCGGGATCACCTGGCCGTCGCGGCTCACCTTCCTGGCCGAGACGTCCAGGGTCAGGTCGGCGTAGCCCAGGACGTCACGGCGGGACTGGCTGCGCCGGAGCAGGGCGGACACCCGGGCGAGCAGCTCGCGCAGTGCGAACGGCTTGACCAGGTAGTCGTCTGCCCCCGCGGCCAGCCCGGTCACCCGGTCGTCGATGGCGTCCCGGGCGGTGAGCACGAGAACCGGGGTGTCATCCCCCCGCATCCGCAGCTGCCGGCACGCGTCGAACCCGTCCACGAGCGGCATCAGGACGTCGAGCACGATCAGGTCGGCGGGGCGGCGGCGCAGCACGTCGAGCGCGTCCGCGCCGTGCACGGCCGTGGTCACCTGGTATCCGGCGCAGCGCAGCGCCCGGCCGAGCGAATCCCGGACGTCGGGGTCGTCGTCGACCACGAGCAGCCGTTCGCCGTCCGGGGCGCAGTCCGGCGAGACGCCGGCGCGAGCGGTTCTCATAGTTGTGATCGAATCACCGCAGGCTGAGAGGTTCCTGCAAGATTGCCGCAGGTGGCCAGAATTTCATTGGTCTTTCACAATCGGGCCGCAGGCTGCCTGTCATGGTCCATAGCACACCACTTCTGGATACCAGTCCCGGCAGCCACAACAGCACCAGCCAGAACAGCACCAGCCAGGTTCTCTGGCTCGTCCGGCACGGTGAGAGCACGTGGAATGCCCGCGGCCTGGCCCAGGGGCATGACGACCGGGCCCGGCTGACCAGCCGCGGCCTGCGCCAGGCCCGGGCCATCGCGGTCCAGCTGCGCGACCGGCCGATCCGCGCGCTGTACGCCAGCGACCTGCGCCGCGCCCTGCAGACCGCCGCCCCGCTGGCCGGCGCGCTCGGGCTGACCGTGGTCCGCGACGCCCGGCTGCGTGAGCGCTGCCTCGGCGTCCTGGAGGGCACCGCCGCCGCGTCGGTCAGCCCGGCGGTCAGCGGGATCAGCGACGGCCGGGTGGCCAACCCGGACGCGTGCCCGGACGGCGGGGAATCGCTCCGCGATTTCTACCGGCGGGTCGCCCGGTTCGCCGGCGACCTGGCGGCCGCGGGCCGGGTCGGGGACGCCGGGGACGCATGGGCGCCCGGGGACGCAGGGCCCGCCGGGGACGCAGGGGCGCCCGGGGACGTCGCGATCGTCGCTCACGGCGGCACGCTCCGGATGCTGACCGCCTGCCGGCAAGGCGTCCCGGTCGAGGAGATGACCTGGGATCCCCTCGCCAACGCCACCGTGCTGCGCTCGCTCTTCCAATGAGTAAGGAAAACCGCAGAGAGGAAAACCGATGAACAAGACCGCACTGCAACTCCCGCCCCGGACCGCCAAGCCGCGCCGGACTGGCC
>Ga0302181_10002130_pt1 | contig 14250 bp, 13 predicted proteins | sample I_Palsa_E3_3_FD_198786 | JGI IMG/M metagenome (GOLD analysis project Ga0302181, IMG submission 198786) | Peat permafrost microbial communities from Stordalen Mire near Abisko, Sweden - I_Palsa_E3_3 | ecosystem: Environmental > Terrestrial > Soil > Palsa > Peat permafrost | place: Sweden... | reverse complement strand
ATGACCCTGACGCTTGCTCGCCGTACGAGCCGGTCGTCGTTCAGCAGACCGGCGCGGAGCCATGCGAGCCCTTCGCGCACCCCGGCGGCCAGGAGCCCCGGCGCGATATGCGTCCACGGGCCGATGATGAGCTGGGTGTCCCGTCCGGCGTTCTGCAGCTCGGCGAAGTCCTCGAGCGTCCAGGGCAGGAAGGCGTCCTGCCAGCCGGTCACGAGCTGTACCGGCGCGGTCACCGTGGCGACCCCGGCGGCGAAGTCACGCTCGACCCAGTAGGCGTCCTGGCGGCCCGGGTGGCCCATCGCCTCGCGAAACCACGCGACCTCGGCGCCCGTCGCGCGCTCGTCGAGGCCCCCTAGTGGCAGCTCGGAGAGCAGCGAAGGCAGCCGGCGGACGGCGCGGGCCATGGCCAGCGGCGCGAGCCGGCGCTCCTGCGCAGACACGAGGACCAGCCAGGAGGCCGCGGTCTCGAGCGAAAGGCTGTCGCCGGCATAGGTCGGGCCGTGGAACTGCGATGCGCTGGCGACGATGGCCAGGGCCGCCAGGTCGTCTCCGGCCTCGGGCGCGACCGCCCACTGGACGAGCCCGAGGTAGCTCGGCCCGAGCATCCCGATCCGCTCCGCATGCCACGGCTGCTCGCGGATCCAGCGCAGGGTGGCGAGGCCGTCGGGCCGTTCGTCGAAGGGGCTGAACGCGCCTTCCGAGCCGAACGTCCCGCGCACGCTCTGAATCACGACCTGGAGCCCGCGCTCGGCCAGCAGCCGTCCGAAGATCAGCGCGATGAACTGCTTGCGGCCGTAGGGCGAGCGCACCAGCACCGTCGGCTGCGCGCGGTCACGGGCCGCGCGCGCGACCCAGCGGTCGGCCAGGAGCACCGATCCGTCGTCCATCACGACGGGCAAGTCGGGCTCGCAGACCACGTCGTGCGTCAGCGCGCGCCGCAGGTGCATCCGCCGGGACAGGATCTCGCTGGCGACGCTCATCCCACGATCCTAAGCGCCGGGCGCCTAGTGCCGCTCCGCGAGGCATCACGGCGCGTACCGGCACGATGTTTTCCGCTCCCGGATGTGTGATCGTGGCGGCCATGGTGGACATAGGCTGGTTATGGACGATGTAGACCGACGTCTTCGGCTCGAGGCGCTGTTCTCAGAACACGCCGCAGCCGTCCGGGCATACGCCCGGCGCAGGGTGGCCAAGGGCGCGGCCGATGATTATGACCACCGTCACCACGCGTATGTCGTGAGCATTGGCGCGCCGGGACCTTGTTCGTTCGTCGAGTTCACCGGCGACCAGGTGATCGCTCGCATGAGTCAAGCGCAGTTCCGCCGGGCGGCGCACACATCGTTCATCGCGAACTGCGAACTGCACCAAGACCCAGCCGGTGGTGTGCTCGTCTCGGCCTGCGCAGGATCGTTGGGCTCGGAGACAAGTTGGTCGGTCAACGTCGTCTCAAAGCGCGCGTCATTGCTCGGCTACGGCTACGCGGCCGCCAGCGACGGACATCACGTCGCGCTCGTGCAGCACACGTACTTCCCGCCTCCAGGGCTCGGCAGCGCCGAGCTGCTCGCGGCCGGTCGACGGGCTGACCACCGCTCGTTGCACCTCATCGTTCCCCTGTCGGACCGATACGCATACACCGACCCAGCGCTGTCGTTGAAGGGTGAGCGGTTCGCGGCGGTGCGGACTTCAAGCGTGAATTCAAGCCTGGTGGTCGGCCGGCTGGGCGGTCAGCTGCGCCCGCTTCGCCGGTTCTCGAACGACACCTCGATCTACGACCTCCAGTGGCTGGACTCGGGAACGGATCTGGTCTGGCTGGGCGGTCGGGGCCTCGGGCCGTCGGGAACCCTGTCGCTGATCGATCGGCGCAACGGCCGGGAGCGGACTCTCGCGACGGCCGTCACGAGTTTCGCTGTCGCCCCTTAGGGTGGACGTATCGGTCCCGGACCTCGAAACTGACGGCATGGACCTGACGATCCGACCGCTGGAGAACGACGCCGATGCGGCACCTCGAAGAAGCTCCCCAACGCCGTCCACCTCTACGAGGAGCTCGGCTTCCGCCATGTCCCGCCCGAGACACTGAACATGCCCTACGCCCGCGCGGATGTGTTCATGGAGCTCGTGCTGGAGGCGGCCGCGCCGCCCTCGAGGTAGCCGCACCCGCGCGACCTGCCATCTTGTCTGCAGATGGGCGATCACAGCTTTCAGCGAATCGGGCACGGAGGCGCCAGCGCGCTCGCTCCCGCCAACACGCTCGCCTCGTTCGACGCCGCGCTCGAGATCGGAATCGACATGGTCGAGTTCGATGTCCGCGGATGGCGCAATGAGCTGGTGCTCTCCCACACGCTCCTCGACGCCCACCGAGGCTGCAGCGTCCGCCTGCACGATGCGCTGGCTCACCTCAGCACCCGCCGTTTCCGCGACGTCGGAATCAACGTGGATGTCAAGCAGATGGGCTGCGAGCCTGCGCTTCTGGACGGGCTGCGGAGCGCGCATCTGCTCGAGCGCACCCTCCTGTCCTCGCAGATCCCTACGGTGCTCGACCGCGTCCGAGGCGTCGAGCCTCAGGTGCGAACGGGGATCTCGATCGGAGGCAAGATCGCGCGGCTTAGTCCGCGACGCAACGACTGGCGCAGGCAGGTGCTGGCCGGGCTCGCCTCGCGGCGCTGGGACGCGCTCATGGCCCAGCACCAGCTGATCGACGCCACGCTGCTGGATGAGGTCCTGGGCCGCGACGGCCTGCTTTACGCATGGACGGTCAACGACCGCCGTTCGATCGAATCGCTGCAGGGCCTCGGGGTCCACGGGATCACGACCGCCGACCCGCGCCTGTTCGTGCCATAGCGGACGCGATCTGGCCTAAATGGCTGCGATCGTCGAGGGCACTTGTTCAACCGCTTCTCCCTGGAGGCAACGTATGAGTGCCCTCGCCCTCCCCGGTTACGCCACCGTCTCGCCCTGGATCGCCAGCCGCGATACGGCCGCGCTGCTCGACTTCATCAAGACCGTCTTTGACGGCGACGAGCTCGCGCGTCTCCCGCTCGAGGACGGCAGCATCGGCCATGCCGAGATCCGCGTCGGGGATACCGTGCTGCTGGCCTTCGATCAGCGCCCCGGCTGGCCGGACACGCCGTCGCTGCTGCGCGTATTCGTTGAGGACGCCGACGCGACGATGGACCGCGCCGTCGCCGCTGGCGCGCGGGTGGTGACGCCGCCGAGTGACCAGGCCTTCGGGCAGCGTGTCGGGCGGGTGCGCGACCCGTTCGGCAACATCTGGTGGATCAGTGGCGTCGTCGAGGAAGTCCCTCCCGAGGAAGGGATGCGCCGGCTGTCCAACCCCACCTATGCCGACGCGATGCGCGAGGCGCAGGAGACACTCGACCGCGAACTCAGCGGCCGCAGCGACGTTGTCGCGAGCCCTCTCGTCAGATGATTTAGAGCGTTACCTTCTAGACATCTCGAAAGCGTGGCACTCGATCCCGATGACGCTCGCAGCGGCCGCGGCCCTGGCCGCGCCCGCGTTGGCGCCCGCGCTGGCGCCCTCCGACCACGGACGCAGGGCCCGCTTGGCGATCCCCGCCCACACTCGCGGCACCCGCTTGGCGATCCCCGCGAACGCCGAGCAGCTGATCGTCGTCTCGAGCCCGACGTCCGATCCCGCCGCGCCGGGTGACCTCGCCACGCTGCGTACCTACGAGCGGGCCAACCGGCGGGCGCCGTGGCGCCCCGTGTTTCCCGCCTGGCAGGCCGAGACCGGCGTCGGTCACCTCCGCCGCGTCCGCCGCGAAGGCGACGGCGCGACGCCGATCGGGGTCTTCGGCATCGGCACGACGATGTACGGCGACGAGCCGGACCCGGGTGGCCTGCACTACGCGTATCACCGGCTGGTCTGTGGCGACTGGTGGGATGAGGACCCTTACTCGCCGCGTTACAACCGCTTCGTCCACGTGCCGTGCGGGGTGACCCCGGGCTTCGCTTCCTGGTCCGAGGCGCTGTGGACGGAGACCGTTGCGTATCCGTACCTCGCCGTCGTGCAGTTCAACACCGATCCGATCCGCGCCGGCTCGGACGCGCCAGGCTCGGGGATCTTCCTGCACAGCTGGATTGGCGAGGGCACGCAGGGATGCGTCGGGCTACCCGAGGCCTGGCTGCTCGACGTGCTCCGCTGGCTGAAGCCGTCCGCGCACCCGGTGATCGAGATCGGCCTCGACAGCGAGGTCGATCCCGTACCGACGGCGTAGGCTTCGCGGTGACCGAGGAAGGAGACGTGCCGATGACCACCTACGAGTCCAGCACCGCGCTGGAGGGACTGATGATGCGCACGCCGCTGCTCGTGCGCTCGATCGCCGAGCGGGCCGGCACGCTGTTCGCCGACCGCGAGGTCGTGAGCAGGACCGCCACGGGCGTCGAGCGCTCGAACTACGGCGAGGTCGTGCAACGGGCGCGGCGCCTGGCGAGCGCGCTCCACGATCTCGGCGTCCGGCCCGGCGACCGCGTCGGCACCTTCGGCTGGAACTCGCGCCGGCACCTCGAGCTCTATCTCGCGGTCCCGTCGATGGGGGCCGTGCTCCACACCCTGAACATCCGCCTGTTCGACGATGACCTGCGCTACATCGTGCGCCACGGCGATGACCGGGTGATCTTCCTGGACGCATCGCTGGCCGAGCGGATGCCGCGCTTCGAGGGTGTCGCGGGCGGCGGCCTCGCCGCCGGCGAGAATTCGCGGGGGGAGATTCTCGAGGTGCTGATGCCCGACGCCGACACCGGGCGCGAGGGGGCGCTCGAGTACGAGGCACTGATCGCCTCCGGCGACCCCGCGTTCGAGTTTCCCGATCTGGATGAGAACTGCGCCGCGGCGATGTGCTTCACGAGCGGGACCACCGGGATGCCCAAGGGGGTCGTCTACTCACACCGCTCGACGGTGCTGCACACACTGCTGGCCAACCAGGCCGACTCGATCGGCCTGCGCGAGCGCGACACCGTGATGCCGATCGTGCCGATGTTCCACGCCAACGCCTGGGGCATGCCGTACGCGGCGGCGATGGCGGGCAGCAGGCTCGTGCTGCCGGGCCCGCGGATGGACCCGGCCGACCTGGCACAGCTGATCGCCGAGGAGCAGGTCACCTTCGCGGGTGCCGTGCCGACGATCTGGCAGGGCGTCGCGCAGCTCGATCCGCCACCCGACCTGTCCTCGATCGACCGCTTGGTGTGCGGTGGCTCGGCCGTCCCCGAGAGTCTGATCCGCCTCTTCGAGGAGCGCTTCGGGGTCCCCATCATCCAGGCGTGGGGCATGACCGAGACGAGCCCGATGGCCTCGATCGCTCGCGTCCCTCCGGGCGTGGCGGGTGGGGACGACTCCGACCAGGGCTTCGCGATCCGGGCCATGCAGGGTCGGGTGATGCCGTTCGTTGAGTTCCGGGTCGACGAGCAGGCCGGGGGCGAGCTGCAGGTCCGGGGACCGACGATCGCGAGCTCCTACTACAACGATGACACCGCCGCCGAGAAGTTCACCGAGGACGGCTGGCTGCGCACCGGTGACGTCGCGGAGGTCAGAGACGGCGCGTTCATCAAGCTCGTCGACCGCACCAAGGACCTGGTCAAATCCGGTGGCGAGTGGATCAGCTCGGTCGAGCTCGAGAACGCGATCATGGCCCACCCCGACGTGGTCGAGGCCGCCGTCGTGGCGGTACCCGACGAAAGCTGGGGCGAGCGGCCGTGCGCCTGCGTGGTGCGTCGCGCCGACAGCGAGCTCGACGGCGACGGGCTGCGCGACTTCCTGAGCGGCCGGGTCGCGAAGTGGTGGCTGCCCGAGCGCGTCGAGTTCATCGCCGAGGTGCCAAAGACGTCGGTGGGTAAGTTCAACAAGAAGGCGCTGCGGGCGCAGCTCGCCGCGGGCTCGCTCTAGGGCGTCCGGGTCAGCGCCCGGGTGTTGGCATCGCGGTCGGCGGCGACCGCGGTCAGGGCCGCGCAAATCTGCTCGAGCTTGTCGGACTCCTGCTCGAGCAGGGTCTCGCCATCGGCCACCAGCCGTTGTACGTTCTCGTCGCTGGCGTCGTCCATCGCGGAACTGGCCGTCGGCAGCGAGCTCTCGAGCCGGAAATAGCGCGGCCCGCCGGCACCCGCCTGGCACAGTTGCGTCATCTCGTAGTCGACGGTCTTGGCCACCCCGTCGAGGACCACGGACACAAGTGGGCGCGCCCACTTCGCGAGGCCCCAATGCTGCGCCTCCCGGTAGCCGACCGGGCCGCCGGGCTGGCCCTCCTGCCTCGCCGGTGCCTGCCCGGTCCCCACCGATACGACCTGGATTTCGACGCCGTCCGGGTACAGGCTGAGCGCCTCGGAATACGCCGACACCGCGGGGTTGTTGGCGAACACGCCGCCGTCGACCAGAGCGTGGTCGCCCTCGTGCTCGAACTCGGGCATCGCCGCGGGATCGAAGTAGGTCGGGGCCGCGCTGGTCGCTCGCGCGACGCGCCACATGTCAACGTCCCAGGTGTGGGTCTGGTCCCGGGCGTAGGTGCGCTTGAAGAAGAACGGTCCCGGTCCTGAGAGGTCATAGCTGGGGATGACGAGCTCGGTCAGAGCCTCCGAGAGCTTGGTGTCGCCGAACTTCTCCTGCAGCAGTGCTTCGAGCGGCTTAACCGGATAGCGGTCATCGGCGAGGCCGTCCAGGGTGAGGATCTTCCGGCCTGACGAGTGCGGGAAGATCCGGCTCCCGTCCTGCGTGTACAGGTCGAGGAGATCGGAGGCGGCGTACGCCGGTCTGCCGCTCGTACCCTCGGGCTTTGTCAATCCGAGCGCGATGATGCCTCCGGTTGACGTCCCCGCCACCACGTCGAAGAGCTCGCAGATCGGCCGGCGCAGCTTGCTCTCGATCTCCTGCAGGACCCGCGCTGGGACCGCGCCCCGGATACCGCCACCGTCGATTGCCAGCACACTGAACTTGGTCCGTGTCATCAGTCGCTCCCTCCAATACCAGGTGGCGCGAGCCTACCATCACTCACCCACTGTCAACCCACGCAGTTTTCGCTGGTCCGCGACCACGTCGATGCCGATGATCTTGCCATCGGCGAGGCTGAATGCGGCCACGGCAATCGCCTTCCCCTGCGGCGCGATGACGATGCCGGGGGCGCCGTTGATGAGCGCGATGCGGCCGAAGCGGACGAACTGCCTGCCGAACCCGAGCGCTTGTCGCGCGACCGACTCGGCCCCGGCGAACGTTGGGCGCACGCGCTCCGGCGAGCCGCCGCTATCGGCGCGCAGGATGACATCGGGGTGCAGGACGGCGAGCAGCGCGTCGAAGTCGCCGGCGCGCGATGCGGCCAACGCCTCGACGAGCTCGCGCTGCTGAGCGGGGCTCGCGTCGGAAGGGGGCGCCTCGCCCTGTACGCGTCGCCGGGCGCGGCTCGCGAGCTGGCGCGCGGCCGCCGGGCTGCGTCCGACGATCGGGCCGATCTCGTCGAAGGGAACCGCGAACATGTCGTGCAGGACAAAGGCCAGACGTTCGGCGGGCGCGAGCTGCTCTAGCACCACGAGCAACGCGAGCCCAACCGAGTCCGCGAGCTCCGCCTCGTGCTCCGGGTTGCTCTCGTCGTCGGGGAGGGTGACGATCGGCTCGGGAAGCCAGGTCCCGAAGTAGTCCTCGCGCCGGGAACGGCGGGCGCGCAGCATGTCGAGCGAGACGCGCGCGACGACCGTCGTGAGCCAGCCTCCGAGGTTGACGATCGCCGTGTCATCCGAGCGGGTCAGCCGCAGCCACGACTCCTGCACGCGTCCTCGGCCTCGGTCACGTGGCGATCATCCACCGCGGCGAGATCGTCGCGCTCGCAGCACCCGAGACTCTGCTCGCGGGCCTCGGCCACGAGGTGCTCGAGCTTCGCGTCGGCGGCGACGCGTCCCTGGCCCGCGCCGCCCTGGGTTCGCACGGCGTGCCCGTGGGCACCGCGTTCGCGGTCGGCTCGACGCTCACCGTGCCCCTCCACGACCGCTCCGCGGGCGACGTGATCGCCGCCCTCCAGATCGTCGCCCTCCTCGCCCTGGCGGCGCTGCGGGGCGCTCACTTCACCATCACCGTCTCGGGGGTGGCGTGGTTCGTCGCCGCGGCGGCGCTGATCATCGTCTTCACCTACGGCGTGGCCGAGACGCTCGCGAGCCGGATTCGCAAGCAGGAGGACTACGTCGCCTCGGTCCCCGCCGTGGCGATCCTGCCGTTTTTCTTCGCCGGTGCGCTGTTCCCGATCGGCGCGATGCCGGGAGCGCTGGCCACGATCGCCAAGTTCCTTCCCCTCACCCACGCGCTCGCGCTGATGCGCTACGCGCTCGTCGACCCGCGGGGAACGGGCCTGCACGCGATCTGGGGCATGAGCAACGTCACCACCGAGGCGTGGCTCAGCCTCGGCGTGGTGGCGGTGTTCGCCGCCGCGCTGACCGCGATCTCGATCCGCGTGTTCTCCCGCTCCGCGGTGGGGTGAGATACCGCCCGGCGGCCCGGGTCGCTCGTGGCGGCCCGGGTCGTTGGTGGCGGCCCGGGCCCCGTGGTGGCCCGGGCCGCTGGCACGCGGGCTCGGCGATCGTTGGCGCCGTTCATATCATCCGCACGCAGGCGTCTCGAACGCGGAGAAACGGAGACAGCAGAGGTGAGGGTCGTGGGCGAGCGATGACGGATAGCGCGGCCGAGAAACCGCCCAGCCCGGCGTACGTGCCCGCGGGCGACGATCCGCTCGCCGCCGATCCGAGCCTCTACGGGCCGATCGGCGCCGCCGAGGGCCGTCGCACGCTCGTCGAGGAAATGGTGATTCCGGTGCGCTCCGGACGCGCGTGGGAGGTGCCCGCGGGCCACGTCTGCCGCATCTCGATCGTCGAAGGGCCGCAGGTCTTCGACCTCAATCTGTGGAACCGGAACGACCCACGTGAGCGCTTCTGGGCCGCTCGCACCCGGCAGTTCTATGGCGCCCATGTCACCGTCGGGGACCGTCTCTGGTCGACCCTGCCCTTCCTCCGGCCGCTCGCCACGATCGTGGCGGACACGATTGCATACGGGATCGACGGGGACGGGGCAGGGTGCCACGATCTGCTCGGCACGCGCTGCGACCCGTACGTGAACCAGCTCCTCTCGGGTAGCACCTACGACTTCCATTGCCATTCGAATCTGGTCCGAGCGGTTGAGCCCTTCGGCCTCGGCGAGCTCGACGTGCACGACGTGATCAACGTGTTCCAGGTCACCGGCCTGACGCCGGGCGACGAGCGCTACTTCATGAAGACCTGCCCGGCCCGGGTCGGCGATCACTTCGAGCTGTTCGCGGAGGTCGACCTGCTGATGGCCGGCTCCACCTGTCCGGGCGGCGATCTGTCGGTTCCCCTGTGGGGACCGGACGCGGGTCCCGAGCCCGTGTGCCACCCGATCGGGATCGAGGTCTTCCGGGTGGCCGACGATCTCCTAACCGGCTGGCGGCCCCCGGAGCGCGTCGCCTACCGGGGAACGAGCGGCGTGCGGCACGGCTTTCGTCCACCGGACGCCCATCCGCCGCTGCTTCCGAGAGGCGCGAGCAGCTGAGTGGCGGCGCTAGTCCTCGCGCGGCGGGCGCTGGAAGACGATCCGCTTGAGCTCGCTGAGCGCGTTGCCGCCGAGACGCAGGGTCGTTTGAAAGCCCTCCTGCCCAAGCTCGTTGCCATCCAGGGCGCGGCGCAGCTCGTCGAGCGCGGGGCGCTCTTCGTCGAGCACCTGGTCGCGGCGGGTCTCGAGCAGGATCAGGTGTCGCGGGCGCCGGGCGCCGTGGGCGAGACGCACGTAGCGCTCGCGCTCGGCGGCGTCGAAGCCGTCAATCGCGACGATTACGGTCTGGTTGGTCTGCAGGCGCTTGAGGACGGCGGCGCCGAGCAGCTCGTGCGCTCGATCCTCGAGCTCGTCCGCTCCGACCCGTCCGGTGAGGAGCGTGCGGACCTTCCCCAGCGACAGCACGGCGCCGCGCTCCTCGACTACGCGCTCGGCGAACCGCGAGGGCTCGGACGCGGCGGCGCCGACGATCAGCAGCAGGCTGCCGGGCGAGTAGCGAAGCCGATCGGAGGGGGCAAGGACGCGTGAGCGGACCGAGATATTGACGGGCCGGGGCGGCGCGCCGTCGCGGCGCGGGCGCTCCGAGGACCAGCCGGTGCGCTCGTCGGCGCCGATCTTGACGCTGCGGGAGGAATCGGGAGTGGACACTCTCCCATCATGCCCTACCGGAGGTGCGGGCGCTTCCCAGCGGGCAGCGGCGGCCTCGGGGCGGGCGCGAGCCGGGGGGCGGGGGCGAGGTCGGCCTCGGCGGGGGGGGCGTGTGATGAATAACGCATGAGGATGAGAGGTTTTTCAGCACGCGCCCCCGTTTTCCCTCGGATTGGCCCAGCCGCGCCGGCCCGACGCGCCCGCGATCCGCCGCGCGGCCGCAGCGCCCGCGCAAACCGCCACGCCCCGGCCCGCCCTCTACTGTTGCACCTCCAATGACCGCGACCGCCCCGGTGCTCTCTGAGCCGCCCGCGCTCCAGACGGCGCGTTGGCTGCTGCGGCCGATCTCGTTCCTGGGGTCGTGCCGTCGGAGGTTTGGGGACACCTTTGGCGTCCAGTTCCTCGGCTTCAAGACCCCGCTCTTCATGGTCTCTGACCCGGATGCGGTTAGGGCCCTGTACTCCGAGCGCGAGCATGGACTACCGCCGGGGCGGACGTTCGCGCTGCGGCCGATCATGGGACCACGTTCGGTCCTGCTGCTCGAGGGCCCGGAGCATCTGCAGCGGCGAAAGGTGATGCTGCCGCCGTTCCACGGCGAGCGGATGCGAGCGTACGAGGCGTCAGTCGCGGAGATCGCGCGGCGCGAGATCGACAGCTGGCCGCTCGGGCAGCCCTTCTCGCTTCACCCGCGGATGCAGGCGGTGACGCTCGAGGTGATCCTCGGCGCGGTTTTCGGGGTGACCGACCCGCGCCGGCGCGGGCTCCTGCGCCGGCTCCTGCCGCGGCTGTTGGACGACACATCCTCCGCCGCGCTTCAGTTCCGCATCCTCCTCGCGCGCCGGGTCAATCGCGCCGGCCCCCTGCTGGCGCTGCGCGAGCTGACTCGCGAGATCGATGACGCGATGCTGGCCGAGATTGCCGCGCGCCGGCGCGACCCGGGGGTGGCGGACCGTGAGGACATCCTGTCGCTGCTCACGCTGGCGCGCTTCGAGGACGGTGGCGCGATGGACGACCACGAGGTGCGAGACCAGCTCGTGACGCTGCTGCTCGCGGGCCACGAAACCACGGCGACCGGGCTGGCGTGGACGCTGGATCTGCTCCTCCGCAACCCGGCCGTGCTCGAACGCCTGGTCGCGGAGATCGACGCCGATGCCGGCGATGTCTACCTCCGCGCCGTGATCCAGGAGTCGCTGCGGCTGCGGCCGGTCGTGCCCTTGGCCGGCCGGCGCCTGGCTTCCGAGCTCCGCGTCGATGGGTTCACGTTTCCTCCCGGGACCGATGTCACGCCGGCGATCTGGCTGCTGCACACCCGGCCCGACCTCTACCCCGAACCGCTGGCGTTTCGGCCCGAGCGCTTTATCGAGCAGCCGCCGACCACGTACGGCTGGGTGCCGTTCGGAGGTGGAGTCCGGCGCTGCCTGGGGGCCGCGTTTGCCGACATGGAGATGCGCGTGGTGCTGAGCGCGATGTTGCGCAGCCGCGTTCTCCGCGCGGCCAGCCCCGACGCCGAGCGCCCGATCCGGCGCAACGTGACGCTGTCCCCGCGGCACGGCACGCGGGTGATCGCGTCTCTGCGAGGCCATGCCTTGCCGCAGACGAGCTTGGCCTCGCACCCCCAGCACGCCGTCATGCGAGGCTGACGGATCGGTTGGAGGACCGAATCCCGCGAGTGAAGCCCTGTGGCGCAGTCATGAGTCCGTGACCCCGGCAGCGGGTAGGTTCCCGGACGTGTCTCGCCTGCCGTGGCCGATCCGCAGCATCATCGCCGGCGCCGCCGGCACGGCGACGATGACCCTCGCGTACGCCGCCGAGCATCGGCTGCGCCCGAAGGTGAAGGGGCCGCTCGACTACGACGACAGCCTCGTACCGGGCGAGATCGTTGCCAACATCTTGCACCTACCGCACGTCACCGGTCGCGAGGAGAATGAGCTCGGGCTCGGACTTCGCTGGAGCTACGGCTCCGCGTTCGGGATCTGGCATGGCCTGCTGAAGCGCAGAGCGCCCGAGCCGTGGGCGAGCTTGGCCTTCGGTGGCACCCTGATCACCGCGACGCTGACCCTGTTCCCCCTACTCGGCCGCACGCCGCCGCCGTGGCGATGGCCGCCGAGCGTGCTCGCGACGTGCCTGTTCACCCACGCGGCGTACACCGGCGCGGTCGCGGTGGTCGACGACAAGCTTGGCGGCGCGACGAGGTGAGCCGCCCTCCGCGACCGTGACCACGCGAGCGTTCGACGTGATCGTCCTCGGCGCTGGCGCGGTGGGCGTCGAGCTGGCTCAGGCCTACAGCGAGCTCGGCTCGACGGTGACCCTGCTCGAGGTCATGGATCGCCTGCTGGCACAGGAGGAGCCGTTCGCCGGCGAGCAGCTCCTGGCAGCGCTGCGCGAGCGCGGAATCGACGTCCGCCTCGGCGCCCAGGTGAGCGCCGTGCGCAGGGACGATGCGAGCGTCACCGTCCAATTCAGCGACGGGGATGCCGTTGTCGCCGATGAGATCCTCGTCGCCACCGGGCGGCGCCCGCGGACCGATGACCTGGGTCTCGAGACCGTCGGGCTCGAACCGGGGGCGTAGATCGAGGTCGACGAAACGATACGCGTCGCGAACCTGCCATGGCTCTTCGCGCTCGGCGACGTCAACGGACGGGCACTGCTCACCCACGCCGGCAAGTACCAGGCTCATGTGGCCGCCGAGGCGATCGACGGCCGGCGAGCACGCGCGACGATGGACACCGGCGGCGTGGTGCCGAGGGTCGTCTTCACTGAGCCGCAGGTTGCGGCCGTCGGGCTCACCCTGCGGGCCGCCAGGGAACGGGGTCTGAATGCCTTGGCCTATGACGTCCCGAGCTCGATCACCGCCGGGGCGAGCTTTCACGGACGCGACACGCCCGGCACCTCGCGGCTGGTGGTCGACGAGGATCGAGGGTTGGTCGTCGGCGCCACGTTCACCGGGACCGACGTGGCCGAGTGGCTGCACGCGGCGACGATCGCCATCGCCGGGGAGGTTCCGGTCGAGCGCCTCTGGGACGCGATACCCGCCTTCCCGACGCGCAGCGAGATCTGGCTGAGGCTGCTCGAGCGGCGCCGGGCGGGCGCCGCGAGGTGAGTCAGGCCAGGCTGGCGGGAGGGAGGTCGGGGACGCCCGGGAGGGAGCCGAGAAGGCCGGCCAGCGGGGGGCGCTCGGTCACGGTCACCTGGCGCAGTTCGATCGCGGTCTCGCCGGGCCGGGGCGGCAGCGCCAGCGGGCCGGGCGCGGGTGGGGGAGGCAAGCCCGCGTCGTGCAGGCGAGACCCGGCGGCGACCATCACCGCGTAGGACATCGCGCTCAGGTCGCGCAGCGGCTGGTGGCGGTTCTGCCTGGTGCCGAGGTCGACCTGGGCGAGGGCGTCGATCCCGGCGAGGCGGGCGGCGTCGATCAGGTTGGCGATCTCGACGCCGTAGCCGGCCGGGAAGGAGAGGCAGCGGAGCAGGTCGGCGCGCGCGGCCAGCTCACCGGCGAGCGGCTGGTCGAAGCCGGCGAGGTGGGGAGCGTAGATATTGAGTAGCGGTCGCGCGACCAGCTCGGTGACGCGGCCGCCCTGCCCCGGGAGCACCGTATTGCCCACCCGCAGCGGGCGCAGGAACGCGCCCTTGACGAAGCGGATCGCCGGGTCGGTCAGGAGCGGTCCGAGCAGGCCGACGACAAAGCTCTGGTCGAAATCGCTGGTGTCAGCGTCGAGGAAGACGACAAAATCTCCCTGGGCGACGCTGAGTGCCCGCCACATCGCGTCTCCCTTTCCGCGCGCGGGTCCGTACTCGCTCAGCAGGTCGTCCTCCTGGAGCACGGACGCCCCGTGCGCTGCGGCCACCTCTGCGGTCCCGTCCTCGGACGCCGCGTCGATCACCAGGATCTCGTCGATCAGGCCCACCTCGCGGAGCGCGGTCACGCTGGCGACGATCTCGCCGACCGTGCTCGCCACCTCCCGCGCCGGCAGGATCACGCTGATCGTTCCTGTCTTGCGCGCCAGCAGCTGCTCGGCGCTGAACTCCGCCGTGCGGAAGCTCCGCCGCGCGCGCCAGTC
>Ga0302181_10002128_pt1 | contig 14255 bp, 13 predicted proteins | sample I_Palsa_E3_3_FD_198786 | JGI IMG/M metagenome (GOLD analysis project Ga0302181, IMG submission 198786) | Peat permafrost microbial communities from Stordalen Mire near Abisko, Sweden - I_Palsa_E3_3 | ecosystem: Environmental > Terrestrial > Soil > Palsa > Peat permafrost | place: Sweden... | reverse complement strand
TGGCCCGAGAAAAAAATGCCAGGCTCACCGCCACCGTCACCGCGCCTGTAGTTATGGCGGCGTCGGCGACGTTGAAAGTCGGCCACCAGCTGACGGCCTGGATGAAATCAACCACCGCTCCGTGGTGGTCGCCCAACAACCGGTCAGCGAGGTTCGACAACGCCCCGCCTGAGAGCAGCCCGAGACCCACGACGACCGCCGGGCTGGCGCCAATTCGCGCCGAGCGGCCTGAAAAAGCGATCACGGCTACAGCCAACACCGAGGCGAGCGCCTCGATAATTGGAGATGCACCGCTCCCGAGGGAGAACGCGGCACCACGGTTGAAGCTGAGCACCAGGTAGACCGGCCCTAGCACGTGCCGCGGGCTGGTGATGCTGAGGTTGTGGAGCGCCCACGACTTGGTCCACTGGTCAAGGGCTATGACGGCCCCCGCAATCGCCGCCAGCGCAAGGGCACGCCCCATGAAGTGTGCTGGGGCACGCGAAAGCGAGCCTTCGTTGCCCCCAACGGCTTGTGCCAATGGCGGTGCATCGCCGGGCCGGTCGGCCACGGTCATTGGCGACGGGCCGAGAGCCCCCCGCTCTTACAAGACACGCAAAGCCGGGCGTGAGGCAGCGCCTCCAACCGGGCCTTGGGGACCGGGTTGCCGCAGCTCTCGCAGAAGCCGTACGTGCCTTCCCCTATCTTCACCAGTGCCGCGTCAATCTCTTCGATCGCAGCGTGCGCCTGCGCAGAAAGGTGCAGGTCCAACTCCCGGTCGACGTTTGCGGTACCGCCTTCGCCACCTTCTTCGTCGAACTGGACGTCCCCGGGCTCGTGCTCGAGAGCGAGAGCCTCGGCTTGTGCCCGCAGCTCCTCGGCCTGGCGCGTGTAGTTGTTGCGTTCGGCCATCAGCAGGACGCGCTGGTGGTTGAGGAACACGTCCCTTGGCTCATCGTCGGCCTCGACCGCGTCATGGGCCACCGCGTGGCCTGTGTGGCCTGCGTGCCCCGGAGCCTTTTGGGCACTCACTGCCTTGGCGGCCTTGGGCTTGTCAACCTTGGCGCCCGCGTCAACCTTGGTGCTTGCGTCAGCCTTGGTGCTCGTGGTCGCAGGTTTTGGGCTGGCCTCGGCCTTGGGCGCAACACTGGCTGCGCCGTTAGCTTCCTTGGCTGCGGTGCGCTTGGCAACGGCGCCAGTGGCTGCCGTTTTGCCGGGGCTAGCAGCGGCGTGGCCAGCGCTAACAGTGCTATCGGAGGCATCGCCGGGTTTGCTGGGAACCTTGCTCGCGGGCTTGCTTTCGGCCTTCTCTCCGCCCTTACCCGCGGGAGCGGGCTCTTTCGGAGTGCGGCTCGCACCGTTGGCTCGCGCATGACCCGCGACATCCGCTTCTTGGGCCTCGAACGGATCTTGTTGCTTGGCTCTAGGCATCTCGTGGCACCTTATCCTTCCGCGGAGCGGGGAAGCCTACCATGACTGGAGCACAACGTCCCTCCGGGCGCCGCAATTCCCGCTGTTCGAAACTGGCGCTGGCCGTTGCCGGCCCACCGCGCCCTATTGCCGGCGCCTAAACCTGCTCGTGCTCCGCTGCTCGCCAAGATCCTGCTCGCTGAAGAAGCTGTCAAGCGCCCTCTCGTCGAAAGCCAGCGACTTGTCTTCGCCCGAAGCGCCGTCCGCGGCACCGCTCGCTGCAGTGTCAGCTCCCGCTGCGCCTACGGCTGCTCCCCCTGGCTCGGCGGCACCCGGTACGAGCTCAACCTCGGTATCGGCCGGCCCGGCGGGAGGGGCCGGCAACACCTCGCGGGCCCGAGGCCCCTCGAGCAGACGCGGGTCCGGTTGCTCGTCGTCTTCGGTCATCGCAGGGGCAAGCCCTGCCTCCGCGAACGGGCTCACCGTCGAATCGTCGGGAGCGCCGGGGCGGGTTGCAAAGTCCGCCGATTGGCCCAACCAGGAGGTACCGCCCACGGCGCTCGCCGCGGGAGGCTCGCTCAGCAGGCCTGCGTTTTCCACGAGGGCCGAAGCATTTCCGACGAGCCCTTCGACGTCCCGCAGCACCCCGAGCAGGTGCGCCCTGTTCGCCTCGACCCAGCCTCGTAGCGCCTCAGCCTCTTGCTGAGCCTGTTGAAGCGTCGAGCTCGCCATCTCCACGCTGGCACGGCCCTCGGCGAGGTGGCCCTCGTAGGCAGCGCGCCCGCGCTCCTCGGCGTCCGACAAGAGCCCGTCAGCATGGGCACGGGCCTCAGACACGAGCGCCTCGGCTTGTTTACGGGCATCGGAAACGAGGGCGTCAGCCTGTGCGCGCGAGTCCGACCCGAGGGCGCCGGCTTCCGCGCGAGCCTTGGACAGCAACCGTTCTGCGTCGTCGTTCGCCTCTTTGACCGCCTGGTCAACCGTGCGCTGGGCCAACAGCAACATCCGTTTGAGGGTCTCGTCACTCGAGTTCGCCTCGGACGCTGCCTGCTCGGCGCGCTGCGCCCGATCGGTGGCCTGTTGGAGACGGTCCAAAAGGACCTCGACACCGAGAGCCGCCTGCTCCAGGAACTCGTCGACATCCTCAGGGTGGTAACCGCCACGCAACTTCTCACGGAACTGCACGTCGCGGAAGGCCTTCGGGGTCACATCCATGGTGTCAATCGTAACAGCCCATGTTTTCTGGGTCGCGAACCGCTCAATTTTTACGGGTCGCGACGCGCGTTCGCATCGGCCTGAGCGAAAGAACTACACCTTCACCAAGGGGAACAGGTAGAACGTCACGAGCAGGACCACCAGCACAGCGATCATGTAGGAGATGTCGAACATCCCCGCCGGCGGGATCACCTTGCGGAAAGGGGCCACGTAGGGCTCGGTCAGGACATAGAGCCAGTGGGTGAAAGTAGACATCCCTGAGCTCCCAGAGGTCGGGAACCAGGACATCACCGCTCTCATGAACAGGATGATCAGGTAGATGCAGCCCAGCGTGTACAGCGGGTGCTGAAGGTAGGTCAACTAAGTGCCCGCCGACCTGTCACTGGCGGTACAGGCCCCGCTCCTGGAGACGGCGCTTCTCCTCGGCTGAAACCTCAACGTTGCTGGGGGTCATCAAAAAGACCTTGTCCGCCACCTTGTCCATGGACCCGCCCAGCGCGTACGCGACGCCGCTGCAGAAATCGATCATCCGGTGGGCCAGCTCCCGGTAGGCATTACCGAGGTTGACTATCACCGGCTGGCCCGTGCGGAAGCGGTCGGCTATCTCCTGAGCGTCGGCGAACTCGGAGGGGGCGGCCACATGGACCCTGGCCGAAAGAGCCGGCGACGGCACCGTGCGCAACGGCGTGGGGGCCGCCCGCAAATTAATTGTCGTCCCTTGGTCCTGCCCGTCACGGGGCAGCGTCCTTACGGCCGGGGAGGTCTGAGGAAAGGCCTCCACAACCTCGCCGCCTCTGCGTGCGGTGGCCGCCTGTGGCTGAGGGACCGGAACTTCTTCGTAAGGCTCGTAGTCGTCGTATTCTTCGGCGTCGGCGAGGCCGAGCCACATAAGCATCTTCTTGCCTGTCCCCGGCATAACTCCTCCTTACCTCTAGCCTAGCCTGGCCGAGTCCCGACCAGGGACATCCGCTGGCGGGCGCTGGCCGAAAAGAGCCCTTCCCAGACGGATTATCGTCGCACCTTCCGCTACGGCCAGCTCGAAGTCGGCGCTCATGCCCATCGACACTTCGCTAAGCCCGAGCGTGCTCGCAAGACTTGCGACATCGCGGAAGCTCCGCCGAGCCTCTTCTCGCGCGGCATGTGCTCGGGCGACCGCCATGAGCCCTCTAACATCCAACCCGGCCGCTCGCGCCGAGTCGACCAGGGCCGGCACCTCGCTGGCGCTGGTGCCATGGCGAGGGGCTCGTGCCGGCCCGCTATCACCAGCCAAGTTCCCAAAGCCGGGCCCATCGCTCCCCCCGTCCTCGGTGGTGCGCACCTGTACCAGTACCGCCGCCGCCGGCCTCCTGCGCGCGAGAGCTAAGGCCCCCTCAACGCTGTCGAGGCCGTGCCAGAGGTGGACATGCGGGGCGAGGCGAGCGAGCTTGTTGCGCTGAAGCCCTCCAAGGAAGTGCCAGCGGACGCCGGGCGGAGCCGTGGACGCCTTGGACACCAGCTCCTGCGCGTAGTTCTCACCGAGATCGAGTAGGCCTGCTCGGACGGCAGCTTCGACGGCTTCAGGACCGAAGCCCTTGGTCACTGCGACAACCCTGACCGAGCTCGGGCTCGCGCCTGCCTTGGCGATGCGGTCCCTGACCTGAGCGAGCCTTTCTGCCACGGCTTCAGCGCCCACGAGCCGAAACCTCGCCGGCCCCGGGCACCCAGACCACGCTGGCCTGCCGGGACTTGTCGCCGTTCGCCCTCCACGACCAGTGGTCGGGCGAACAGTGCGTGCAAATCTGGGCGTCACCGACCAGCGTGGCGCCGGCTCGGCCAAGCGCTGCTCGTACCGCCGCAGGCAGGTCGAGAGCCGGGAAACCCTCCAGGTCAAGGGCCACGACACCTGGTCCGAAGCGTGCCGCGACAGGCTCGAGGTCGGGCGCCGAGAACCTGTACGCGTGAGGCGCGATACACGGCCCGAGGGCGGCCGAGACCTCGCTGGCACCGAGCGACCGCATCGCCGCGACCGCCGCCTCTACAACCCCGGCCATGAGGCCCCGCCAGCCTGCGTGCGCTATGCCAAAAATGCCCTCAGGGCTCGCCAAGCCGACCGGCGCGCAGTCAGCCGTCACCACCACGAGCGCCGCCCCTGGACAGGCGCTGACGGCTGCGTCCGCCTCTTCGGCCCTGCAATCTCCCGGTTGCTCGACGACAACCACGCGATGGCCATGTACTTGGCGAAGCCAGGTCCAGGGCGCATCGGCCAGCGGGCGCTGCGCCGCAAAAGAGCGGGGCTCTCGCGGGTCGGCGAAGTCACCCGCGCGGCGGCTCCCGGCACGCATCTCGGAGGCCCCGGGCAAAGCGATTGCCCAGGTCCCCGGCGGCGCAGGCCGGTTTGGGCCCGCGGAAGAGCTACTTGAGGAATGGGGGGACGTCGAAATCGTCCTCGTCCCCAAAGCTGAGGCCGGCCGCCGCCATCTGGGCCTCGGCATCAACCAGGCCGAGCGCCCGGCGCGAAGCCGGCGCAGCACGGCCCACCACCTGATCGTTCCCTGGCGGGCCGTCGACCGGGTCGAAGCCAGCGGCGATCACCGTTACGCGCACCTCGTCGCCCATGCCCTCGTCGATGACCTGCCCGAAGATGATGTTGGCATCCGGGTGGGCGGCCGCATGGATTATCTCTGCAGCCTCGTTGACCTCGAACAGCCCGAGGTCGGGCCCGCCGGCAATGTTGAGGAGGATGCCGCGTGCTCCTTCGATGGACGCTTCGAGGAGCGGCGAAGTGACCGCCATCTTTGCTGCGGCTATCGCCCGCCCGTCACCTGACGCAGAGCCGATGCCCATGATCGCCGTGCCTGCATTGGTCATGACCATCTTCACGTCGGCGAAATCGGTGTTTATCAGCCCCGGCGTCGTGATGAGCTCGGTGATGCCTTGGACCCCGTGGAGCAAGACCTCGTCGGCCATCTTGAAAGCTCCCACCATGGTCGTCTTGGCGTTGGACACCACGATCAAGCGGTCGTTCGGTATCACGATCAGGGTGTCCACTTTTTCCTTGAGGCGTTGGATGCCCAGGTCTGCCTGCACCGCGCGCTTGCGCCCTTCGAACGCGAAGGGCCGGGTGACAACGCCGATGGTCAGTGCGCCCACTGATTTCGCGACTTCGGCGACAACCGGAGCACCGCCAGTGCCGGTCCCGCCCCCCTTGCCGGCAGTGATGAACACCATGTCCGCGCCCTTGAGGACCTCTTCGATCTCGTCACGGTGCTCTTCAGCTGCGAGGCGACCGACCTCGGGGTCGCTGCCCGCACCCAGGCCTCTGGTCAATTGGCGGCCGATGTCGAGCTTGACGTCGGCATCGCTCATGAGCAGGGCTTGCGCGTCGGTGTTGATCGCGATGAACTCGACCCCTTTCAGCCCGGCGTCGATCATCCTGTTGACAGCGTTGACACCACCGCCGCCGATGCCTACGACCTTGATCACCGCTATGTAGTTCTGCGCTGTGCCAGCCATCGCACCTTTCCTCAAACGGCTCTCTGGTCCTGACGGTTCACTCGGGATAAAAACCTGTTCTGCGCCCCTTGTGCCGTGTACGACTCTGGACCTAAACTAAAGGGTTAGAGTTGCTCAAGCTCTACGTACAGTTGAACCCACGTTAGCCCCCGTGCCGCTTGCTCATCAAGTGGCAGGTCAGTTGTTGCCTGAACTCGGTAGCGGTGTCAGTGCGGGCCGTTCCGGCACGGTGAGGTCGACCTGGGCATAGCCCGCGAGGCCGACCCGGCTTGCGAGCTCCTCCAGGACGGCCAACTTCGTCGCCAGCCCCGATGCGTCCCCGAGCAATACCAGCGCCGGGCCAGCACCGACGTGGGCGACAAGGCCACTTTTAGCGGAGTAGGCCAACTGCAGCCTGCGCTCAGCCAGGGCCGGAGGGGTCGCCCCAGCTGCCGCTAACAATTCCTCCAGCTCCGGCTGGGCCAGGCCGCGACCCGGCGAGACATCCGAACCCGGTCGCGCACCCTGGGCGCCAAGTAGCACCGGAAGTGACGGGGGCGCTTCATGCGGCGGGACCACCTCGAGCACGCGCCCAGTTGCGTCTGCCGCCTCTATGGCACCTCCCGAGACGATCAGGGCCACCGGTGACCGCTCTTTGATCGTGATCTCGACCGTCCATGGCCAGTGCCTGCTGAAGGACGCTGTTGCCACCCAGGGCAGCGCTTCGACAGCCCTTTCGGCGCGCTCGGGCCCCGCATCGATCATGAGGGTGGTGTTACCAGGACCGGCGAGCCCCGCCGCCACGAGCAGCCGCTCTCGGGGCGTATGGGAGTTCCCACGGACCACCACGTCTCTGACCCGCAGCAGCGGGGAGTGGAGGAGCCCTATGCAGCCGGCGACTGCGGCGACGGCTGCCAACAGGCCGACGATGGCCCGCAACCGCCGGCGCCCCTCGTGGCGGCGCGCCTCGGCCCATCGCCTTCTAAAGCGTGGGTCGACTGGCGGGACATCGCCCATGAAGTGCTGGGGGGGCTGGGGTGGACGGGGCGGCGAGGTCACCTGGCTCATTCCGGGGCCCTCCCGGGCTGTGCTTGCGGGGCCCTCCCGGGCTGTGCTTGCGGGGCCCTCCCGGGCTGTGCTTGCGGGGCCCTCCCGGGCTGTGCTTGCGGGGCCCTCCCGGGCTGTGCAGCGCGCTCGAGAAGGTCGCCCGGCAGGGTCGTCAGGTCGCCGGCACCCATCGTCAGGCACAGGTCTCCAGGGCGGAGCACGCGCTCGAGGACCGTAACCAGCTCGCCGCGCGTCTCCGCGTACTCAACGTCCTGAGTACGGTGCGAGGCACTTATGGCGTCCGCCACCAGCCTCCCGCTGACCCCGGGCAAGGGCTCTTCACCCGCTGCGTAGATACCGGTGACCACGACCAGGTCGGCACCCTCGAACGCATCGGCGAAGTCACGGAGCAGCGTTGCCGTCCGGGTGTAGCGGTGTGGTTGGAACACCGCAACCACGCGTCCCCAGGGCCCGTTGCGAGCCGCCGCCAGGGTGGCGCGGACCTTGCCGGGGTTGTGCGCGTAGTCGTCGATGTAGGTAACCCCATTGGCCTGTCCGCGGAGCTCGTACCGGCGCCCAACACCGGAGTAAGCCGCCAACGCAGCTCTGGCGTCATCGGGCTCAGCGCCCACCTCGAGCGACATCGCGATCGCCGCCGTTGCGTTGAGCACGTTGTGCAGGCCCGGCACGGCGAGCTGGAAGCGGCCGAGGCTTCGGCCGAAGGCGCTCAGCTCGAAGCTCGAGCCCGATGCGGAGAGCTCGACTGCCGAGATCTTGTAGTCGGGACCATCGAGGCTGCCATAGGTGGCGACCCCGGCAACTGCCCGGGCGAGTGCCGCTGCACCCGGGTCGTCGGTGCACACGACCCGGACGCCGGGCGCTTGCTCGACAAACTCGCGGAACGCTGCGGCGATGGCGGCCTTGTCGCCGTAATAGTCAAGATGGTCGGCCTCTACGTTGGTGACGACGACGCCTTCTGCGCCCAGCCGGAGAAAGGTCCCGTCGGACTCGTCCGCCTCGACCACAAACCATTTGCCGCTCCCCCAGCTCGCGCCTCCGCGCCCACCGGGCAACTCGCCCCCGACGAGGAAGCCGGGCTCAAAGCCGCCCTCAACCAGGACGGCGGCAAGCATTGCCGTCGTTGTCGTCTTACCGTGCGTGCCGCTCACCGCCAGAGCCCGGCGCGTACGGCAGATAGCAGCGAGCACCTCCGCTCGTGCCAGCGTCGGTACCCCTCGCCGCCTGGCTTCGACGAGCTCGACGTTGCTTGGGCTCACAGCTGTCGAAAAGGCGACGATGTCCGCTCCGTCGACGTGTGAGGGGTCATGGCCCGTGAAGGTCCGGATCCCAAGGCGGTCGAGGCGCTCGAGCACTGGCGAGCTCTGCAGGTCGCTCCCCGAGACGATATGGCCCATGGCGACGAGCAGCGTGGCGATCCCGTTCATGCCGGCGCCGCCCACCCCCACGATATGGAAGTGGAGCTGGCCGCGGTCGAGGTCAGGCAGCTCCTGGCCGGTCCTTTCTCCTGGTGCCTCAGGCGCCACTTGCGTCTCCCTCCCCACCGTTGCTTGTTGCGTGCGCGAGCGGCCTCGGGCGAGCATGCTCTTCAACCAGCTGCGCCACCGCCTCGGCCGCCCCCGGGCGCCCGAGCGCCTTGACGGCTTCGCCCATGCCGGCCAGGCGGCCCGGGTCGGCGAGGAGCGCGTCGAGCTCCTTTGCCAGGCGGGCGCCGTCGAGTTCCCCGTCGGGCACTACCACCGCACCGCCGGCTGCGGCAAGCGACCTCGCGTTTGCCCCCTGGTGATCGCCTGGGGAGCCGGGAAGCGGCACGAGCACTGCCGGGACACCGGTCAAGGCCAGCTCGGCGACCGTGTTGGCCCCGGCCCGCAGCACCGCCACGTCCGCGGCAGAGTAAAGCCACACCATGTCCTGCTCGTACTCGACCTGCTGGTAGACGAGGGCCCCTTGCGGCCGGGGCGCGCTGTGGAACTCCTCCCAGTCGCGACTGCCGACCACGTGGCGGACCGCCACATCGGTCCGTGCCGCCCAGAGCTCGACGAGCTCCAGCGTGGCGCGGTTGATCCGCAAAGAGCCGAGCGAGCCACCCGAGACAGCCACGACCTGGGCCTTAGGGGGAAGCCCAAGGCGCCCACGGGCGGCTGCCCTGGCGGCGGGGCGCCGGTCGACAGCAGCCAGGCTCGCTCTCACCGGGACCCCTGTCACCACCGACCGCGGGAGGCGGACCTCGGGCGAGCTCACCGCCGAGGCGGCGGCTACCCGGGCGGCTAGTCGGTTGGCGACACCAGGAACGGCGTCCACGTTGACGACCACGACAGGGACCCGCCATAGCGACGCCGCCACCACGCAGGCGAAGCTGGCGTAGCCGCCCAGCGATATGACGACCGCCGGTCGCCACTTCGAAAAGGAGAACACCGCTATGGCTACGGCGGCGCACAAACCCGCCACCGCCTCCGAATTGGCCAGCAAGCTCTCCAGCGACACCCGCCTGACGAGCCCCCTTCCCGGCAGCAGGGTGACCGGGAAGCCGTCCAGCGCTCCGCCCTTCGCCTCCAACCCGCGCCGGGCACCCACGAAGCGGAGCGTCGCCGGGTCATGGCCATGTTGGACCAGAGCCCCCGCCACCGCGATGCCGGGGTACAGGTGGCCACCGGTACCCCCGCCGGCTATCACCGCCCAGGTGCCGGTCGCGCCGGTCCCTGCGTGGTTAGCCCCGCTGGTACTGGTCATCGGCCTCGCTGGCGGTGGGCTGTCGCGACCTGGCGGGGCCGGCGCGAGCCGGCGGGGGCCCTCACAGCCGTAACGGGCTCGCCGTCCGGGCCTGCCACCGGGACCGGGCCAGAGCAACGCCGCGCGACGTTCGCCAGCAGGCCTGCCGCGAACAGCACGATTATGAGCGAAGTCCCTCCGTAGGAGATGAAGGGCAGCGGCACCCCCGTGACGGGCAGCAGCCCTGCCACCGCGCCGATATTGATCATCGCCTGCGAAATGAGCCAGGCAGTGATGCCCGCCGCGAGCAGGCTCTCGAAAGTCGTCGGTGCACGCCAGGCCACCTGGGCGCCGACAATGCCGATCGCCACGAACAGGCAGATCACGACCAGGCTCCCCGCAAAGCCCGTCTCTTGGCCGATGACGGCGAATATGAAATCGGTGTACTGGTTGGGGAGATAGCCCCAGGCCGCCACGCTCTGGCCTATCCCGGTGCCGAACCAGTGCCCCCCGCCGAGAGCTATGAGGGCCTGGACCGATTGGTACCCAGTGGTGCTCGCATGTGAGAACGGGTGAAGGAACGACATCAACCGGGCGGCCCTGTAGCTCGCCGAACCCGCCACGAGATAACCGAGCAAGCCGCCGACCGCGCCCAGGCCCAACAACGGCCCGGCAGGCATCCCGGCCGTAAAAAGCACTGCGGCCCCACAGCAGCAAAGCACTACCGCAGTCCCCATGTCCGGCTGCTTCATTATCAGGACCACAAAAGCGATCATCCCCAGCAGTACCGGGGCAGCACGGTAAACCCAGTCGGGGGCGTTCTCGCGGCGCGAAAGAACGTCGGCAGCGAACAGGACGAGTGCCAATTTTGCCAGCTCCGACGGCTGGAAACCGAACGTGCCCGTGCCGAGCCACCTCGACGCGCCGCCCGCACTGCGGCCCACGAAGAGCACAGCAAACAACGCCCCCCCAGCGAGGACCATGATGGGCCTGGCGATGCGCTGCCAGAAAGAAATCCGGATGCCCTGAGCTACGAAAAAAGCCACCGCCCCGAGGCACAGGTACATGCCCTGGCGTTCGAAGTAGTACCAAGGAGTGCCAAATTCGCGGAGGCTGGCTACAGAGGAAGCCGACAGGACCATCACAAGGCCGACCATCGACAGGACCGCCACGATGGCGATAAGGAACAGGTAACTGGACCGCCGAGTTCCGGCGCGCACCGGCACGCCGACTGTTCGCGCGCTGCCGAAGCTTGCTGTCATGGTCACTGTCGGTCACCCTCCGCTCTCTGTGCCCCGGTCAGTTCGGAGCTCAATTTATCCTTTACAAGGGCGGCGAAATGCTCGCCGCGCTCTTTGTAGTTCGAGTACCAGTCGAAGCTCGCGCAACCCGGCGAGAGCACGACGGCGTCACCGGGTACAGCAAGGCTCATTGCGGCGTCGACGGCTTCGGCCATGGACCCCGCCTGGCGCACCGGGACCTGCCTGAAAAACGCCGACGTCACCTCGTTGGAGGCCTCCCCGATCGCCACGACGGCCCGTACCGGGGGTACGGTACTCGCGAGGTCCGAAAGGTCGAGGCCCTTATTGCGACCTCCGGCGATCAGCACCACCGAGGCGAACCCACTGACTCCCGCCCGCACCGCTGCGGGCGTAGTCGCTTTGGAATCGTCGTACCAGGCAACACCTCCGGACTCCGCGACCAGTTGCACCCGATGGGCGGGCGGGAGAGTGCTGGCGGCCGCTAGGAGGCAGCCCTGAGTGCTCGCACCGGCAGCCATGGCCACAGCGAGAGCTGCCGCCGTGTTTGCAAGGTCGTGGGGCAACGCCCTTGGCAGGTCCCCCGCCGGCAGGAAAAAGCCACATGGGCCAGCGATCCCCTCGGGGCTCACACGCCATGCGGGCTCGGGTAACCCGTCACTGGTGCTCTCTGCATTGGGCGCGATCGGCTCGGCGCCAAAGGAGACGACCTCGACCCCGCCGGGTATGTTGCCCGCCGCCCGGCGGACCACGGGGTCGTCGGCGTTGACGACCGCAACGCAACCACGGCCCTGGGAGGCCCAGATCTTGGCTTTCGCCCTTGCGTACTGGTCGAGGTTCGGGTGCCAGTCGAGGTGGTCCGGGGCAAAGTTGAGCCAGCAGCTAACATCGGGACGGAACTTCCTCGTGTACTCCAACTGGAACGACGAGAGCTCGGCCACAAGGGCCCCTTCGGGGGAAATGTGGCTAACCGCCTCGAGGAGAGGGTACCCAACGTTGCCGGCTGCCACCGCTTCCCTGCCGGAAGCAGCGAGCATTGCCACCACCAGCTTTGTGACGGTGGTCTTGCCGTTGGTCCCGGTGATAGCCACAAGGCGGGGCCGCTCGCCCCGCTCGCCACCCGTCGCGTCGAGCACCTGCCAAGCCAGCTCGATTTCGGACAGCACGTCCACGCCGAACGCCTTCGCCGCTACTAGCCCCGGATGGCCGACCGGCACGCCGGGGCTCGGGACCACGAGGTCGGCGCTGCAAGCCAACTTCTCCGCCCGCTCCGGCCCGCGCCCGATCCGGACAGTAAGGTTGGGGATTTTGACCGATGCCTGGGCGCCCCGGGCTACTTCTGGGTCATCCTCTAGGACCACGACCTCAGAACCGTGGCTTGCCAGCCAGTGGGCAGCAGCTCGGCCCGAGAGGCCGTAACCGATCACCAGCGCGCGACCCGGGATGTTCACGACGTCCCCCCGTGGGCCAGGAAATCGGCGTAGAAGACCCCGAGAGAAACGGCTGTAAATGCCCCCGCGAGGATCCAGAACCGGACTATTACCGTCGTCTCGGGCCAACCGAGCAGTTCGAAGTGGTGGTGGACCGGCGCCATCCGGAACACCCGCCTGCCAAAGGCGCGGTAGCTGGTCACCTGGACGATCACGGACAGGGTCTCGAGCACATAAAGACCACCGATGAGCGGTAGGAGAAGGTCGACGTTCTCGAGCAGGGCGAACACGGCGATAGCGGCGCCGATGCCGAGAGAACCAGTGTCCCCCATGAATATCTGAGCTGGCGCTGCGTTCCACCAGAGAAACCCGGCACAAGCGCCGATCATGGCAGCCGCCATAACCGCTTCGTCAAGGGAGGCCGGGTTCCGGTACATCACCTCGTGCCTCAACTGGTAAAAACCGATCACTGTGAACGCCACGAAGGTGAAGGCTGTAGACCCCGCCGCAAGCCCGTCGAGGCCATCTGTGAGGTTGACGGCGTTGGTTGTCCCCACTATCAAAAGCACCGCGAGGACTACCCAGCCCACGTTGCCGAGCTGCAACCCGAGCGAGTTGAAGCGGGTGAAGGAAAGGTGCGTATCTACCTTCAACCAAGTCACCGAGACGATCGCGAACGTAATGGCTACGGCAAACTGGCCAGCGATCTTCGCCCGTTTGTTGAGGCCAAGGCTGCGCTGCCGGGTGACTTTCAGCCAGTCGTCACAGAAACCGACCAGCGCCATCGCGCAAATCGTCAGCAAGCCCACGAGGCCGCGCGTGGTAAAGGTCGCCGAGACGTGGGCGACGCTGTAACCAACGACTGCGGACCCCATGATCGCCAGGCCGCCCATGGTGGGGGTGCCGGCCTTGGAAAAGTGCCCCGTGGGGCCGTCTTCGCGGATTTGTTGCCCGATCCCCCGCGCTCGCAGCTGGTTTATCAGCAGCGGCGTGCCGAGGATGGCGACCAAGAGAGCGACAGCGCCCGAGATAAGTAGAGCCTTCATTGCCCGCCCAAGCCGCTGAGGCGTCGGAGGGCTTCGCGCGTTACCACGACATCGTCGAATTGCTCTACGTGGTCCCCGAAGTCCTGCGCCGTCTCATGGCCCTTGCCTGCTATCAAAACGACGTCGCCGGGGCCCGCCTTGGCCAGCGCGGCACTGATTGCCCCGGCACGGTCGGGATCGGTGAGTGGGGGGGCCCCATGCACACCACTCGCTACTTCCTCGATGATCGACAATGGTTTTTCACTTCTTGGGTTGTCCGAGGTGATGACCACGACATCGGCAAGGTCGCTGGCCACACCGCCCATAACAGGGCGTTTGGCGCGGTCCCTGTCACCCCCGGCACCGAAGACGACGATCACGCGCCCCCGGTCCTGGCTCGCACCGGGCTTGATGGTGAGCTCCCGCGCTGCCTCCAGTGCCTCGGTGAGCGCCGCGGGGGTGTGGGCAAAGTCGACCAGCACGGTGAAGGCCTGGCCCTCGTCAACCTCCTCGAACCTGCCCCGCACTGGCGGGACCGACGCAAGCCCGCCGCTGATGGCCTTCCAGTCCGCTCCCAGTTCCCTAGCCGCGGTCGCGGCGGCCACCGCATTGGCAATGTTGAACCTGCCCTTCATGGGCAGCTCGAGCCGCCCCCCGTTCCACGAGAACGACGAGCTGTGCCGCCCCAGGGC
>Ga0302181_10002127_pt1 | contig 14256 bp, 15 predicted proteins | sample I_Palsa_E3_3_FD_198786 | JGI IMG/M metagenome (GOLD analysis project Ga0302181, IMG submission 198786) | Peat permafrost microbial communities from Stordalen Mire near Abisko, Sweden - I_Palsa_E3_3 | ecosystem: Environmental > Terrestrial > Soil > Palsa > Peat permafrost | place: Sweden... | reverse complement strand
TTGAAGATCACGTCGAAATCGGGATACCGACGTTCACCGTGGCCCACCGCATCCAGGCTCACCGCGAGAAAACCAGCCTCAGCGAGCGCGGTGCTGTAAAGCTCAACCCGCTCCTTCGTCCCCGCGAAACCGTGGTAAAGGAGCACTGTGCCGCGTTCCATCGCCAGCTCCGGCGAACCGCGGTACCCCAGCAGAGCCGGCACACCAGCAATGGCCGCAGCCGACCTGGCTATAGCCGTCATGGCGTCAGCGAATCAGCTAACCGCGCACGGGAACAACTGAATATTGGTCCTCGACGCGACCTCAGCAACAAATCGACGAACCAGCCGCGGAGCCTAGAGCGTCCGCCCGCCAACCCCGGCCTGCTCGCCGACGTCAACCTCGCCGTGGTCAACAAGCCAGGTCAGTGCCTCGTGCAAGGCGTCAAGCGAGCTGTACCGCGGCGCGTAGTCAAGGACCTCCCGCGCCCGCGCGATGCTCGCGGTGATGCTGCGGCCCGTGTGCTGGCGGGTAGTCTCGGCATGCTCGGCGCCGACCCGCCGCTCGAACTCGGGCCAGTCCACGAAGTCCAGCACCGGCTCCCGGCCGAACCATCCCGCGACCCCGGTGGCCAGCCCCCGCAATGTCATCGCCTGCTCGGCCACCACGTGGAAGCTCGCCCCGATCGCGGCCGGCCTGGACAGCGCCAGCTCGAAAGCCTGCGCCACGTCATCGGCGTGCACGTGGTGCAGGACGCCCAGCCCCTGGTCGGGCAGCGCGAGCGCCTGGCCGGCGGCCAGAGACGTCCAGACCCCGGGATCCAGGTTGCCGGCCGGCGTGATGACCGGCCAGCCCGGCCCGCTGATGTGCCCCGGGTGCAGGACGATGGCCGGTACCCCGCCCGCCAGCGTCTCGCGGTGCAGCAGGGCCTCGATCTCGGCTTTGCCGGTGCCGTACTCGCCGTAGGCGGTCCGCGGCTCGTCCTCGGTGACGGGTACCCGCAGCGCGGGACCGTGTACCCAGATCGTTCCGCAGTGCACCAGCAGCGGGCGGGACGGGCGCAGCGCGTCGACGAGCTGCCGCGCCGAGGCGGCGGTGAAGCAGATCAGGTCCACGACGACATCGGGCTGCAGCGCCGCGATCCGGGCCCCGAACGTCCCGGCCGCATCCTCCGCCTCACGGTCGGCCGTGATCTGGGCGACCGAGCCCCACTCGGGGCTCGGGTGGTAGGGATCGCGGCCGCCACGGCTCATCGCGATCACTTCATGCCCACCGCGTACCAGCCGCGGCACCAGGTAACTGCCGATGTGCCCGGTCGCTCCGATGACCACCACACGACTCATTTTCAGCGATCCTCTTCTATGTAATCGGCGAGTCCCGTCATCGTTGCACGGGCGGCGGCGCCCGCGCGACGCGCGGCCGGCGGCTGCGGCCGGCGACGCGCGGCGGGCGGCTCCGGCCGGCGGCTGCGGCCCGCTGGTCAGCCCGCCGCGAGCGGCGCCCAGATCGTGGTGCGCTTGACGTCGCTGTCTTCCAGGGCGCTCAAACCGGGGACTTCATAGGCGGCCAGCGGCGCAAGCCGGTCCCGGGGCAGGTAAGCCCGGCCGAAGTCACCCACCAGGACATCGGCGCCGCGGGCATGGCCCCGCTCAAGGAACCGCGTCACCCGTCCGGCCAGCTCGCGCTCGTAAAATGCGTCGGCCACCAGCATCACGTCGGTGCGGGCGCCGTCGGTGTCCAGGATGTCCGCCCGGACGGCGCGCACGGCCACCCCGTTGGCCGCGGCGTTCAGCGTGATCGCCGCGATCGCGAGCGGATCGATGTCGTAAGCGGTCACGGTCGCCGCTCCCGCCTCGGCCGCCGCGATGGCCACCAACCCGGAGCCGGAGGCGATGTCGATCACCTGCCGGTCTTTGACTGTCTCCGGGTGGTCCAGCAGGTAGCGGGCCAGCGCCTGCCCGCCCGCCCAGGCGAAGGCCCAGAAGGGCGGGTCAAGCCCGGTCCGCCCCGTCGCCCGCTCAGTGCGCTGCCAGGCACTGATCGGTTCGCTCGCCTGGTGCAGCCGGATCTCAGGCACCAGAGCCACCAAACGAAGCCGGGTGCTTGCCCGGACGATATCCTCGGCTGTCTTCAGTGGCTCAAGCATCGCGCCCATTTCATCATGACGGCGTGACCATAGGACCGGGCGCGCATGCTGAGCAGCAAGCCGCTAATTCGTAGAGCTGATCCAGGCCGACAAGGCGGATGTCGTGGCGTTGGCCAGCTTGCAGTTCACGGTCGAAGCCCGCACCGGAATAGCAGGTCAGCAGGGTATCCCGGGTGTTGAATCCCTTGACCGCGAGCAGGTCCTGGGCGCGGCGCAGGCGCTCGACGTGGCGCAGGTCCATAACCCGGTCCGACTTCACCTCGCCGAGGGAGAGAATCTTGCGCGGCCGGCCGTGCGCGGGCTCCGGACCAGACGGCTGATCCGCCGCCGAGTTCGAGACGTGCCCATTCGGCGGCGGCCTGCCGGGCAGCCCCGCGCCGGATAGGTTGATGCCATGGCGGGCCGGATCGTGCTGTACGGGGCCACGGGCTATACGGGTGCGCTGACCGCGCAGGCGATGGTCGCCAGCGGGGTGCGCCCGGTCCTGGCGGGCCGTGACCAAAGCCGGCTGAGCGCGCTCGCCGCCCGGATCTCGCAGGCAGGCGGGGGGACCGAGCTGGAGACGGCGGTCGCGGCGGCGGACACACCCCGGCCGCTGCGGGACCTCATCGGGGCCGGTGACGTGCTGGTGTCGACTGCGGGACCGTTCCTGAAGGTCGGCCGGCCCATCGTGGCCGCGGCGGTGGATGCGGGCGCGGTGTACCTGGATTCCAGCGGTGAACCGCCGTTCATCCGCCAGGTGTTTGAGGAATTCGGCCCACGCGCCGAACGAACCGGTGCGGTACTGCTGACCGCGTTCGGCTATGACTACGTGCCGGGAAACCTGGCCGGGGCCCTCGCGCTCCAGGCTGCCGGGCCCGCCGCAGCGCGGGTCCAGGTCGGCTACTTCGTGCGCGGGGACATCCAGCGAGGAACAAGCGCGGGCACCCGCGCATCGATGACCGGCATGCTGCTCGAACCCGGATACGCCTTCCGCGGCGGACGCATCGTGAGCGAGCGGATCGCTGCGCACCTCACCACGTTCGAGATCGACGGCGAGAAAAGGGAGGCCTTCTCCATCGGCTCATCAGAGCAATTCGCGTTGCCCAGGCTCCGGCGGGCAGACCACATCCCCGCGCAGGCGCCGCTCACCGACGTAGGCGTCTATCTCGGCTGGTTCGGCCACGCCACCAGGCTCGTTCACTATGGCTCTGCGCTGGCCACGCCGGTGAGCAGGCTGCCCGGTGTGCGCCGGGCCCTGGATGTGTCGGCCCGCCGGATTCAGCGCAGCCGGGGCGCGCCCGGCCCCGCCGAGGCCATCCACTCCGACGTGGTGGCCGTGGTGCGCGATCAGAGCGGCAGGGACCTGGCCGTGGTACACCTGACCGGCGGGGATCCCTACTCATTCACCGCGGCGATTCTGGCCTGGGCGGCGGGCCAGGCGGCCACCGACGGCGTGCGGCCCGCGGGCGCGCCCGGCCCGGTAGAAGCCTTCGGAGCCGACGCCCTCGAAAGGGCCTGCGCCGACGCAGGATTTCATCGCGAGCGCGCCTAAATCCTCAACGAGGTGGAGCGGGCGACAGTCTCCGGTGGTCCCTCGTCGCATTGCCGCGGCAAAGTGTCGTCACATGACCACTGTTTACCGGCAGGGCCCGGCTGGTTCTCTTGGAGAGTGCCCGGCGGGTACAGGCCAACCCAACCCCGGCTCAGCTGAGCATCCATCCAGCGACGGCGTATACGTAGCGATGCTGCCTGGAGACACGCCTCATGACCGTTACATCAGCGTCTCGCCGCAGATCGCCAACTACCACCTGACCTGGATGGTCGGCGCGCCGGTGGAGGACACGATCTCGATCATGCAGCTGGTCACGCACGGCATCCCGGCCCACTACCCGGACATCACGATCATCAACTCGCACCTCGGCGGGGCGCTGCCGATGCTGCTGCAGCGAGCCGACGACCAGTACCGCTGGGAGGCACCGGAGCGCTCCCCGCCGCCCGGTCACGTATCTGCAGGCGGCAACCCCCGCAGCACCTTACCGAGCCGCATGGCACCCTCGCGCACGCGCACACCCGTCGCATTGGCCACGGCATTCGCCACGGCGGCAGCGACGGCGAACAGGTCTTCGGCCCATGACCGCGATGCCCGGCAGCCGATCCTACGACGGACCGGGCTGGTGTCCTTGCCGGGCGCACAGCGCGTCAAGCCGTTCGAGTGTCTTGGTCATGGCCTCAATCCAGACCTTGCCGTTGTCCATCCCGGCGCGCGCCTCTTCCGGCGCTCTCGAGCAGTCGTAGATCTCCGTCACGACGGCCGCATCCGGCCCATCGGGGGTGAGCTGGTAGCTCCACCGCTGCCCCAGCGACCGTCCGGCGCGCGGATGGCCACGCCCGGCTTCCGGTTCCCAGCCGATCCGCCGGTCCTGCTCGTACTCGACCACGTGGTTGTTCATCTCGTAGTCCCCGAGGTGGGAGAAGTACATCTTCATCACGAAGACGTCTCCCACACCCGAGATCACCGCGGTGGAACCCGCGCCCCGCAAACTCTGCGAACCGTCGAACTCCGGATGCCGCACCGGATTGGCCAGGACCTGGAAGATGTCACGCGCTGAAGCCCGGATCCGCCGCGACACAGCAACAGCCTGATACTCATCGTCAGTCATGAGACCCACTTCCCGCACCCCTGACCGCAGAAGCATCGAGAAAACCAGCGAATCGCGCCTCTGGCCTGGAGCTGAACAAAGAGAGCGGGCGACGGGAATCGAACCCGCATGACCAGCTTGGAAGGCTGGAGCTCTACCATTGAGCTACGCCCGCAGCAGCAGCAACCAGACGCGACCGCCACCCGGATAGCGTACCGTCTCCGTCCCGCCCCGACGTCAACGAGCTCCCAGCCCCCAGGTCCGACGCTCAACAGACGCGCCGGCCCGCCACAGGTTGCGATGGGCAGGATTGATCGCCGCCGCAAGTGGCATAGTGACGGTTATCGACCAACGACAGGAGAGGCGCACAGATGGCCGCCACCGGGCAAGCAAACGCACAGATAGGGGTCACCGGGCTCGGCGTAATGGGCCGCAACCTGGCCCGCAACTTCGCCCGCCACGGCTACGCCGTCGCCCTACATAACCGAACTGCCTCCCGTGTCACCGACATGGTCGAGCAATTCGGCCACGAGGGCGAGTTCGTCCCCACCCAGACCGCCGAGGAGTTCGTGCAGGCCCTCGAGCGCCCGCGCCGCTTGCTCATCATGGTCAACGCCGGCGCGGCCACCGACGCCGTGATCGACGAGTTCGCCCCGCTGCTCGAGGCCGGCGACATGATCATCGATGGCGGCAACGCGCACTTCAAGGACACCCGCCGCCGCGAAGCCGCCCTCCGCCAGCTAAACCTGCACTTCGTTGGCATGGGCGTCTCGGGCGGCGAGGAGGGCGCGCTCAACGGCCCGTCCATCATGCCCGGCGGCTCGCAAGAGTCTTACCAGTCCCTCGGCCCGATGCTGGAAAACATCAGCGCGCACGTCGACGGGACGCCGTGCTGCACCCACATCGGCCCGGACGGTGCCGGCCACTTCGTCAAGATGGTCCACAACGGCATCGAGTACGCCGACATGCAGCTCATTGCCGAGGCCTACGACCTGCTCAGGCACGGCATCGGCTTGGAGCCGGCGCAGATCGCCGAGGTCTTCAAGCGATGGAACACCGGTCGGCTCGATTCTTACCTGATCGAAATCACCGCCGAGGTGCTAGCCCACAAAGACGCCGCCACCGGCAAGCCCTTCGTCGACATCGTGCTGGACCAGGCCGAACAGAAGGGCACCGGTCGCTGGACCGTGCAGGACGCCCTCGACCTGGGCGTTCCGGTCAGCGGCATCGCCGAGGCGGTCTTCGCCCGGTCGCTGTCCGGCCACGCGGACCTGCGCCGGGCCGCCCGCCACCTGCCCGGCCCCAAGGAGGCCCAGCTCTCGTCGGGCCAGCGCCAGCCCGCCGAGTTCGCCGACCAGATCGAGCAGGCCCTCTACGCCTCCAAGCTGGTGTCCTACGCGCAGGGCTGGAACATGATGGACGTTGGCAGCCGCGAGTACGACTGGGGCATCGACCTCGGCCAGATCGCGGTGATCTGGCGCGGCGGCTGCATCATCAGGGCCGCCTTCCTGGACCGGATCCGGGCCGCGTACGCCAACAACGCGGAGTTGCCGACGCTGCTGGTCGACGACGAGTTCGGCAAGGAGATCGCCGCTGCCCAGGACGCCTGGCGCAACGTGGTCGCGACCGCGGTCCGGCTCGGCATCCCCGTGCCCGGCTTCTCCGCCGCCCTGGCCTACTACGATGCGCTGCGCGCCGAGCGACTGCCCGCCGCCCTCATCCAGGGCCTGCGCGACTACTTCGGCGCCCACACCTACCGCCGCACGGACCGCGACGGCACCTTCCATACTCTGTGGGCCCAGGACGGCTCAGAGGTAGCTCGTTAATCCCTAATCTGAACGGGCAGTGCTTCCCGCCAGCGCCCGCCTATTCGCCCCGGCCGCCTTTTCCCGCCGGGGCGGTTAGCCCGTGAACAGGCAGAAGGGATGCCCGGCTGGGTCCAAGCAGACCCGGACGTCGTCCTGCGGCTGGTGCTCTGCGAGCGTCGCGCCCGCGGCGACCGCATGTGCGACCCCGGCCACCAGGTCGTCGACCTGGATTTCCAGGTGCATCATCATCTGCTGGTCACCCGGCCCGGCGGGCCAGACGGGGCGGACGTAACGCGACTCGGTCTGGAAGTTAAGGCTGGATCCCCCGCCAGGCGGCCGGAGTATCACCCAGCCGGGTTCCTCCGTAGCCGTGACCCAGCCGAGGAGTCGGCGGTAGAAGTCCGCGAGCGCGTTAGCGTCAGGCGCTTCGATGTTCGTGCCGGTAAGCGTCAGCCGTGGTGGAGCCATGGCTCAGGTGTACCAACCCGCTCAGCCCGCCGCGAGCCAGCCGGTCCGGCCGAACCGCTACACTCAGCTCACATACGGGCTGTAGCGCAGCTTGGCTAGCGCGCCGCGTTTGGGTCGCGGAGGCCGCCGGTTCGAATCCGGCCAGCCCGACCAAGAAGTGCTGGCCGCCGCCACGCCGCTAGGGGCGGGTGTGGTTCGCTGGCCTCATGCTCACCTTCCGCTCCCGGCTCGTCGCGTGCGAAACCGTCTACGGCGCGTGGTCGGTGATCCCCTCCGCGCTGAGCGTGCGGCGGCTGGCCGCCGCCGGCCTGGACTACGTGGTGATCGACCTCCAGCACGGCGGGGCCACCGAGTCTGACCTGCCCGGAATGACCAGCGCCATCCGTCTGGCGGGAGCGGCTCCCGTGGCCCGGGTCCGGCACGCGCACGCGGCCGACATCGGGCGGGCCCTGGACCTGGGCTGCGAGGGCGTCATCGTGCCGAACGTCGACTCGGCCGCCCAGGCCACTACGGTGGCCGGGGCGGTCTGCTACCCGCCCGCCGGGTACCGCTCCGCGGGCGGCGTACTGGCCGGCGAGGCGCCGTTCTGCATCGTCATGGTTGAGTCGGCCAGCGCTCTCGCCGAGCTGGACGCCACCCTGGCCGTCGACGGCGTGGACGGCATCTACGTCGGTCCCCGGGACCTGTCCCTCGCCCTGGGCTGCGCGCCCGACCCGGACGACCCGGTGCTGAACCCGGCGCTGACGCGCGTCTGGGCCGCCTGCGCCGCCGCGGGCAAGCCGGTCGGCGTACACGCCGCCCAGGGTGCCGTCGCCCGCCGGTACCGCGACGCCGGCTGCACCCTGGTCACGGTCACGTCCGACGACGCCGCCCTGGTCCGCGACACCGCCGCCCAGGTCCGGCAGGCCCGGGCGGCCACCGGCAGCGATGCGGCTCGGTGAGGGAGGTTACCCGGCAGCCCCGTCGCACGGGCCCTGAAACGCGGCTATACTCCGGCGAGCACCCGCGCCGCGGTCACTGTCATCACCACCGCGACGAACACATCCAGGGCCCGCCAGGCGCGGCGCTGACGGAAGACCGGGGCGAGTAGCCGGGCCCCAAAGCCGAGGCCGGTGAACCAGGCGATGCTGGCCACGGCGGCGCCGCCGCCGAACCACCAGGGATCCGGCCGGGTCGCGGCGACCGAGCCGAGCAGGACCACGGTGTCCAGGTAGACCGCCGGATTGAGCCAGGTGAAGGCCAGGCAGGTCGCCGCGACCGCCCGCCAGGTCGAGGTCGCCACCGCGCCATCGGCGGTCCCTGGTCCGGGCCGCAGCGCCCGCCGCGCCGCCAGCGCCGCGTAGCCGAGCAGGAAGGCGACCCCGAGCAGGCGCACCGTGAGGAGCAGACCGCGGGCGTGCCCGACCACCGCGCCGAGGCCCGCGACGCCCGCCGCGATGAGGATCACGTCCGAGACGGCGCAGATCGTGACAACCGTCGGGACGTGGGCGCGGGCGATGCCCTGACGGATCACGTAGGTGTTCTGGGCGCCGATGGCGACGATGAGAGACAGCCCGAACAGCAGGCCCGCTAGCGCGGCCGCGACCGTACCTGGGATGAGCATGAATCCACCGTAAGAACGACGGACCCGACAATCCAGCTAAACATTCTTCCACTGCATTAGCATCGCTAATGATGAACCTGGATCCGGACCAGCTCGAGGCGCTGGCGGCGGTCATCTCGGAGGGGACCTTCGACGCCGCCGCACGGGCCTTGCACGTGACCCCGTCCGCCGTCAGCCAGCGAGTGAAGGCACTGGAAACCAGCGTGGGGCAGGTGCTCCTGGCCCGCTCCAAGCCGGTCCGGGCCACGACGTCAGGGGAAACGCTGCTCCGGGCCGCGCGTCAGATCCAGGCCGTCAGTCAGGAGGCCCTGCGCGAACTGGGGGCCGAGGACGCACGGGATGGGTCCGGACCGCCCGTCATCGCGCTCGCGGTCAATGCCGACAGCCTGGACACCTGGTTCCTGGCTGCGCTGGCCGAGCTGGGCGGTGCCGTATTCGATCTGCGGCGCGAAGACGAGAACCGGACCGCCGAGCTGCTCCGCCGGGGCGAGGTGATGGCCGCCGTCACTACGTCGAGGAATCCGGTGCCAGGCTGTGCCGTCCGGCGCCTGGGCAGGATGCGGTATGCGCCGCGGGCGGCCGCCGCCTTCCGCGCCCGATGGTTCCCCGACGGGGTGACCGTGGCCGCGCTGTCCCGCGCGCCGGTGGTCCTGCTCGACCGCGATGACACCATCCAGGACCGTTACCTGCGCCGCCGTGCCCGGCGGCCGCTGCATCCCCCGCGCCACTACATACCCGAGTCCGGCCCCTTCTTCCAGGCCGTCCGGCTAGGACTCGGCTGGGGCATGATCCTGGACTTGCAGCTGGCTCGGGACACTGGCGCGGACCTGGTCGACCTCGACCCGACCGGCGGGATGGACGTGGAGCTGTACTGGCAGCAGTGGCGGGTAGCCGGTCCGACTCTGGAGCGTGTGGCCCGGGCCGTGCAGGCGACCGCGGCGCAGTTCTTGCGCTGACCGGCGGATGGCGCAGGAGACGGCGGTCCACCGGATCGACGCCGAGCTAGCCGCCGGTCTTCCGGTCACCCCCCGTGCCGGACGACCTCGCCGTCGACGGCGTCGATGAGACGCTCAACCGCTTCCTGGCCTTCGGCTCGGCGGGCTGGCCTGAGGAGTTCGCCCAGCTGAAGGGAGAGCACCTGGCCGGCGAGGACGGCCTGGACACGATCACGGTCGCGGCGGGCGGGAGGGCCTGGACGATCTGGCCGTCGCCGCGCGAGGTCGTCGTGGAAGACGGCGGCCGTGACGATTCCCGGGTAAGCATCGAGGGCCCGCCCGCCCGGGTGCTTCGCTGGCTGTGGGGGAGGGCTGGCCATGACGCCGTCCGGCTGACGGGCGACCCCGCCTGGGCCGATTACCTGCGGCGGATGCTCGCGGCGGTGACCCGGTAGGACCTCGCCGCGCGCAACCGACGACCTACCTGACCTGGCGGCCCGCGGAGCGGCGATCCGCCGGAGGTTCGTGCCGTACCGAGGCCCGGGTACGGAGCAGGAACTCGGCGTAGGTGTCCGGAGGCTGATCCGACTCGGCCAGGCCGTAGCTCAGCATCAGCTCAGAGGCTTGTTTAGTCGCGTAATGCATCTCGCGGACCGCGTAGTAAATCCGGCGGGCGAGTCGAACGCACCAGGACGCCCGTCGGCTGGGGGATGAGGAAGAACTGTAAGCGTCCATGCCTCCAGGATGCCAGGACGTTGCCGTCGAGCCAATGGCAGTACTGCCACCCTTGGGTGATATCCTGCCAAGCTTCTGCCATACTGCCGTTCATGGCCGTTGGTGACCGAGCTCACTTCGTACGGTCGGGTTGTCATGCTGCGTAACGTCGCCGTGGTGCTCGTCAACAGCTTCCTCCCGTTCGAATTCGGCACGATCTGCGAGGTCTTCGGCGTCGACCGGGCCGATGACGGGCTGCCGTCCTACGACTTCGCCGTGGTCGCGGGAGAGTCGCCGCCGTTGCGCGCGACCGTCGACTTCACCATCTCACCTGCCTGCGGCCTAGAGCGTCTGGCCGAGGCGGACCTGATCGCCTTGCCGGCGGTCGGTGACGACCGGCTCGGCCGCAGCCCCGGCCAGGCCGAGCTGCCCACCGGGTGGCCCGGTGGGCCGGCCGGGCCGCCGGGGTTTCCCGAAGACCTGCTTGAGGCCCTTCGCCGGGCGATAACCCGCGGCGCGAAGATACTGAGCGTATGCAGCGGAGCCTTCATCCTGGGCGAGGCCGGCCCTGCTCGATGGCCGCCGCTGCACGACGCACTGGCGGCACGCGGCCGAACTGGCCCGCCGTTACCCGGAGGCGAAGGTCGATCCAGACGTCCTCTACGTGGACGACGATCCCGTGATCACCAGCGCGGGCACCGCGGCCGGCATCGATGCCTGCCTGTACCTGGTCAGGAAGGAGCAGGGGTCCCGGGTCGCCAACGGCATCGCCCGGCGCATGGTGGTGCCGCCGCACCGCGACGGCGGCCAGGCGCAGTACGTCGTGCAGCCGGTCGCCTCTTTCTGCGATGGAAGCCTGCGTGACCTGCTGGAATGGCTGCGCGGCCACCTCGACCAGACCCTCACGGTGCGCCAGCTGGCCGCCCGCGCGAACATGTCGGAGCGGACCTTTGCCCGCCGTTTCGTCCACGACACCGGCACGACGCCGCAGCGCTGGCTCACCGGGCAGCGCATCTTGCTGGCCCAGCAGTTGCTCGAGGAGAGCGATGAGACCGTCGACGTCATCGCGGACCGGGCCGACTTCGGCAACGCGACCGCGCTGCGTCATCACTTCCGCGCCTGGCGCGGCACGACCCCCAACGCTTACCGGCGTCTATTCCGCGGTGATGGCCACAAGGAACCTGGTCCGCAAATCGAGTAATATCTGGACTATGAGGTTCCTGCTTCGGGTGGTGGTCTCCGCCGCCGCCCTGGCCGTCGCGACCGCGGCGGTCCCCGGGATTGAGCTGCTCGCCGGGAGCGGCTGGTCGAAGCTGGGCACCCTGCTCCTGGTCGCCCTCATCTTCGGCATCATCAACGCCACGCTCAAGCCGCTGATCAAGGTCGTCGGCTGCGCGTTCTACGTTCTCACGCTCGGCCTGGCCGCGCTGATCGTCAACGGTCTGCTGCTCTGGCTGACCAGCGTCATCGCGGGCGATCTGACGTTGCCGTTCCATGTGACCGGGTTCTGGCCGGCCTTCTGGGGTGCCATCATCGTGGGGTTGGTGAGCTGGCTCCTGCATCTCCTGATCGGAGATAACCGTCCCCGGAACGATGAGCCGCCGCCGGTGCGCGTGGTCAGAGTTCGCTAGCCCCTAGACTGGCGGCCTAGACTTCTCAGCGATCAAGCGCTGAGTTACCATCTCTAATCCCGGAGTGACGCGGACGTGAAGACTGACGTCGAAGAGCTGAGCCCGACCCGTGTGCGGCTCAGCGTCGAGGTGCCGTTCGATGAGCTGAAGCCCAGCCTCGACAAGGCCTACCGCGAGGTCGGACGGCAGGTCCGCATCCCGGGCTTCCGGCCGGGCCGCGTGCCGCCGCCGGTGATCGACCGCCGGGTCGGCCGGGAGGTCGTGCTCAACCAGGCGGTCAGCGAGGCGATACCCGATCTGTACGCGAAGGCGGTGGCCGACGGCGATATCTACGCCCTCGGCCAGCCCGAGGTGGAGATCACCAGCCTCGACGACGGCAAGGAGCTCACCTTCACCGTCGAGGTCGACATCCGGCCGAAGTTCGAGCTTCCCGATTTCTCCACCTTGTCGGTCACCGTGGATAACACCGTGGTCACCCCGGACGAGGTGGCCGAGTATCTCGGCTCGCTGCAGGAGCGGTTCGCCTCGCTCAAGGGGGTGCAGCGGGCAGTCCAGCCCGACGATTACGTGTCTATTGACCTATCCGCCACCGTCGATGGCAAGCCGGTCGAGGACGCCCAGGCCAGCGGCCTGTCCTACCAGGTCGGCAGCGAGTCGTTGCTGGACGGGCTGGACACGGCGCTGACCGGCATGGCGGCCGGGGAGTCTGCGACGTTCCGCACCGAGCTGGCCGGAGGCGAGTTCGCCGGCCGCGAAGCCGACGTGAGGGTCACCGTGCACAGCGTCAAGGTCAAGGAGGTGCCTGGCCTGGACGACGAGTTTGCCCAGCTGGCCAGTGAGTTCGACACGCTGGGGGAGCTGCGCGCCGACACCCGGGCCCAGCTGGAGCGGATGAAGAGCATGCAGCAGGTGGTCCAGGCGCGTGACCGCGCCCTTGACGCCCTGCTCGACAAGATCGACATCCCGCTGCCGGAAAGCGTGGTCGCCGATGAGGTCACGCAGGGCCGGGAATCGGTCCTGCAGCAGCTCGAACGGGCAGGCGCCGACCTGGACGGCTACCTGGAGATGTCGAACCAGACGCCGGAGCAGTTCGAGGCGGACATCGAGCAGCGGGCCCGGCGTTCGGTCAAGGTCAGCCTGATCCTGGACCAGGTGGCTCGCACCGAAGAACTCGGTGTCGACCAGGCCGAGCTTTCTGCCTACGTCACCCGGCAGGCCGAGCAGATGGGCGTTCCCCCCGAGCGGCTGGCTCAGCAGCTCGCAGAGAGCGGCCAGCTGTCCCGCGCGGCCGCCGAGGTCCTTCGCGGCAAGGCGATAAACCTGATCGCCGAGCGCGTCAAGGTGACCGACGAGTCGGGTCAGGAGGTCGACATTAGGGCCGCCCTGGGTGTGCCCGGGCCAGCCGCTGAGGCTGACGCTAACGCCGTCGCCGCCGTGGATGACGCGGAAGTGCTGGCCGAGACCGATCCGGATGCCGGACTTGAGGGCGATGCCGCCGAAGGCACCGATTCCGATGACGCCGAGGCGTAACGAGGCACCGTAACCGCTCGTCGGCCCCAGCGGGAATTCGTGTTGCCGCGTGCCCGAAAGCCGATCGTGCCCCCCCGCAACTCGATGCGCCAGTAGCGAACAGGGGCCTGTGCGGGACGATCGGGCTCCGCGCCGGCGTTATGGTCGCATCAAGGACACTAGACGTGACTGGAGCAGGTGAATTAGTGTGACTCAGCCTTTGTGGAGCCCGTCGCCGCCGTCGATCGTGGCGGCCTCGGAGCCCCCGGTCCTGCCGTTCGGGGAGCAGTTGTTCCAGCGGCTACTCCGGCACCGCATCATCTTCCTCGGTCAGCAAGTCGACGACGACCTGGCCAACCGCATCTGCGCCGAGATCGTGCTGCTCGCCTCCGAGGACGCCAAGCGCGACATCAGCATTTACATCAACTCCCCGGGTGGCTCGGTCTACGCGGGGATGGCCATTTACGACATCATGCAGTACGTGCCCAACGACATCGCTACCTACGCGATGGGAATGGCCGCGTCGATGGGACAGTTCCTGCTGACGGCGGGCGCACCAGGCAAGCGGTACGCCCTGCCGCACGCCCAGGTGCTGATGCACCAGCCGTCGGGAGGTATCGGCGGTACCGCGTCCGACATCAGGATTCAGGCCGAGCAGATGCTGTACATCAAGCGGACGCTGTTCGAACGTACCGCCTTCCACACCGGGCGGCCGATCGAGGAGATCGAGCGGGACGCGGACCGCGACCGCTGGTTCACCGCGGAGGAAGCCAAGGAGTACGGCTTCGTCGACCAGGTGATCCGCAGCGCTGTCGAGGTGCCCACCGAGGGTGTCCTGTCAT
>Ga0302181_10002125_pt1 | contig 14267 bp, 13 predicted proteins | sample I_Palsa_E3_3_FD_198786 | JGI IMG/M metagenome (GOLD analysis project Ga0302181, IMG submission 198786) | Peat permafrost microbial communities from Stordalen Mire near Abisko, Sweden - I_Palsa_E3_3 | ecosystem: Environmental > Terrestrial > Soil > Palsa > Peat permafrost | place: Sweden... | reverse complement strand
CCGTTTCCGGGCGCGCACACGAGCGGCTACACGATGGAACTCACCGCGCGCAACGCGGGCATCGACTCACCGCAGTACTTGCGCGGAACGCTCGACGGCACGCTGCAGCTGGCCAGCGGACCGACGATGCCGATCCTCTCGGGCGACATGACGCTCTCGAATGCATCGATCCCGTTCGCAGCGATAACGCGCAGCGCCGGCGGCGGCGCGGCGCACGGGCCGCCGCTCGATTTGGGCTTCGACCTCACGCTGCACGCCGGACGCAACGTGCGCGTCCAGTCGTCGATCGTCGACGTCGGCGCAACCGGGAGCGTGACATTGACGGGAACGCTCGCCGCGCCGAAACTCGACGGTGTCGTATCGGCGACGCCGGGCGGGATCTTCTCGACCTACAACCGCGTCTTCCGCATTCAGGAAGCCGTCGTGCGCTTCAACCCCGCCCAAGGCATCGTGCCCTACGTCGACGCGCGCGCCTACGCGCACGTCGTCAACCCGGACCCCGACCCGACCCGCAACGTGCTCGGCAGCGCCGACATCACCGTTACCGTGCGCGGTCCGGCCGACGAGCTGGCGCGCGGGACCGGCATCACGTTCAGCTCGAGCCCACCGTACTCGCAGGAGCAAATCATCGGGCTGCTGATCGACGCATCCGTCTTCGGCGCGGTCAATTTCGGACAGGCACAAAACGGGACGACGCTGCGCGGAGCGCCGGGTGAGTCGAACGCGCTCTTGCCGCCCGGCAACGCGCCCAACCAGGTCGGCGTCATCAATTTCAACCAGGAAGCGTTCTCCTTGGTCAACGGCCAGTTCACGCAACGCTTTCTCGCGCCGCTCGAACGCACGCTCGGCGGTGCGCTCAACCTGACCGATCTGGAAATGACCGTCGACTACGGTGGCGGCGTCGGTTACGAAGCGCTCAAGCAGATAGGCAAGCACGACATCTACGCAAGCTTCGGCCAAACGCTCTCGTACCCGTTGCGAACGACCTTCGGCTTCACGGCCCGTCCCGACGCGACCACCTCGATCGAGTTCAATTACTTCACCGCGAACGGTGTCGAGGACGTCACGACCAACGCGAACGGAACCCAGCCCTTCAGTTACGTGCAGCGAGAGTACGGGCTGCAGCCGCTCTCAGGCAGGCAAGGATTCACCTTCTCGGTGATCCGCAAGTACCCATGAGGCCGCGGCGCGCGCCGCGCTCGCGGCGGGATTCACAAGGCCCTCGGCGTGGTGTGTCGTACCCTGGGGACCGGGAACGCGAACAATCATGGGCGCGTTGACCGCTCATCAGCAACCCGGCGAACGCCTCGGCGCCCGGGGTCCCCTCCTCACGAAGGACGTCTCCCGCTTGTTCGAACGGCTCCGCCGCACGTCGCGCTCCGTGCTCGCCGTGCTCGCGTTTTTCGGTCTGGTGATGCCGCCGGCACACGCCGCACCCGCGGAGCCGACGGTCGTCTCCGTCTCCGTTACCGGAAACGCGCACGTTCCGACCGATCGGATTCTGGCTGTCCTTTCGACCAAGGTTGGCGATCCGTTCGATCCCGCTAAGGTCCAAGCCGACCTGCGTGCGATCGCCGACCTCGGGTTCTTCGCCGACCAGGCGCCGCCGGTGATTCGCCAGCGTCCCGACGGCGTCGCGATCACGTTCCGCGTGATCGAGAATCCGGTCGTGACCTCGATCCGCTTCACCGGCGACCGCAGCGTCTCGGCGGACACCCTGCTTGCGTTGATGGACACCGCACCGGGTCAGGTGTTCAACATCAAGACCTACCAGCAAGACGTCCTGAAGATCAACAGCTACTACGACAAGATCGGCTTCGGCGGACAGGTGCCTTCACACGTCACCGACGTCAACATCACGCCGGAAGGCGTGCTGACGCTGACGATTCAGGAAGGTTTGACGGTCCGCAACATCATCATCACGCCGCCGCCCGACGGCGACCCGGTGCTGCCGCCGCCGTTGATCATCAAAGCGCTCGTCACCAAACCCGGCAGCCCGTACTCCGAGGAGCAGCGCGACAAAGACTACGACGCGCTCAAGACGCTGTACGAGAAGTACGACATGAAGATCGGCGACGTCGAAGCGGGCGTCGATCCGTCCTCGATCGATCAGAAAGCCGGTACGGCGGACGTGCGCTACACGATCAGCGTGCTGCGCGTCGGCGCGATCGAGATCACCGGCAACACCAAGACGCACGACGACGTGATTCGGCGCGAACTCCGGCTGCGTCCGGGGATGATCGTCACCGACGCCGGGCTGCGCCGCGACTACGACCGTCTCAACGGGATGGGCTTCTTCGAAAAAGTCGACTTCACCGCAAAGCCGGGACCCGATCCGAAGCGCCCGGGGCTGGTTACGCTCGATTGGCAGGTCAAGGAACAGCGCACCGGTACGGCGTCGCTCGGCGCCGGCTATTCGGGCGGCATCACGGGGACCGGGCTGACCGGCACGATCTCGTATCAGCAGAACAACATCAATGGTACCGGCAACGGGGCGTCAATCCGGATCGAGCGCGGTAGCCGCGTCGCCGACGAGAGCCTGTCGTTCACGGTGCCGTATCTCGGCAACACGGAACAATCCCAGAAGTACAGCCTCGCCAGCACGATCTTCACGCAGCGGCAGACCAATTATTATCCCGTCTACGACGACTGCGTCGGCACCGCCGCCGGCAACATGATCGGCGCGCCGATCCCGACACCGATCGGACCGCCCACCAGTTCCCCGACGCTCGGATGTCCGACGAGCGGGCCGTTCCCCGTGTCGCTGCTCTCGACCGTGTCGACGAACATCGTCAACGGTATCGATGCGACATACGCGTCGCGTTCGGCCGGCCTCTCGACCACCATCGGACGCCGTTTGAACGACATCTTCACCGTGCAGGCCGGAGCGAACATTCAGACCGTGGCTGCCGGAGCGTCGCTCCCCTCCGGCTATTATTTCCCGCTCGCCACCAACGTCGTCTCGCAGTCAGCGTGCGCGGCCGATCCGCTCGATCCGTCGTGCAACTCGCTGGAGAACGCGTACGGCATCACCGCGCCTTCGATCGCGCAGGTGAACAACAACCAGTCCTACCGGCTCCACAGTATCGTGCTCGGCCTGCGCGCCGACACGCGCGATGACGTGCTCAACCCGCGGCGCGGTCTGCTCGCGACGATCAGCGACGAAATCAGCGACCGCGCGTTGGCGTCGGACTTCCAGTATCAGATCTACACGCTCGACGTGGCGAAGTTCTATCCGCTGCCGCACAACATCACGCTCGGCCTCCACGGCGTGGTCGGCGATTCGGTCGGCTCCATTCCGACCAACAAGCTGTTCGTGTTCTCGGATCAGCAGCTGCGCGGCTACTCAGACCCATACTACGGCACCAACGAACTGCTGGGCCAGATCGAGATCCGCATCCCGCTGACGCCCGACCGGAAGTTCTCGATCGTCACCTTCGAGGACACGGGCGGCGTGCGGATCCGCGGCGGTATCTCCAACACCGGCACCGCGACGTACGACCTCAACGCCTATCAGTTCCACTCGGATTACGGTGTCGGCGTGCGCTTCGACGTGCCGCAGCTCGGGCTGCACACGCTGCGGCTCGACTTCGCCAAGGGTACTCTCGGCACGCACACCTCGTTCGGAATCGGGCAGACCTTCTAGTGTCACGTATGCACGTTCGGAATTCGCGCCGTCGCGCCGTCGCGCTGGCCTGCGCGCTTGGGGCCGCACTCTTCGCGCTGCCGGCGGTGGGCGCGACCGACATCACCGACATCGGTTCGATCGATCAAGGCGCGATCGCTTCGCTGCCGGCGTTCCAGGTGGCGAACAGACAGCTCCAGCAGTACGGACAGGGGCTCGAGCGGCAGTTCAGCAAGCGCGCCGCCCACGCTTCGCGGGCACAGCAGCAGCAGCTCGGCGCGGAATTCCAGCACCGCATGGCCGATAAACAGCGCCAGGTGCTCGGGCCGCTGCTGCAGCGTGCGCAGGTCGCGATCGCGTCCGTCGCGTCGTCGAAAAATTTGAGCGTCGTCGTCGACCGCCGCATCGTCGTCTACGGGGGCACCGACATCACCGGCAACGTTCGGGATCTGCTGAGCGGCGTCGGCGCGCCCGTCCCACCCGTGTCGACGCCGCCGCCGTCGAAAGTCGGCTACGTCGATCAGCAGGCGATCGATCAGACGCCGAAAGTCAAAGCCGCAAGCGACGACTTCCTGGCGTTCAAAGCGACGCAGGACAAGCTCTACGGGCAGAAGTTCAAAGACGCCAAGACGGACGCCGACCGCGACGCCGTCCTGAAGGACTATCACAAGACGCTCGACGACCGCCAGACCTCCACCCTCAAGCCCGTCGTCGACGCGACGCGCAGTGCGATCGCCGACGTCGCGCGGTCGAAGGGGCTGATCCTGGTCATCGACCGCGGGAACATCGTGTTCGGGGGAACGGACATCACGAGCGACGTGACCGCCAAGCTGAAATGACCGGACCGCGGATCGCGGGAGCCGGGAGGCTCGCGTTGATCGCGCTGGCCGGCCTGACGGCGTGCTCGCACGGGCTCTCGAACGACGCGGGTTCGAACGCCGGCGGCGGCACGATCGGCTACGTACAGATGGATCAGCTGGTGCAGAAACATCCGCTCTACGATCAGCTGGCGCGCTACGACCGCAGCATCGCCGCCTTCGATCTCACCTCGACCGCTCCGCGCGCGGTCGGCGCCGATCCGCAGATGCGGGCACGCGAGGCCGAACTGCAACGGGAACTGACCGCGGCCGCCGACCGCACGCGCAAACTGCTCGATCAAAAACAGCGTCAGTATCAGGCCCAAGAATCGCAGGCCATCGCCGCAGCGCTGCGAGGCGCGAACATCGGCGGCGCCAGCGCGGCGCAGATCGCCGGCAACGTCAACCTGACGGCACGGCAGCAGCAAGGGTTCGTCGCGCAGCAGGCGCAGCGCGACCTGCAGTCCTACCGCAGCTCGCTGCAGCATCACAACCAATCGCAGATCTCCGCCGCGCAGAAGGCGCTCAACGACCGCGCCTCCCGCACCTACCGCGCGAAGGCCGAAGAACTCCAATCGAAAGAAGCCGCGCTGTCGTTGTCGCTCGCTAACGAAGACGCGTCCCAGCGCCTCGCGCTCCACACGAAGCTGAGTTCGCTCGCGCTCGACGACGCCGCCCGCGAGGACGCACAGAACCAGCTCAAGGCACTCGATCGCAAGGAGAGCGATGCGCTCGCCGCGCAGCGCAATCGCGATCAGCAGACGCTGGCAAATCTGCAGGCGCAGCTGCACACGCAAGTCCAGCAGGAGCTCAACGCCGAGGTCAGCTCGATCGAGAAACGCTCCAGCGGTTCGCTCGCCGCGCGCCAGCAGATCGTGCAGCGCCAATCCGCCAGCGTCGGGGGGACGGTCATCGCGACGAGTGCCGGCGGCCGGCCGCAGCCGCAAGCGAATCCGAACCTCTCGCCGCAGCTGCGGGCCAAGATCCAGCAGCTGCACGACGTCTATCAGAAGCGCTTCGAAGACGACGCGAAGACGACCATCGCGAGCTTCGAAGTGACGCGCGCCGACCTCTCCCGCCGGTATGCCGAACTCCACGGCGTGAACGACGCCTCGGTAGGCGGCGCGCAGGCGCAGATCGTCCAGCTGCGCAAGAAACGTGATGACCTGTACGACCAGATCGTGGCTCAGATCGAACGGGAAGTCCGGGTGCTGGCGCAGCAGCGCGGTATCTCGGTCGTGCTCAGCGACGTCGTCGCGCCCGTCGGCGGAGTCGACCTCACCCCCGACGCCCTCAAGGACATCGAAAGCCTCCACGAATAGCACATGAGACGAATTGTAATCGCCGCGGCGCTCGCTGCATCGCTCGCCGCCTGCGGGGCGCCCAAGAATTCCATCGGTCTGATCGACGAAGAACGGATCAAGGCCAACTGGCCGAAGTTCCTCAACTATCAGAACCAGCTTTCGTACGATGCGCAAGTGATCGAGCGTTCGCGCGATTCGGCGCGCCGCAAAGCGCAAGAGCGGCTGCAGCTGCAGCAGCGCTTCGTACGCGAGCAGAACGAACTGACCGGTGACGTGACCGACGCGGCACGGCAGGTTGCCGCTGACAAGCACCTCACCTACGTCTTCACGCGCCAGTTCGTCGGCTACGGCGGCGTCGACATCACGCCCGAGATCGAGAAGATCTTGCAGATCGTGGAGAAGGCGTCGCCGACGCCGTGAGCGCGCCGCTCGGGACGCTGGCGGAACTTGCCGCGCGCACCGGCGGCCGGGTCGTCGGCGACCCGAGCATCGCGATCGAGCGCATCACCGCGGTCGACGACGCCGACGCGACGACGCTGACCTTCGCCGTCGACGAACGCTACTTGCGCGTCGCGCTCGGCTCGCGCGCGGCGGCCGTGCTGACCGATACCGCGCTCGTCGATGCGAACGCGTCGTATCCGAAACCGATCCTGGCCGTCGATTCGACGCGGATCGCGCTGGCAGGGCTGCTGGCCGCACTCGAACCCGTGCGCCCACGCGGTCCGTTCCGGCATCCGTCGGCGGCGGTCGACGACGGAGCCGAGATCGGCGCCGACGTCTGGATCGGAGCGCACGTCACCGTCGCCGCCGGCGCACGCATCGGCGCACGAACGGTCCTCGACGCCGGCGTGACGGTCGGGGCCGAGGCGGTGGTCGGCGCGGACTGTCTGTTCCATCCGCGCGCGTACGTCGCGCAGCGCTGCATCGTGGGCGACCGCGTCGTGCTGCAGGCGGGTGCGATCATCGGCAGCGACGGCTTCGGCTGGGCGTTCCTCGATGGCCGGCTGGTGAAGATCCCGCAGATCGGCATCGTGACGCTCGGCGACGACGTCGAGATCGGCGCGAACACCTGCATCGATCGCGCGCAGACCGGCGTGACGTCGGTCGGCGAGGGAACGAAGATCGACAACCTGTGTCAGATCGGGCACAACTCGGCGATCGGAAAGCATTGCGTGATCGCCGCCTTCGCCGGCCTCGCCGGCACGACGATCATCGGCGACTACGTGCGCGTCGGCGGCCAGACGGTTTTCCGAGGCCATATGCGCGTCGGCGACGGGGCGACGATCGGGGGCGGGTCGCACGTCTGGGGCGACGTGGAACCCGGCGTGACCATCACCGGGCGCCCGGCGCAGAACCATCGCGACGAAGTGCGGCTTCAGGCCTACATCCGCCGCTTGCCCAAGCTCTACGCGCGCGTGGAGGCCCTCGAAAAAGAAGACTAACCCGGGTGCCGAACCCCGTCAGCGGTGCAGTACCAGACGACGTTGCGCGACGGGATCGCGATCGAAGGCGTCGGGCTCCATACCGGCCTCCCCGCCCGCATGCGGATCTTTCCGGCTCCTGCCGGGAGCGGCTTGCGCTTTCGGCTCGATGATGCGGTCGAATTTCCGGCGCGCGCCGACTACGTCGTCGATACCGCGCGCGCAACGGTACTCGGCAGCGGCGGGCACCGCGTGTCGACGGTCGAACACGTGCTCTCGGCGCTGCTCGGCACCGGCGTCGACAACGCCCTCATCGCGGTCGACGGGCCCGAAATCCCCGTTGCCGACGGCAGCGCCAAGACATTCACCGACGCCATCGATGCGGTCGGCATCGCAACCTTGCCGGAGACGCGGCTGCGCTGGGTGCCGCCACAGACGCGCGTGTTTCGTGACGGCGACAAACTGCTGGTCGTCGCGCCGGCATCGTCGTTCCGCGTGCGCATGACGGTCGACTACCCGGCGCCGGTCGGAACGCAGTACGTCGAGGCCGAGGTGACCCCGGAGGTGTACCGGCGCGAGATCGGGCCGAACCGCACGTTCGGTTTTCTGCACGAAGTCGAGGCGCTGATCAAGCGCGGCCTCGCGCAGGGCGGCAGCCTCGACAACGCCGTCGTGTTCGGGCCCGACGGACCGCTCGCGCCGCTGCGTTCGCCGACCGAACCGGCGCGCCACAAGATGCTCGATCTCATCGGTGACTTCGCGCTGCTCGGCGCGTACCCGCAATGCGAGGTGATCGCGATCAAGAGCGGCCACAAACTGCACTGCAGCGCGGTGCGCGAGCTGCGCCCGGCGGGCGGCGACGCCGCTGCGGCCATCGCGACGTCGTAGGCAGCGACACCATGTCCATCATCGACGTGCGCGAGATCATGAAGCTCTTGCCGCACCGCTACCCGCTGCTGCTGATCGACCGCATCACCGAGCTCGAACCGATGGTCCTCGCGCGCGGCTACAAGAACGTCAGCATCAACGAGCCGGTGTTCGCGGGCCATTTCCCCGGCAACCCGGTGCTGCCCGGCGTGTACATGATCGAAGCGCTCGCGCAGCTCGGCGGCACGACGATCTTGCAGCCCGGCGATTCGGCCCGCAAGGTGCCGTATTTGGCCGCGATCGACAAGGCCAAGTTTCGCCGGCCCGTCGTCCCTGGCGACCGCCTCGACATGGAAGCGCGCGTGGTGAAGATCAAATTGGGGATCGGGTGGGTGAGCTGCGAGGCGTCCGTCGACGGCAAGTCCGCCGTCACCGCCGAGCTCATGTTCTCGATCGTCAGCGACAGCTCGGCCTTCGCCAGCGATGCGTCGGTGCTGCATCTGTGATCCATCAGACCGCGATCGTGCACCCCAATGCAACGATCGGGCCGGGCGTCGAAATCGGTCCGTATTGCATCGTCGGCGAGCACGTCACGATCGACGCCGGCGCGAAGCTGATCGCGCACGTGGTCGTGAACGGCCGCACTTCGATCGGTGCCGAGACCGTGATCTATCCGTTCGCCTCGATCGGCGCGCCCTCGCAGGACCGCAAAGCGCACGATGAGGAGATCGCGTACACGACGATCGGGCGGCGCACGGTCATCCGCGAATACGTCTCGATCCACCGCGGAACCGGGCCCAACTCCGTCACCTCGGTCGGCGACGATTCGCTGCTGCTCGCCTACGTGCACGTCGCGCACAACTGCCGCATCGGCAACTTCGTGACCATGTCGAATCTGGCGCAGCTCGCGGGGCAGGTAGTGGTCGACGACTACGCCGGGATCGGCGGGATGGCCGGCATCCACCAGGGCGTGCGCATCGGCCGCTACGCGTTCGTCGGCGGTTACTCGAAGATTGTGCGCGACGTCCCGCCGTATCTGCTGGCGGAAGGCAACCCGGCCTCGGTCTACGGTCTCAACGCCGTCGGGCTGCGCCGCCACTCGCTGCCGCGCGAAAGTCTGGCCGAACTGAAGGACGCCTACAAGATCATCTATCGCTCGGAACGGAACGTCTCGCAGGCGATCGACGCGCTGCGCGAGACCGTGCAGACGAACGAGGGGCGCGCGCTGTTGGCGTTCCTCGAAGCCGGCTCCGAACGCGGGATCCTGAAATAAACGTCTTCTTTTCCACCGGCGAGGCATCGGGCGAGCTCCTCGCCGCCGAGCTGCTGGGTGCGCTGCGCGCGCGCGCCGCGATCGAGGCCAGCGGGATCGGCGGCGAACGATTGGCGCGCGCCGGCGTGCGCATCGTGCAGTCGACCCGCGGCTGGGCGTCGATGGGGCCGCTCGAGGCGCTGCGCAAGATTCCGTCGCTGCTGAGCATCTGCATTCGCACGGCCGCGAAGCTGCGTGCGAAACCGCCCGATCTGCTGGTGCTGGTCGACTTCGGCGCGTTCAACGTGCGCCTCGCGTGGTTGCTGCGCCGGTTCGGGTTCAAGCGCCCCATCGTGTACTACGCGCCGCCCTCGGCGTGGCTCGACAACCCCAAACGCGCGCGCGCGGTCGCGATGCTCAGCGATCCGCTGACCTTCTTTCGCCATCAAGCGGAGTTCTATCGGCGGCTGGGGCTTCCGATTGGTTACGTCGGCCACCCCTTGGTGTCGACGATCCTGCCGCGCGCGCAGCGGCCCGCGCCGCCGCCCGACGGCGGCACGCTCGCATTATTCCCGGGCAGCCGCGCGAGCGAGATCGAGCACCACACGCCGCTGCTGCTCGATGCGCTGGCGCGGGTGCGCGAGAGCCGGCCGAGCGTCACGGCGATTCTCGTCGCGGCCGATGACGACGCGCAGCGGCGCGTCGAACATTTCTTGGCCTTCCGTTCGCCGCTGCCGGTGACCGTCGTGCGCGACGCGCGCGCCGCGCTGCGCGTCGTCGACGTTGCCGCGATCGCCTCGGGGACCGCCGTCCTCGAAGCGGCGCTCGTCCAGACACCGGCGGCCGCGCTCTACGTGATGGCGGAGGCGCACGCGAAGGTCGCGCGGCGCCTCTATCGCGGGCGCTACATCACGCTGCCGAACCTCGTGCTCGACGAACCGCTCATCCCCGAATTGCTGCAGGAGCAGGCCACGCCGGCTGCGCTCGCCGACGTACTGCTCGAGCTGCTGCGCGATCCCGCGCGCCAGCAGGACGGCTACGAGCGCTTGCGCGCCGCACTGGGGCCGCCCGATGCGTTGCAGCGGAACGCCGACTGGGTGCTGGCGGCGGCGGCCGAGCCGGCCGACTGAGCGCGTGCGCATCTACCACACCAGCGACGTGCACGACCGGCGCCACATCGCGGCGCCGCTGCTCGCGCTGCGCGCGGCCAAGCCCGGCGTGTATGTCGACTCGGGCGACAGCTTGCGCGGTTCGCAGACCGTCTATCATCGCAGCGAACCGATCATCGCCGAACTCGACCGCGCCGGCGTCGACGTCCAGGCGATCGGCAACCGCGAATTCCACTACCTCTTCGGCGCGCTGCGCGCGCGTGCCGCGCAGATGCATCACCCGCTGGTCAGCGCGAACCTGAGCGACGCCAAAGGCCGGCCGCTCCCGTTTACCGCCGATGTCACGCTGCAACGCGACGAGGATGGCACGCCGTGGTCGCTGCGCTTCTTCGGCTTGCTCGTCGTGCAATATCCGCGCGGCTCACCGTGGGAGCACGTCTTCAGCTGGCGCTTCGCCGACCCGATCGAGACGGCTGCGGCGATCGCCGCCACGACGCCGCCCGAGACGACGTTGATCGCGCTCTCGCATTTGGGGTTGCCGCATGACCGTCTGCTCGCGCGCGCGGTCCCGCGCCTCGACCTCATCTTGGGCGGGCACAGCCACGACACGCTGCCCGAGCCCGAGTTCGCCGGCGGTGTGCCGATCGTGCACGCCGGACCGTACGGGCGCTTCGCGTCGCGCACGGAACTGACCAAGAGCGGCGGCCGCGCGACGATCGCCGACTTCGCGCTGGAGCGGTTGGAATGAACGCGCGCGTGCTGTTCGTCACGAATGGCCACGGCGAAGCATCGATCGCCGCGGCGATAGCGCGCGAAGCGCGCGCCTTGGCGCCGCTGTCGACCGACCACTTTGGTCTCGTCGGAGCGGGCTTGGGCGGCGACGGGTTCCCCGACGTTGGCCCGCAGCGCGCGATGCCATCGGGCGGACTCGTCGCAATGGGAAACGTGCGCGCGTTCGCGCGTGATCTGCGCGCCGGCTTCATCGCGCTGTTGTTGCAGCAGCTGCGGTTTCTGCGTGCCGCGCGTACGCGCTACGCGCTGGTGGTGGCGGTCGGGGACGCCTACGCCTGCGTGCTCGCGCTCGCCACGCGGCTTCCGCTCATCTACGTCGGCACCGCCAAGAGCGTGCACGTCGCGCCGTACGGTCCGGGCGAGCGGCGCGTGCTGCGCGGCGCGCGGCGCATCTTCGTGCGCGATGCGGCGACCGCCGCGGCGCTGCAAGCGCACGGACTGCCGGCGGAAGCGCCCGGCAACGTCATCGTCGACCTCGCCGGCGGCGACGAGCGTGTCGCGTGGCAGGCGCCGCTGCGTCTGGCTTTGTTGCCCGGCTCGCGCGAACGCGCCTACAGCGACGCGCTGCGCCTTGCCGACACCGTCGCCGAACTGCGCGGCCGCGTGAGCAGGCTCGACGCGCTGCTCTCGATCGCGCCGAACCTCGATCCGGCGCGTTTCGCGCCGGCACTCGCACGCGGTGGATTGCGGCCGTGGTCCGGCTCGCTGGGCGCGCTGACGCACGATGCGACGCTTGCGCTCGGGCAGAGTGGCACCGCGAACGAAGCCGCCGCGAGTCAAGGCGTGCCAGTCGTCGCGCTCGAGCTGGACGGCGTCCCGCGCGACGCCTGGTACCGCAAACGGCAGTCGGGGCTGCTCGGCGACGCGATGGCGATCGTCCCCGGCGATCCGGTAGAAGCCGCCGCTGCGATCGCGGAGCTGCTTGCCGATCCGGCGCGCCTCGCGCGGATGGGAGCGATAGGCCGCGAACGGATGGGGCCGCCCGGCGGCGCGCACGCGATCGCTGAAGCGATCGTTGCCGAGGTCGCCGCGTGAGACGGCCGTCGTCGATCGCGCAGATCGTGCTGCTCTCGATCATCCCGCTCTACGGCACCATGGTCGCGCTCGATCCGTCGAAACCGCCTATTCCGCGGCTCGTCCCCGACTGGATCGCGGCCGCCGTCGGCATCGCGCTCATCGGAAGTCTGATCGCAACGATCCCCGCAGCGATCCGCAGCGCGCGACGCGACATGCTGACCGCCGCGCTGCTCGCGCCCGGGATCGCAATGCTGCTGGCGGCGATCACCGGATTCGATCCCGTTTTCAGTATCGGCTTGGGCGTGCTCGTGCTCGGCGGCGGCGCCGCCGCCTTGGGACTCGCGCGCGACATTGACGCGTCGACGGCACGCGCCTGCGTGCGTGCGTTTCTCGCCTCGGGGACAGCGTCGGGACTGCTCGCGCTGGCGATGGTCGTCCTGCGCCGGCCGGCCGCGATCTACGCCTACGACAACGGCCGCGCCGTCGGGACGTTCATCAACCCAAACGAACTGGCCGTCTACACGCTGTTTGGACTGGGGATCGCGGTGCCGCTCGCCATCGCGAGCCGCGGCCGCGACCGGCTCGCCATCGTGGCGGCGATCGTGTTCGCGCTCACGCTCGGCGCGACGTTCTCGCGCTGGGGTGTGTTCAGCGCGGTTTGCGGCGTCGCGGCCTACGCGCTCTTCACGCGCGCCCGCGTGCTGCTCGTCGCCGCGGTCGCGCTCGCGGTGGCCGGGCTCGCGCTCAACGCCGTCGCCGGCGCCCAGCACCACAATCCCCGCGATACCGAAGCGCGGATGGTCGCCTGGCAGGCGGGACTCACGACGTTCGCGCGCTTCCCGCTCTTGGGCGTCGGGCCGATCGCGTTTGGACGGACCTACGACGAGCTTCGGCCGCCCGATGCGCCGGGGCCGCGCACGCCGGTTGCCTTCGATCCGCATTCGCTTCCCATTTCGTTCGCAGCGGACGGTGGTATCCTGGCGGTCGTGACGCTTACCGCCTCGCTCGCGATCGTCGTGCGGCGGATCGTCGTGGGCGCCGGGCGGACGTCGTCGCTGCTGTCGCGCGCGCTCGCATTCGGGATCGCCGCGGCGACGGTCGCGCTGGTCGTCGACTCCGCCATCAACACCATCATCTTGTTCTTCGCCATGGCCCTCCAAGTCGTGCCGCTGGGCTTGGCGGTCAGCCGCACCGATGCGCTCTGAACGCGCCGCGCTGGCGGCCGCACTCCTCGCCCTGGCCGGCTGCGCTCACCCCCCTCCCGCAGGGACGGCATCCCCGTCGCCGGCCGCTTTCGCGACGCCGACCCCGGTCCCGGTCCACGTGTACGGCGTCGGCAGCGCCCGCCGGCCGACCGTCCTCACCGAGACGAAGAATAATCGCCGCCGGTTCACCGTCCGGGCCCTGGTGATGGAGGGGAACCTGATCGGGAACGACGGCGTGGGCGTGTTCTCGCAGCCGCATGTGACCTTTGTCGACAAGACCGGCTCGATCACCATCGCCGACGCGCCGAAGGCGACCGTGCAACAACGTGACAACAGTATCGATATGACCGGGGGCGTGCATGCGCGTACGGCGGACGGCGGCATCCTCACCAGCGACAATCTGCGGTACGACGCCAACCGCGAACGCTTGTACGGCGAAGGACATGTCGTGCTCACCTCACCCAACGGTCTCCAGCTCCGTGGCGATCACCTCGACGGCGATGTGCGCCTGCACGACGTGCGCGTCACTTCCGGGGATCAGCGTTGAGCGATCGCATCGTGATGACGGAGCTGCTCAAGCGCTACGGACAGCGCACCGTCGTCAACGCCGTCAGCGCCGAGGTGCGCCGCGGTGAAGTGGTCGGCTTGCTGGGGCCCAACGGTGCCGGGAAGACGACGACCTTCTACATGGTCGTCGGGCTGATTCGGCCCGACGGCGGCAGCGTGGTGCTCGAACGCGACGGCAACGTGCGCGAACTCACCGGCGCGCCGATGCACGAGCGCGCGCGCGCCGGCATCGGCTATCTCTCGCAAGAGAA
>Ga0302181_10002124_pt1 | contig 14271 bp, 25 predicted proteins | sample I_Palsa_E3_3_FD_198786 | JGI IMG/M metagenome (GOLD analysis project Ga0302181, IMG submission 198786) | Peat permafrost microbial communities from Stordalen Mire near Abisko, Sweden - I_Palsa_E3_3 | ecosystem: Environmental > Terrestrial > Soil > Palsa > Peat permafrost | place: Sweden... | reverse complement strand
CGATCTGGCTTGGCGTGGCACTGGTGAATGCCGCGTCCGCGGGGCTCATGGCGTCCTGGACGGCCGAGGGGGCAGCGCAGGACATCGCGGCACTCGGCCACATCGTCTCGACCCTGGCGCGTTAAGGGGGCGGCACTCTGGGATGCCTGCGGGCGTACCGGACCGCCAGCGCGATCACGACGGCTAGCGCGGCCAGGATCAGCCAGTCGGCGGGGTTGACGGGCGCTCCCATCGCAGATTCGAGAGGTGGCCGTCATCCCGCAGGGCGAACCGCTCCCTGATGGCGTCGAACTCGGGGTTGGAGTAGACCGGGACAATGCCGGGGTCGTTAGAACGGTAGCCGTCCATGAAGTACAGCCTCGTGTGCGCCCATCCGCCGAACAGCCCGGCCGGGTTGGTGCGCTCCGCCGTCACGCCACGGGCAACGATGACCGACCGGCCGCCCGCCCCGAATTCGCGGTCGGAGTCCACGATGAGAGGGGCGCCGACGGCATAGCGGAAACGGAGTCTCCCGATCGGGTAGTCGTAAAAATGGGTCGGCTTGCCGCCGCGCTTGATGTAGCCGTTCAGCCACGCGAGGTACTGCTCAAGGGTCGCGGGCTCAGTGGTGTCGGAGGGCTGCGCGGTCCTGATCTGCCCGGTGAGCCTCCGCGCCTCATCAATGTGGAGCCAGAAGCTTTCGTCGCGGTCGCTGCCAGGGCGGGTGTGCCGTTCCCGCCTCGTCTCGATGATGGTCTCGACCAGGCCCGGCGGGACTTCGGGCGTGACGAGCGGATTCAGTTCGGGCGGCAGGAACATGGACGCGATGCTGCCCTCGTGCCGGAACGTCTCCCCGTAGATGTCCCGTTCCATGGCAGCGATGGAGATGTAGTCGGGACGGGGGCGGTTCGCTACCGCGTCACTCCCGCGCCGACGGCGGACGACGCAGGTCTCCAGGCCGATCGCCAACACGAACAAGAGCACCGAGAATACGGCGGCGTGGCCCCGGGTGGTGACCTCGGCGAGCAGCAGGCCGCAGAAGGCGCCGGCGTACGCGGCTAGCGTCGCACGGTAGCTCCGGTGGACCCTGGCCCTGTCCTTGCCGCTCATCACGTCTCTCCTGCGGTGTCGGTGGTCTCGGGGGCCTGCTTGCCGTTCATCCCTCGCAGCGCCCGGTGCGCAGCCAGTACCTCGTCCAGGTACTCCCGGAGGGTCACTCCCCGCTGGCTGGCCTCGTTCTCGAGCCACGGCTTGAGGGTGGGGTCGTCCGAGTGCCAGGAGATTGACGGGTTCTTGTGCTGGTTAGGCATCAGCGGGTCTCGATCCACACCCGGTCAGCGTCGGCGACGTCGTAGATCTCGCTCCACACGGCGTTGAACTCGGCGTTGTCCTCGGTGCCGGCCAGTTCCTCGACGAACGCGGGCAGGTCATCGAACTCGTCGTACTGCTTGAACCACGTGGTGGCGCGGATGCGGCGGACGATGGCGTCGCGTTTCTGCTCGAAGGTCAGGTCGTCGCGGTGGAACACGTCGCGCAGGTTGATCTTGTGCTCCCAGGATGGCTTGCCGGCCTTGCGGCGCTCCAGGGCCACGCGGTACATGTCGGCTCGGTGCTCTGCGGTGTCGGGCATTTCGCGCTCCTATCTGGGTGGCTTCCACCTCATCGTGGCACGGTGGCATCCACCTGTCAAGCGGGATGCAGCTCCTCGTGCCGGCGATGGACCGGGCACCACTGCACGCCGCCCAGCCCCGGGTTCGACTCAGCTGCACACCCGGGCCCTGGCTCCCACGGCGGCCAGTCCTCGCCGTCATCCGGCACCGGACCGCCCGTCCTGCCGACCAGGACCGGCTCAGGCGGGCCGACGCCCTGGCGTACCGGCCTCCGCAGCTCCTGGCGGCTCGCGGCGAGCAGCCGACCGGCCTGTACTCCGAGGTCCGCGAGAGCTTCCCGCCGGGCTCGATGGATGCTGACGGCATGGCGGGACCGGCATGGCTTGCCTGCCCCCACGCGGCAGGTCGGGCAGGGGACGTTCAGCGCCGGATCGATCGTCATGCCACCCTCGCAGGGGTCGGTGTCGGCAGGAACCGGGCCGGGTTCTTGTCGTTGACGATCGTCTCGGTGACGTACTTGACCTTCGCCCCGGCGCCGGCCCGCTTGAAGTCGCGGCCGGACAGGATGTGATCAGCAACCCTGGCCGCCCACTCGTCGCCGACTGTCTTGCCCGTGGCGACGGCCAGCGAAGTGATGACGGCCTCAAGGATGGACACGTTCCACCCCTCCGGGCCGGGCTTCGCGGACCAGAGCTCGGCGTCGCACGCAGCGCAGACCCCGCTGGCGCCGATGGCGTAGCGGAACCCCGCGCACCGCTGGCACACCGGGAACCGCCGCTCCTCGCCCGCCCGGTCGTAGTCGTCACTGTCGCCGTCGAGTTCGGTGTCCAGCTGCGACAGCAGCGTGTCGAACGCCGGGGTGTCGCCGAAGATCTTGGTCATGTACGCGGTGACGCTGGTGACGCGCCCGTTGCGCGGGGCCTTCAGGTCGAACAGCGCGGCAGCCTCCTCATCGCTGATGCTCTTGTTCCACGACTCCCCGTAGACTGCGGCGATGGCGAAGCGTGTCCCGTCGATCTTGTCTTGGCTGGTCAAAACTCGATCGCTCGCGCCGGAGGCGTGAGCCCGTCGGGAGACCATGGCCTCCGGGCCGGGCGCGGCTTCGCCGCGCCGCGATTTTTCGCCACCAGTTTTTTTCTTACAGTCTTCGGTATCAGTCTTATCTTTATCCGCCGGGAAACCAGCCGCCGGCTTTCCGGCCGCTGGCAAACCAGCCGCCGGTTTCCCGGCGTCTGGTGCGACCTGCGGAAACTTCGGGGAGACGCGCCCCTTGGAGGGGGTGCGGGCCTCCAAGGGCTGGGGGTTGTGGAAAACCTGGTACCGCTTGACGAACCGGCCGGTTCCATCCCGCGTGGTCTTCAGGACGACGTAGCCGGCGTTCATCAGTTCCCGGTTTGCGCGCCGCAGGCTCTCCCGGCTGTCGCGGACGAACACGTCTGCGGCGATCTGGTCGATGGTGGTGCTCCAGCCGGGCGGGAGCCTGAGCAGGTAGTGGTGCAGCGCCATGGCGAGGCCGGGGAGCTTGTACGGGCCGGCGTTGCTCACGAGCTCGTTGCCGAGCATCACGAAGTGCTCGTTGGGGCGGTCCGGCGCGGACTCGTAATGGATGCTCACCGGGTCACCTCGACGTAGCCGCGGGCTTCCAGTTCAGCCAGCGCCTCTTGCAGGCCGTCGCCAGGGAACGTTCCCAGCCACTCCAGCGTGACCGGGCCCTCCTCAGGGCCGACGATGATCCTGTAGAGAAGCCCGCGGGCGGTGAAGCTGAGGGTGTTGTCCTGGACGAGGCTGGTGGCGAGAAGCGTTTCTGTCTCGCCACGGAAGTACTTGCCGTTGAGAGCGCTGGTTACGCGGATGGTCGTCACGCGAGCCCCCGCTCCAGGGAGCTTGCGGAGGCAGGTGCCGGATGGACTCGATGACCTACGGGCGGCGCGCCATGGGACGTAACGGCTAGGCCGAGCGACTGTGACATGGTAAAGTCAGTCCTCAGTGGGTGTTCAGGTCCGCGCACTTAGGTTGGTCGCCAGGTGGGCGCGAGACTCGGATGGGTATGAAGTTGTGGCCCGGTCCTCAGGATCGGGCTTTCGGCTTTTCAGGGGGCTATGTGCCTCCCCGATGTTAAAGATGTCGGCACTCCATCATTCCAGGTAACGGCACGGTCGCCAAGGGTGGCACGCCGGCCCGGTCACGCCACGACCTCCGTGCATACCGGCGCCAGCATGACGAACAGGACGTCCTGAAGTCCGTCCACCGCCGGCGTGTCGCCGTCGAGGTGGCGGCCCGCCTCGGCCAGGTCGCGCAGGGCATCAATGCCGGCGTCCAGTTCCGTGTCGTCCGCGTCGCTGAGGTTCACGCCGTCAGCGCACATCGAGCACTCTCCGGCAGGTGTGCTATCGCACCTTCGACAAGTCGCCGGTAATGCTCGCGCACCTTGTCGCTCTCGCCGCCGAACAGCAGAGGCTCCCCGCCAAGTAGGTCGGCAAACCGGGCATCGTATGCCGCCTTGGCCGCGATGACGGCACGTCCGAGTTGGATCAATTGCTCTCCCGTGTGATTCTGCTTCCGCCGGTTGCACCCGCGACAGAGGACCATGACGTTTCCGGGGACGTACCCGAGCGGCGGGTCGTAGCGATCGAGCGACGGAGACCTGTCGCTGGACGCGCCGCAGCCGACGGCTAGCGGCACTCCGCAGACGGGGCAGTCGTCCGGTATCCAGATGTCTGCCGTGGTGATGGTGACGGGCGTGCCGTGCTTGCGCTTCCTCTTCGCGGCTGTAAGCATGCCCGACGCCACGTTCCGGGCGTAGCGCGCCCGCTCCTGGGCGTTTCTTTGCTGCCGTCGTTCAGTTGATAGCCCCGCAAAATACTCCCGCTGGGCGGCTTTCCTGCCCTCGGCCAGCTCGAAGCTGGCACCGGCTCGCCAGAGGCGGTTGCGTTCGTTCAGGCATGCGGGGTTCCGTCTTGAGCAGACGCCCGTCTTGTTGCTGCTACTGATGGGGTGCCCGCAGACGTAACACGTCCTGGGTGGATCGGACACTCTTGCGCGGCGTTTCCGGCGAGCGAATTCGTTCTTGCATTCGCCGGTACGCCGACAGATGCCGCTCTCGGCGGCGGTCAGCCCCCCGCATACCTCACAGGGGGCGGTCGCGGTCATCCCGCTAGCCGTTCGCTGAACATCTCGGCCAGGGCGGGCTTGAGCGGAGCCAGGTGCCGCCGCCAGTTAGCGTCCAGCGCCGCTGCTGTCTCTCTGTCGCCCTCCGGGCCTACGAGGAACCGGAGATGCCTGATCCCGTGCAGGAGCACGTCAACATAGCGAGGGACGGGCGGCGCGGTCGCCGCGTGAACCGGCGGCTTGCCCACCGAGTCCGCAAGGTCGGCGGTAATAGGCAGCGCGTCGGGCCATCTATCGAACACCATGCCGCCGGGGTTGATCACGGCCATGTAGGTCAGCACCACAGCCGGCCCGTCGGGGCGCCAACTCGTGGAGTGGACCGCCGCTATGTCCGCGGGCGTGACGCCGTGCTCGCCCAGTAGCATCTCGACCTCGAAATGCACGTCGCCGTCCGCCGGCACGGCATCGGAGCGCCACGCATCGCCTCCGCTCACGAGCCACAGCCCGATCTCGTCGGCGGCCACGGGCCACACCTCGGCTCTCACGGTCATCGGTTCCATGCCCATTCAGATCACCTCTCCAGCGCTTGCCTCAGGTGCTCGCGCACCGGCTCGTAAATCCCGCCGCCCATCAGGCTGTCGGCCTCGGCCGGGGCGACCCACCGCACCTCGGCAAGCTCGTCCTCGTCGCCGACGAACACCTCAGTTCCGCGCACCGGCCTGGCGGCCATGTAGACCATGCTGCGGTTCGTGACCGGATGGACGCGCCGGCCGATGATGCCTCCCGCGCGGATTCGCAGGCCGGTCTCCTCCTTGACCTCGCGTACCGCGGCGTCGGCGGGGCTCTCGCCCGGTTCGATCTCGCCGCCGATGAACGCCCACGGGGGCCTGCCGTCATTGCGGCGGCCGACCAGGACCCCGGCCCGGCTGGTGACGACAGCGACGACGACGGGCACGGGCTCGGGGAGTGTGGATGGCTCGGTCACGTCACCGCCCTTCTTTCGTTCCGCCTTGATGATCTGGTCGGCGCGGGCCTTGCTGATCCCTACCCGCTCAGCAAGCTTCGCAAGAGAGAGCTTCTCGGCCTCCTGAATGCGGAGCATCTCGGCTCTCCTGACTTCCGAGGCGACCCTGTAGAGCTCCTGGATCGCCTCGGCGAGCTCGCGGATCGCTTCGGTTTTCGCCGGCGATCCGTTCATCGCCGCGACATCGGCTAGGACTTGACGCAGCTCGGTGAGCGCGGCATCAGCCCTAGCCGCTCGCGTGGTGTCCATGGCTCTCCAGCGTACAGCCCCCTGGACGGCTGACCTAGATACAGACATGCAGAACCTTGCGACCTATGGCTTGACGACCGTCTAGGCATGTACGATACTGAGCAGGAGTAAGCACCGCGTCACAGAACGGAGCATCAGTGAGCGTCAGGTTGAGCACCGGAGCACAGCAGGCCGATGAGCTGCTGCCCATCATCGACGCCTCGCAGCGCCTGAAGATCTCCCCGTGGACCCTGAAGCGGATGCACAAGGCCGGCAACCTGCCCGCCGTCATCGCCAACAGCCGGTGGTTCGTGCCGGAGTCCTTCGTGGTGATGGTGCTCGGATCTCCGCGTCCCGGACGGGCCGGCCTTATCGAGGAAGTCGCCGCCGAGTGGTTTGCGGCGCACACGCCAGAGGCGGTCGCGTCATGACTGCCGTCAACGCAAAAAACGAGCGGCACCGCCTGCAAGCAGTGCCGCTCATACAGCTAACCCAGACCCAGGACAGAGAAGGGTTCACCAATGCCTGCAACCGTAACACACCTGACCGTCAGCAACCCGGAGCCGCGCCGCACAGTCCGCGATCAGGAGACCCTGCCGGGCTACCTGTCCCGCATCGGCCAGCAGGCGGCCCCGGCCAGCGCCAAGGTCACGACCCGGGCGCTAGCTCACTACGCCTCGGAACTGGCCACCCTGACAAGGGGCGGAGCGGTGTCGGCGATCTATGCCGCGGGGTGGGCCGACTGCGAGGCCGCGATGGCGGCTCAGCCTCACCTGCGGCTGGCCGACGTGTCCGCGGCGAGCGCGGACGCGATCCGGGAAGCGGCCGGGTAATGGACATCATGGCCCTGTACGACGTGCTGAACTGCGCGTCGATGGCCCTTATCGCCAGCGAGGGCGGACCACCCGGCACGGCCGGGCAGGCGTTCATGGAGGCCACGTTCCGCGCACCTGAAGCTTTCCCGCCCGGACCCCTCGCTGACGCGCTCAACCTCGTCCTGGGTGCTGTCGGGGACGCGGTGAGCGGGGTGACGGCATGAACTGGCACCCGTCTTACGACGACGCGATAGCGACCCTGAACTGTCCGGCCTGCGGCGCTGCGGCGGGCTATGACTGCGCGGTACCGCCAGGTGCCGAGCGGGACATCCACATTGACCGGATCTTGCTCGCGCGGGGGCAGTCATGAGCACCGCCGGCCAGGTCACCGTCAGGCAGTGGCTGCGCCTCCCGAAGGCTGAGCGGGCCGCGCGGATCGCTGCGTTCAAGACGGCTGACGAGGCGCTGCAGGCGTATTTCCCGCCGGGCCGCGCCGAAGACGAGACGTACCTCCGGCTCAACGGCTGGGTGAACGACCTGTGGCCGACCGTGCCCTGGTGGTGGCGCCGATGAGGACCGTCAGTCCGCCCCGTCCGCCCAGCCTCTCGCGCCAGGGATGGCACGAGCGTGCCGCCTGCCGCGGCGAAGACCCTGACCTGTTCTTCCCGGAGGCCGGCGACACGATCGCCACTCGTAAGGCCCGGGCCATCTGCGCTCGGTGTCCCGTCCGCGTCCAGTGCCTGGAGTTCGCGCTGGCAGTCCCGGAGCCGTGGGGCACCTGGGGCGGCAAATCCGAACGCCAGCGCCGCGACATGCGAGTTGAGGCCGCGGACGGCCCCCGCATGTGCGGGAAGGGCCTCCATCTCATGACCGCCGAGAACACGTACACCAGCCCGTCCGGGACGGGCTGGTGCCGGGGCTGCCGGCGGATCGCGGATGAAAAGCGGCGGCAGGACGAGAAGTTCGGACGGCGGGCAGCGGCATGAACCCCCGCGTCCTCGCTGCCATTGCCACGGTCCTGTCCGTGATCCTCAAAGCCCACCTGACCGTCGGCGCCGCGGGGATGGTCGTCTCCGTGTCGCTGCCGTGGTTCATCCTCACTGCCCTCTTCGCGGCCTCCGCAGCCGGGCTGTGGTTCGTGTTCCGCGAGGTTCGCGGCTCCAGATCTTCGCCAATCCCCCGTCCTGTTGCCAACTGGAGCACCTAAGTGAGCGAATACGAACTCCCCGACCCCGAAGACGACCCGGACGACCGGGAGACGCCCGACCCGGACGGTGACGCCATGGAGGGCACCGTCGTCCCGTTCCCGGGACATGGACCCCCGCCTGCCCCGGCGTCCCGCGGTCCGCTGTTCGGCCAGCCCGGCGAACTGCGGGACATCATCCCGGCGAACCTGCGGACCTGGCAGGACATCCGGAAAGCGCTGACGCGGCAGTACAGGCTGTACCGGCACCACGTGCTGTACCACCTCGTCCGCTCCCCGAAGCGGCTCCTCCTCACCGTGAAGTGGGCGCTCTACGGCCTCGGGCGGCTCGCCGCCGTGCAGATCGCCTGGTGGTGGGTGACCGAGGAGGGGTACCTGCGCTCGGAGACCATCGCGGCGAACGACCCGCAGAAATGGCTGTCCCTGCACAAGCACGTCCGCGAGGTCCGCCTCGTCCGCGGTATCGCGCTGCTCGCCGAGCTCGCCGGGCTCGCCCTGGCCTTCGGGGTGGTAAACGCGTACGCGTCGTGGGCGTGGCCGCTGATCGCGCTGGCCGCGGTGCCGGTCCTGGCCTGGGCCGGCCGTCCTTCCGACAAGCCGATCCTGGACTCCGCTGTCGTGCCCGTGGCATTTGAGCCGCTGTCCAAGGAGGTGATCGTCCGGGCGCTCGGCACCCTCGGCATCGGCGAACTGAACAAGGCACTCGCCAAGGACCCCGAGCACGCCGTCGTGATGATCGACCCGATCTGCCGCGACGGGGACGGCTGGCTGGCCCGCATCGACCTGGCACACGGCGTCACCGCCGCGCAGGTCTCCGAGAAGCGCGAGGAGCTCGCCTCGGGCCTGCGGCGCACCATCGGCTGCGTGTGGCCCGAGACCATCCGTAAGCGCCACCCCGGCGCGCTGAGCCTGTATGTCGGCGACGAGGACATGACTACTGCGGAGCAGCCCCCGTGGCCGCTGGCCAAGCGCGGCGCGGCGGACATCTTCGCCCCGCAGGTGCTCGCCACCGACCCGAGGGGCCGGCGCGTCTCGGTGACGCTCATGTTCGCGTCGGTCGTCATCGGCGCCATACCAAGGATGGGCAAAACCGTCCTGCTCCGCCTGCTGCTGCTGATCTGCGCTCTTGACGTCCGGGTAGAGATCCACGCCTACGACCTGAAAGGCACCGGCGACCTGTCCCCGCTGCGGCAGGTGGCGCACCGCTACCGGGCCGGCGACGAGGACGAGGACATCGAGTACCTGCTCGCCGACCTGCGCACCCTGCGGACCGAACTGCGGCGCCGCACGCGGGTAATCCGCGACATGGCCGAGAACGACTTCGCGCGCTGCCCGGAAAGCAAGGTGACCCCCGAGCTGGCCAACGACAAGCGCCTGGGCCTGCACCCGATCGCCATCGCCCTGGACGAATGCCAGCGTGCCTTCGAGCACCCCCAGTACGGCGCGGAGATCGAGGACATCGCGACAGACCTGGTGAAGCGCGGCCCGGCGCTGGCCATCATGCTGATGCTCGCCACCCAGCGGCCCGACGCCAAGTCGATCCCGCCCGCCATCAAGGCGAACGTGGTCCTGCGGATGTGCCTGAAGGTCATGGGCTGGCGCGAGAACGACATGGTTCTCGGCGACGGGATGAACAAGGCCGGCATCACCGCCGTCATGTTCTCCCGCGACGACCTTGGCGTCTTCTACCTCGCAGGGGAAGGGGTCACGCCGCAGATCGCCCGCAGCCAGAACATCGACGGCCCCGCCGCGAAGGTGATCACCGCCCGCGCCCGCTTCATGCGGGAGCAGGCGGGACGGCTGACCGGCTACGCCGCCGGGATGGATCAGGACCCGGAGGACGACAGGTCGTTCCTCGCTGACGTACTGGCGGTCTTCGGCGCGGACGTCAAGCTGTGGAGCGAGACCATCGCCCTGCGCCTGTCCGAGTCGATGCCAGGCGTGTACGCGGACATCACCAAGGACGCCGCAGCGAGCCAGCTCCGCAACCTCGGGGTGACCGTGAAGCGCGTCCGGGAGACGGGCAAGGAGCCACGCTGGGGTTGCGACCGGGCTGGCGTGGTGGCAGCCATGGGCGACCAGGACGACGACACGCTGGCCGCACCCGCCACCACCCCTCCCGGCCCGCCTCCCCCTCCCGGCCCGCTCAAGTTCAAGCTCACCGTGGCCGGTGACGACCTGGACCTGCTCGTGCAGGCCGCGGAGCTGGTGATCTCCACCCAGTTCGGGTCGACGGCGATGCTGCAACGCAAGTTGCGGGTGGGGTTCGCCGAGGCCGGGCGGCTGATGGACACACTGGCCTCACGGGGCATCGTCGGCCCCGCGAACGGGTCCGCCGCCCGTGATGTCCTCATCGCCCCGGACGACCTCGATGAGGTTCTCCAGTCGCTTAAAGAGGTACCTGATGCGTGACGGCCGACGGCCCGGCGGCATTGCTCACGGAACGCGCCGTTCCGCTAGCGGAACGGTCCGCTGGGCTGCGGATACGCGGATCTCCGGAACGACCGGAACGCGACCGGAACGCGACCGGAACGCCCGCAGTAGCGCTCTGACCTGCGCTTCGACTCCCGGCGTTCCGGTCCCGGCCCGGAACCGCCCAGATCCGGCCGGCCTGATTGCCATGGAGTCGCGCCCCGGCGTGCGCAGCAGCGTCACGGAACACGACATGGAGGTCCGGACAGATGACCCTTGTGCCGCAGTTGGCCGTCACCTGCGGTCGCTGCGGGAAACGCCGCGAGGGCATCCGGCATGTCTGCGTCAGCAAGCCGAAGCCCGGCCCCGGGCGGCGCAAGGACAAGGTGCCGGCGTCCGGGCGCCAGCGGAGCCAGCAGGACCGGCACGACTACCAGGCGTGCTCCGACAAGAACTGCCCCCGGCCGCTGTGCGTGGCATACAAGACCGGGCACAGGACCGGCTACCAGGAGGGGAACGAGGACGGCTACAACGCCGGGTTCGCCTCGGGGTTCACGGACGGCGTGCGGTCCTGCCCGCTGCCGCACCAGTGAGGAGCAGGCCGTGACCCAGATCCTCATCGTCCTGGTGCTCGGGCTCGGCTGGGTGGTGTTCGTGCTGGCCGTGCCGGACAGGGCGTGCCGGAGGTGCGGCGGCTGGGGCAACAAACCGCGACGGCGGCGTAACAGGGCCTGCCCGAAGTGCATGGGGACCGGCAGGCATTTCCGCCTCGGCGCCCCGCTCGTCTACCGCGGCAAGTCGCTGGTCATCAGGCACCTGCGCGAACGCAGGGCATCGAGAGAGAAAGCGGGGACGGAATGACGAAAGGGACCTGGAAGGGAAGCGGCACTTTCCAGACCGGGGACGACGGCGTGCAGACCATGACGTACTGCCTGGTGGCGGGCGTCCTGCTCATAGCCGCCGCCTACTGGGTGCTGCACCACATGCTGTGGATCGCCATACCCGCAGCTGTCATCCTCGCCGCCCTGGCCTGGTGGCGGCTGGGAGCGGCGAAGCGGGAGGCCCGGAAGTCCGCGGCCTACGCCGTGGCGTTCGCCCGCGCCCGCGAGGCCGGCGCGGTGACCGCTACGGTAACGCCGCAGGTCAGCCAGGGGACATCACCGGCGATCGAGCAGCACATTCACTATCACTACCACGTCGCGGACGGCCTGGAGCCGGCGCGCGTTGTCAAGGGGGAGATCCTTCCGTGAGCAGGCTCGTCAAGTGGGGCGTCATCGCCCTCATCGTCTGGTGGATAGTCACCAACCCGGCCGGCGCGGGTCTCGCGGTTCATCACCTCGGATCGCTCGCCACCCAGGTAGCGGGCGGACTGACTAAGTTCGCATCCAGCATCTAGCCAAGGAAAACCTCATGACCGCGCTCATCGTCATCGCCGTCATCTTGCTCGTCGTTCACTTGGCTGGCGGCGCGCACGCCCACCGCCGTCACTACCGGCAGCACGGGCTCCATCCGCGGCTGATGTATACATATGGCCGCGGTTGGTACGGCAGCGTCAGGGTGCTCGGCGGTTTCCGCGTTGGGCATCGGCTCTGATGCCGTACGCAGACCCAGAGAAGCGCCGCGAGCAGCAGCAGCGCCGCCGTGACGCCAATCGCGAGAGGTTTAACGAACAACAGCGGCAGCGGACACCTGAGGCCAGACACCAGGAATATCAGCGTAGGCGGGCAAGGACCGATCCAGAAGAGGCGCGCGAGATGAGCACGACGCAATCGCGCCGCTGGCGCGAGGCAAACCCGGAAAAGGCGCGCGAATACGGCCGGGAACACCAGCGGCGCCGGCGGGCAGCCGACCCGCAGGGGAACCGTGAATACTGGAACGCGTGGCGCGAAGCTAACCGCGCCACATGGCTAGCGAGCAGAGCTAGGACGCGCCACGGAGCCGACTTCGACGCCGACGAGATGCGAAGCCTTCAGAGTGGTTGCTGTTACTTGTGTGGCGACCCACTCTCGGAGGACGGCCGGAACGCCAACGTCGACCACGATCATTCCTGCTGCCCGCGCGGCAAGTCGTGTTGGCTATGTCGTCGCGGCCTAGCCTGCACCCGGTGCAACACACTAATCGGTCAGGTTAACGACGACCCTGACCTGCTGCGCCGGATCGCGGCCAATCTGGAGCCGGTCCTGGTGGCGGTCCGGAAGAGGCTTGCGAAGGCAGCATCATGACCGGCCGTGGCCGCGGACTCTACGGTTCGATCCGGGTCGGCGGATTCCGCATCGGTCACCGCCTCTGAACCGCACGGACAGGACTTCCCCGGCCCAACCGCCAGGGACACCGCGGGCATCCGCCCGCACCATCAAGGAGAACACAATGCCAGCACTACCCCCCCTTACTGCCGAAGACCGTACAGCCGCCCTGGAGAAGGCCAGGGTCGCCCGCAAGGAGCGGTCCGACCTGAAGGGCCGCGTCAAGCGCGGGTCCGTGACCCTGGCCGAGGTCTTCGAGACCGCCGCCTCCGACGCTGCGATCGCCAAGATGAAGGTCACGGAGCTCATCGAGGCGATGCCGGGTGTCGGTCCGGTCAGCCGCGCGCAGATTATGGAGCGGCTGGGCATCGCGGACTCCCGGCGGGTCCGGGGGCTCGGCCAGAACCAGCGCGCGGCGCTCGAGCTGGAGTTCGCGGCGTAACCCCCCGTCCCGCCAGCCTCACGCTCACCACGGGTGCGGCTGGCGGGACACGATCAGGTGAAAAACGGGCGACACGCTCGCCGTAACAAGAGACACGACGGCCGGAAGGGGCCAACCATGGCAGCCATGACGACTCACAAGCGCAACCAGCGCCACGCCACGTCGCCGTCACGGACCTACCCGTGGCCCCTGCTGCTCATCGCCGCCCCCGCGGCGATCGCGGTCTGGTCCGGCTGGGTCGGCCTCGGCAGCATGTGCGGCTTCGGCCCGGTCAACCTGCTGCCCGGCGTCGGCGGCGGATTCCACCTCAACACCGCGATCACGCTGCCGGTCGGTGTCGAGTCCTACGGCACGTACGCGCTGTTCGCGTGGCTCGCGATGAAAGACCTCGGCGACAGGACGAGGGACTTCGCCCGCAAGTCCGCGATCGGCGCCCTCGTCCTCGGATGCCTCGGCCAGATCGCCTATCACCTGATGGCCGCTTCCGGCTGGACCCGGGCACCGTGGTTCGTCGTGATGCTGGTGTCCTGCCTGCCGGTGGTGACTGTCTACTTCGCCGCGACGCTGACCCATCTCATTCTCGGTGACTGCCGGGCGGTCGCTTCGGCCGCAGAGGTCACCACGGACGAGGCCGTAGAGGTCATCCTTGCGGTCACGCCGGACGCAACCCCCGCGGCCACGCCCGAAGTGACCCTTGCGCCACCGGTTCAGGTCACCCCGGAGCCCGTTTCAGGTCAGGTCCCTGAGGTGACTTCTAGCGAGGTTTCAGGTCCGCCGGCGGTCACCGTCCCGGCCGCGCCTCAAGTCAGGGCACGGCGCAAGGTTGCAGCCAGGCCGCCCCGCATCTCCGACGCTGACCTGAAGCGGGAAGTCAAGGCCGAGTTCGACGCTGACCCGTCGGTGTCCGTCAACGCGGCGGCCAAGAACCTCAACCGCTCCCGCGACCGCGTGAGGCCGCTGCTCGAGCAGGTCCGCCGCGAGGCTCACGTCTCGCCCATCGCAGCAAGGAGGCAGTCATGACCGACACCCCCCCGCCCCCCTGGCCCGGTTACACCTTCAACGCCATCGATGCCGTGACCGGAGGCGACCGTCAGTGAAACAGGAAGACCGACCCGCGAGGGAAGGAATCCCGGTCCTTCAGGGCCGGGAGGAAGTCAACCCGGACAGGAGACACCATGACCGGCAACGCCCCCCATTCCATCGCCC
>Ga0302181_10002120_pt1 | contig 14309 bp, 16 predicted proteins | sample I_Palsa_E3_3_FD_198786 | JGI IMG/M metagenome (GOLD analysis project Ga0302181, IMG submission 198786) | Peat permafrost microbial communities from Stordalen Mire near Abisko, Sweden - I_Palsa_E3_3 | ecosystem: Environmental > Terrestrial > Soil > Palsa > Peat permafrost | place: Sweden... | reverse complement strand
CGGGCGGCGCGCATCCGGGCCGTACCCGCTGGGCAGTGTAGCGAACGCCGTCGGAGCGCCGATAGGGTTGCCAGCTTATTTGCAGGCGAAAAGAAGCTCGGGGCAGATGTCGAGCAGCGCCGCCAGCGGCAGGCCGACGACGTTCTCGTAGTCGCCCTCCACCCCCCTGACCAGCGCCGCGCCGGCCCCCTGGATCGCGTAGCCGCCCGCGCGTCCGCGCCACTCGCCCCGCGCCAGATACCAGTCGAGCATCCCCTCCCCCAGCTCGCGGAAGGTGACGATCGTGCGCACGACCGCCGTGCGCTCGGGCAGATCGCCGTCCAACAGGGCCAGGCCGCTGAGCACCTCGTGGGTGGCGCCGCCCAGCGTCCGCAGCGTGTTACGCGCATCGTGCTCGTCGCGGGGCTTGCCGTAGATCGTGCCGTCCAGCGCTACCAGCGTGTCGCAGCCCAGCACCAGCTCCGCCGCGCCACCGGCCTCGGCGCCAGCGCCGGCCTCAGCGCCAAGCCTCTGTGCCTCGTGTGCCTTGCGCAGCGCGTTCTCGAGCGCCACCGCGCCGGGATCGCCGCGATCGAGCTCCTCCACGTCGGTGGGGCGCACCGTGAAGGCCACCCCCAGACGCTCCAGGACCGCCCGCCGCTGCGGCGAGCTGGAGGCCAGGACCAGCGCGGGCGTATCTAGGACGCTGGGAAAAACAGCGCCGCCTCGCGCGCGGCGGACTCCGGGGAGTCCGAGCCGTGCACCATGTTCCGGCCCATCTCCGTAGCGAAGTCGCCGCGGATCGAGCCGGTCGCCGCCTCCAGTGGATCGGTCGCACCGATCACCTGCCGCGCGGCCTTCACCGCGCCCTCGCCCTCCAGCACCATCGCAACGATCGGACCGGAGGTGATGAACTCCACAAGCTCTCCAAAAAACGGGCGCTCGGCGTGCTCGGCGTAGTGCTGCTCGGCCAGCTCTCTGGTCACCGTCAGGCTGCGCAGCGTGACGACCTGGAGCCTCTTGCGCTCGAAGCGGGCGAGAATCTCACCGGTCAGCCCCCGGGCGAAGGCGTCGGGCTTTACGAGGATCAGCGTGCGGTCCATTAGGAGTCCTTTTCGGATCGAGGTTGTGTCTTCAGGAAGTCGGGCGCGGACGACTGGCGCGTCCGGCGCTCCTGGATCGGGCCGCCGGCTTGGAGGCGACGGGCTCGGCGGCACTCGCCTGCGCTCCTTCTTCGCTCAGAGCCGAACCCCCACTATCGGTGGTAGTTGTGTCCTCGAGCCAGCTCTCCGGGCGCTGCGGAGCCGATCGCTCGCTCTCGATCACCATCGACTCGCTCTCGGCCGTGGCGCGTTTGCGCCGCGTGCGGCGCGCGGGCGTGGCGCCGGGAACCTCCGTCTCGCAGTACGGACAGATCGTCCACGCCTGGTCCAGTGGACGCGAGCAGCTCGCACAGCGCTCCTTCAGCTTGCGCAAACAGCTCGGGCAGCGGATGAAGTCGCGCTCGATCCGGTAGTCGCAGTGCGGGCACAGCCCGTGATCGAGGTCGTGCAGTCGCGCCTCTGCTGCCTGCATCTCCAACTCCCGCTCGCGCACGTCCTCCAGGTACTCGGGCGGCCGCAGAATCATGTAGACAATCGTGCCTACGAACGGAAACAGCGAGGCCGCTGTCGCGCAGCCGACGAGCATCGGGTCATAGATTCGCCGGCGGGCGTCGGCGTAGGTCCAGTAGATCAGCGCGAAGTACAGGACGACGACGAACAGGATCAGCAGGTCGATCGCCAGGTTCAAGCCGCTGCTTTCGATGCCGAAATATGCGAGCGGGAACATGGCCGGCTGAGTTTAGAGAAACAAGCGGCCGAATCCATAACCAGCAGCGAAGAACACGAGGATCACAAGCGCGACTCCCAGCGCGACCGCGCCGATCATCTTCAGGACGGAGGGTCCCTCGTCGTTCATCTCAGCGCCGTCCACCATGGCTTGTGCGTTGCTCAGACGATTCTGGGGACCGGTCCGCCGACGATCCTTCATCGGCGCTGCACAGATAACCCAACAGGTCGCCCACGAGGTAGACCGAGCCGGTTGCGAGCACCGCCGCGTTCTCGCCCCGGGTGCGCGCCCAGCGCTGTGCCTCGGTGAGCGCGCGCCACGGTTGCGGCTCACAAACCACTGTGTCAAAGCCAAGTTGGCGCGCCAGCGACTGCAGCGCCGCGGGCGAGAGGGCACGGCTGCTCGGGGGGGCGGTGAACCAGGCCCGCTCGCACACGCCGAGCAGCGTCCGGAGCATGCTCGCGGCGTCCTTGTCCTCGAGCACACCCAGCACCAGGCCCACCGGGCGATCGCCGAACACTTCGGGCAGAGCAAGCGCGAGCGCGCGTGTGGCGTCGGGGTTGTGCGCGCCGTCGAGCACCGTCAGCGGGTCCTCCCCGACGACCTGCAAGCGGCCTTGCACCTTGGTCGCCGCCGCCGCCTCGCGCACCGCGTCCTCGCGTGGCTCGATGCCGAGCTCGCGTAGATAGGTCTCCGCGGCCGTGCGCGCGAGCGCGAAGTTGCGCCGCTGAAACGATCCCCTCGCGGCCAGCGGGATGTCGGCAAACGACTCGGCGCCCGCGTGAACGATCCGAGCATCCTGCTCCCCCGCCACGCGCTCGGCCACCACGAGCGCCTCCGCCGCCAGATCCTCCCCGAGCACGAGCGTCGTATCCGGGCGCAGCACCGCGAGCTTCTCCTCGGCGATGTCTGTGACGGTCGGTCCCAGCCAGCGGGTGTGCTCCAGGCCGACGTTCGTCAACACCGTCACGCGCGAGTCGATCACGCTCGTCGCGTCATAGCGGCCGCCGAGCCCCGCCTCGACCACAGCCACCTGGACTCCCTGCTCGGCCATCCCCCACAGCGCGGCGGCGGTCAGCAGCTCGAACTGGGTCACGTGGTCGTCGCCAGCTAGCGTGTGGTTGACGTGCTCGGCTGCCCACGCCGCCCGGGATATCGCCGCGGCGAACACATCGCCATCCACGTCACGCTCGCCCACCTGCACGCGCTCGGTATAGGAGATCAGGTGCGGAGAGGTGTAGGTCGCGGTGCGCAGGCCATGGCGCTCCAGGATCGCCGCGATCATGCGCGTTGTCGAGGACTTCCCGTTCGTGCCCACGACGTGGATGCTCGCAAAGCGCCGCTCCGGCGAGCCCAGCGCGGTCATCATGCGCCGCATCCTGTCCAGCCCGAAGCGCATCCCGAACAGCTCGAGCGAGCGCAGGTGCCGTTCGGCGTCCTCGCTGCTCCAGAGCGTCGTCTGCGAGGAGCTGCTCTGCGGAGGTTTCTTCATGCCGTTGACGGCGTCTGTGGAGGTTTCATGCCATCGACGCGCGCGCGGAGGTGGGTGGGACCGATACCCCTACGCGGCGGAGTGCTTGCGCAGGTAGTCGATGAACACGGGCCGCAGCGCCTCTCCGAGTGCGCCGTCGCCGCTGTGAACCGCGTCGGAGATCAGGCCTTTGGAAGACTCGATGTCATAGTCGGCCTCTCCCACGTCGCCGCTGGCGGTCTCGGCCACCGGGATCATCTCGAGCAGCGACCACAGGAATTTCACGTCCAGGTGCTTCTCGGCTCGATGCACCGCACGGTCGTGAAGCTCGTGCGTGGAGAGCTGGTCGAGATCGTCGCCGGCCATCTTGACCGTTCAGCGACGCTTGCGCCAGCGCCGGGTGCGTGTCAACAACACCAGTTCGCGGCTCGTGCTCTTCAGGTCGAGCTTGCCCACGAGCTTTTTCAGCTCCTTGCGCTGCTTATCGGAGAGGTTGCCGAGCCGGCCTTGGGATTCACGCGTGAGCTTCGCCAGGTGAGCGCGATCCTTCGCCGACAGCGAGCGCCAGCGTTTGCCGAGCACGACGCCCATCTGCAACAGCAGCGCCCACGGAAGATCCTTCACGCGCTCCAGCTTGGACTTGTCCTGTCCGCCCGATTGCTTGCTCAACTTGCTCACAGCGCGATGGTAGCGGTCGCGGTAGCGCCGGCGCTACGCCGACTCCTCGCGCAACTCGTCCACATCGTCGTCTCCCAGCGGCGCGGCTTCGGTCACGAGCGTCGGTGTCAACCCCTTCTCGACGGTCTCCTTCGTCACGACGCACTTCTTCACGTCGCGGCGCGAAGGCAGCTCGAACTGGACCTCCAACAGGATTTCCTCGATGATCGAGCGCAGCCCACGGGCGCCTGTTTCGCGCTGGAGGCCCTTCTCGGCGACCGCCGTGAGGGAATCCTCAGAAAACACGAGCTCGATCCCGTCGAAGGAGAAGAAGCGCTGGAACTGCTTCACGAGCGCGTTGCGCGGCTCGGTCAGGATCGAGACGAGGTCCTCGCGCGTGAGCTGGTGCACGGCCGAGACGACCGGCAGGCGGCCGATGAACTCAGGGATCAGCCCGTACTCGATCAAATCCTCGGGTAGGCATTGCTCGAACACTTCGCCGGTGTCGCGCTCCCCCTTCGCCTCGACCTGAGCCGCAAAGCCGACGCCTTTGTGCCCGATGCGGTGCTCGATCACCTTGTCGAGGTTCGCGAACGCGCCGCCGCAGATGAACAAGACGTTGGTCGTGTCGATCGTCAGGAACTCTTGATGTGGATGCTTGCGCCCACCCTGCGGCGGGACCGAGGCCTGCGTGCCCTCGAGGATCTTCAGCAGCGCCTGCTGCACGCCCTCGCCGGAGACGTCGCGCGTGATCGACGGGTTGTCCGCCTTGCGCGCGATCTTGTCGACCTCGTCGATGTAGATGATCCCCGTCTCGGCCTTCTTGACGTCATAATCGGCGGCCTGGATCAGCTTCAGCAGGATGTTCTCGACGTCCTCGCCGACGTAGCCGGCCTCGGTCAGGGCCGTCGCGTCGGCGATCGCGAACGGTACGTTCAGGATCCGCGCGAGCGTCTGCGCGAGCAGCGTCTTGCCACAGCCGGTCGGGCCGAGCAGCAGGATGTTCGACTTCTGCAGCTCGATGTCCGTGTCTGGAGACATCATCATCTGCACGCGCTTGTAATGGTTGTAGACCGCGACCGACAGCGTGCGCTTGGAAGGGTCCTGCCCGACGACGTACTCGTCGAGCACGTCGTAAATCTCACGCGGCTTGGGCAGGTGCTCCAGATCGAACGCGGGCGGAGCGGCGAGCTCCTCGTCGATGATCTCGTTACAGAGGTCGATGCACTCGTCGCAGATGTACACCCCAGGCCCGGCGATCAGCTTCTTGACCTGCCGCTGGGACTTGCCGCAGAAGCTGCACAACAGCTGCTCGTTTGAATCTGTCGGTCTGGCCATTTTGTTTTTCTCCCCACCGTGGCCTCATGCCACCGGTTGAATCCCGGAGCTACTAGTGCTCGGAGATCACCTTGTCAATGATTCCGTACTCCTTCGCCTCCTCGGAGCTCATGAAGTAGTCACGCTCCGTGTCTTTCCTGACGTCCTTCAAATCCTTCTTCGTGTGCTTCGCGATGATCTCGTCCAGCCGTTCGCGCACATCGATGATCTCCTTCGCGTGGATCTCGATGTCGGTGGCCTGACCCTGGAAGCTCGATGAGACCTGGTGGATCAGGATCTTCGCGTTCGGCAGCGCCATCCGCTTGCCCTCCGCGCCGCCCGCCAGCAAAAGCGCCCCCATCGACATCGCGATCCCCACGCAGATTGTCTGCACGTCGGGCTTGACGAACTGCATCGTGTCGTAGATCGCCAGTCCCGCATACACCGATCCACCGGGGGAGTTGATGTAGATCGAGATGTCCTTGTCGGGGTCCTCCGACTCCAGGTGCAGCAGCTGGGCGACGATCAGGTTGGCGATCTGGTCGTCAACGGGCGTGCCGAGGAAGATGATCCGCTCGTTCAGCAGCCTGCTGTAGATGTCGAACGCACGCTCGCCTCGCGAGGTCTGCTCAACCACCATTGGGACAAGTGGGCTCATGGTCCTCGCTCTGTTTCGCTTACCTTGCTCGATTCCTTCTGCAAACCCTAGCGTCTAACGGTCGGGCGTCCAGAGGGCTGCGGACTCCGCGGCGCCGTCGCCTGACTTCTCCGCCTGCTCCTGCTCAGGTGTCCACAGCTGCTCACGCGCCTGCGCCTGCTCAACAGAGATCGGCTTCGCCCGCTCGGCGAGGAGCTCGACGGCCTGCCGCGCGGCGAGATCCTCGCGCACCTCCTCCAGCCGCCCCGCGCTCTTCAGGTCCGCCAGCAGCTTCTCCGGCTCCACGCCCTCGCGCTCGGCCACCGGCCCCATCGTCTCCAGCAGATCCTGCTCGGACGGCACGATCCGCTCCGCGGCGACGATCGCCGTGAGAACCGCCTCGCGGCGCAGAGCCTGCTCGGCGTCGGGCAGCATGTCGGCGAGGATCTCCGCTTCCTCGCGCCCGGTGATCTGCAGGTAAGCCTCGCGTGAGATTCCGCGGTGCGAGAGCGAATGCAGCATCCGCTCCCACATCTCTTTCGCCCGCGCCTGCGTCAGCTCCGCGGTGATCGGCACGGTGGCCTTGGCCACCGCGGCGTCCAAAGCGGCCTCGCGGAACTCGCCCTCGATCTTCTGCTCCTCAGCCTCGATCAGCCGGCCCCGTATGTCCTCGCGTAACTCCTGCACGTCGTCGAAGCCCGCGTCGATCGCGAAGTCATCGTCCACCTCCGGCAGCCGCTTGTCCTTGACCTCCTTGACGGTGATCTCAAAAGACGCGTCCTTACCGGCAAGATGCTCGGCGCCGTAGTCAGCGGGAAAGGCCAGCTCGATCGTGCGCGTCTCCCCAGCGGCCGATCCGAGTAGGCCCTCCTCAAAGCCCGGGATCAGGTTGCCGCCGCCCAGCTCGACGAGCTGATCGCGACCCTCACCGCCCTCAAACGTTTGGGGCTCGGGGTGGGCGGGATCCGATCCGTCATCCTCCGGGGGCAGGTAGCCGACGTAGTCGACCACGACGAAATCGCCCTCTGCAGCCTCGCGCTGCACCGTGTCCAGGCGAGCCAGGCGCTCGCGCATCTGCTCGACCTCCTGATCGATCAGCTCGTCCGCGGCCTGCGGCTCGCGGCGCGCGACCTCCAGGCGCTGATACTCGCCAAGCTCGGCCTTTGGCAGCACACCGATCTCGATCGAGAACTCGAGCGCCTGTCCCTGCGGCGGCAGATCCCCCAGATCGACCGTTGGATCGCCCACCGGCACGATCCCGGCGGTCACGATCGCGTCGGAGTACCAGCTCGCAAGCGAGTCTCTGACCGCTTCGTCCAGCACGGCCTCGCGGCCTACTCGCTGCAGCACCAGCGGCGCAGGTACCTTGCCCTTGCGAAAGCCGGGCAGTTTCAGCTGGCGCCCGAGCTGGCGCGCACGCTGCTCCACGCGACCCTCGACCTCGCCCGGCGCCACCTCCACCTGCACGCGCACGCGCGAGTCCGGAAGCTCGGTGACGGTGGTCTTTACGGCCGCGGGCACGCCCGCCACGATACCGTGCCGCCCCGTGCCGACTCCTCCCCGCTCGCCCAAGCCGCTGAAGCGCCTGGAGACCTGGCTATGGACAGGCCCAGTCGGGCACTTTGCGGGGGGCGCGCTCGACTTCGCCGGTGCGCTCGCGCGTTACCTACTCGCGCGAGCGCGTGGGCGGACGATTCGCTAAGCGGTTTTTCGCTAAGCGGTCAGCGCGACCGGCCTGCCGAAGGACAGCGCCACGCCGCGGGGCGTGACGAGCACCGGGCAGGTCGCGATCTCGATCAGGTGCGCGGCCGAGGAGCTGATCGAGACGCGGCCGGACGTGGCGTCCTTGCGCGAGTCGATCACCAGCAGGTCCGTCTGCGCGTCGGCGACCGGCACGACCTCCGCGCCTAGCGCCCCGGCCAGGGCCTGCGCCGTCGCCTGCGCGCTGCCGTCGCCGCCGGCCTCGCCGACCGCGACGATCCGCTGCACATCTGCCTTGACGCCATCGGAATCGGCCAGGCCCGCCGGCGCGATCGCGACCGCGACCGGACCCCCCTCCAGCAGCTGCTGGGCGGAGTTGCCGATCGTGACGTGCCCCCGGGCGGTGTGGGAGTCCGAGCAGAACACGACCACCTGAGCGCCGATCTCCTCTGCCAGCGTGCTCAGGCCTTGCGGAGTCGAGCGGTCGGTCACGGCGTGGCTCGAGGCGAAGGTGCCGTCGAAGAGGGCAGCGCCGCGATCGAGCACTTCCTGGGCCTCCGCGTCGCTCACGGCCTCGTTGGTGTGGCGAACGTAGCCGAGGGACACCTCGGCACCGGCGCGGGCGAGCAGCGAGCCATACGCAATCGCGTCGGCCTCGTTGGCGGTTCCGTCGTAGGAAACGATGATCTTGGTCACGGTGTTCTCCTTTTGTTTCTTAGATCTTGCGAAGTTCTTTCGTTCCATGGTGGCAGCATCCTGCCATCAGAGCCAATGATTGTTGTAATTGCTGATATAAGTTACTCTTATGCTTAATGTCGCCCGGTTAAAGGTCCTCGACGAGGTCGCCCGGCGTGGCTCGTTCTCAGCCGCGGCAGACGCGCTCGACTACACGCAGTCCGCGATCTCTCAGCAGATCGCCGCGCTCGAGCGGGAAACCGGGATGACGCTCTTGCAGCGGCACCCGCGCGGGGTCAGCCTGACCGCGGCGGGGCAGACGCTCGTCGGCCACGCCGAGGGCATCCTCGCGCGGCTCGAGTCAGCCGAGGCAGCACTGGGAGCGATCGCCGGCCTGCGCGGGGGCCGCTTGCGGATGGCCTCCTTCCCGACCGCGGGGGCGACGCTGATGCCGCTCGCGATCGCGAGCTTCCGCGCGCGCCATCCCGACGTCGAGCTGACGCTCGCCGAGGGCGAGCCCGAGCAGATCGAGCCGCGGCTGCGGGCCGGGGAGATCGACCTCGCGCTGCTGTTCGAGTTCGGTGCGGCCGCCGGCGCGGATGAACTCACGCGCGTGGAGCTGCTCGAGGACCCTCTCTATCTAGCGCTGCCCCGCGAGCACAGGCTCGCCAAGAGGCGCAAACTGCGCCTGGAGGACCTGCGCGAGGAAGCCTGGGTGCAGACCTCCAGCGCGAGTCCGTGTGCGCGCCATGTCGTGCGCAGTTGCCACGCGGCCGGCTTCGAGCCAAACGTCGCCTTCGAAAGCGACGACTACCAGACCGTCCAGGGCCTGGTCGCGGCGGGGGTCGGCGTCGCGCTGATCCCCGAGCTGGCTTTATTCGATCGCCCACCCACCCGCGAGGACATCGCGATCCGTGCCCTCTCCCCCCGGCCCCCGGTGCGCCAGGTGGTGGCGGCGACGCCCGCGGGCGCACGCCTGCTGCCGGCAGCCCCGGCGATGCTTGCGAAGCTCGAAGAGGCGGCAGCGCGGTATGTGGCGCTCACACCGCAGCGAGCGGCCTGAGAATCAACGGGCCGGGTTGGCCAGGTAGGCCTGGTTGACGAACCTGCCCAGCACTTCGTAGCCGAGCGGCGAGGGGTGGATGTCGCCGTCGTCGGAGCTGCCGCCGGGGTCGGCCGGGTTGCACATTTCGGTAAAGGTGCAGATCGAGGCCTGCTCCCGCGCCGGCTGCTTACCCCGGTTGAACACGGGGAACGGGTTCGCGAACGTCACGTTCGGGAAGTGCGGCAAGAGCTCAGCTTCGATCGCCGCGTTGAGACCCTCCTGCAGCGCGTCGCTGCCGGGAAGGATCAACGCGTCGGGGTTATAGAAGCCCACCAGGACGATCGGCCCCGTATAGTGGCCCCCGCCCGGCTCTTTGCTGTCGAGCACGCCGAGGATGTCGGCAATGTTCGCGATGATGTGCGGAGCGGTGATTTTTTCCGAGCTTTCCTTGATGCAGGCCGCCCCCGCCACCGCTGGAGAGGCGCCATACTTGCTTTTGTCGGTGTGCGTGAATTCTTCGGTGACTTCGTCTTCGCACTGCTTGATCGCCGCGAGCTCGTCGTTGGAGCCGATGTTCAGCGTGATCGCGTCGACCGGGTGCGCCGGATGGCCTTCTTTGAGGATGCTGAGCGCGTCTTCGAGTTGCGAGATCGACTGGCCGGCGACACTGAGCGAGTTGTGCAGCGGCAGACCGTCAACGTTGTCATACGCGCACGGGTGGTAATCGCCTAGCGCCTGCGGGTCGTGGCCGGCCGGTTCGGTCGAGGCCTTCCCGCCAAGCGCCGGATTTTCGCCGATCAGGCCATTTGAGGTCTCGCCCGGACAGGCGTCGTTGACGAGCGTCAGACCCCGGCCCGCCTCCCACGGGCGTGCGAGATCCTGGGAGAAGTCGTTCGTGAACCCTTCTTCGAAGTACGAGGGCGACTCGTTCGGGGAGTTTTCGTCGAACACCTGCTCTGAGTAGCCGAAGCTGATCGAGTCGCCGAGCGCCAGGTAGGTGCTGACGGGAGGCCTGCCTGTATTCCAGGCGCCGGCGGCCGGCGCGAGCGCCAGCACGCCGAATGCGACCAGTAGCGGTATCAGCGCCGCCCCGAGCGAGCGATTGCCCAGATGGAACGTCCTGCGTGGGGCAGCGATCACCGTCATCGTCTCTCCTCCTCCTTGCGCGCCCGACCCGGCGGCGTAGCTCCGTAACTCGCACCGCCCAGCAGGCGGGCTCGTCTGAAGCTACTACTCGGATTGTTCGATGTCAAATTGGGTTCATTAGCCTTGTCGGCAGCCGTCGTCCGAAGCCCGTGTCATTTTTGACGTCGTGCTGTTGCTACTCGGAATCTTGATCGGCCTGATCCTCGGCGCCGCCGGCGCGGCTGCTGTGCTCAAGCCCAACCGCGAGCGCCAGCGCGACGAACTGAAGTCGATATCGGCCGACGTGCTCGCCCAGACCGGCGAGTCGCTGGCGCAGCGGTTGGCCGACCAGCGGGGCGCCGAGGAGCAGCGCTCCCGTGGCGAGATGGCGACACGGACCGCGGAGATCAAAGCGCTGGTGGAGCCGGTCCAGGAGAAGCTCGGCAAGGTCGAGAGCGAGCTCGGACGCCTGGAGCGCGAGCGGCGGGATTCCCAGGTCCAGCTCGCGGAGATGGTCCGCACCCTGACGCAGGGGACGGACACGCTGCGCAAGGAGACGGGCAACCTCGTCTCTGCCCTCAAGCGGCCCTCGACACGGGGCTCGTGGGGAGAGATCCAACTGCGCAACGTGGTCGAGATGGCGGGGATGATCTCCCACTGCGACTTCGTCGAGCAGGCGACAGTGCAGTCGCCCGACGGTCAGCTGCGGCCCGACATGCTCGTGCGCCTGCCTGGCGGGAAGCTCGTCGTGGTCGACTCCAAGGTCCCGCTCGACGCATACCTCTCGGCGCTGGAGGCAGGCACCGACGCTGAGCGCGAAGGGCACATCGCCCGCCATTCCAAGCAGACGCGCGAACACATCTCCAAACTCGCGTCAAAGGGTTACCAGCGACAGTTCGACTCGACACCCGAGTTCGTCGTCATGTTCGTGCCCTCCGACGGCATCTACCAGGCCGCGCTCGGGCACGACCCAGCGCTGATCGAGTACGGCGTCTCCCAGCAGGTGCTGATGGCAACCCCCACCACCCTGATCGGCCTACTATGGGCTGTCCACTACGGCTGGCAGCAGGAGCTGATCGCCGAGTCCGCGCGCGAGATCGCCGAGTCCGCGCGCGAGCTGCACCGCCGGCTCGGGCGCTTCGTCGAGCCGTTGGCCAAGATCGGCAAGCAGCTCGACTCCGCCGTCAGCTCCTACAACAAAGCGGTCGGCTCCTTCGAACGAGGCGTGATCCCGCAGGTGCGGCGGATCGAGGCGGCCGGCGCGAACTCCGAGCGCGAGGTCTCCTCTCCTGCGATCGTCGAGACCAGCGCCCGCCCGATCATCGCGCAGCTGGAGTCCGAGCCGGCTCAGACGCCGGAGACAACGGAGCCTCCGTTCGAGTCAGATCTCCTGTCGCCGACGCCGGAGCTTCGCGCCTCCGCGAGGATCCCCGCCGGCGCGCCAGCACAAGGATGATCAGCGTCAGCGCGATCGGCACTGTAGCCGGCAGCTCATCGACGAAGAAGAACAGCAGGTCGAAGACAACCGCCAGCAATGCCGCAAGCGCCGCGCCGCGCGTCTGCCACAAGCGCCCCAGTGCAACCGCGAGCAGCGCACCGAGCAGGGCCGCGACGAACAGATCGCCGTAGCCGATCACCGCCGTGCCCAACACGGCGCTCTGCAGCTGTGGCAGGCCGGCCGCCGGGCGTGCAGCATTCAGCGCGTTGTTCGGCTGCTGCAGCAGATCCGAGACGACGAGCGTCGTGTCCGCCACAGCCATCGTCACGATCCCCGCAGCCAGCCAGCGCGGGGGCGTCACCGCCGCCAGCAGCACGCCGAGCGAGACGCAGCTGAGCGCCGACAGCACGAGCGCCGCCGCCTCCCCCGCGAGGCCGCCTCGATCCGCCCAGGCCAAAGCAAACAGCGGCGCCACCAGCAATGCCCGAGCCGGACGTGGCGGGTGGGCGTTCCAGGCAAGCCAGCCGAACGCGAGCGCCGCCAGCATGGGCACCGCGACCAGCGCCAGGTAGGTCAGACCCTGCGCGCTCGCCTGTTCGGATCCGCGCGCGACGAACACGAAGCCGATCACCGACAGCGGCGGGATCACCGCCCAGCGACGCCCGCGCAACCGTCTGAGCGCCCCGAGGCCACCCGTGCCCGGAACCGCCACCAAGGCGCCCTGGACGAGCGAGAGCGCGCCGATCGAGATCCAGAACGGGAGCATCGCCAATCAACATAGGATCTTTTGAATGGCTGAGAAGGACCAAAAGCGATACCGTCGCCGTCGCGCCATCGCCGGCGTGGCGCTGCTGGCGATCCTCGCCTTGCTGATCACCGCGATCGGTTCGCACGGCAGCGCCCATCACGATCACGCCACGTCAGACCCCAGCTCGCATCATGCGCCAGCTCCGCACCTGACTGCAGCTGAACAGCAAGCGCGAACCCACCAGGCAGAAGAAAAGGCGGTCGACTCCGTGCTCGCCTACACGCCCGCGGTGACGAGTGGCGGGAGCAGGGGCCACGAGCTCGCGCTCACCTTCGACGATGGCCCCGGGCCCTACACCCAGCAGCTCGTGGGCGTGCTCAATAAGTACCACGTGCATGCCACGTTCTTCGCGATCGGCGAGGAGGAGCGCTACTTCTCCGCCGGCACCTTGCTCGAGCTGCACTCCGGCGATGTGGTCGGCGACCACACCGAGACACATCCGATGATGGCCTCGCTCTCAGCGCACGAACAGCGCGAAGAGCTCGTCGAACAGATCGCCCGCATCGAACTGCTCGGCGGGCCGCGGCCCCGTCTGTTCCGACCTCCCTACGGCTCGTTCGATGCCACCACGCTCCACCTGCTGCATCAGCTGCACCTGCTGATGGTGTTGTGGTCGACCGACACCAGCGACTACACGCTGCCGGGCGTCCAGGCGATCGTGCAGAGCGCGCTCGCGGGCGCGCATCCAGGCGCGATCATCCTGATGCACGACGCCGGCGGCGATCGATCGGAGACGATCGCGGCACTGCCGGCGATCATCCGGGGATTGCGCAAGCGGGGACTCGAACCGGTGACGATTCCGAGGCTGATGCTCGACGATCCCCCACCACATGGCCGGCCGCTGCCCACGAGCCTGGCGGGAGACTGAGCTCCGCGCCTCGGGCTCAATGCCCGAGTTGCACCGTCTTCACAACCAGCAGCAGCACCGCCACCACGAGATAGCCGCGCAGCAGCAGCATCCCCGCCTTGCGCCCCGGCGACCACACAGGGCGCTCGAGCAGCGCGAGCGGCGGCATCGTCCATGTGTGGCGTTTCTCCTTGGGGATCTCCTGGACTGCACCTATTCCTTCGTGAGCGGGGGAGCGACGGCCCGAATACAGGGTGTAGATCCCGGCCCCGGCCAGCGTCACCAGCAGCACGATCGTCAGCTCCACAAACAGGTGTGTGACGTTGATCTGGGGAAACATCGTGCTCGCCATCAGGATCAGCGACAGCTCCACCAGCGCGCCCACGATCAGCGCGGCGACTGCGTTCAGCCAGGGCGCGTTCACCCACGGTCCCAGCACCTCGCGGTCGTTACACAGCAGCAGCAGGAACACCGTCGCGCTCGGCAGCAGCACCCCGGCCAGCGCCTGTACCGAGGTGGTGATCAGCCCCAGCGGCGCGCCTGGAATCAGCACGATGCCGGCCGCCGCCATCACCATCAGGGTGAAGCTCGCGTAGAAGAGCTTTGCATCCAGCGGCCCGCGGTTCAGCGAGTGCGAGGCCCCGAACACGTCGCCGAAGGCGTAGGAGGTCGCCAGCGTCACCGCCGCCGCGCCGATCAGCGAGGCGTTCAACAACACGATCGCGAAGATCGTGCCCGCGGCCGAGCCCAGCTGCTGGCCCAGCTGCGTGGCGACCGTG